>Ga0209810_1001569_pt1 | contig 33410 bp, 31 predicted proteins | sample Coa_R1_7_FD_187159 | JGI IMG/M metagenome (GOLD analysis project Ga0209810, IMG submission 187159) | Surface soil microbial communities from Centralia Pennsylvania, which are recovering from an underground coalmine fire - Coalmine... | ecosystem: Environmental > Terrestrial > Soil > Unclassified... | reverse complement strand
GACCACTGAACAGATCATCGACACCTGTTGCGACGCCTGGAACTGGCTGCTCGCCGAGACCGGCCGCATCCGGTCCCTGTGCTCGTATCCCTGGCTCGAACAGGTCAATGTCTAATCAGGTTGGTATAAGCGAACCGTTGCCGCCTCTCTATGCCGGCAACTTCCTCGTGTTCCCGTGGGGAAGCCGCGCAGGGCGCCGCCGGATATCGCAAACACCGCGAACCGGCGGGTTTCAGCCGCCCTCGACGCCGCCGGTCGGGCGCGCGCGCAGCGGGCGCTCGCCGGCAAGCGGCGGCTCGCCCCAGCGCCGCACCGTGCCGGTGTCGATGCCGAACAGATCGAGCACCCGCCCCAGGGTCTGATCGATCATGTCCTCCAGGCTGCGCGGCTTTGCGTAAAAGGCCGGCACCGGCGGCGCGATGATGGCGCCCATTTCCGACAAGGCCGTCATCGTTTTGAGATGCCCGGTGTGCAGCGGCGACTCGCGCACGACGAGAACGAGACGGCGCCGCTCCTTCAGCACCACGTCGGCAGCCCGCGTCAGCAGCGTCGTCGTCACGCCGGCGGCGATCTCGCTCATGCTGCGGATCGAGCACGGGGCTATGACCATGCCGATCGTCTTGAACGAGCCCGAAGAAATCGGTGCCGCCATGTCGCCGATGGCGTGCACGACATCCGCGCGCGCGCGCAGTTCGGCCGGCTTCAGATCGGTCTCCAGCGCCAGCGTGACTTCGGCGGCGCGGCTGATGACGAGATGCGTCTCGATGGCGAGCGGCTGCAACAGTTCGAGCAGCCGCGCTCCGTAGATCACGCCCGAGGCGCCGCTGATTCCGACGATCAGGCGCGCGGTCTCTGCCATCCCGCCCCCCTTTGCGATTGCCGCTGCGGCATGTTGGCCGCAAAGCTCTCTGGTCTGCCGGGCGAAGCGGCGTTACCATCTCCGCTCGTTGTCGTCTAGCAGGAGGACTGTGCATGTCGCTGCAAGATCGCCTCCAGGTGCTGAAGGAAAAGCACGCCGCGCTCGAACGCGCCATCGAGGAGGAGAATCGCCGTCCTCTTCCCAACCAAGACGCGATCCACGATCTGAAGCGCCAAAAGCTCCGTATAAAGGATGAAATCTTTCAACTGGAGAGGCATTAAGCGCTCTCCCCTGTTTCTTTCCACCTCTACACAATTCTCCATACCCAATTCGTAAGGGCGGGCCGCAAAGCTGGCGGCTCCGCCCTTGTTTTACCCGTCAGCCGATCGAAGAGGTCCGCTGCGCCGCGGGTGTCGATGCGGCGCCCAGCTCGCTCTCGATGCTTTCAAGGCTGCGCCCGCGGGTTTCCGGCAGCAAGATCAGCATGACGATCATCAGCCCGTAGGCAAAGATGCTGAAAAGCGCGATGGCCGCGCCCAGCGACAGGCGCTGGCTCAGATAGCCGACCAGTGTCGGGAATATCGCACCGATCGCGCGCCCGGCATTGTAGCAGAAGCCCTGCCCGGTGCCGCGCACCGCGGTCGGATAGAGCTCGGTCATGAACGGCCCCATCGGCGGAAACTTCATCAGCAGCGCGATGTTGAGCGGAATGCCGAGCCACAAAAGGGCGGTATTGTCGATCGGCGCGAACATGAACAGCGGCACCATGATCAGCGAGGCGATGGCCGAGAGGAGAAAGGTCCATTTGCGACCGATCGCATCGCTGAGATACGCGCCGAGCAGAAAGCCGATCAGGGCGCCGAAAATCTGCACCAGCAGAAACCCGCCGGTGCTCGGCGCCGAAAGATGGCGCACGCTGCGCAGATAGGCCGGCATCCAGATCCCGACGGCGTAGCCGCCGCCCTGCGCGCCCGAGACCATCAGCGCGATCTTGAGCGTCGTCCACAAGTGGCGGCCGCGGAACGCCGACAGCACGTGCAGAACGCCGCGCGCCGGCCGCTCTCCCTGCATATCGCGAAAGATCTGAGGCTCGTCCATATGCCGGCGGATCCAGATCACGAAGATCGCCGGCAAAAGCCCGATCGCAAACAGCACGCGCCAGGCGATCGCTTCGGGCAGCAATGCATAAAGGATCGTATAGACGAGCGCCGAGGCGCCCCAGCCGACCGCCCATCCGGTCTGCACGAGACCGACGGCGCGGCCGCGATACTTGTCCCGGACGACCTCGCCCATCAGGACCGCGCCCGCCGCCCATTCGCCGCCGAAGCCGAACCCGTGCAATGCCCGCAACAGGAAGAGCTGCTCAAAATTCTGGGCGAAGGCGCACAGAAAGGTGAAGATCGAATACCACAGGATCGTGATCTGCAGCATGCGCACCCGCCCGTAGCGGTCGGCGAGCGCGCCGGAGAACCAGCCGCCGAATGACGAGATCAGCAGGGTCACGGTGCCGATGAGCCCGGCCTCGCCGCGCGAGAGGCTCCAAAGCGCAATCACGGTCGGGATCACGAAGCTGTACATCTGAACGTCAAACGCATCGAGGCTCCAACCGCCGAAGCAGGCGGCCATCGCGCGGCGTTCCTTGGCGTCGAGTTCGCCGAACCAGGCAAGCATCAAGGGGGCTCCTTCGGGTTTCTTGTTGCCCCGATCGTCGCGTGCGCGCACCGGGAATGGCAATACGATTTTGATCGCGCTCCCTTTTTCCGCCCGCGCCGGCGCGCGGGAAGAGGGGCCGCGCTCTGCCCGCTGGCGGTGAGGGAACAGAGGTCAGTCCTCGGCCCGCACCCTGACGTAAGAGCCGGGGGCAGGTTCAATCGGCGGCAGTTTGCCGCCGCCGGGCGTGCGGGCCGGCACCTCGCCGCCGCCATAGCGCGACACCCAGCGCTCCCACAGGGGCCACCAGGAACCGGGGCGCTCAACCGCGCCGGCGAGCCATTCCTCGGCGGTCGGCGGGTTATGATCGTTTTCCCAATGCCCGTATTTGCCGCCGCCGGGCGGGTTGATGACGCCGGCGATATGGCCCGAGGCGGCGAGCACGAACTTGACGGGGCCGCGATAGAGCCGGGTTGCGGCATAGGTCGAGCGCCACGGCGCGATATGATCCTCGCGCGTCGACAGCAGGAAGGACGGCGTCCTGATCCGGCGCAGATCGATCGGCACCCCGCCCAGAGTGATGCCGCCCGGGCGCACCAGCAGATTCTCCTGGTACATGTTGTGCAGATAGAAACTGTGCATTGCCGCCGGCATGCGCGTCGAGTCGGCGTTCCAGTACAGCAGATCGAATGGCAGCGGCGATTTCCCCAGCAGATAATTGTTGACGACGAACGACCAGATCAGGTCATTGGCGCGCAGCAGGTTGAAGGTCATCGCCATATCGCGCCCTTCGAGATAGCCCTTTTCCTGCATGCGCTCGTCGAGCGCCTTGAGCTGCTCCTCGTCGATGAATACGGAGAGTTCGCCGGCCTCGGCGAAGTCGACCATCGTCACGAAATAGGTGGCGCTTGCGATTCTGCGGTCGCGCTTGGCCGCCATATAGGCGAGGGTCGCGGCCAGCAGCGTGCCGCCGAGGCAATAGCCGATCACATTGGCCCGCCGCTCGCCGGTCGCCTCATAGAGCGCGTCGAGCGCCGCGAGCGGCCCTTCGAACATGTAGTCTTCGAAGCTCTTCCGGGCGAGCCGCGCATCCGGATTAACCCACGAGATCATGAACACCGTGTGTCCCTGCGCCACCGCCCAGCGGACGAACGAGTTCTCGGGCCGCAAATCGAGAATGTAGAATTTGTTGATCCAGGGCGGGATGATCAGCAGCGGCCGGCGCTTCACTGTGGCCGTCGTCGGCGCGTACTGGATCAATTGCATCAGCTCGTTCTGATAGACGACCTGACCCGGGGTGGCGGCGATGTTCTCGCCGAGGCGGAACGCCGCCGTATCGGTCATGCTGATCTTGAGCCGGCCGCCGCCGCGTTCGAGATCGTCGAGCAGGTTTTCAAGCCCTCTGAGCAGGTTCTCGCCGCGGCTTTCGATCGTCGCCCGCAAAACCTCGGGATTGGTCAGCACGAAATTCGAGGGAGCGAGCGCATCGACGAACTGTCTCGTATAGAAATCGATCTTGCGCGCCGTATGGTCGTCGAGGCCGGCAACATTGCGCACGCTCGCCTGCAGCCAGCGGGCGGTCAACAGATAGCTCTGCTTGATGAAGTCGAACAGCGTGCTCTCGCTCCACGCCGGGTCGCGAAAGCGCCGGTCCCCGGCCGCAGGCTCGATCACCGGCTCGGCGCTGCCGCCCCAGAAGCGCTGCGCCGTGCGCTGCCACAGCGTCAGGTAGTCGTGCCACAGCGAGAGCTGCGCCTGCACGAGGCGCGAGGGATCCGCCGCGATATGCGCGGTCATGTCGAGAAAGGCGGCGCCGATGCCGAGCGGATCGCCGATCTTGAGATCGCCTCCATCGGCCTGCCGCTTCAGGAAATCCGTCACAAGCTTGTGGCTCTTGCGGGCGATCTCGACGATCTGCCGGGACAAATCGGCGGCTTCGGCAAGACCCTCCGCCGCCGAGATTCCCGCTTCGTGCTTACGATCGGGCGCAGCCTCCCGCGCGGGATCGCCGCGGCGCGTCTCATTCATCCCCGGTTCCTCGCTGGCGGCTTCCCCACCGGGGCCGCCTTGTCTTTCCCCGTCGGTAAATGTGGTGACGCCCCGGCCGCGATCGAGTACACATGCCGAAATCTCGGCCGCCGGCATCCGCTTCAGTGCAATGCGTGCCGCACACTCAAAAAAGCGAGGTTCGCCGGTTCTTCCCCGGCTCCGCCGCGTCGCCGGCGCGGCTCCCGGCCGCCCTTTTCGAAACCGCTCCGGGAAGCGCCGGCGGGGCCGGGATGAAAGGGGCGAGGACATGAACGGCAAAGCCGGGATCACGGCGGCGCTCGTCCTGCTGGCGGCGCTTGCGGGCTGCAACCCGGCCATCGACGCCTACCGGAACATCCGCGGCCTGAGCAGGAACGACCCCAATCCGAAGACGGCGCCGAATACGAAAAACTTCGCGATCGCCGAGGCCAAGCCCTATCCGAACCTCGCCTCCGTGCCGCCGCCCCCGACCGGGGTCGCGACCGCGGCCGAACGCGCGCGGATGCTGCGCAGCCTGACGGCCAGCCGCACCGATCTCGAGAGGACCGACCGCTCCCTGCGCGCCGGCGCCGGCATCGCGTTTGCGCCGCCCCCGCCCCCGCCGCCGCTGCCGCCCGGGGCGGCGGCCGGCAATCCGCCGGCGCCGCCGGGCGCAAGGCCGGCGGCCGCAGGGGGGCCGCGCAAACCCGGCCAACCGCCGATACCCGGACCTCTCGAATCAAGCCTGGTTTCGCCGCGGATCGCCCGGCTCCCGCAACCCGAAGCGGCCCGCCCCGCGCCGCCGCCGCCGCATCTGGCGGCGGCGACGGTTCCCGGCCCTGCGGCGCTGCCGTCGGCCGCGCTCGCCGCGGCCGGTTTCCGGCCGCCGCCGCCGCCACCGCTGCTTGCGCCAACGCCCTCATCGATCCCGGCCGACAAGCCGAAGCCGTCCGCCGCGACCGCCAAACCGGCCGAGATCCGCTTTGCCGCCGGTACGATGCGCCTTACGCAGCAGAGCCGCCTGCTGGTCGCGAAGATTGCGGCGCTCTACCGCCGCCGGCCCGGGCTGGTGCGCATCGTCGGCTTTGCCGGCGGTGGCGGCGGCGCCCGCCGGCAGCTCACCAGTTTCCGGGCCGCGCTCGACCGCGCCCAGGCGGTGGCGAACGCTCTCGCGCAGGCCGGAGTGCCGGCGAGCAAAATCAAGATCGAAGCAGCTCCAAGCGGCACGGATTCGGCGGCGGCCCGCGCCGAGGTCACGCTCGCGCGCTGAGCGCGAACAGGCGGCGCTCGGCCGCCCGCGTCAAAATTGTCGAAAACTCGCGGCGCCAAGGCTACAAAGGAACGGCGAGCCGTTTTTGCGGCTTTCCAGGGAGCTTGTCACCCCTCATACCGGATCGCCATCGTGAAACCGCCGCTCAAAATCGCCGTTGCGGGTCTTGGTACGGTCGGCGGCGGCACCGTGCAGCTGCTGCACCGGCAGGCCGAGCTGCTGACCGCCCGCGCCGGCCGCCGGATCGTCGTCGCCGCGGTCTCGGCGCGCGATCGCCGCCGCGATCGCGGCGTCGAGCTTTCCGCGGTGCGCTGGTACGAGGATCCGGTCGCGATGGCCGCCGATCCGGAAATCGATCTGGTGGTCGAGGCGATCGGCGGCGCCGACGGCGTCGCCCGCCATGTCGTCGAAACCGCGCTCGACCACGGCAAACACGTCGTCACCGCCAACAAGGCGCTGATGGCCTACCAGGGAACGCGGCTTGCCGCCCATGCCGAGCAGCGCGGGCTGGCGCTCTCCTTCGAGGCCTCGGTGGCCGGCGGTATCCCGATCCTCAAGGCGCTGCGCGAGGGCCTGGTCGGCAACCGGCTCAAACGCGTCTACGGCATCCTCAACGGCACCTGCAATTACATCCTGACGACGATGCGCGAGAGCGCGCACGAATTCGCCGAGGTTTTGGCGGAAGCCCAGAAACTGGGCTATGCCGAGGCTGATCCGAGCTTCGATATCGACGGCGTCGACGCCGCCCACAAACTGGCGATCTTGGCCAGCGTCGCGTTCGGCCGGCCGGTCGATCTCGACGGCGTTTACGCCGAGGGCATCCGCCACGTCTCGCGGCTCGACATCAATTTCGCCGAAGAACTCGGCTATCGCATCAAATTGCTCGGCATCGCGCGGCTGACCGAGGAGGGGCTCGAGCAGCGCGTCCATCCGTGCATGGTGCCGCAGGCGGCGCCGATCGCGGCGGTCGAGGGCGTTTACAATGCCGTTGTCGCGGAGGGCGATTTCGTCGGTCAGGTGGTCCTGCAGGGACGCGGCGCCGGCGCCTTCCCGACCGCCTCGGCGGTCGTCGCCGATATCGTCGACATCGCCGCCGGCCGCTATGCCGCGCCGTTCGCGGTTCCGATCCGCGAATTGCGGCCGATCCCCGGCGTACCGATCGAGCGGCACCAGGGCGCCTATTATATCCGGTTGATGGTGGTCGACCAGCCGGGCGTCATCGCCGACGTCGCGGCGGCGTTGCGCGACGAGCAGGTCTCGATGGAGGCGATGATCCAGCGCGGCCGCGCCCCCGGCGAGGCGGTGCCGGTCGTGATGACGACCCACGTCACGGTCGAGGCGGCGATGCGCCGGGCCTTGCAGCGGATCGCGGCGCTTGATTCGGTGCTGGAGCCGCCGCGCTTGATTCGTATAGAAGATTTTTAGGACCTCGGATGTAGAAGATGCAGGGATCGAAATGAATCTGCCATGGAGACGGCGAGACGAAATTGACATTGTTTTCTATTTTCTTTCCGAATCATGAGCCGATCGTATCTTGGCGATCCATTAACTTTTGTGGAATATAGAGGTACGACAAAGAAAAGGAGGAAACCGTGGCCGAGACTTCACGAATGGACCGCAACCTTGCGCTCGAAGCGGTGCGCGTGACCGAGGCGGCGGCGCTGTCGGCCTCGCGGCTGATGGGACGGGGCGATGAGAAGGCGGCCGATCAGGCCGCCGTCGATGCGATGCGCGACGCCCTCAACAGCCTGGCGATCGCCGGCACGGTGGTCATCGGCGAGGGCGAGCGCGACGAGGCGCCGATGCTGTACATCGGCGAAAAGGTCGGGACCGGCAACGGCCCGCCGATCGATATCGCCCTCGACCCCCTCGAAGGAACGACGATCACCGCAAGGGGCGGCGCCAACGCGCTGTCGGTCATCGCGATGGCCGATGAGGGCGGATTTCTGAAGGCGCCGGACGTCTATATGGACAAGATCGCGGTCGGCGGCGGCCTGCCCGACGATCTCGTCGATCTCGACGAGACCCCGGCGACCAATCTGAAAAACCTCGCGCGGGCCAAGAAGGCCGATATTTCCGACCTGGTCGTCTGCATCCTTGACCGGCCGCGCCATGCCGAGCTGATCGCCAAAGTGCGCGAAGCCGGCGCCCGCATCATGCTGATCTCGGACGGCGACGTCAGCGGCGTCATCGCCACCTCCGAGCCCGAGACCGGGATCGACATGTATATCGGATCGGGCGGCGCCCCCGAGGGCGTATTGGCGGCGGCCGCATTGCGCTGCATCGGCGGCCAGATGCAGGGCCGGCTGCTGTTCCGCAACGACGACGAGCGCGCCCGCGCGCGCCGGCTCGGCATCACCGATCTCGATCGCAAGTACAAGCTCACCGAGCTTGCTGCGGGCGATGTGATGTTCGCCGCGACCGGCGTCACCAACGGCTCGATGCTCAAGGGCGTGCGCCGGTTCCCGGGCGGCGCGCTGACCCATTCGGTGGTGATGCGCTCGAAAACGGGCACCGTGCGTTATATCGAAGCCCGCCATGATTTCACCCGCAAGCAGAGTTTCGCTCCGTTCGCCCGCTGAGGGGTAGGGGGAGGCGGGCGTGGGGGAGGCCTCTGTGCTCGCCGAACGCTCGGCGTGCGGCCGCCGCTGGCGGCTGCGCCCGGCCGATTTCGAGGAGATCCGCAGGCTCTCCCTCCGCCTCGGCCTGCCGGAGATCGTGGCGCGGCTGCTGGCCCAGCGCGGCCTTGATTGCGATCATGCGCCGAGCTTTCTCGAACCGCGACTGCGCGACCATCTGCCGGAGCCGCTGCATCTGCGCGATATGGAGCGGGCGGTGGCGCGGCTTGTCGCGGCCATAGAAGGGGGCGAGAGAATCGCCGTATTCGGCGATTACGACGTCGATGGGGCCACCGCGGCGGCGCTGCTGCTGCGCTTCCTCGCCGCGGTCGGCGCCCCTACCCGCCTTTATGTTCCCGATCGCCTCGACGAGGGCTACGGCCCGAACGCACCGGCCCTGCTGCGCCTGCGCGAGGAGGGGGTGCGGGTCGTCGTCACCGTCGATTGCGGCACCACCGCGCATCAGCCCCTGGCCGCGGCGGCGGCGGCCGGGCTCGACATTGTCGTCGTCGATCATCACGTCGCCGAGCCGCTGCTGCCGCGGGCCGCCGCGATCGTCAATCCCAACCGGCTCGACGAGACCAGCCCGCACGGCGATCTGGCGGCGGTCGGGGTCGCCTTCCTGCTCGTCATCGCGCTCAACCGGGCCCTGCGCCAGGCCGGCTGGTATCGGGGCGCGCGCGCCGAACCCGATCTTCTCGCCTGGCTCGACCTCGTCGCGCTGGGCACCGTGTGCGATGTCGTGCCGCTCGTGGGGCTCAATCGCGCCTTTGTCGCGCAGGGGCTCAAACTGGCCCGCAGCAGCGCCAATCCCGGCCTCAAGGCGCTGGCGGCCGTGGCCGGGATCAAGGAGCCGCTCGACGCCTACCATCTCGGCTTCGTGCTGGGGCCGCGGGTCAATGCCGGCGGCCGGGTCGGCGCCGCCGAACTGGGAGCACGACTGCTGGCCACCGACGATCCGTCGGTTGCCGCCGAATTGGCGCAGCGTCTCGACGGCTACAACCGCGAGCGGCGGGAAATCGAGGCGCGCACGCTGGCGGCGGCGATCGCCGCGGTCGAAGCGACGCCGCAATCGCCGGTGCTCGCCTTTGCCGCGGCGCCGGGGTGGCATCCCGGGGTGATCGGGATCGTCGCCGCCCGCCTCAAGGAGCGCTATCAGCGCCCGGCCTGCGTCGTCGCCATCGCGGACGGCATCGGCAAAGGCTCGGGGCGCTCGATCGCCGGGCTGGCGCTCGGCCCGGCGGTCATCGCCGCCCGCCAGGCCGGGCTGTTGATCAATGGCGGCGGGCACGCCATGGCGGCCGGCTTCACCGTTGCGGCCGACAAGCTCGAAGCCCTGCGGCTCTATCTCGCCGAGCGGCTCGGCGATGGGCTCGATGGCGAGAGGCTCGTGCCCGAGCTGATCATCGACGGTTTCCTGTCGCCGGGTGCGGCGAGCGCCGAGCTGGTCCGCCATGTCGCGGCGCTGGCCCCTTTCGGCGCCGCCAATCCCGAGCCGCGCTTTGCCTTTGCCCCCGTGCGCGTCCTCCATGCCGAGCCGGTCGGCGGCGAGCACCTGCGCTGCACGCTGGCCGATCCTCTGGGGCCGGCGCGGCTGCGGGCGATCGCCTTCCGCGCCTCGGCGAGCCCGCTTGGCCGCTTTCTTGCCGAGACGCGCGGGAGTGCGATCCAGGTAGCGGGGCGCTTGCGGCACGATTCGTGGCAGGGCGGCGGCGCCGTCGAGCTGGTTGTCGACGATGCCGCGCCGGCGCCGCCTCGGCCATGAGCCGGCGGTCTTCCCGGCGGCGCCGATCCCCTTGACCGGCGGCGGCGAAAAAGGGTTTCCCTCAGCCTTCGCTGTAGGAGGGCGCGCGTGGAACCGCACGAAATCGCCGAATCGATACCGGGCCATGACCATCACCCGGCGCACAGCCTCGCGGGGGATGACAGGTTTCGCAGGCTGACCGGCATCTATGTCGGGGTTGTGGCGATGCTGCTGGCGATCGCCACCCTGGGTGGGGCGAATGCGACGAAAGAGATGCTGAGCACGAACATCTCCGCCTCGGACACTTACGCTTACTACCAGGCAAAGGTCCTGCGCCAAGCCGTCTTCGAGACCGCCGCCGATCAAATCGAGACGCTGCTCGCCACGCGTCCGGACATGCCGGAGGGGCCGAAAAAGAAGGCTGCGGCGCTGGTCGCGCGCTATCGCGCGATCGCCGCCCGCTCGGTCAGCGATCCCGGCAGCGGCCACGGGCAGAAGGAGCTGCTCGCCAAGGCCAAGCGGCTGGAAAGGCGACGCACCCGCGCCGAAGAGCGCAATCCCAATTTCGAGTTTGCCCAGGCGCTCTATCAGATCGCCATCGTGCTGGGATCGGTCAGCATCGTCGCCGCCTCGCGCCGGCTGCTCGATTTGAGCGGAGCCCTCGCCGTCCTCGGCACCCTGCTGACCGTCAACGGCTATTTCCTGCTGGTGCCGATCCCATTCGGGTGAGGCGCGGCGGGCGCGGATCGCCGCCGGCGGCCCCCATGACGGTTTCGCCGGCCCTGTCGCAGGCGCCGCGGCGATCCGATATGTCGGCGCAGAAAACCGTCCCCGCGCCCGTTCCCGCGAGAGGGGGGATGACGGGGACCGGGGAGGAAGACATGAAAAGCAATAGCCGTGACGCCCTTCTCGTGATCGATGTGCAGAACGATTTCTGTCCCGGCGGGGCGCTGGCGGTGCCCGACGGCGATGCCGTCATCCCGGCGGTCAACCGCCTGGCGAGCCGGTTCGCCCACGTCGTGCTGACCCAGGACTGGCATCCCCGCGGGCACGCCTCCTTCGCCAGCTCGCATCCCGGCAAAAAGCCGTTCGAGACGATCGCGCTCGACTACGGTCCGCAGATCCTGTGGCCGGATCATTGCGTGCAGGGGACGAAGGGGGCCCAGTTCCACGCCGATCTCGACATCCCTCATGCCGAGCTGGTCTTGCGCAAAGGCTACAACCGCGCGATCGATTCCTACTCGGCCTTCCGCGAGAACGATCGCAGGACGCCGACCGGGCTTGCCGGCTATCTGCGCGAGCGCGGTTTCGAAAGCCTGACCCTGTGCGGCCTTGCGACCGATTTTTGCGTGCTGTACTCAGCGCTGGACGGGCGCGAGGCGGGATTTGCGGTCAGCGTCGCTCTCGCCGCCTGCCGCGGCCTCGACACCGACGGTTCGCTCGCCCGCGCGCTTGCGGCGATGCGGCAGGCGGGGGTCCGGCTGGTGGAGGGCGAAATCTGACGGCGGCGCCCGTGCCACGGCGCGGCGCCGTGGCGCGCCGGTTTCCCGCGCGCCGCCGGAGGCGATAGGGATAAAGAAAGGCCGATCCGATGTCACGCGCCGCCGCCGAAGAGCGCCCGCCGCCGTCCCGCCGCCTTTCCCGGCGCACGACGCCGGCAACGGCGCTCGCCGCGCTCGGCATTGTCTATGGCGATCTCGGGACGAGCCCGCTCTACACCCTGCAAACGATCGTCCAGGGCGCCGGCGGACGGCTCACCCCGGCGGCCGCGCTCGGCGTGCTGTCGCTGATCCTGTGGGCGCTCGTCATCACGATCTCGATCAAATACTGCCTTTTCGTGATGCGCGCCGACAATCACGGCGAAGGCGGGATCCTGGCGCTGATGCCGCTTGCCGGCGCGGCCGGGTTCGAGCGCGGCCGCGCTCTGGTCGTGATGGGCCTGTTCGGAGCGGCTCTGATCTACGGCGACGGCATCATTACGCCGGCGATCTCGGTCCTCAGCGCGCTCGAGGGCGTCAACGCCGCAACCCACGCGCTCGCCTCCTACGTCATGCCGGCGGCGGTCGTCATATTGCTAGGCCTTTTTGCCGTTCAGAGCCGCGGCACGGCGCGCATCGGCAGCATGTTCGGACCGGTCATGCTGCTCTGGTTCGGGGTGATCGCGGTGCTGGGCGTAGGCGGCATCCTGCGCCATCCGCAGGTGCTCGCCGCGGTCGACCCGCGATATGCGATCGCCTTTCTGGGGCAAGGCGGGTGGGGCGGCTTTGCCGTTCTCGGCGGGGTCTTCCTGGCGATCACCGGGGGCGAGGCGCTCTATGCCGATATGGGGCATATCGGCAGAAACCCGATCCGCACCACCTGGTACGGGCTCGTGCTGCCGGCGCTCCTTCTCAACTATGCCGGACAGACGGCTCTTTTTCTCGAACATCCAGCCGCGATCGGCAATCCGTTCTTCAATCTCGCCCCGCTCTGGGCGGTTTTCCCGCTGGTACTGCTCGCCACGGTCGCGACCATCATCGCCAGCCAGGCGATTATCACCGGCTCGTTCTCGCTGACGCGCCAGGCGATGCAGCTCGGCTGGTTCCCCGGCTTGCGCATCCGCCAGACCTCGGACCAGGAATACGGCCAGATCTACGTTCCGTTCGTGAACTGGACGATGCTGCTGTTCACGCTCCTGCTGACGATCGGGTTTGGCAGCTCCGAGCGCCTTGCCGGCGCCTACGGCACCGCCGTCTCGACGACCATGCTGTTGACGACAGCGCTGCTCTATACCGTGATGCGGGATCGCTGGGGCTGGCCGGCGCCGTCCGCGCTGCTGGCAAGCGGCGTCTTTTTGCTCGTCGACTGCGCCTTCTTTGCCGCCAATCTGCTGAAAATCGTCGAAGGCGGCTGGATCCCGCTGGCCTTCGGCGCGCTCGTATTCATCGTCATGACCACTTGGCATTCCGGCGTCCAGGCCGTCCGCGGCAGGCTCGCGGCGCTGGCCGAGCCGGTCGAGGTGTTCCGCGAACGGCTTCATGCCGGCCGGGTTCCGCGCGTGCCGGGCACCGCCCTGTTTCTGACCCGGGTCACCCGGGCGATCCCTCGATTGCTGGTCCAGCACGTCTGTCAGATCGGCGTGCTGCCGCAGACGGTCATCGCCCTGACGGTGAAGTTCGAGCAGATACCGCGCGTCGGCCCCTCGGATCGCCTCGAACTGACGCCGCTGTTCGAAGGTTTCTGGCATCTGACCGTGCATTACGGTTTTGTCGAAATCCCCGATCTGCCGGCCGCTCTGCGCGCGGCGAAGGCTCTCGGCTGCCCTCTTGATCCCGACAACGCCGTTTACTTCGGCGAGCACGACGCCGTGATCCCCGGCAGGACGAACGGGCGGCTCTCGCGGCTGCGCCTGTCGCTGTTCGCCTTTCTGTGGCGGAACGCGGTGCGGGCCGTCGATCTGTTCAACCTGCCGCCGCAGAACTTTGTGGAGATCGGGCGCCAGATCGCGTTGTGAAGAAGCCGGCGCGAGAACCGCGCCCGGCACCCGCGCGGCGGCGGTCCGATCGCCTGCAAGCAGGTCGCGATCGGTGCCGGCGGGAGCTTCAGGAACGGCGCGGCAGGGGGCGGCGCTCGACCACGAAGCTCCTCTGCTGGCGGCGCGGCGGATGGGGGCCGAAGCCGCGCTCGGCCGGGCCGGCGGGGCCTTTCTCGGCGGCATCCTGCGGCGCCGGCGCGGGTTTTTGCGGCGGCGGCTTGCGCTCGCTGACTTGCACCTCGATCTGATAGCCGTCGATCGCAACCCCGTTCATTTCGCTGACCGCGCGCTGCGCGGCGCGCTCGGTCGCGATGTCGACAAACCCGTGGCGCAGCCGCTTGCCGCTTGTCGGATCGCGTGCGACAAAAGCGCTCAGTACGATGCCGAACGAATCAAAAATCTCGGCCAGCCTTTCATCGCTGAAGTCGGGCGGCAGGTTGGCAACGAATATATTGCCGCGGAGATGGCGTGATCTCATCGGCTTTGCCTCTCGACTGGAGAATGGGGTCCGATATTCCCGGCAAATTGGCGAGCGGGCGCGATCTTGACGACTATCGACTTTGCACGGCTGGATTGCAGTCGGAAATGGGGCGGGGTCGGGCGCCGCCCCGGGGTTGCATTCCGGCGGCGCCGGCCGCAGCGGCGCAGATTTTACGGAGAGAAGCGATGGCGCGACGAACCGCATCGATGACCGCCGCCCCGCCGCATGCCCCGGAGCAGCGGCCGTGATCCCGCGTGAGCGCGCGCCGTATTCGGCGATCGTCGACCGCCCGCCGCTCAGGCTGCCGGGCGGTGCGCGGGTCGCCGTGTGGACGATCGTCAACCTCGAATTCTGGGATATTTCCCGGCCGATGGCGCGGCAGGTTCTGCCGGCCCCGACCGGGCAGGTCTTGCTGCCCGACGTGCCGAATTGGGCCTGGCACGAATACGGCATGCGGGTCGGGGTGTGGCGCTTCTTTGAATTGTTCGGCCGGCTCGGGATCCGGCCGACCGTGGCGATCAACGCCCGGGTCGTCACGGAATACGAGCGGGTCGCCCGGGCGGCGCACGAGGCGGGCTGGGAGTTCATCGGCCACGGCTTCGAGCAGATGCCGATCCATCAGGTCGCCGATCAGAAGGCGATGATCGAAGACTCGCTGGCGGTGCTGGAGCGCTTTACCGGCAACAGGCCGCTGGGCTGGCTCGGCCCCGGCCTGACCGAGACCGAGCACACGCCGGACCTGCTCGCCGCCGCCGGCGTCAAATACATCGGCGACTGGGTCTATGACGACGAGCCGACCGAAATCGCGACCGCTTGCGGCCCGCTCGTCACCCTGCCTTATACGGTCGAGCTCAACGACATCCCGATGATGCTCGTCCAGCACCACGAATCGGCCTATTTCGCGCAGCGCTGCCAGGACAGTTTCGAGCGGCTATACCGCGAGGGCGAAAGCCGCGCCAAGATCATGGCGATTGCGATCCACCCCTATATCAGCGGCCAGCCGCACCGGATCAAATACCTCGAGGCGGTCTACAATCATATCAACCGCCATGCCGGGGTCCTGCACTGGAACGGCGCCGAGATCCTCGACTGGTATCTGGCAAGCCGGAGGAAGGGGTGATGCTGCCGACCGAACGCCTTTGCTATTCTCCGATCACCGAGCGGCCGAAGCTGGTCCTGCCGCACGGCGCGCGGCTGGCGGTGTGGGTCATCGTCAATGTCGAAGAGTGGGACCCCGCACAGCCGATGCCGCGCACCGTCCTCAGCCCGCCGGCCGGCGGCTCCCCGATGCCGGACATTCCAAACTGGGCCTGGCACGAATACGGCAACCGCGTCGGTTTCTGGCGGATGCTGACGGTCTTCGATCAGCTCCGGATCCGCGCCGTTCTCGCCATCAACGGCTCGGCAATCGGCCGCTACGGCGCCATTGCCCGCGCCGCGCGCGAGCGCGGCTGGGAGTTCATCGGCCACGGCTTCACCCAGCAAAGCATGCAGAAGGTTGCCGACGAGCGCGCCGACATCCGCAACACCGCGGCGGCGATCCGCGCCGTCGCCGGTCGGCACCCGCGCGGCTGGCTCGGCCCCGGCCTGACCGAAACCTGGGAGACGCCGGACCTGCTGGTCGAAGAGGGCTATGAATATGTCTGCGACTGGGTGCTCGACGATCAGCCGGTCATGCTGCAAACTCGTACGCGGCCGATCGTCAGCATCCCCTATACGCAGGAGTGCAACGACGTGGCGATGATGCTGATCCAGCATCACAAGGCCGGCGAGTATTACGATCGCGCGATCGACCAGTTCGAGCAGCTCTACAGCGATGCGGCCGAATCGGCGCGGATCATGGCGCTCGTCGTGCATCCCTACATCATGGGGGCGCCCCACCGGTTGAAATACTTCCGCAACGCGCTTCTTCACATTCGCGAAAGGCCGGACGTGCTGTTCTGGACCGGAGAGGAAATCCTCGACTGGTATCTCTCGCAGCAGCCGCGGGAGAGGCCGCGAGCGTAGCGGGCGATCCCGCCCGCGGCCTCTTGCGGGCGGGCGGCCGCGGGCGATACTCCGCACTTGTGGCCGGGCGGGCGAGATTCTAAGCTGGCGCAGTCAAACTCGTTCGGCCCTGGCCCGTTTTTCCTCGCTCAGCCGAGCCGGGAGACCCGGTTTCCCCGCCAAGCGAAGTTCGGCCCGCGCACCCGCGCGGTGGTTCTATCGAAGAGGAGGCCGCATGGCCATCGGCGTCGTCAAATGGTTCAACCCGCAGAAGGGTTACGGCTTCATCCAGCCCGAGGACGGATCGAAGGACATCTTCGTCCATATCTCGGCGGTCGAGCGCTCGGGGATCGGCAATCTGCATGAGGGACAACGGCTCTCATTCGATATCGAGCGCAGCCAGCAGGGACGGGTCTCGGCCGTCAATCTGCGCCAGGCTTGAGCGGGGTTCGAAGGCTCCCCGAACTCCGCCTTCCCCTGCGCATATGCCCGCCTTCCCGAGCTCCGGGAAGCGGGCGGGGGAGGGGGAGGTGCGGCGCAGGCCGGCGGCGTCGGCGGCCGTGTTTTCCGTGTGACAACGCGATAATAGCGCAAAAGCCGCTTTTCCGAGCGCGCCGTTTCCGCAATCTGGCCGGCACGATGCGGAGAACGGCATGGATCGCCCAATGAGCGCGCGAGCGGGATCTCTTGATGATGCGGGGCCGGTCGCATGCGAGCCCCCTCCCCCCAGCTACCGGGCCTGGGAATACTTCGATCTCGACGGCTATCTGCGGGCTTCGAACCCGGTCGAAGCCGCGATCGTGAGGATCGCAAAGGCGCTGTTCTGCCTGCTCGGCGTCGCGCTGGCGTTCCCGCTGGCGCTCTCCCATCCGATCCCGGCGCTCCTTGGCCTGGCCGTCATCGGCTTGGCGCTGGCAACCGGCGCACGGCGATACGGCGTATGGCATGGCGAGTGCCCGCATTGCCGTCGGGAGCTGTGGGTCCCCGCCCAGCGCCGCGGCCCGCAGGAATTCGATTGCCGCCTTTGCTTCAACCGCATTCTGCTCAAAAGCGGCCGCTTTCTGGCCGTCTGACATTTCCTCGCAGCGCGCATAAAAGGCTTCAGATAGGGTTAAAATATGACGCGTTGCGTTTATGGTTTCATTCTTGCGGGAGGACAGCCGATGGGAGGCGATATCAAACAATGGATCGACGTCGAGCACGGTTTGATCAGCCATCGCATCTTCGTCGATCCCGAAATCTATGAACAGGAGCTCGAGAGGATCTTCGCACGGTGCTGGTCGTTTCTTGGACATGAGAGCCAGATTCCATATCCGGGAGACTTCTTTACTACCTATATTGGCGAAGACCCGGTTCTGGTCGTGCGCGACGGCCGAGGCCGAATACGCGCTTTTTTGAATGTTTGCCGCCATCGCGGCAACCGGCTGTGCCGCGCCGATGACGGGAACGCGGCGAGTTTCACCTGCGCGTATCACGGCTGGACCTATGGTAATGACGGGCGACTGATCGGCGTGCCGCAATTGCAGGAGGCCTATTGCGGCGCGCTGGAGCGGGAGCAATGGGGGCTCACCCCGGTGGCCGGGCTGGAGGCGTACAAGGGGTTGCTGTTCGCCACCTTCGATCCGCAGGCGCCGCCGCTGCGCGAATATCTGGGCGCGATGACGTGGTATCTCGACACCTTTTTCGACCGCCGCGAGGGAGGCGTCGAGGTCATCGGCGGCATGCACAAATGGGCCATACCGTGCAATTGGAAGTTCCCCGCTGAAAACTTTGCCGGCGACGGCTATCACGTGCCGTGGAGCCATCTCTCGGCCGTGCGGACCGGATCCGGCGGCGACTTCCGCGTCAACGCCGATCCCGGCGGGCGGATGCTCTCTCCCGGCAACGGCCATGGCATCATTGCGGTCGGCGCCGATGTGCTGGCCGATCCCCCGGCTCCCGAGATCCTGGCCTATGAGGCCGAGATCGCTCTTGAAATCAGGAAGCGTCTCGGTCCCCGGCTCGATCGAATCAAGCCGGTCGCCGGCACCGTGTTTCCGAATTTCTCGATATTGCGGCCGACCTCGCGCACCTTTCGCATCTGGCACCCGCGCGGACCGCACCGGACCGAGGTCTGGGCCTGGGTCTATGTCGACAAAGCCGCGCCGCCGGAGGTCAAGGAAGCGATTCGACTGACCGGAACGCGGGTGTTCGGCCCCGCCGGGAGCTTCGAGCAGGACGATATGGATAACTGGCAGGGCTGCACCGAAACCGGGCGCGGGGCGGTGGCGCGGCGCGGCCTTTTGAACTACGGGATGGGGCTGGGGCGCGAGCGTTTCGATCGGACTCTCCAGGCTTGGAGCAGTGATTACCGGTACAGCGAGAGCAACCATCGGCACTTCTATCGGCGGTGGGCGGAGCTGATGGCCGCCGAGGGTTGGGCTGAAATCGCGGGCGGCGCGCTCGCGCGCGAGCCAAAGGAGTGAAAAACGCCGAAAGGGCCTCCCGGCTGCGGGCATCCCGCCCTCCTCGGGGTTCGGCCGGGGCCCCCGGATTTGTCAAGGATACGATAAATATGTGAACTATCTGCGCTGGCGCCGCGGGCGAGGATGCGGCATCTTTTGCGTCGGCGCTGGCAACGCCGACGTAGATCATTCCCTTCGCCGGGGGCGCGGCGGATACAATACCCGGAAGGGAAAGAAGCCCGCCGGTTCTACGTCCGGTTGTCAGCCCCCGGCGCCACCGCCGCGTTGGCAGCGCCTGGAAAACCCGATGTGAGTGCCAGCCATGGCCGATGCTTCCTTCGTCTCGCCGTATTTGCGCCAGCCGATCGAACGCAGCTACCGCGATTTTCTTAAAGAACAGATCGGCCGCCTCGAAGCCGAGCGCCGCCGCATAGACGACCAGCTCGCCGCAGCGCGCGACGAGCTGGCATATATTCTCGATCGGGAGTTTACCGATCGGCAGTGGCAAGAAGAGAATTGCGGGCGGAACTCATCCGAAGACGTATGATGACTCGCGGTGCTTGATATCCGATCGGGCCGCCGGCGAACCCGGCGGTGCCGGATGCCGCGATGCGGTCGACGGAAGGAGGGAGCGATGCCCGCACGACAGGATCCGCTCGAGGCCGACTTTGTCATTGTCGGGGCCGGATCCGCCGGCTGCGTCATGGCGGCGCGCCTTAGCGAGGACGGCATCAGCCGGGTCGTATTGCTCGAAGCCGGCGGCGTGGACACCAACCGCTGGATCCATATCCCGCTCGGCTTCGGCAAGACCTTCGCCGACCCGACGGTCAACTGGTGCTACGAGACCGAGCCCGATCCCGGCGCCGCCGGCCGCCGCGTGTTCTGGCCGCGCGGCAAGGTGCTCGGCGGCTCCTCCTCGATCAACGGCATGGTTTATATCCGCGGTCAGGCCGAGGATTTCGACCATTGGCGCCAGCTCGGCAATGCCGGCTGGTCGTTCGCGGACGTGCTGCCCTATTTCAAGCGCGCCGAGCATCAAACGCGCGGCGCCGACGCCTTCCACGGCACGGGCGGGCCGCTCTGCGTGTCCGATGTCGAGCCGCATCCGTTGTGCGAGGCCTTCATCAGGGCCGCCGGCGAGGCGGGGATTGCGCGCAACGACGATTTCAACGGCAGCACGCAGGAAGGCGTCGGCTATCATCAGACGACGACGCGCCGGGGCAGGCGCTGCTCGACCGCGGTCGGCTATCTGCGGCCGGCAATGCGGCGGCCCAATCTGCGCGTCGTGACCGGGGCGTTGGCGGAAAAGATCGTATTCGACGGGCGGCGCGCCACCGGCGTGCTGTTCCGCCAGGACGGGCAGCTGCGCACCGTGCATGCCGCCCGCGAAGTCATTCTGGCCGGCGGCGCAATCAATTCGCCGCAGCTGCTGATGCTGTCCGGGATCGGGCCGCAGCAGCATCTGCAGGCGTTCGGCATTGCGGTCGTGCAGCATCTGCCGGGCGTGGGGCAGAACCTGCAGGACCATTATTCGGCGCCGATCAAGCTCAGATGCCGGTTCCCGATCACGGTCAACGACGTGATGCTGAGCAACCTCGGCAAGCTGAAGGCCGGATTGCAGTATGCGCTGCTGCGCAAGGGGCCGCTGGCCCTGGCGACCGCGCCGGCGGCGCTGTTTGCACGCACGCGCCCGGAGCTGGCATCCCCCGACCTCAAGTGCTCGCTGTCCCCGTTCAGCGCCGAGCGCCCGCAGGACGGGCTGCACCGGTTTTCCGGCTTTACGCTGATCGCCTATCAACTGCGTCCGGAGAGCCGCGGGGAAATCCGGCTGAAAAGCGCCGATCCGGCCGCGCCTCCTGCGGTCCATCCGAACTATCTGGCGGCCGAAATCGACCGGCAGACCCTGGTCGCAGGGCTCAAATTGTGCCGCCGGTTGCTGGCGAGCCCGCATCTTGCGCGCTTTGTCGCGGCCGAATTTCTGCCCGGCCCCGAGGTGCAAAGCGACGACGAACTGCTCGATTTCGCAAGGCGGTACGGCGGCACCGTGTTTCACCCGACCAGCACTTGCAAGATGGGCGTCGATGCGCTGGCGGTCGTCGACCCGCAATTGCGGGTGCACGGGATCGGCTCGTTGCGCATCGCCGACGCCAGCATCATGCCGACGCTCGTCTCCGGCAACACCAATGCCGCGACGATCATGACCGGCGAGCGCTGCGCCGACATGGTGCGGGCCGGCGCGGCGTCGGCGCGGGCGGCCTGAGCGGGGGCCCCGGCGGGGACGTCGCCGGCGCCGCGTTCAGCGTCTGCGCCGGAGCCGCCGCGTTCCGCCGCGGCGCGGCGCGCCCAGAGCTTTCGCCTTCCACAACTCCCAGGGGCGGCCGATCTGCGTGCGGATCGTCGCGGCGGCCGCCTGCGCCTCGCCCGCCTCGAGAAAGACGACCCGCCCCTGTCCCAGTCGCAGCGCCTCGGCGGCGAGCCGGGCGTTGATCTCGGTGTAGACGGCGCGGAAGACGGTCTCCGGCAGCGACGGCGCGACGACGACATTGCCGTGCCCGCGCAGCAATATCACCGCGGCGTCGCCGAGCCGGCGGGCCAGCGCGGCGCCGAGCGCGGGAGTGCGGATCAGCAGATCGGTATCCGGACCGCCGGCCTCGCGGATTTCGAACACCGGCGCGCCGGAGCCGAGAAACGCGCTCATGTGATAGACCGGCCGCAACGGCACCTCGGTAACCCCGAACGGGATCACCGCGGGGGAGTGGCTGTGCACGATCGCCCGCACCGCCGGATGGGCCTTGTAGATCTCGCTGTGGATGAAGCGTTCGAGATAGACGGCGCGACCGCGCGCGTCGAGCGGATTGCCGTCGCGGTCGAATTCGAGGATGTCGTCGGCCGTGACCAAAGCGGGCGCCATGTTGCGCGCCAGCAGGAAATGCGCGTCGTCGTCATTGTGGCGGACGCTGACATGCCCGAACCCGTCGACGACGCCCTGCTCGGAAAGGATGCGGTTGGCGGCGACGAGGTCGTCGATCAGGGCGGGATCGGCCGTCACGAGCTCTCTCCCCGGCCGTGGCATATTCGCCGCCGGCTCCGGTCGGTTGCGGCTGCGCAAAGCATAGCGGGCGCACGCCCCGCCGATCAATCCGCGCAGCGGCGCCGGCTGCGGGCGGCGCCCTTCTACAGCGGCTTTCGCAGGAATTCGCGCAGCAGCTCGGCCACCCGGTCCGGCTGTTCCTGCTGCACCCAATGCCCGGCGCCGGCGAGCAGATGACAGCCCGACATCCGCGTGCAGGCGAGGGTCTGCATGCGCTCGAAGGCGCCGGGCCGCTGGTAGACGCCCCAGTCGCTCTCGCCGGCGATGAAGATCGCCGGCACGTCGATCGTGCGGCCGGAGAACAGCTGCAGCTCCGAATCATAGAGCCCCGAGGTGCGGGAGCGGTACCAGTTGAGGCCGCCCTGGAACCCGGTTCTCGTATATTCGGCACTGTAGACGGCCAGCTCGCTGTCGGGCAGCCAGCGGTATGCCGCGATCTGCGCCGGGGCCGGCATCACGGCCGCGACGGTCTCGGCCATCCCCTTGTCCAGGTCCATGATGTAATAGGTCGGCATTTTCGCCAGTTCCTCGGCGCTCCAGGCCTGCAGCGGGAAAGGCCTGTTTCCCGGCCAGTCCGCGCTCTTGTAATGAAAATAGGCGCGCAGGAAGGCATGGACGCCCTGCGGACAGTCGCGCATATCGGCATTGGCCGCGCGGGTCGAATAATACCACTGGTAATGCTTGCGCGGGCGGGGAAGCCGGGCCAGGGCGGCATGGATGTCGGCGGCAGCTTCCGGCTGCGGCTTGCCGTCGGTATCGAAGGGTATGGCGGGCGGGCCCGCAAAGGGTGCGCTCATCAGCGCGAGCGCGCGAAACACATCGGGCCGGATGAGGGCGCACCAGGCCGCGACCGAGGCGCCGAAATCGTGCCCGACAACCGCCGCCGCCGAGCGGTAGCCGAGGGCCGCGACAAGCCCGAAAGCGTCGCGGACGGCGTTCAGCAGGCGAAAGGGGGCGAGATCGTCGTCAAAACCGATGGCGATGCCGCTCGTGCGCCCGTAGCCCCTCTGATCGGGGGCGACGACGTGAAACCCGGCCTCGGCAAGCGGCATCATGACCTTGCGCCAGGAATAGGCAAGCTCCGGAAAGCCGTGCAGCAGCAATACCAGGGGCCGGTTGCGGGTCTCCCAACCGGCCTCGAGCACATGCATGCGCAGCCCGTTGACGCCATCGACGAAACGGGAACGGATGCCGGGCGGCAGGCTCGGATGCTCAAGGGGCGGCAGCAAGGGCGTCTCCATCGTTTTTCCGACCTTGGGGAGCAAGAGCCGCCGGTGCCGCCGGCGGCGGTCGGGATCACAGCACAAAAGCATGATAGCGGACCAGCGCGGCGCGGACATTGGCGATGGTCGCGCGGCGCAGCCGCTCGGCCGCGGCGGCGTCGCCCTGGCGCAGCGCGGCGAGCACGGCGCGGTGCTCGTGCAGCGCGTGCTGCGTGCGGTCGGAGACCAGCAGCAGGCGGCGGCCGTAAACGGCGGTCATATCGTTGAGCCGCTCCAGCAATTCGCTCAGCGGCGGCAGCGCCGCCGCCGCCATCAGGCGATGGCGAAAGTGCTCATAATGCCGCACATAGGCGTCGAGGTCGCGGCGCGCGACGATGTCCTGCATCGGCGCGCCGAACAGTTCGACCAGATCCTGCCAGCTCTCGGGCGGCACGCCGGTGGCGGCCAGGCGGGCGCACAGCCCCTCATTGACCGCGCGCAGGTCGAACAGGCCGAGGATCTCGGCCAGATCGCGCCGGCGCACGAGGATGCCGCGGTTGGGCTGGCGCTCGGCAAAGCCGAGATGGACCAGCGCATCGAGGGCCGCGCGCGCCGACAGGCGGGGAACGCCGAACTCGGCGGCGACGTCCCATTCGCGCAGGCGCGCGCCGGGCGGCAGGGCATGGCTGGCGATGCGCGCGCGCAGGCCGCAGATCACCTCGCGCACGGTGGGCCGCGGCGGCGCGGCGGGGTCGGACATGGGCGGCCTCTTCAATTGGCGCCAATCTTGGCATGATAATATGCGCGTATTGCGTTGACAAGCCGCGCCGCCGCCCCTAGCCTGCCCGCGTGCGGCCGCCATCGGCCCCGCGCGCAACAGGAGCCCCGCATGAAAGACGGATACCGCTTTGTCGATTGCGACATGCACATCATGGAGCCGCCCGACCTGTTCGACAAATATCTCGATCCGGCCTTCAAGCCGCGCGTCACCTCGGCGCTCAGGCGCAGCGACGGCGGCCCGACCGGCATGCGCGGGCGGCCGCTGTGGTATTTTGACGGCCAGCCGACCAGCAACGACGGCAACCTCTCGCAATACAACCGCATCCGCGGCCCGCTCGTCTCCAAGCGCGCCAACCGCAACGTCATGTTTGCGGTCGAGCGCGGCTACGACGCCGAGGCGCAGCTGATCGGCATGCAGATGGAGGGCATCGACATCGCCGTGCTGTTCCCGACCGCCGGGCTGTCGTTTCTCGCCCGCGACCATATGGACCCGCAATTCTCGGCGGCGATCTGCCGCGCCTACAACGACTGGCTGCACGAGTTCTGCCAGTACAGCCCGGACCAGCTGAAGATGGCGGCGATGCTGCCGGTGCACGACGTCAACCTGGCCTGCCAGGAGCTCTATCGCTGCGTCAAGCAGTACGGGGCGGTGGGGGCGTTTGTGCGGCCGAACTGCGTCAACGGCCGCTTCTGGCATTCGACCTATTGGGACCCGCTCTACGGCCTGCTGCAGGAGCTCGACGTGCCGCTGTGCTTTCACGAGGGCACCGGCTCGTACTATTCGACGATCGAGCCGCGCTTTGGCGAGAACCGCTTTATGCGCCACGTCGCCAGCCACCCGATCGAGATGCAGCTGGCGCTGATCGCGCTGATGCTCGGCGGCATCTTCGAGTTCTATCCGCGCCTGAAGGTGGCCTTTCTCGAGGCGCAGAGCTGGTGGGTGCCGGGGCTGCTCGGGCGCATCGAATGGGACCTGCGCCAGCATCAGGAGGCCGACGCCCCCTATCTGAAGCTGTCGCCGTTTGAATACTGGCAGCGCAACTGCTTTTCGGCGATCGAGAGCGGCGAGCGCGAGGTCGGCGCCGTCGTGCAATTGCTGGGCGGGGCCGAGCGGCTGTGCGTGTCGAGCGATTTTCCGCATTTTGATTCGAGCTTTCCCGAGGTGTCGAACCGGGTGCTCAACAACCCCAGCATCACCCGCGAGATCGGCGGCCAGATCCTGGCCGGCGGCGCCCGCCTGTACGGCTTCACCGAGGCCGATTTCGCCAAGGCCGACGCGGCGCTGCGCCGGCGCGGCGCGCTGCCGGCGGCGGCGCAGTGAACCGGCCCGCGGCCGCGGCGGCCGCCGCCGCCCCGGCCGCGCCGCCCCGAGCGCCCCGATACGCCCGCCGTCAGGAGGATGCAATGAGCTGGAACGGCCAATGCGTCGTCGATATGGATGCCCATATCCGCGAGCGCGCCGATAAGTTCTACAAGGACTATATCGATCCCGCCTACCGCGCTTCCTATCAGCGGCTGTGCGAGGCCATCGCCTTGCAGGAACAGAAGGGCGAGCGCTACGCGCTGTTCGGCAGCCGCACTGCGGTCATCGAACCGATCGAGACCGGCCGGCCGCTCGGCATGCGCGACACGTTCGGCCTGTCGAGGCGCTCGGACATGGCGCGCGGCCGCCTCGCCTTCCCGCCCGGCCGCCGCACGCCGCTGCCGCCCATTCGTCCCGAGGTCAGCTGGGACGTGAAGGCGCGGCTGGAGGACATGGACAAGGCGCGCGTCGATATCGGCGTCCTCTTTCCGACCCATGTTTCAAGCTACTGCGCCCTGCGCGACGTCGGCTTCGAGAATGCGCTCTACCGCGCCTATCACCGTTGGGTCGCGGATTTCTGCGCCCAGGCGCCGCAGCGGCTCAAATGGACCGTGGTCGCCAACATGCGCGACGTCGCTTCCGGGGTCGCCGAGATCAAATACTGGGCCGAGCGCGATGCCAACCTTGTCGGCATCTATATTTCGCCGCAAGCCCCGGGCGGAAAGCTTCTTGACAATCCCGATCTCTATCCCCTGTACGATACCGCGCAGAATCTCGACTTGCCGGTGCTCGCCCATGGCGGTACCGCGCGCCCGCCCTATGCGCCCGGCACCTTCGACCTCGACGGCGCGTGGTACTTGTTGCACAGTTTCAGCAATCCCTGGGCCGGAATGGCGGCGCTCGGGGCCTTGATCGGCGGCGGCATTTTCGACCTGTTTCCGAAGCTGCGCGCGGCGATTATCGAGACCGGCGGCGGCTGGCTGCCATTGGCTCTCGACCGCCTTGACACCCACTATCTGATGTCGCCGGAGCACGTGCCGAACCTGAAGCGGCTGCCGCGCGAGGTGGTGGCCGAAGGCCGCTATTTCCATGCGATCGACAGTTGGGAACGCGCGCTCGAATTCTGCGTCGAGGAATTGGGAGAAGATATCTGGCTGTTTGCCAGCGACTGGCCGCACGGGGATACGGCATGGCCGGAGACGCTCGACCAGATCGTCAACCGCCCGCGCCTGACCGACAGCGCCAAAAGAAAGCTCCTGGGCGAAAACGCCCTGCGCCTGTGCCCACGCCTGCGCGCCTGACCCGGGCCGGCGGAGCGCCCGCAAGAAACGGCGCGCGAGCGATCCCTGCGATGGTATGAAAGGCGGGGCGCCTGCCTCCCCGCTTTGGCGCCGCGACCGGCCGGTTCACGCCCCGATCGGTCCCGGCGATTTCCCACCGCTGCGAAAGGGCACCGACATGCCAAGCTTTGAACATTACGGCGCGCGCATCTATTATGAAGAGTTCGGCCGCGGGTTCCCCATTCTGACCTTCGCGCCCGCCGGCCTGCAATCGACGATCGACGTCTGGGGCCAGCCCGCCGCGCCGATCAACCCGATCCTCGAATTTGCCGCGGATTTTCGCGTCATTGCGATGGATCAGCGCAACGCCGGCGGCCGCTCCCGCGCCCCGATCACGGCCCAGGACGGCTGGCACAGCTATACCGCCGACCACATCGCGCTGCTCGACCATCTCGGCATCGATCGCTGCCATCTCTATGGTCAGTGCATCGGCGGTTCGTTCATCTTAAGCCTGCTCAAGGCCCAGCCCGAGCGCGTCGCCTGCGCCGTCCTGGCCCAGCCGATCGGACGCGTGGGCGCCATGCCGCCCGGGCGCTCCGCCCGTTTCGAGGCGTGGGCGGCAGCGCTCAAAGACCATCCGGAGGCCACCGCGGAAGTGCTGGAGGCGTTCTACCGAAACCTCTACGCCCCCGGCTTTGTCTATTCGGTCGATCGGGCGTTCGTGGCGGGGTGCCGCACGCCCTGTCTCGTGCTGGCCGGCAATGACGAGGCGCATCCTTTCGCGATCTCCGAAGAGCTCGCTCGGCTGCTGCCCGACTGCGAATTCATCGTGGAGTGGAAGAGCGGGGCGGCGCTGACGGCGGCGAAAGCCCGCGTCAAGGCGTTTTTGTCGAAGCACACCCCGCCGCGGGCATAGTCTGCGGGCGGCGGCGAAAGCGCAGGCCTGGCGGCTACAATCCAAGGCCGCCATCGAGCAGCAGGGTCTGCCCGGTCATATAGTCCGACGCCGCCGAGGCAAGATAAAGCGCCAGCAGCCCGACTTCCCGGAGCTGGCCGGGACGCCCGAGCGGCACGCTCTGCGCCGCGCGCTGCGCGATCTGCCTGACGCGCTCCTCGCCGGCGGTGACGACGTCCGGGAAAATGCCGGGGGCGATGGCGTTGACGTGCACGCCGTAAGGCGCCCATTCGAGCGCCTGCGCCCGCGTGAACCCGGCCAGCGCGGTCTTGGCCGTCGTATAGAGGACCATATCGCGGCCGCCCTGATGGGCGGTCCACGACGCGATATTGATGATCTTGCCGGCGCGGCGCGCCAGCATGTGCGGGCCGACGGCGCGCGTGCACAGCAGCGCCTCGGTCAGATTGACGTCGATGATAAACCGCAGATCTTCCTCGGAAATGACCCCGTCCGCCCCGGCATCCGGCAGCGCCACCAACGGCTTGCGGATCGCGTCTCCGAGCGCGTTGACGAGCACGTCGATGCGCCCGAAGGCGGCGAGGATCGAATCGACGGCGCGCTGAACGTCCTGCGCCTTGGTCACATCGGCGATGACGGGGAGGACGCGCCGCCCGCTCGCCGCGGCGATTTCCGCCGCCGCAGCGGTGACGTATCGCGGCGTCAGGGCATTGAGCGCGATATCGGCGCCGGCCTCGGCCAGGACCTGGGCGATGCCCTTGCCGATGCCGCGCCCGGCTCCGGTGATGAAGACGACCTTTCCGGTGATGTCGAATTCGGCCGGCATCATGGCATGTTCTCCGTGTCGGGGAGGCGCTCAGGCACCGAGAAGGGAAGGGCGGGCCGCGGCCGCGGCGGACCGGCGCGAGAGCCTTCCGACCCCGCGGCCGGCAAGGCGGGTCGGCAGCCCCGCCGGCCGCCGAAGCCCCGCTCGCTACGGCGCGGCGGTCAAGAAGTCGCGCACGAGGCGCGCCACCGCCGCCGGATGCTCGACATGCGGCGCGTGGCCGGCATCCCCGACGATATGGACCCGCGCGCCGGCGAGGCGCCGCGAAAACTCCTCGGCATATACCGGCGGCACGAGCCGGTCGTCGGCGCCCCAGATGACGAGCGCCGGCGCGCGGACGCGGTGGATGCGCTTCTTCAGCCCTTTGTCCGGGATCGGCCAGATGAATTTGCTCGTCGCGCCCATCGCCCATATCAGGCGCACGCGCGCGGCGATCGCGGCCTCGGGCGGCTCCGATGGTCCCAACAGCCGCCGCGCCGCCTCGGCGGTGGGATCGCGAAAGACATAAGCGGGCAGGTCGGCCGGGTTCAGCTTCACCCAGTTGACAATGGGGTCGCCCTCGCGCCAGAAGCCGATCGGATCGATCAGCACCAGGCGGCGCACGCGCCGCGGGTACGCCGCCGCCAGCTCGCACGCGACCATGCCGCCGAACGAGTGCCCGACGACGGCCGCTTCTTCGATGTTCAGGGCCGTCAACAGCTCGTCGTAACAGAGGATCAGATCCCACAGGCCGTCGAGGCGATAGATGTCGTCATGCGCCTGCGGCGTCGTCCCCGGATGCTCGGGTGCGTAAACCGTGAAGGTCCGCGCCAGATCGTCGAGAAACGGATCCCATGCAAGCCCCCAGGGGCCGTGCAGAAAGAGCAGCGCCGGCCCCGCGCCCGCCGACGGCACATGGATGCGAACACCGCCCTGCCATACGGCGACCGTCTGCTCGCGGCTCATCATTGCCCTCCCGCGGCTGCCGACACGGGTTCGCCCACGCGGTCGCGCAACCGCTCCGGCCACCAGTAGTTGATCCACCCCTCCTCGTTCCACTCATCGCGGAGCTCGGGCAACACCGTGCGGGCGAAGAGGTCGATATTCTCGATCGCCAGCTCATGCGGCATCGAGCCGATCTGGAGCAGCACCATCAGATTGCCGACGCGCAGCCCTTTGACGACCTCTTCCCTGAGGCGATCGCGCACGGTCCTCGGGCTTCCCGCGATCACATAGCCCTTTTCTACGAAGTCGCCATAGCGCAGCGACTTCAGATCGTCGGTGCGGCGGACCGGATTTGAGAGGGTGGCCACCAGGCTGCGATAGTCCTGATTGCCCGCCGGCGACAGCAGCTGGAGCGGCCAGTGCAGACATTTGTGGTAGAAGTACTCGATATGAGGGGCGTATTTCGCCTCGGCCTCGGCGTCGGTTGCGGCGACGGCGACGAGCTGCAGGAAGCCCGCCCGATACGGATTCGGCTCGCGCCCTTTGTCCGCGACCACCTGCCAGTAGCGCTGCATCATCGTGTTCGCCGCCCTCGCGCCCGAATAGCTGAGGAAGCAATAGCAGGCGTTGTTGTCGACGGCGAAGTCGAACGTGCTGATGCTGCCGGAACCCGGCACCCACACCGGCGGGTGCGGCTGCTGGATAGGCCGGGGCCACAGATTCACCTCGGCCAGCTGGTAGTACCGGCCGTTCCATGCGAAAATTTCGCGCGCCTGCCACGCCTTCAGCGTCAGCGCAAACGCCTCGCGGTAGCGCTCGCGATGCTCCATCGGGGTGATGCCGTAACAGAAGTTCACGTCCATCGGGCTGCCGAGCGGCAGTCCGGCGACCAGCCGACCGCCGCTGATGCAGTCGAGCATCGCGTACTCTTCGGCCACGCGGATCGGCGGGTTCGCGGTCGGCAGCGTCGCGCCCATCTGCACGATCGCCACGTTCGAGCCGTTGGTCAGCTTTGCGAGCACGCCGCCCATGATGTTCGGACTGGGCATGAAGCCATACGCGTTCTGGTGGTGCTCGTTCGTGCACAGACCGTCGAAGCCGCACTGCGCGGCGTAAAGCAGCTCGTCGAGCGTCCAATTGTAGTACTGACCCACGCGCCGCGCATCGGCGAGCTCCCACCACGGCGGCGTGACCCACACCGACTCGTAGCGCTTCTCGAAATCGGGCGGCAGCTCGCGATGCGGCATCAGGTGGAACATACTGATCTTCATGCATGCCCTCCTTCTCAATACGAGCGGTCGTCGATCGCAGTCCGGCCGCGCGGCGGCTGTCGCGGAGAGCGAGCGGGCCGCGGCTGCGCACAGGCCCGGCGGGAGCGGCGGAGGATCGCCGCCCCGTCCCTCGCCGACGCCTCCCAGAGCGCGTCGATGCCCGATGGCGTCTCCATTATGAAGGGGAGGCCGGCCTTGATCGGCAAGCGAAAGGTTTTCGGCCCGGCGCCGCCGGCCGAGAGCGATCGCGAATGCCGCTCTCCTCCTCTCATTGGAGGTGGGCTCCCCGCTTTTCGCCGCGTTTCCGGTCCTACGATACCACCGCCTTCCCCTGCCGCCGACCAGCAATCGACAATGCCGCAGGGACGGCGCGTGGGCGCCCTCCGCCGGAGAACGTCTGGCGCCGCCGCCAAAGAGATCCGCGCCGGCGCCGCCCGCCCCACGGCCTAGAGAGGCAAGAGGAACTGGCGCTCCGGCCGCTCCGCCGCGAGCGAGGACAGGGAGAGGCCCAGAAGCCGAATGCCTTGCGCGACCGGAAAGAGAGGTTCGAGCAGGGCCTCGCCGAGCCGTTCGAGCTCGCTTCGGGTCTCGATCTGCTTCTGAGCGGTGCGGCTGCGGGTGATCTGTCGGAAATCGGCAAACTTGACCTTCAGCGTAATCGTGCGTCCGCGAAGACCGTCGCCCTCGCAATACCGCCAGAGCTTGTCGATGATTTCCTGCAATGCTGTGCGCGCGGCCCCGTAGGTGAACAGATCGGCGGGAAACGTGGTCTCGGCGCCGAAGGACTGGCGCCTCCGATCGGCCCGCACCGGCCGCTCGTCGATGCCGCGCGCCATCCCATAATAGTGCGGCCCCGCTTTCCCGAAATGCCGCTGCAGGAAAGCCAGGGTCTGCGCCTTGAGGTCAAGCCCGGTCTTGATCCCGAGCCGCTCCATCTTGGCGGCGGTGGCGGGCCCTATGCCGGGGAACTTCCCGACCGGCAAGGTCTCGACGAATTCCGGCCCCATCCCGGGGGTGATGACAAACAGCCCGTCCGGCTTGCAGTGATCCGAGGCGAGCTTGGCGAGAAATTTGTTGTAGGAGACGCCGGCCGAGGCCGTCAGGCCGGTTTCGGAGCGGATCCTGGCCCGGATCTCTTCGGCGATTTTGGTCGCCGAGGCGATGCCCTTGAGGTTTTCTGTAACATCGAGATAGGCCTCATCGAGCGACAATGGCTCGATGAGCGGCGTGTATTCGGCGAAGATCCCGCGGATCTGAAGCGAGATCGCCCTGTAGACCTCAAAGCGCGGTTTGACGAAGATCAGATCCGGGCATCTGCGCTTGGCCGCGAGCGAGGGCATCGCGGAGCGGACGCCGAACTTGCGCGCTTCATAGCTGGCGGCGGCGACCACCCCGCGTTGCCGCGATCCGCCGACCGCGACCGGCTTGCCGCGCAGCTCCGGATTGTCGCGCTGTTCGACCGAGGCGTAGAAGGCATCCATGTCGATATGGATGATCTTGCGCGGTCGGACCGTCGCGGCCGAGGAGAGCGGCCGGCGCTCTGCGGCACCTCTTCCCGCCCTATCCCGATCGGCGTCCGGCGTCGTCATGATCCTTGGGCCGCAACGGAGTACGGCCGGGCGCGCTGTCCTTCAGCCGCACATTCCGCAGATCGGCGCATAAAAGCAAGCTGTTATGCCCGGCGTCCAAGAAATGGAATGACAGTCCGGGCCGCCCTCGGGGAGGAGCTTGAAGGCGGCGCCGGGCGGTCAGGCCGGGCCCCGGCCTGAGCGCCCGCAATCCTGCGCCGATGCCGCCCCGGCAAGCCGCCGCCTCACCGGCGCATCGCCCACCCTGCGATCAGGTCCTGAAGCGCCGCCAGACCATCGCTCAGGGCGGCCGGACCGGGCTGCAGGATCAGCGACGATTTGATCTCGTAGACGTCGCGGTTGCGCACGGCCGGAATTTGCTCGAAGCCGGGTCGCGCCATGACCCGCTCGGGTCGGAACTTCTTGCCGCACCAGGAGCCGATGATCAGATCCGGGCGACGCGCCGCCACCGCCTCGGCGCTCACCACGCGGTCCTTGGCGGCGCCGTGGCCGGCGCGATCGGCGAAGATGTCGATGCCGCCGGCGATCGCGATGAGCTCCGAGACCCATCCGATCGCGGTGATCAGCGGCTTGTCCCATTCCTCGAAGAATACCCGCGGCCGCTGCGGCAAACGCTCCGCCCGGCTGCGGGCGTCGGCCAAGCGCATGTCGAGGCTGGAGGCGAGCTGCCGGGCTCTCTCGCCCGCATCGACCAGAGCGCCGAGCGTTTGGATCATCTCAAGGATCCCCGCGAGGCTGCGTTGGTTGAAGGCATGGACCGCGATCCCGCGGCGGATCAGGGCGGCGGCGATCTCGGCCTGAAGGTCCGAGAATGTCAGGACGAGATCGGGTTTAAGGGCGCAGATCTTATCGATGTTCGCCGAGGTGAAGGCGCCGACATGCGGCTTCTCGCGACGGGCCTGGGGCGGGCGCACGACGTAGCCCGAGATCCCGACAATGCGGTCCTGCTCGCCGAGCAGGTAAAGGGTCTCGACGGTCTCTTCGGTAAGGCAGACGATGCGCCTTGGCGGAAACATGCGATCCTCGTTTCGCCGCACGGCGGGAAGCCCGGCGATTATAGCCCGTGCCAGGGCCGCCCGCCCGCGCTCGGCCGCCGGGCTTCGCGCCCGCCGATCCACGCCCGAGAGAGGAAGGCCCGGGACAAGGCGCGGCAGGTTGCGCCCGATACGGGGTGCCAATTGCCTTGGCGGTTCTATCCTAGAGCGATTTTTCGGTTAGCGTGACGGAACGAAGCGGGGAGGCCGGCGTCTTTCTCGGCAGGATCGGGGGGCTGTGGAGGGTTTGATGCCGCTTCCCTATTCGGCGGATCTGCGCGAGCGGGTGCTGGTGGCCCATGAACAGGGCGAGGGTACGGCGGCGGCGCTGGCGCGGCGGAGCGGGAAGTTCTGCGCCAGCTGGTGGCGGCCGACAATCATGCCACTCTGGCCGAATATGGAGCGCGGCTTCTGGCGCAGACCGGGATCAGCGTCAGCCGGCCGGTGCTGTGCGTCATCCTCAAGCGTCTCGGCCTGGTGCGTAAAATGTATGTATTTGAAGCGGCCCCCTAAAAGACCGGACAGGGCCTACCCCTTGGTTAAGCACCAGGAGTATGCCTGTGTCTATGACTGGGAACATCGATCGGGTCGAGGTCATCACATCGGTTCAGCGGCGGCGCCGCT
>Ga0209810_1001568_pt1 | contig 33431 bp, 27 predicted proteins | sample Coa_R1_7_FD_187159 | JGI IMG/M metagenome (GOLD analysis project Ga0209810, IMG submission 187159) | Surface soil microbial communities from Centralia Pennsylvania, which are recovering from an underground coalmine fire - Coalmine... | ecosystem: Environmental > Terrestrial > Soil > Unclassified... | reverse complement strand
GCGCAATCCCTGGTTGGTGGGCGCGTCGGTTGAGTTCTTGGCGCGCCTCGTCATCAAACTGGACACGATACATGGCGTGAAGATCCTCCACGCCTTTCTACGAACGAACTAGGTGCGTCTACTTAGCGCTCAAGCCATGCTTGCTGATGAGTCCACTCTCGGTGGCGACATTCCTCGATCCTGAGGCAATCCAGTTCGATACGGTGATATTCGATGAAGCTTCGCAAATCTGCTCGGAGGATGCAGTGGGGGCGATCATGCGTGGCAAGCAGGTCATCGTGGTAGGGGATAGCAAGCAGTTGCCGCCGACGCGGTTCTTCACCGCAGGCGCTACCGATGATTATGACACGGAGGAAGAAGAGGAGGAGGCAGCAACGGAAATCTACGAGAGCATTCTGGATGAATGCTCCACGATAGCAGGTCTGCCACAATGGATGCTGCGCTGGCACTACCGCAGCCGCTGTGAGGCGCTGATCGCCTTCTCCAACCACCACTTTTATGAGAACAGACTGGTGACCTTTCCCGGCCCGTATGTGGCCGATGCGCAAGGCGCTGACCGGTGTGTCGAATTTATCTACGTGCCGAACGGCGTGTATATTCGTGGCAAAGGACAAAGTGCTGGCACCAACCGGGAAGAGGCGCGCAAGGTTGCCGAACTGGTCTTCCAGCACTTCGATACGCGCCCGGAACGCTCACTGGGAGTGATCGCCTTCAGCGAACGGCAGCAGACTGCCATAGATGACGAAATTCGGCATTTGCGCACTCAAAAGCCGGAGTACGAGCAGTTCTTTGCGGAGGAAGGTGAGGAGCCGTTCTTTATCAAGAACCTGGAAAATGTGCAGGGTGATGAACGGGATACCATCCTTTTTAGCGTCGGCTACGGGCGGGATCAACATGGCAAATTGTCCATGAATTTTGGCCCACTCAACAAGGACGGCGGCGAACGGCGGCTAAACGTGGCTATAACGCGCGCCAAATATCAGGTCAAGCTGGTCAGTTCGATCTTGCCGCAGGATATAGATCTGAGCCGGACAGATAAGAGAGGCCCGGCCCTACTGAAGTACTATATGGAGTTCGCGCAGCGTGGGCCTTCCGCTCTCGCTAAAGAGAGCACGGTTTCCGGCGCTGCGGAGTTCGACTCGCCGTTTGAGGAAGAGGTTTGCCGGGCATTGGAAGAGCGGGGATTGAGGGTGCATCGTCAAGTTGGTTGCGCTGGCTACCGCATTGATTTAGCCGTTGTAGATGACGCTCATCCGGGCCGCTACCTATTGGGTATTGAATGCGATGGCGCTACCTATCACTCCTCCAAAACAGCCCGTGATCGGGACAGGCTCCGACAGCAAGTGCTGGAAGACATGGGCTGGCGGGGTCGTATCCTGCGTATTTGGTCTTCCGATTGGATACGTAACCGGGAAGCCCAGCTACTCCGTGTAGTGGAGGCACTGGCAGCCGCACGCAACGCAGATACGGCGGCGCCGATAACCCCTATCGAATTGCAAGAAGTTCCTGAGGAAGTGCCCGGATCCGATCCAGAGGAAGACGAACCTAGTCAGGAGGAGCTTTTGACTCTTTCAGAAACAGACACCAGTCCGGAGGTGTTGCCAGAGGCTGTCATTCCTTACCGGGCGTGCCAAATACAGCGATTAGGCAATCCTCCCGATTTTTATCTTCTGGCACAGTACCATCCTGGACGGATTACGAATGTCCTTACTTATGTTGTTCAGCAGGAAGGGCCAATCCATATCGAGGAGGCGACACGGCGCGTTGTTGCCTTCTGGGGTATGGGAAAGGCGGGCGCAAATCTGGTAAGAACAATTCAGAGCGCCGCTAGCCGCGCTCAGATGCGTCGAGCAATACAGATTCGAGGGGATTTTCTGTGGCCCGTAGAACTGTCCCAAATCTTTGTCCGCGTTCCGACCGAGCATGCTCCGGTGCGCTCCATAGAGTATATATCCCTGGAAGAGATTGCGGAAGCCTGTTTCCTCCGTGTCCGGGATGCCTTTGCTATACAGCCTGACGAACTCGTTACCCAGGTGGCACGTCTCCTCGGATATAATCGGACGGGACCAAAGGTGAGGAAGCGCATCGCGGATGGCATTGTTCTCTGCAAGCAACAAGGCCGTGTGGAGATAACGGAGACTTGCGTGCGATTAGTACCCGTTTCTGATGCCAAACGCTTGGGCGCTCCGTAGCCTAGGGAATAGGACGTTCCCCTCACGCTAAGTGAGATTGGCCAAGCAATAGGACCGTTCTTCGTCAGATAAGTGACTGGATGCTGTAGGAGTCGGCCAGCGTGCCTTCCGAACTCTTTAGCTGCGTTTAATTAAGCCTACGATTAGGTGGAAGAGGCCAAATATCCCTATAACGATGGACACAAACATCCAGACTGCCAGAATTCCGGCGACGGTCAGATTGCGGCTATCGTGGGCGGCAAGAGCGAATAGCCGCCCTACTATGTTCATGACGATAGCGACGCCGATGAGAATAGCTCCGCCTTGAACTTTGTTCATTGCATTCTCCTGATTCACACATGTAGAAGGATCGCAATTCTATCTCGTTGTACTTCTACAGACGGACAGGGTTTCCTCCCAGGTTCCCCTGTAATGGCCTTTCGCCAGGTGTATTGCAGCATGTGAAACTACCGCTACGGCGTTCGCGTCTATAGTCTATAATAATGCAAGGAAAATGAGGGCGGGCCGGCCTATTCGTCGGCCTGGGGCTAGATTTCAAGCAGGAGGATTGGAACAATGGCCGAATTAGATGATCAGAAGAAGAAGTGGATTGACGAGATGATCAAGAAGCAGGGCCTCAACGAGTACGGCGACCCGAAGGATACGGTGTATACGGGCGGGACGCCGCTGTTCGACGAGCGCACCGGCAAGATGCACGACCGCTACGAATACATCCTGCGCAAGCACAAGGACTGGCTGCCGCGCTAGTGTCGCTGATTTACCTAACCCCCCTCCCCCTTCCCTAAAAGGGAAGGGGGGGAACCGGCTTCTCGGTTCCCCCTCTCCCGCAGCGCCGGGGGTCGCAAGGCGGAGGGGCGAATCATTGTAGCCCCGACCTTTGCAGTGGGGATAGGGGGGAGGGCGCCCCTACTCCCCACACCCTATCCCCTACACCCTAACGAGGGGCCGGGGGTGAGGTCTTTAGTCACTACAGGGCGTGGGGCTTTGCTCCAGGGGCGGAGGTTGCTGCCGGGACGTGTGCCGGAGCATTGCAAGTGGAAAGGGCCAGAGCGTGAGTCGCCTGGCAGAGAGAAAGAGGTAAGCGATGCGCGAGAAGTCTGGTTCTGCCATCTTACGCTGGATCACGGCGTTGGGGCTGGCGCTGGCGGCTGTGCCGATAGCGCTGGCATGGCGCGCGTCCGCCGTTCGGGAGGAGGCGCCGACGCCGCTGAATGTGCCTGCCGCCAATGTGAGCGATTGGGTCAGCCCGAACGAGGTCGAGGTGCAGTTCAAGCCGGGAGTAGGCCAGAATGCGCTGGCCGATCTGGGCGGGAGGTTGGGCGTGCCGCTGGCTTGGAACAGCCCGCTTTCGCTGGAGACGGGCATCGCGCGCCTGACGCTGCCCGCCGGATTGGGCGTGAGCTCGGCGCTGGCGGCGCTGCGGGCCGACCCGCGCGTGGAAGCCGCCGACGTGGTGCATTTCTACCGCGTGCCCGAAGACCTGGCAGCGGACCGCCTGCAGCCGGCAGAGGGCGGCGAGGCTCCCGACCGGGGCCGCTGGAAGCCTAACGATCCGCGCTACAGTGAGCAGTGGAACTTCCAGATGGTCAAGTCGGAGGAGGCGTGGGAGGTCACGCGGGGCAAGGGCGTCGTGGTGGCCGTCATTGATACCGGCGTCGCCTACGATAATACGCGCAAGGGCAAGATCTGCCGCGATTTTAAGGAGACGCGCTTCACGCGCGGCTATGACTTTATCTCCCGTGATGATCTGCCCAATGACGATCATGGGCACGGCACGCACGTCGCCGGAACGATTGCCGAGAGCACCGACAACAACGAGGGCGTGGCGGGCCTGGCGTTTGACGCGACCATCATGCCGCTCAAGGTGCTGACCGCCGATGGGCGCGGCACCTCCGCCGATATTGCCGAGGCGATCCGGTGGGCCGCCGATCACGGTGCTAAAGTGATCAACATGAGCCTGGGCGGGCCGTACCCGGACCGGCTGATGCAGTCGGCGTGCGAGTACGCCCATAAGAAAGGCGTCACCATCGTCTGCGCGGCGGGCAACTCCGGGCGCGAAGGCGTGGGCTACCCGGCGGCGTTCAAGGAGTGCATCGCCGTCTCGGCGGTAGGGCCGAACGGTGAGCTGAGCTTCTACTCCTCCTGGGGCAAGCAGGTCGCCCTGGCCGCGCCCGGCGGTGACAAGTTGCAAGACCCCGATCACGGTGGCATCCTGCAGAACACGGTGCTGCGCGGCGACAACGGCAATCTGGTAGACGATTACTATGCGTTCCAGGGCACCTCCATGGCCTCGCCGCATGTCGCCGCCGTGGCCGCGCTGGTCGAGTCGCAGGGCATCAAGGACCCGGACGAGGTACGCGCCATTCTACAGCGGACGGCACAGAAGAAGGGGCCGGCAAACAAGTACGGCGCAGGCATCGTGAATGCCGGGGCGGCGGCTAAGCTGGCGGGCGCGATCTACGGCGACGGCGTGGCACGGTTCTGGATGGTCGTGGCGCTGTTTGCTGGCTGCTATGCCATCGGGCGCCTGCGCCAGAAAGCGGGCAGCAGCCAGGGCTATCCGTTCTGGGGCACCGCCGCGCTGGCGCTGGGCCTACTGCTACCGGACTGGCTGACGGGTTACCTGGGCATGACCTCCCATCTGAACCTGATCGGCCACAGCATCCTGATACCGGGTGCGCTGCTGGTGCTGGGCGCGGAAGGCAAGACGGAGCGGCGGCTGCTCGGCTGGATGGCGCTGGGCCTGGCGCTGCATCTGGGCTGGGAGTTCCTGCGCGGCACGGTGCCGGTCGGGCCGGAGATCGGGGCGTGGCAGCTGCTGCCCTGGGTGGCCGCGAATGTGGTGGTCGGTTTTGGTCTGCTGCTCTCGGGCCTGACGGCCTCGCGGGATTAATTCCGAACCTAACCCCCCATCCCCCTTCCCTTGTAGGGAAGGGGGATGGGGGGTTAGGTCAGGCAGACAAGCCCTACTTGCGTTTCACTGTAGAAGCTGGTCCGCCTGGGGGGCGTCCGGAGATTCCCTCTTTTTCAAGTCTTGTTGGAGCGAAAGCAGGAACCGCCATGATTCCTCGTCGCGACGCCGTAACCTGGCCGGCCTCTGAACAAAATAGGAAAACGCTTCCGCAAAGCCCTCTTCCGGGTCATCGCCGGCATATTCCGTCACCAGATGCCCGGATTCGCTTTGCTGCCACCATAAATGCCGGTACTCTCTCCGCTGCGCCCTCGTCAGCTTCTCGTTCCAGATAAAGTGGCCGTACTCATGGGCAAAAACAAGGCCGGCATCTTCGTCATCTAGGGCACTTGACAGCCGGATCGTCGGAAGCTGGCCCTCTTCCTCATCCCCCTCCTGATAATCCCCATCAATGCTTGTGTCCTGGTCGTTCTCATTGTCATCTCTGCCGTCATAGGCTTCCTCGCCCCCCCTGTTGCCGTTCAAATCGGCCGGCGATACCTCCTGGACGATAACCGTCTGATCGGTTTTCCAGCCTTCCGGAAGATGATCATAGATGCGCTGCCAGAGCGCCGTATGCCGCGATTTTCCAACGATGCGAAGCGACGCCGAGGCGGGCATCGGAAGGGTAAAGAGTATCATCAACCCTAGCAGTGCGGCAGAGATCAACCAGTTGGTTGTAGATAAAAACCTGGTTCTCACCTTTGTCCCTGACTCCTGAGATCGAAAAATGCCCCTCTGTGAGGTCAGATGGAGGAAGGAGGGGAAGCCTACGCCAGCGCCGCGAAAGCAGAGCGTTCTGGCAGGCTTTAGAGAGCTATGGCTGTGCGCAATGGGGTCGGTATCACGGAAGGCGTGCGGCAGTTGGCCTGCCGGCTATCGTTCTATTCTACCACATTAGACGGCACGGCGCTGGATTGGAAACGCCTTAGAGAAAGGATGAAGAAAAGCCCTTGCCCTTTTCATCTTTTAAAAGATTGACACGTTGATTGTAAATATGTTAACATTATACTGGATTGCGAGAGGAAGCGTTATCAATGGCAGAAGGAGTAATGACAGATGCAGGAGCGCACGGCGGCGGATACGGAGGCGCTGCTGGTCTACAACCTGTTGCGGACGCACAGCATGCTCAATCCCTTTATAGATCGGGGGCTGCGTGAGCTTAATCTGACGGGAGCGCAATTGAACGCGCTGCTCGTGCTGCGCGATGCGGGCGCGCAGGGTATGCCGCTGAGCGAGATCGGGCGGCACTTAGTGGTGACCAAGGCGAACGTGACAGGGTTGATAGACCGTCTGGAGCGGGAAGGTCTTGTGCAGCGCGATAGCCACAGCGACCGCCGCGTGACGCTGGCAAAGCTGACGGAGCAGGGCGCCGCGCTACTGGAGGCGGCGCTGCCGCACCACCGGCAGCTTCTGTCCGAGCTGTTGAGCTGCCTGACCGGCGAAGAAAAAGAGCAGCTGATTGCGCTGCTGACCAAGCTGCGGCGCGGGCTTCGGCAGAAACGAGAGGAGGGGCTTATCTGATGGGAGGCGGAGGCGGCTGGATGGGGCCGGAGCGCAGCCTGGGCGGGCTGTCCCGCACCTTCGGCTTGAAGAACCAGAACTATGGAACAGAGAAGGGGCAGCCCATCCGAATAGAGCGGGCGCAGCTAAGGCGCGTGGCGCAGTACTTCGTTCCCTACTGGCGGCAGTGGCTCGTCATCTTTGCCTGCATCGCCGCGACCGCCGCGCTGGGCGTGCTGCCGCCGCTGGTCGTGCGGGGCATCCTCGACCAGGCCATTCCTCATCGCAGCCTGCGCCTGCTCTTGCTGCTGGTGGGGGCGATCATCGGATTGAACATCCTGATCGGCCTAATCGGCGTGCTGCAAAACTACCTGAATGCGCGTGTCGGCGAGGGGATCGTCTTCGACCTGCGCAACCGTCTCTTTCAGCACCTTCAAAAGATGTCGCTGCCCTTCTACACGACCACGCGCGCCGGCGAGATCGTCTCGCGGATCAACAACGACGTAGCTGCCGTGCAGGGCGTGGCGACCGCGACGCTCATTACTATCCTCAGCAATCTGCTGACCGCGCTCGCCACCATCGCCGTCATCTTCGCGATGAACTGGCGGCTGGCGCTGCTGTCGGTAATCATCGTGCCCGGCCTCTACCTGCCCACGCGCGTCGTCGGCAAGATCCGCCGTCGGCTTGCCCTGAAGACGCAGGAGACCCAGGCCGACCTGCTGGCGTTCCTACAGGAGCGGCTGAATATCGGCGGCATGATGCTGATGAAGATATTCGGGCAGACCAGAGCCGATGCGGAGGTCTTTACAAAGCACAACCGCCGGGTGATGAATCTCAACATTCGGCAGGCGCTGGCGGGACGCTGGCTGTTTATGTGCCTGAGCGTGTTTAGCGTTACCGGCCCCGCGCTGATCTATGCATATGGCGGCTATCAGGCGATTCTGCGGCAGCTTACGGTCGGCACGATCATCGCCTTCGTCGCCTATCTGACCAACCTCTACCGGCCCCTGGCGAACCTGGCCAACGTCTATGTGGACGTACAGGCAGCGCTGGGGGTCTTCGAGCGCATCTTCCAGTTTTTGGACGTGCAGCCGGAAGTGGAGGACAGGCCGGAGGCGGTGGCGCTCTCCTCGGCCAGAGGGCACCTCCGGTTCGAGGGAGTCGGTTTTGCCTATCCCTCGGCAATCGAGACGGGACGGTGCGCCCTCCGCGACGTCAGCTTCGAGATTCTGCCCGGCGAGCGGGTGGCGCTGGTGGGGCCGAGCGGGGCCGGCAAGACGACCGTGACCTACCTGCTGCCCCGCTTCTTTGACCCGACGGAGGGACGCATCACCCTCGACGGATACGACCTGCGTGATCTGACACAGGAGAGCCTGCGCGCCCATATCGGGATGGTCACCCAGGAGACGTTCCTGTTCCATGCGACCGTGCGCCAGAACCTGCTCTATGCCCGTCCCGACGCCACCGAGGAGGAGATGATCACGGCGGCGCAGGCCGCCAACATCCATACGTTTATCCAGAGCCTACCGGAAGGCTACGACACGGTGGTTGGCGAGCGCGCCTTCCGGCTCTCCGGTGGGGAGCGGCAGCGCCTCTCCATCGCGCGGGCGCTGCTCAAGGACCCGCGTATCCTCATTCTCGATGAGGCCACGAGCAACCTGGATGCGACCTCGGAGTACCTGATCCAGCAGGCGTTGGAAACCCTGCTGCGCGGGCGCACGTCGCTGATCATCGCCCACCGGCTTTCCACGATCCTCAACGCCGATAAGATTCTGGTGCTGGATCAAGGAAGGCTGGTGGAGGCAGGCCGTCACGAAGAACTGCTGGCGCAGGGCGGGCTGTATGCCACGCTTTACCACCAGCAGTTCAACAAGGTAGAGCAGGCGCTGACCAACGGTTACGCGCCCGCAGCGGCGTCAGCGGACCTTTCCGCGCGGCGGCCTATTGCCGGGACGAACCTCCCAACTGCGCGATGAGGTCATCGAGCGCCTGCTTATTGCGCTCGGAGGCAAAGGGGCGTTCAGGGTCCTGGCCGCCTCCTCCCATCATGCCGCCGCCCATTCTCCCACCGCCCATCATTCCGCCTCCCATCATACCGCCGCCGCGTCCGCCACCGCCAAAGCGCGGCTGAAGTTCCTGGAGGGCTTGCTTCTGCGGCTCCGTCAGCACCTTGTTAATCGCGTCCAGCTTGGCCTGGGCCTCTTTGTCCGGCAGTTTGCCGGCGGACTGGAGCGACTTCAAGATCGGCAGGAGCGTCTGGGCCTGCTGCGGCGTCAAGCCCTTGTTCTGCACCTTCTCGATGGTGGAGAGATTGCGGACGAGGCGGGGCAGCGCCATTCCGGGGGAAGTCTGTCCTCCCCTGCCGCCCATCATTCCGCCCATGCCTCCTGGGCCGCCGCGGCCCATCATGCCGCCGGGACCGCCGGAGGCAGAGACAGGAGAAGCGGCGGCGGGACTGCCCATTTCGCTGTAGTAGCGCACGCAGAAACCGCCGATGCCCCCAATGAGCAGGCTGAAGACAATTGCCGGAACCAGGGGTGACATGCCGCCTTTCTCAGTCATGACCGGTCTCCTTTCCTGAGGATAAGCCACTCGCGTGTATTGCCGTGTGTCCCGCAAGGCGTTCGTGGCTGCCGCTTGCGGGGTGTTCCGGTTTTATGCTTCGACAGCCCTGTTCCTTTTCCTGCCAGCCTGCTTTTGCCCTCCCTCAAATCGCCCTACCGCTTTGCAGAGCGCGTATAGGCGACATGCCAGATCTTGTTGCTGCCGTCGTCGCTGATAAGTAGCGAGCCGTCCCGCGCGATGGCCGTATAGACCGGGCGCCCCCAGACCTGCCCTCTGGCGGTCCGCCAGCCCCAGGCGAAGTCCTCATAACCGCCCTGCGCCCTGCCATCGGGCTGCATCCGCACGCGTACCACCTTGTAGCCGTCCCGGCTTCGCCGGTTCCAGGAGCCGTGCATGGCGACAAAGATGTCGTTTTTGTAGGCTGCGGGAAATTGCGCGCCGGTATAGAAGGTGACCGAGAGCGCGGCGCAGTGCGCTTCCAGCAGCACGTCGGGCACGATGGTTTTGCGGCGCAGGTCTGGCCTCTGCGGCATGCGCGGGTCATGATGCGCGCCGATATAGTAGTAGGGCCAGCCGTAGAAGCCGCCCGCTTTCACGGAGGTCACATAATCCGGGGGAACATTATCTCCCAGCCCGTCGCGCTCGTTGACCGCCGCCCACAGCGCTCCCGTGATAGGGCTAAACCCCAGGCCCACCGCGTTGCGCAGGCCCGATGCAAAGAGGCGTCTGCCCGTGCCGTCCGGGTTATACTCCATGACGCAGGCGCGCGGCGGCGCCTCGATGCCGACGTTGCTCTCCGAGCCGACGCTGACGTACATCTTCTTGCCGTCCGGGCGAAAGACGAGGGTGCGCGTCCAATGCTGGTTGTAGCCGCCGCCCGGTAGACGCACCAGCAGACGCGCCGGGCCGCGCGCCTTCAGATCCCCGTTCCGGTAAGGAAAGCGCACCACCGAGTCGGTGTTGGCGATATAGACGTAACGCGGGTTAGGCCCTGGCGGATAGAAGGCGATGCCGAAGGGCTGGCGCAGGTCGGTCGCGAAATAGGATCGGGTGCGCGGCCTGCCGCTTTGATCGGGGCGGAGCACGGTCACGCGGTTCACGTAGCTTTCCGCCACAAACACATCGCCGTTGGGAGCCACCTCTATCAGGCGCGGGCGCTCCAGATCATTGGCCCACTCCTCGATCTGAAAGCCTGGCGGCGTATAGAGCCTAGCTCCGGACGGGCGCGCGACGATATTCGGTTCGTTGCGGACGGAGGGCGTAGCGTAGGGCGGAGGTAGCTTGGCTGCGGATAGGTGGTAAGTGGCGGGCTGCTTTTGAATGGAAATGCCGCGGCCCTGGCGCCCTACCACGGTGGAGATGGCTACGGCGCTTCCCAAAACGAGCGCAAACCCAAGAAGTATCCGCCGACAATTGGCGGTAAGAAGGAACAACATAGGCCCCTTCCTCTCGGAACAACGGGCAGTTAAGACCGCTGCCGCCAAAGCGCAAGCTCATCCGGCGGCAACTATCTAGCCTCTGCGCCACTGCCAGGCTCGGCCCGACAACAGGCCCTACAGCGCAGGAATTTCTGCCAGAACTATCGAATGGCTGTCAGATTGCTCATTGCGGCCTGTAGAGTGTGTATTTCCCGACCTCACCTCCGGCCCCTCTCCTTCGCAAGGAGAGGGGAGAGGAGAAGCCTTGTTCTCCCCTCCTCCCCGGCCCTTCTCCCTAGCAGGGAGAAGGGAGAAGAGAAGCCGGGTTCTTCCTCTTCTCCCTTGCCTCTCCTCAAACTCTAGGGAAGAGGAGAAGCCGGGTCACCCCCTTCCCTCTTAGGGAAGGGGGACGGGGGGTTAGGTACTCCGGGTAAGGGGATAGGCTTACACCGGCGAGATAACCGTGCTGGTCGTGCCGTTGGCGTACCGCACGATCACCCGGTAGAACGCGGCCCTGCTGGTGCGCCGGAAGCGTATGTCCGTAGGCGGGCCGGTGATCGTTCGCTGTGCGAGAACCCGACCGTTGCGATCCAGAAGCGCGAAGCTAATCTGCGAGACGGTGCTGGTATCTCCCTGCCAGGTGATATGGATGATGTTATTGGACTCCAGCCGCGCCTGAATGCTATTCGACGTCTGGGGGACGTAATTGGTGCCGGCAGTATACGTGCCGGGATTGTAGTATGCGTACCCCGGATAGACGCCAGCGGCATTGGGATTGACGTTGGCCGGATTAAAGTTGCCCTCTTCGGGATACGGCCCGTATCCATAGGGATAGTTCGTGGCGCCGGCCATGCTGCCCGGCTGGAATCCAGGTCCATAAGGAGACAACCCGCCGGGGCCGACGGCAAAGGGCGGCGCGCCATAGCCGAGTATCACCGGGTTGCCGCTAAAAACCGGATAGCCAAAGGCACCATAAGGACCGGCGTAGGGGTTCGGGAAAATATTGATCTGGGCCTTGGCTCCAGCGGAGGCTAATGCCAGCACCGCCACCGCCAGTAAGGGTAGCAATATTCGTCTTGTGAACATGGTGGGACCTCCTGATCCTAATCGTTATCTATCTTCTATAACGATGGAAGAGCCGGATCTATATTCGCTGTGTGTAACATTTAACAGGTATGTGTAACGTTTAATAGGACTCCCGGCTCCGAGAAGTTGTTCCGAACTTCTTGAAGCGTGATGAGCCTGTCTTGGCCCCTCGGAGGCGTGCTTAGGAAAGGAGCGTGAATGAGCTTGCGTGTGACGGGACATGGACTGCATCTGCTGGCGGCGCATCGCGCGCTGACCCGGCAGTTGGAAGAGATCGAGCGCGCGGCGGTGCAAGGGCGCGCTCCGGGCACGGGCGGGCAGGCGCTGACCCCGCTGCCCCCGGAGCTCTGGGCGCAGCTTTCCCCCTCCCTGACGCGCCTGGGAAGCCTCTCCGAGACGATAGCCCGCCGCCACGCCCCGGAGGCGCTTCAGGCGGCGGAGGCGCGCCAGCCCCTGAGCGCCACACTGCGCTGGATCGCCCTGCTGCTGCGCCGCCTGGAGGAGACGCTCGAAGACCTCGATCCCGCCACTATCGCCCGCAAGTTCGGCGCTTTCGCTGCCCCGGAAGAGGCCGAACAGATGGCGGCAGAGGTGGCGGCAATGCACGCCGAGCTGACCGCAGCCCAGCAGGCGCTGGAAGCCTTTCGTGCGGCAGCGCAGAAGCCAGAGTCTGGCAAAGCCGGGCAGGAGACGAAGGAGCCAAAAAAATGACAGCGACCGTCCTGCAAATTGCGGAACCTATTTCTTCGGTTCCTCGTCTACCGAGTGGCCCGTTGGCTGGCGCTGCCGGACGCGGAAGGTGAGCAGCCATGCTGGCCAAAGCAGGTCGCCCCCATAGATAAGCTCAGCTTTGTCCTGGCAATGGTACTGGGGATACGGCTGCGGGAACGGCCCGCGCCTCATATCCTCTGGGGCGCGTTGCTCATCGGCCTGGGCGTGCTTCTGACCCTCAAGCCCTTGACCCTCAGGCTCTAAGCCAGGGAGCAGGCGAGCGAAAAAAAGTGTAAAATCCGCAAAAAAAGGGCATAACTTTCGGGGAAGTATTGACATAGCTCGTGCGTTATGCTAGTCTATTTACTGGCTAGCTTGGGAGACGGGCAATAGTGACAGGGCCTCTATGCAATACCCAACCCTGTTCTTCAGCCAGTCTGCCCTCTCTGGCGCGCCACGACACCCACGCAAGTCCGTGCGAGGGATGGACAGAGCCCTGACGCTCTTGGTCACGCAAACGAGGCAGGCGACAGCGAGAAGCAGGATACAGGGGAAACTCTTCTCCATGCGTGTGCCTCCACGCCCTGAACGAGATCGGATTGGCCTTACCTTCCCTCCATGCTGACCGCGCGGGAGTCGGGCGAAGCAAGAGACGCCCGGCCAGCGCGTTTTTTTACGCCTGCCTCGCCGCGCGTCTCCATCTCATCCCCAGCCCGCTTTTCACGGCGGGCGAGACTCGCATCATGGAGGAGTCGCATGAGAAAGGTTCTGCCCTATCTGGGCGCGTCTCTCTCTGCCCTCGCTCTGGCCTGGTCGGCCCCGGCAAAAGCCCAACAGGATGCCTTTAAGGACCTGGACCGCAATCACTGGGCTTATGAAGCCGTCAACGACCTGGCGCAGAAAGGAATCCTGATCGGTTATCCGAACGGGTATTTCTATGGCAAGAGGACGCTAACGCGCTACGAGTTCGCCGTAGCGCTGGAGCGCATGCTCAACAAGCTGCCTCAAATCCTGCCCCCGGGACCTCCCGGACCGGCGGGACCTCCCGGCCCGGCCGGACCTCCCGGCCCGGTCAACATCACCCGGGAAGAGTTTGACGAGCTTCGTCGCCTCGTCAACGAGTTCCGCAATGAGCTGACGGCGCTGGGCACCGATGTCCGCGCCCTCCGCGCCCGACTGGACCAGCTGGCCGCCGATGTGGCCGACATCAACCGCCGCCTGGATCGCATGCCCCAGTTCAGCGGAGATTTCCTCTTCGGCGTGCGCTCCGACCGCTCGCGGTTCCCGTTCACCTACGGTGACTACAGCGGCGCCGGACGCCCGGCCAATCCCAGCCACTTCAGCAACGTGGATGCCGTCAACGATTTCCATCTGGGAATCCGCGCGCGGCTGCCCGGCGGCCTGGCCTTCGTCGGAGACATAGTCACCTCTAACTACCTGGCCTACCGCGGCTACGATATATCGGGTGGCCCGGGAGCGCTCAAGACCAACTTCACGACCCAGCAGACAACGCTCTATCAGGGCGAGCTGGACGTTCCCATCGCCGGAGTCGGCAGCAACACCCAGTTGACCATTGGTCGCTACAAGAACCAGGTGACGCCGCTGACCTTCTACCGCCCGGATTACGATGCCTACTTCGACGTGCCCTGGTACGACGATGGCAACTATGTCCAGGACGGTATCAAATTCCAGAGCAAGTTCGGCAGTGCGACGACCACGCTCTGGGCGGGGCAGCACCAGAGCCCGCAGCTCAACGCGCCGGCTGGCTTCCCCAACACCCTCAACGCGCCGCTCTTCGGCTCGGTGGGTGGACCGCGCTTCCCCGGGACCTCGCCTAAGCCGCTTGGCATCACGGGATTCACCGATATGCGCGTGGCCAACCAGAGCGCCGGCCTGCACATCGGTGCGCCTCTGTTCCGGTTTGGTGAGATCGGCCTCTCGCTGATCTACATCAGCGGCCTCGGCTCCGCGCCGATAGTCAACCCGACGTTCTTAGCGCCCGTGCCCCCGTATAATGCTATGGTCATCTACGGGGCCAACCTCAAGCTCAACCCCATCGGGCGCATCAAGGTCTCCGCCGAAGCGGCCAAGAGCGTTACGCAGGTCAGCATCGACACCGGCGATGGTCTGCAGAACGACGACAACAACGCCTACCTGCTCAACGTTGGTTATGCCAGCGGCGGCATAGACGCGACGGTAGGTTACCAGTACATTGACCCGCGCTACTCCGCGCCGGGATACTGGAATAAGATCGGTAACTGGTACAACCCGACCAACGTGCGGGGTCCGTTCGTCCGTGTCCTCTATGATCTGACGCCCAGCCTGCGGTTCCATATCGGAGGCGACTTCCTGGAGGGCGCGCGCAACCGGACCGGCGGCGACGTGATCTCCGGCGTGCTGCTGCCCATCGGCACCGGCCTGGGCATCGGCGATAACGTCAACCGGGTTACCGCCGGCGTTCGCTGGAGGGCTACCAAGCAGCTTGCCGTGGGTGCCGATTACGAGGGCGTCTTCTGGGATCTGCAGGCGAGCAGCTCGGCCTCCGGCGTGCCCGCCAAGCCGATTGAGCAGTACCTGACGTTCGATGTGGGCCTGAACCTCAACAGCAATACTGTGTTGAAGGCCGCCTATCAGATCATCGGCATCAAAGACCTCAGCGGCGGCTTCGGCCTCGGAAACTGGAACGGCACGGTGTTCACCACGCAGGTCGCCGTCCACTTCTAAAAGCCGAACGCAGCACTCGGTATCCAATGCTATCCCCGCTCCCAATTCATGGGGGCGGGGATTTTTTGGCCTGCTCCTAGCATCCTTGCCTGCCAGGATAGCTCGCGCACAGCCCAGGCGCCTCCCCTGCCGTCTGACTTAGGGCAGGCTGGTTGGCCGCATTCAAGCTCAGCTTTTCAGGAACCTTTTTTGTCTCCTTTGCGTCATGATACACGATTTGCGTGGCCGGCTCAATCTATTCCGCCGACCCGCATGACCTGGCATGCAACACGGCCATGACTGTCGTGTTTGCGGATGGAGGGCGCCTGGGTCGCGGTGGCATCCTGGAGAGCCCGCGGCCCAAGCTACCTCTTTGCTATCGTTGCGCGCTATTCCTTACGATCCGCAGTGCTTCGCCTCGGGGCGAGACGCCGGTCCGCTATCGTCTGCGGGCGCGGCGTCTTTATCCGCGTGGATAGGTTGCCATCCCGCGCCGTGCGTAGGGCCGATTCTCCTGGCCCGGCTGTGCCTGGCAAGCAGCGCAAGGCCGCTTCACGAGGGAAGGTCGCGAGGAGAGCGGCCGGTAGGAAAGCCTTCTGAAAAGCGCGCCCAATGCTGCACCGCGTTGCAGGAGAATGTCTCCGGCAGAAAGAATAGCATGAATAAGAGGAATAACAGGTAACGGTAGTCCTGCCTCGTTGCTTCCTGGCTTTGGCTGGCGAGGGAAGCCCATACTGCCTTACGAGCGTTTGTGCATGGGCCCGGAAACGGCCCTGGAAAGCATGGAGGCCCAAACGAAGGGCAGACCGCAGTCAGAATACGAGCCGTTCTGCGCGTCCTCTTTGAGGCTGCGCATTGGCCCAATAGGAATTGCAAGATCGGGAGGAACTCTATGACATCTGGAACCGCGCCCTTGCGCGCCCTGATTTGCGAGGACGAAGGCATTGCTGTCATGGCGCTTCGGAAGGCGTTGGTACGCGCAGGCTACCAGGTGGTGGGAGAAGCGGTTGAGGGTCAGCAAGCGATTGAAATGGCCAACGACCTCAAGCCGGATCTGATCCTGATGGATATCAACATGCCAGGGTCGATCAACGGGATCGCCGCGACCCGCGAAATCTTACAGAACCAATCGGTGCCGATCATCATGCTTACGGCCTACAGCGACGATTCCTACGTGGATGCCGCGCTGGATGCTGGCGCCTGCGGCTATCTGGTCAAACCGATCACCAGCGAGCAACTGCTGCCGGCCTTGCGCACCGCTATCGCGCGCTTCCATACGCTCCAGACCGCCATCCAGGAAGCCACCGACCTGAAAGAGGCCCTGGAGGTGCGCAAGCTGGTCGAGCGCGCCAAAGGTATCCTGATGGACCGGCAGCATCTCTCCGAGAGCGAGGCTTTTCACAAGATCCAGAAGATAAGCCGGGACAAGTGCCAGCCGATGAAGCAAACCGCGCTGGACATCATTAAGGCCAGCGAGATATTGTGATTGCTTCCTCCGCCTTATCTTCTAAACGCGCGCCGCGATCTCCGCAAGCTGCCGAGCGCCTGCCTTGAGAATCTCCGTATCGGGAACGATAGAAAGCGGCGTGTAGTTCGGATGCGGGCCTGGTTTATAGGGATCGTTGCGGGCGGCATTGTAGCAGCAGATCAGTCCCCATCGTGGATGCGAGCTGCGGTTCTGGTCGGAGCGGTGCAGCGTGTTGCAGTGGAAGAACAGGCCGTCGCCCGCGTCCATCTCGGCGTAGATCAGTGGGAGCCGCTCCAGGGCCGCGTTGACGCGCTCCATGTCTGCGCCGGTCTGGTCGCCACTCTTGCCATGATCCACGCGCCCCATCAGGTGAGAGCCTGCGATGAGTTGCATGCAGCCGTTCTCGCGCGTCGCGGGGTCAATGGCGATGTAGCAGCTTGCCATGTACGGGAACAGGCAGCCGTTCCTATACCAGTATCCGTAATCCTGATGCCACTCCCAGGCCCCGCCCTCAAACGGCTGTTTGGCCGAGACTTTGTGGTGATAGTGATAGACTTCGCCGCCCAGGAGCGCCTCCATCGAGCGCACCAGCCGCTCAGAGCGCACGATGGCGCTGTAGATGTCGTCACCCAGGCTGTTGTCGAGGGACAACTTGGTGGCAGCGCCTTGCGCGTCCTTGCGGGATGTCATGCGACTCAAGAGGCTCTCATCCTGCCTGGCGATCTCGCTCAACATGCGCGTTTCGTCGGCTGACAGGAGGCCAGGCACAATAACGTAACCATGCTCGTGAAAGGCGGCGATCTGAGTCGGGGTTAGCATTTGTTCCTCCTGCGATTCTGGCTTCAGGCATAAGTTTAGACGCCGCGCCTCCATTATCCTGTTCCCAAGCCCTCTGGAGGCACGCGGCGGTTTGCGGTCAACCGAATCGGCTAACGCGGCCTTGTCGTCTTCGATCACTGGTCAGATCCTACCCGCTTCCACACGCGCCTACGCCCCGCTCTATGACCTCTCCTGACTCTGGGCCTCCATCGCGCCCCCGCTCACGCAACCTCCCGTTCCTTCCACTCAGGCCGACCGCGTATCTGCGTCCAGTACTCCTCCCGCACCTCCTCGTCAATGGGAATTGGAACCCGTTCCCCATACAGGCGATCACTGCCATCCCGCTTACAGCTTGAAATCCAGTAATCCTCGCCTGTCTCGACGCAGTAGTAGTTCGCCTTGAACCCCTGCCCCTTCAGGCTGCGGAACGACTTGCCGCCATAATAGAGTGTCCTGCCGCTCCTGGAGTAGGTGACGCGCCCGATCCGTGCCTCGCCCGTGATCTGTGGCCCGCTTTGCGCTCAATGTACATAATGCGGCTCTTGGCGGGGTGGGACGCAGTGGCCCGCCCGATGGCCTCTGAGGACGCGGGTACCAGGCCGAACTCGTCCAGATCCAACGCGGAGGGGTCCATGCCAAGCTCCTCGAAGAGCCGCTGGGCCTTGTTCTTGTCTGCCCGCGAGACGCCGACCGTGTGAACCTCGCGAGCGTACTGGAGCAGCATTTCCCGACACTGTTGCTTGGCCTGCTCATCTTTACGCTGGAGCGTCCAGTGATGTATCGGGATTGTAGAGCGCGTACTTCTTTCGCCACAGCTGGCTAAAGCGCCGCTCGAATTCCTCCTGTGTCCTCTCTTCTTTAACCCGTTCGTGAGCTGTCCATCTAAAGAGTCAGGCACGCCTCCGCCGCCAGCCAGAAGAGCTTCTCACGGGTCGTCGGCTGCCCGTGCCAGAGGCGGGCATCCCACTCCTCGCCACCTACGTCGTCCCCACCATAGAGTAACTGACCGAACTCCACATGGCGGAACTGGGACACGGCAAAGAAGGCTGCCGCCTCCATCTCCACCGTCAGACTGCCCTCCTCCTTGCGGCGCTTGACCCTGTTGGACGTCTCCCGATAGAAGGCGTCCGTCGTCCAGGTCTTGCCCATCAGGTACTCGATCCGATGGCGCCTCAACGTCTCCTCGATGGCGGCCACGGCGCGCGGGCTGGCTTGGACCTCACGACTAGGCGGCAGGTAGTGGTAAGATGTACCCTCGTCCCGCACCGCCGAATGGGCCACGATCACATGCCCGCAGGCGATCTGGCTGTCGAGCACGCCTGCGCCCCCGCAGGCGCTGAACTTGCGGCAACCGAGCGCGATCACCTCCTCCAGCAGACCCGCCGCCAACGGAGCGCCCAGCCCAGGGTGGAAGATAGCCAGCCGCTTGCCGTCTACCTGCATCTCGTAGACGGGGTGGACACCCATCTCACTACGGAGCGGATGTACCACGCAGGCTCCATGCTGCTGGCATAGCTTCTCAATGACCTCGCTGAAGAAGCAGGCGACGGCATGTTCAGGCACGTCCTGAGGCGTGATCAGCCGCTCAGGGCTGATCAGCGCCTCGGGCGTGGCGTCAAACTCAAGAATGGGATAACTTATCTCATTCATCCAGCTTACCCTTACGCCTGGGCTGTATGTCTTTGTCGCGTTTCCGCTTCAGAGTTGTCTCCCTCGTTCTAGTCGGCGCGCCAGGGTCGAACCCGGATAACGCTCTTGTGACGGCTCACCCGGCTAACGCCTGGGTGCTTTTGGTTCTCGGACCACGCATGACCTTACTGCGCCTACGTTCGCGTCCGAGGGCAGCGTCCCTGCCCACTTTCTTGATGTGCTCTGCCGCGTTCTTGTCCCGGTGAACAACCAACCCACAGTACGGACACGAGTGTATTCGGACTAAGAGGGCTTTGGGAACGTATTGGCCGCAGGAACAACAGTTTTGGCTGGTGCGGTAGGGGCTGACTTCCACCACCGTCCGTCCGGCGCGTTGCGCTTTAGCTCTCAGTACGGCCAGGAAGCTCCCCCAGCCTACATCCATGATGTGGCGAGCCAGAGAGGGATTTTGGAGCATCCCAGCGATGTTCAGATGCTCTACATACAAGATACTGAACCGGTTTACCAGAGCGCGGGCGAGCTTGTGATGAAAGTCGGCTCTGGCGCGTGCGACCCGCAGATGCGCTTTGGCGAGCAGGACTCTGGCCTTCTCCCGTCGCCAGCTCTGCCGGGGAAGCAGCCTGCGGTTCTTGTCGCGGCGGGTACGCCGTTCCAATCGGCGCTGCGCCTTCCGCAGAGAAGCCAGGGCTTTCTGAAGAGGTCGGGGGTTTGCAATGGGAGGATGGTCGTCGGTAGACACTCCCAGCCGTGTGGATCAATCTCACGCAGCCTGCTGCTGAGGAGATACGTCCACACCGTTGGGAGGGATTACCTGGTCGTCAGTGAAGGTAGCAAAGTTCTCCAGGCCCAGGTCCATTCCAACCTCTTGACCGGTGTCTGGCAGCGGCTCTGCTTCGACTTGGCAGCAGATAGAGGCATACCAACCATCGGCTTTCTTGACAAGGGCGCAGGTCTTGGGTATTCCCTGCAAGGGACGATGCAATCGGACAGAGACAGCGCCAATCTTGGAGAGGACAAGACACTCGCCTTCCAGCTTGACCCCGTTTCCCCATTGTGGGTAGCAGAGGGAGCGATACCGCTCTTTGCCCTGGAACCGGGGAGGACGAGGCGGCTCTTCTCCAGGACACAGTTTCCCTTGCGCTTGGCGCTCCTTGTACTCCTTAAGCCTTTCAAAGAAGTGCTGATAGGCTTTCTCCAACTGCTTCAGACAGTCCTGGAGCACCTGGGAGAACACGCCTGAAAGAGCAGGAGCCTTAGGTTTGAGCCAGGGCAGTTGGTTAGCCTGCTGGACATAGCGGTCATTTTGGATCGCCCAAGCCTTCGGTGCCGTTCCGCTGCTATATCTGCACGTAGGTGCTGGTAGAAACTTTCTCTTGAACCTTGCCCCAGCCTAAGCCTCCGTTTCACGAGCCAGGGCCGCCCGCGCCATAGCCGCCCCGCCTTCCCCTGGGGCCGCGCTCGCCGTGCGCTCTGTGTAAGAGGGAGGGCGGATCGGGAAATTAGCGGTGTTGCATCAGCAATACCCATAGCAAGAGCAGCATGGCCATCACGGAGAGCAGCAGGGGAGAGAGCTGCCTTTTCCAGGGGCAGGCGTAACAACGCCTGGCCCATCTTGTGAGCCGTCGGCCACAGTTAGGACATCGGAAGGGTGAGGATTCGGATCGGGTGCGAATGGTCATAGGATGAATGGTTAACCGCTTATTGAGAAAGATTGTTAGGAAAGTATTGTAGCAGGTCAGGCAAAGCCCTGGCTACAGATAAAGCTGCTGGTTCTCGCTTCTAAGGCAATTCTCCTCCCCGGAGCGTTGCCGGCCCCTTTGCGCGCACGCCAGCCCCCATGCGCTGCTTTCCTGCCAGCATGGGTATGGCGATGGGAGGCTATGGAGCGGGAATTGCAGCCGAGGCAGTAGACGTAGTAATTACGGTAGAAAACGTGGACAGGCACAGGTGGGTTCTCTGTCCGACCTTCACAATCCGCCATTTCGGGGATGTCTGCCTTTGAGAATGTCACCTATAATGAGGCAGCCCGAATAAGAACATCGGGAGGTCATGCCCTACCCGCTATCAGAGCCGAGGTCAGAGCGAGATTCAAGCAGAGATAGATTTAAAAATAACTTTCTCTGAAGAGACCGTTTTAGATGGGAGGATTTTCGTATGCCTATTAAGATTGGCGCCGCTCCAGAGAATGATTTTAACCGTCCGTTGGGCCTGCTCAGCGACTGTCACCGCCGTATCGAGCGCTTCTTGGGGCAGCTGCTCCGGGTTACGGAGCAGGCGCGCGGCGGCCCGCTGGATATTGCCCAGCAGGAGGCCCTGGAAACGGCCCTGCGCTACTTTGAAAGGGCCGCGCCCCTACATACGCGCGATGAGGAAGAGTCCCTGTTTCCGCGTATGCGCGCCTCCGGCAGTGCCGAGGTGGAAGCCGCGCTGGCGGCGGTAGAGGCGCTGGAGGCCGATCATCGCACCGCCGACGAGGCGCATGCGGAGGTGGATAGGTTAGGGCGGCGCTGGCTGGAAGAGGGCACGCTTTCCCTCGAAGAGACCGACTGCCTCCTGACGCTGCTCCTAAACCTGCGCGAGATGTATCGGCGGCATATCGCCGTCGAGGATAACCAGATTTTCCCGCTGGCCGGTGCAGTGCTGGAGCCGTCCGCGATTACCGCATTGGGACGCGAGATGGCCACGCGGCGCGGGCTGGATTTCGACAACCTGCCGCTTGTGTCGCGCTGCGCACAGCGGCGGCTGGAACGTGAGGCGGATGTGAACGGCGGGAAGTAAGGCTTCTCTCGACGACGGGCTAAAGCCCTTCGCTGTGTGGCGTCCCGCCCAGTGACTGCCAGGGTCGGGCCTGCAATGGACTGCAAGGTTCGGCGCTCAACGGTTCGCGCCACTGCTAAGGTCGGGCCTACAACGGACTGCCAGGGTCGGCCCTACAAGGGCTCGGGCCCCTGCTCGGGTCGGCGCGGCAATGGTTCGCGCCTCCGCCTAGCCACACCTGGCCACAGCCCTCCGCCTGGCGACACCTTTGTGGACACGTACCGCCTGAGAGCCTGGTACGTCTCCCCATAGGGGCAGACTGGGCCGTTAGGCCACACAGCGAGGGAATGGATTCCCTTGTGATAGAGGCACTCGAAGCCGGGCGGAGGATAGGATGCCTTTACCCTTCAGTGCCCGCTTCATCGGCGTTCAGGACGTCCTCTGCCCAGGTGAGCGCGGCCATCATGTTCGGAAAGCCGATGGTCGTCATCGAAAGCAGAATGACGTGCCGAATCTCCTCCGGTGTCGCTCCCGCATCCAGCGCCCGGCGCACATGCGAATGGACCGCCCCCTCATGGCGATTGCCGACCGCAATGCCCAGCTTGACCAGTTCGCGCGTGCGCTTGTCCAGCGGTCCCCAGTCCTGCGTCGCCTTGCCCAACTGCTCGTAAGCGCGGGCCACCTCCGGATAGGTCTCCAGAAACCGTTTAAATGTGCCAGGTACCTTGTGCATCTGCGTTCCCCCTTGCTCCTAGCTGGCTCGTCTGAGCCAGATATCTATTCGCGTGCATGACCCCAAAGCCCTGCCTAGGAGGCAGGGCCGTTTCGTTTTCAGTTGCAGGCGAGCATTGTCCGACATCCAGTTTACAGTCTATCCGTCCGCCTGCTGCCTGCGGTCAGCCGTTGACGCCGGGCAGGAAGCGGCGTATAATTGAGGATAAGAACGCATGGCGTGCTCTTGCAGCGCCAGGCATTGATTGTCTTGATGGCTTGACCTGCCGGACGTATCCATAGGAGAAACCGGCAGGCATTGCCTGCCGCCAGATGCCTTGCCATCCCCAGGATGCCTGCGCACCCCATTAAGAACACAGGAACCCCGTGAAAACAACATCCGCTCCCATGCCGCTGGCAGAAAAGCCGCTCTCCGCTCCGGCCCGGCTTGGGCTGGCAGCCATGCTGGCTCTGCTCAACCTGCTGCTCTACCTGTTCTGCCTGCTGATGCTGCTGGCCGTCGGCGCGCTGATCGTCCTGGATATCGCGGTGCTGATCGCGCTGCTGCGCGTCGGCATGAGCCGCCTCATGATCCAGCCCTTAGAGCGGCTGTTTCGGCTCGCGCGCGTTACGTTGAGCAGCCTGCGATTGGAACAAGGCACGCGCTTCCACCTGTCCCTGACGGAAGCCGACGCGCCGCGCCTGTTTGCGCTGGTGCGCGATTGCGCTCGCCGCGTGGGCTGCCCGGAACCGACCGCCCTCGTCATGGAGATGGCCCAAAGCGCCTGGATACAGATCGAAGGCTACCGTCAGGGGCGCGGCAAAAGCACCCTCTGCCTGGGCTTCGATCTGCTCGCTACGTTCAGCGAGTCGGAACTGGAAGCGATTGTGCTGCATGAGATGGCTCACGCCAAACTCGTCCAGCGCGGCCTGAAGAACTGGACGGTCCGGGGCATGCTGCGAGCGCACCGGCTGACCCAGGCGCTCCAGGCGCTGGAGCGGGAGGAGCGTGCCCGGCGAGAGCGCCCTCAGAACAAACGTGCCGGGCAACTCTGGTCACAGTTCTACACGGCTCAGATCCTGGCATTCCTCTCCGGGACCATTGCCAGGGCCGAAACCAGGCTCTTTGCCGCCTACTCCCGCCAGGATGAGTTCCTGGCCGACCGCCTCTCCGCCGAACAATGCGGCGCGCAGACGTTTGGCAACGCGCTCTTGAAGACCGTGGTGATCAGCTTAAAGGCGCGGGAACTTCCCTGGGGAGATCGCATCGTCCAGAGCCAACGCGAGGAGAGCTATACGCAGTGGCTGCGCCAGAAGCTCCTGCCAGCCGACGCGGCAGAGACGGCCCGCCTTATACAAGAGGCGCTGGCGACCGACCGCCGTTCCCCCTTTGACACGCATCCTACCCTGGAAGATCGCTTCGCCAGCGTCGGCGCGCGCCTGCCGGTTCCGGGAGAGCTCCCCTCCCCTCCGACGCAGGACGCGCCTTCCGACGCCTCGACGCGGATGCTTATCCCTCTCCAGACGGCTCCGGTCGCCTGGCTGCGCGATTCCGATGCGCTGGCCGACCGCCTGTTCGACCAGATAGAGCGCGTGCAGGCCGAGGAAGAGCGCAAAGAGTCGGAGGCGCTAAGCCGCTGGGAGCGCAAGAGCCGCCGCCAGTTCCGCCGCTCCATGACTGCGCTGGAATGGCTGGGAGTCTTCTTCATCCTGTGCGGCATAGTCGGGCTGCTAGGCGCGATGGCCTCTTTAGGTGCGGACATGGCGCCTCTGCCGTGGCTGCTTTCCAGCCTCTTGCTGATCCTCGGCGGAATTGTGGTCGCGCGGCGTGGAGCGCCCTCCGGCCCCCGTACGCTGCCTATCCCGGAATATACGCAGTGGGAAGATTCGTTCAAGGCGGCGCGGAATGCGGCCCATAAGCACGCGCTGACGTCCCTGAACTGCCTTCCCAGAGCGCCCGGCCCGCCCACCTCGGCGCGCAAGCCGGAGAAGCTGCGCTACTGGAGCGAGCAGGGCTACGCGGCCCTGACCGCCTGCGACTATAAGGAGGCGCTGGCCTGCGGCCTGAGGTGCTTGGATATCCACAAGAACTGCGCGGAGGGATTGCTGCTGGCGGGCGTGGCCTCGCAGTGTCTGGGGGCAGAGAGGGCCGGCAGCGCCCACCTCGCGCAAGCCGTGTGCGTCTTTAGCGGCAATCCCTGGGTGAACTGGGCCGTGGCCTGGGGATGCCTGGCGGCAGGAAATTACGTTGCCGCCGAGGCGCATCTGCTCGGCCTGATTGAGCGCGTGCCGCTGCATCCCACCCTTCTGGGCGCGCTTGGCATGATCCAGCTGCAGCGCGGCAAGACGCGCGCGGCCATTGCCAATCTGCGCCGTGCCGTTACGCTCACTCCCGAGACGGCTCGCCTGCGCCTGCGCCTGGCACAAGCCCTGCTCAGCGCGGGCAAGGCGCGCGAGGCCAGCGCCGAGCTCGCGTATCTGGAGCGCCTGCCGGGCGGTCTTCAGGATCGCGATGCTCTCCTGGCTTCCGTGCGCGCCCATCTGATGCGCGATCATCGGGAACCTGCCGATGCGCAGGCCCGTCTCCTCGAAGCGCAGCACGCCTGCCCGGAAACCTTCTTTTTGCTGGGCATGGCCTATGCGCGCGTCAAACTCTGGGAAGAGGCCGCCGCCTATTTTCATCGCGCCACCGCCGACGCCCTCTACCCGGCAGCCTGGGTCGGATTGGGCCGCTACTACGCGCAAAAGCAGCAGACTGCCGAGGCGCGCGCCTGCTACCTGGGCGCGCTCAATCTGCTCCATCCCCTGGCGCCCGAAGCCGAGGGGCCGCTGGAGCTGCTCTCGGCGGCGCTGGAGGGCCTGCGCGACCTGCGCGAGCCGACGGAACCTCTGAAGACCTGGGAGATGCGGCTGCGCGTGCGCGCGCTGCCTCCCTTCCAGATGGATCAGTTCCACTTGCTCCTTCTGGCGCAAGACCGCAACGAGGCGCTCGCCTATGCCGATGAATTGCTGCAGGCGATGCACCCGGGCGCGCCACCGGCCCGATCCCTGCTTTTCCACCTGGAGCTGGCGGCGCTGGAGCCGCCTGACCGCCCGACCCAACCGGGCATCATAGACTGGCGCGGCATGGCTGCAGCCGATTAAGAGCGTCTAACAAAACCGTACTCCCTCTGCCTTGCAGGGTTCAGGGGCGGACAGATCGCTGTTAGCGACGGAATAGAATGCCTTCGCTTTGTAGCCTTCGGACTGCAAGGGTCGGGCCTGCAATAATTCGGCCCTCCGCCTAGCGACAATGTCCGCCTACGCGGACACAACCTTTCGATAGGCTCTTGGGTGTCCCCGCAGGGGGACACTGGGCCGTAGGCCACCCAGCGAAGGGCTTTAGCCCGTCGAACAACAAGTGTCCGCCCTCTGCCTTGCAGGGAGAGGACCGGGGTGAGGGGAGAGCCTGACAGCCAGGTTTTGTTAGGGGCTCTAACCCACCCGCTGCCTCCGGCTTATGCCCGGGACCAGAGAGGAGGCTGCGTTGCGAACCGATCCAACGCGCAAACGAGGCGCGGCCAAACCGGAGCGTGTCTTCATCGTCCAGGAGGAGTATATCACGCTCGGCCAGCTGCTCAAGGCTATAGGTATTATTTCTACGGGCGGAGCGGCCAAAGCCTATCTGGAGGCAAGCGCCGTGCAGGTCAACGGCGAGCCTGAGCAGCGGCGCGGACGCAAACTGCGCCCCGGGGATGTCGTCGTCGTGCCCGGTGGTCCCACCATCCGCCTGAGGGCGGGCGGTTCCCCTCCTCCGGCATCTTCTTCCTCCTAGCTGTGTTCTCCCTCGGGGCCATTTAGTTTTTGGTTGCGGGCGAATAAATTCGCGGCAACCAAGGCACGAAGTCGGCCTGCGGGGACTTACTTAACCCCCCGTCCCCCTTCCCTACGAGGGAAGGGAGTGACCCGGCTTCTCGGTTCCCCCTCTCCCGCAGCGTGGATCGCAAGGCGGAGGGGTGTCGCAAGGCAGAGCCGTGTCGCGAGGCGGAGGCAGGGGCCGTAACCCTGCCGACCCTTGCAGTCCGTTGAGCGCCGACCCTAGCAGTGGGGACAGGGGGTGAGGGCAGAACCCGCGCAGGCGGGTTTAGTGCCTTGGTTGCTGCGGCTTCAGCCGCCCGAAAAGGAAATTGAGTGGCCCTGGTTCTCCCTCAGGCAGCTAAAAGCCGCAGCCACCAGGGCGTAGAGCCTGGCCTCCCTCCCTCGTGTTTGACCTGACCCCTTGTCCCCTTCCTTAAGATTTTAGCGATTTTTTTCTGGGCAGACGACCAGATGAGGAGGAACAACGCGAACTCTTGCCGAAACGGTGCGTAATTGGGAAGGGAACCCCATAATTTTGCCAGGCAGAAATCCGATGCGTATGGAAAAGAAGCGCCACCTCAAGGAGGATGGACGCTATCTTATCTACTATCACTTCCCGGAAAGCGCGAGCCCGGAACAAGCCGGAACCTTTGCCAGCCTGCCCGCGTCAGTGCAGGCAGGAGCGGAGGGCGCGGAAAACGCCTCCCTCCCTCCTGGCGCGGCAGTCGGTTCGGTTGAGGCCGCGCCATCCCGGCAGAATGAGGGCGAGCGGCGTGTCTGAGTTGCGTTGGAACCCGGTGCTGGAGGAGTGGGTTATCACCGCTACGCACCGCCAGGAGCGGACCTTCTTCCCCCCACCTGACTACGATCCCCTGGCTCCGACCAAACCCGGCGGCTTTCCCACCGAGATTCCGGCGCCGACTTATGAGATCGTCGTCTTTGAGAATAAGTTTCCTTCGCTCCAGCGCAAGGCTCCGTTTCCGGCAGTCAACGGGGTGGAGCTAATGCCGGTTCTTCCCGCACAGGGAATTTGCGAAGTTGTGTGCTATACTCCAGAGTACGAAGCGGAACTTGCCACGCAGCCGGTGCGCAAGATCGAGGAGTTGATCTATGTCTGGACGGACCGCTTCGAAGAACTGGGGGCCTATGATTTCGTCCGCTACGTTTACATCTTCGAGAACAAGGGCAAAGAGATCGGCGTGACGCTTTCGCACCCGCACGGCCAGATCTATGCCTTCCCCTTTATCCCGCCCATCCCGGCGCGTGAGCTGCGGGCAGCGCGTGAGCACTTCCGGGCCACGGGCCGCGACCTGATCGGCGACGTGCTGGAGCAGGAGTTAGCGGATGGGCGGCGCCTCGTGGCCCAGAACTCGCATTTCGTGGCCGTGGTGCCCTTCTTTGCGCGCTACCCTTATGAGGTGCATATCCTCCCGCGCGCACCCCGCACGGCCCTGCCGGACTTTTCCGAGGAGGAGAAGCATGGCCTGGCCACGATCCTCAAAGTGGTCATGGAGAAATATAACCATCTGTGGAACCGCTCCATGCCCTACATCATGCTGATGCACCAGCGCCCTACCGATGGAACGAGCGCCGATTACGGCTACTATCGTTTCCACATTGAGTTTTATCCGCCTTATCGCACGCCCGACAAATTGAAATATCTGGCCGGTTCTGAGGCTGGGGCGGGCACATTCATCAACGATACGCTGCCGGAAATGACCGCGCAGGCGTTGAGAGAGACTGCGCCGCACTCCTAGCGCAGTTTGCCATGTCAGAGAAGATCCCGCTGGTACGAGTCGCCTCGTGCGGCCGCGCGGCAACATGGGGCTTTCTCACACGGGAAGGAGAAGAGGGTTGAAGCGAATCAACAGGATCGTCCTCGTCGAACCGCGGGCACCAGGCTATCACGTCTATAGCCGGGTGGCGCTGCCGCGTCTGGGCCTGCCGCAGTTGGCAGCCATCATGAAGCAAGGTGGGTACCAGGATATCACCATCTATTGTGAAGATATGGCACCCATTGATTACGACGATGTATGCCGGGCCGACTTTGTGGGCATCTCGACGACGACTTCGACGGCGCTAGCCGCCTATCGGCTCGGCGCGCTGGTCAAGCAAAAAAATCCTCAGGCGGTCGTCGTCATCGGCGGCGTACACGTGACTTTCATGCCGGAGGAGCCGTTCAACGAAACGTTCTGCCAGCAGTGGAACATTCCGTTCCCGGTCTGCGATCACGTGATCCAGGGCGAGGCGGAAAGCATTATTCTGCCACTGATGCAAAGCTATGAGGAGGGCGAAGTGCCGCCGCCCATTCTGGGCACGCGGCTGCGCAACAGTTTCAGCGAGCGCATTGACTACCACAAGACCGTCCAGAACATTGACGAGCTGCCGTTCCCGGACCTGGAGTGTATCGTCGGCAAGGAAAGAATGCATATCGCGCCGATTGTGACTTCGCGGGGCTGTCCCTTCGATTGCACCTTCTGCTCGGTCATCGAGATGTTTAGCCAGAAGATGCGCTACCGCTCGATTGATCCCGACGACCCGCGCAGCGTCATCAGCGAGATGCGAAAGCTGCGCGATAGCGGCAAGCTTAAAAAGGCCTCGTCCCTGTTCTTCTACGATGACAACTTCAACGCCTACAATAAGCGCACGAAGGAGCTTCTGGAGAACATGATCCGCGCCGAAGTGGTGCCCAACGCCTGGACGGCGCAGGTGCGGGCCACCGAGATCGTTCGCGACCGGGAGTTGTTGGAGCTGATGCGGCGCACCAACTGCATGATGCTCTACCTGGGGCTTGAATCGGTGAACGAGGCTACGCTCAAGGAGTACAACAAGAAGCAGAGCATCGAACAGATCGTGGAGGCGATCAAGATATTGAAGGAGTACGGCATCCGGGCGCACGGCATGTTCGTGTTTGGCGCGGACGGCGATACCGCCGAGACGCTCCGCTATACTGCCGATTTCGTGATTAAGAACGACATCAGCACCGTCCAGTTCATGATCCTGACGCCTCTGCCGGGCACGCGCTACTTCCAGCAACTGCACGAGCAGGGCCGCATCTTCGATTATGATTGGAGCCGCTACGACGCCCACCATACGGTCTACTGGCCCAAGAACATGAGCCCGTATGAATTGCAGGTGGAGACGTTCGCGGCGATGCGCAGGGTCTATAGCTGGGGTCGGATCGTACGTCCGGTATTTCAGAATAACCTCTTGACGGCCTTCTTCCGCCTCTACGGGCATAACCTGGTCAAGAAGCATGACCAGAAGACAGGGCTGTACGTGGAGGGGCTGCCGCGCGTGATCAAGCCTGAGAGCGAGTACCGGGAAGCCAAGCAGTTGATTAAGCTGGGGTAGCCCTTACCCTCAGCAGACCTCGCGCCTGTTGTGCGATGGGCGGTTGGCAAGCGGCAGGCTAAACCCTGCCGCTGTGGGGCCTGCGGCCCTGTGCCCGCCGGCGCGGGCACCAAACAGCCTACCGAAAGGTTAGTGTCCCCGTAGAGGTCGCTAGGTGTCGCGAGGCGGAGGGCTGTCGCCCGGTGCCGCTAGGCGAAGGGCCGAACCATTGTAGGCCCGCCCCTAGCAGTGGCGCGAACCGTTGAGCGCCGACCCTAGCAGTCACTGGGCGGAACGCCACCGAGCGAGGGAATTCATTCCCTTGTGACAGAGTTTACCCTTCTGAACCACGCGTCGGGAGAGGGGAGAGGCCCTCACCCCCCATCCCCCTCTCCCGGCGCTGCGGGAGAGGGGATTCGGTTTGGGTAGAGGAGGAAAGGTGCTCTTCCAGGAAGTCGAAGGCCCGGCGCGTGGCCGAGACGTGCCCCTCCTGGTGCGGGATATATTCAGTGCGGTGCGGCAGACCCAGCCGCTCGTAATGGAGACGCGCCTGCGCAAACTGCTCCTGCGTTTTCTCAAAGTCCACCGAGCTATCCTTCAGGCCGGCCTCCACGGCAAAGGCGCGCGGCGCGATCAGCGAGACGAGATCCGAGTCTGAGAAGAAGCGGATAACCTCTGGGAAGAACTTATCCTCCTCGGTGGAGTCGAGAAACGTCAGGGCGCGATGCGGGCCGATGAGCTTGACGAACCGGGAGTTGAAGTAGGCGCTCGCCACCGAGGCTTGGATCCGCACATCCATCGCGGGCAGGAAGATTGCACTCTGCCCGCCCTGGGAAAGCCCGTACATGCCGATGCGATCCGGGGCTACATGGTCGGAGGCGGCCAGCACGTCTACGCCGCGCGAGGAGGCCAGCATATCCAGGCCAAACAGCGCGCCGCCCGCCATGATCGCCAGGCGGTGAAGGCGATTCTTGCCGTAGGTGCGAGGATAGTTCGGGAAGCCGGGCAGGGGCGTATCTATGACGTCGTGGAGCGTGCCGTAGCCGGTCGGATGATGCACCGCGACCACATGGAAGCCGCGCCGCACGGCCCGCAGCCCCAGTGAGCGGTAGGCGTAGTCCTCGGCATTAGCGGAGGCGGTCAGCCCGCAGATTAGTTCCGGCGTGCCGCTATAGCCGTGCTGAGCCAGCAGGCCGGGGCAGGGGCCGGGCACATGCGGGATCAACTCGACGGCGTAGGTCTCCAGGCCCGGACAGACCTCCAGTCGGAACCGTCGCGCCGTGAAGCCGTCTCCCTCCATTAAGATTTCCGGATCCTCGATTCGCAGCGGCGGGCGCTGCTCCGGCTCGATCCAGAAGCCGAGCATCTGCTTGAGGCGCTCCCGCATCGGTTCCATCGACCGCAGATAGGCTTCCAGGCTGGAATAGTCCCGCTGCCACCTCTGGGGCCGCTCACGGTTGAGTTCTGCCAGCCGGTTCCGCAGAAACGCCTCGTAGGATTGATAGACCCGGCGCCGATGCTCATCTACCGCTGCCGGGTCTACCGGCGGGACAAGCGGCGGGCCTGCCGGCTGCTCTATCTCTGCCCAGTTCTCTTCCATTAATCCCTCAGTAGTTGCCCATGTAGATGCGCTCTCCGCGCACCAGCACGCGCTTCGGGTTCTCCACATCGGAAAGCTCGTCCACGCTGTGATAGCCGACCGTCATGCTCATGCGGGTGTTGGGCGTGGTATTTACGCCAGGGCCGTGAATGACCAGGCTATCCAGGGCCAGCAGCCCCCCGGCAGGCATCGGCACCGGCACGATCTGCTCCAGCAGGCCCGACTGCGCGATCCGGGCATCCTCCGCGACGTAGGACGTCTGGACTCCCGGCAGCAGCAGGTGCGAGCCGGGAATGATCCCTGTGCAGCCGTTCTCTACCGTTGTCTCCTCCAGGTAGAAGAGGATGGTGACGATGGGGCGCGACCATTGCAGAATGTCCCGGTGGAGGTACTGGCCCGCGTCGTCGGCCAGGCGCAGGGTGGCGTGGTTGTGCCGGTTCTTGATCAGCTCGATATGGGGCCCCAGCAGCGATTCCAGCGGCTCCAGTACCTGCGGGCAGGTAAGCGCCTCCCGAAAAATCGGATCACGGTCCCAGAGGTTGGAGATACGCACCACCCGCCCCTGGCGATCCCGCACGACCGGCTCTATCTCCTCGCGAATATGGCGCTGGAACGTCTCGATCAGCAGGCTGACCGTCTCCGGGGATAGCCGCTCCGGCAGCTTAAGGAACCCGTTATGGCGGAAGAACTGGACTTGCTGCGGTGTCAGGTACATGGCTGCTCCTCTCAAAGGGAAATTTCGCGGCCTGTGCTAGCCGATTCGTAGGCCGCCAGGACGACGCGCAGGTTCTCGCGGGCGTCTTCCGGCGTGGCGCGCAGCGGCTCGCCCTTCTGGACGACATCCAGGAAGTGGGTGATCTCCCGGAGAAACGTATCCTGCCAGTGATGCTTTTGAAGAAGGACCTCCGGTGGGCTGCCGTGCGGAAACAGGATTACGGCACGGTCGCCGCCGAAGGCGTCCAGGCTCAAGCAGCCCTCCGTGCCGAAGACTGTCAGCATGGGGGAGGCGCCGCGCCCGCGCGAAGCGTGCGTGGCGAACATCTGCCCCAGATACCCGCCCGCATAGCGGAAGTTGAGCACGCCCGTATCTTCCGACTGCGGCCCCAACTCCGGGCGGAACTGCGTCGTCATCGCCTGCACCGCCGTGATCTCCCCGCCGAGATGGCGCAGGACGTCTACAAAATGGATGGCGCCGTCTATCAGGTGGCCGCCGCCCGACTCGGCAGGCCGCGTGCGCCAGTCCTTGTTCAGCTCCTCCCGCTGCCAGTGGGCGTAGGTTGCCTGTAGCCCGACGATGGTTCCCAGGCGGCCCGCCCGGATCGTCTCCGCCGCCCGCTCTGCGTTCTCGGCGGTGCGCATGTTCTCGCCATGCATCAGAATCACGCCCGCCGCTCGTGCTGCCGCCATCATTCGGTCGCAGTCCTCCGGCGTCAGCGCCAGCGGCTTTTCGCAGAGGATGTGCTTGCCCGCGCGGGCGGCAGCAATCGCCATCTCCGCGTGCAGATGATGCGGCAGGCACAGGTCTACCGCGTCGATCTCCGGGTCGGCCAGCAACGCGCCATAGTCCGTGACGGCGCGCGCCTCGCTCTCGCCGGCGGCCTCTGCCGCCTTGCGCGCCCGCTCGATGCTGGTATCGCAGCAGGCAACGATGCGCGCCCGCTCCCGATTACGCTGCCAGCCCTGGATATGCGCCCCGCTGATAATGCCGCAGCCGACAATCGCCACATTCAGGCGTTTCATGCGTTTTGGTAAGCCCTCTCTATAAAATCTAAATTGGCCTCGGTCTCTTGACCTGCCGTGTCCAAATTGGCGGGACCGGGGTAGGATTCCTGTCCAACTTGGCTCAATTGACCTAACCCCCCGGCCCCCACTGCCAGGGTCGGCGCTACAACGGTTCGCGCCTCCGCCTCGCGACCCTACTTCGCCGCTAACGCGGCAGGGAAGGGGGTGAGGGCCGCAACCATTCCAGGTTGGGTCCCTCCCTTCCCTTTTAGAGCGTGTGATGCACTTGGGTCCTCTTGAGGAGATAGGCCAGCCGCTCATTAGAGGCTTGGTGCTCGCTTTCTAGCGAGCACCAAGCGGTCATCAGCCTCCAAGTCCTCTCTCGAAGCAGGCAAAAAAGGGCATA
>Ga0209810_1001566_pt1 | contig 33486 bp, 39 predicted proteins | sample Coa_R1_7_FD_187159 | JGI IMG/M metagenome (GOLD analysis project Ga0209810, IMG submission 187159) | Surface soil microbial communities from Centralia Pennsylvania, which are recovering from an underground coalmine fire - Coalmine... | ecosystem: Environmental > Terrestrial > Soil > Unclassified... | reverse complement strand
GCGGGCTTGCGATAGTCGCCGCCGGCGGAAGCTTCGCGGCCACGGTCGTCGCCGCCATCGTCGTCGGCGTGGTTCTCGACCGCCGGCTGGGACGCGGCGATCTTGTGGTGTACGCCCTGTTCGCGGGTGCGCTGCTCGGCGGATTGGCTGCATTCCGGCTAGTCTCCGACGCGATTCGTTCGCCTTGAATTGGGACGACCCGTGGGAGGAGGGCGGCCCCACCCGCCGTACATACACCCCCGCCGAAGCGGCGGAAGACGAGGCGCTTTACCGGCAACTCAAGCGGCGCGCGTTACTCGGGACGCCGGCAGGCGTCGCGGTCGCGGCCCTCGCTTTAGCGCCGTGGTATCCCTGGTATGCTCTCGCGCTCGGCGTGGGCGGGGTTGCCGGTGCGGCAAATGCGTGGCTGTCGATGGCGGGGAACGAGCGGCTGCTCGAGCGCCGGAGCGTGCCGGTGTTCGTCTTAAGTAGTTTGCTGCGGCTCGGCCTCTTCGGTATAGTGCCCGTGGTGCTGGCGCTGCGGGCTCCTTCCCTTTGGACGCTTGGGTGCTACTTCATCGGGTTCTTTACGCCGCTCGCGCTTTTCGGAATCGGCCTGCGAAGCGCATATCGACGAAAGCATAGTTCGTGCACGAGCAAATAGGCGAACATATCACGTGGACGTGGCCCGTGCTGGGACAGGTTCACGCGGACACCATCATGACGACGTGGCTCGTCATGCTGGTCGCGCTTATTTTTTTCGCCTGGATCGGCGCGAGCTATCGCAGCCCGCGGGTGAGCAAACGGCAAGCGGTGGTCGAAGGCGTCATGAACTTCATCGCCGACCTCGCGCACGGCGTGCTGGGTCCGGAAGGCGAACCGTTCGTCCCGTTTTTCGTCGCGCTGTTCATTTTCATCTTTCTGCTCAACCAGTTCGGCATGCTACCGTTCAAGGTCATGGGCTTGCCGTTCGGTGGTTCGCCGACGTCCGACTTGAATACGGTGCTGCCCTACGCGCTCACCGTCTTTCTGCTGATCCAGATCGTCGCGTTCCGCAAAAAGGGACCGGCGTACCTCAAACATCTGTTCAAGCCGTTTCCCGCGCTGTTTCCGCTGAACGTCATCGACGAAGTACTCCGTCCTACTACGCTCTTCGCGCGTCTGTTCTTCAACATCTTCGTCGGCGAGCTGCTGTTCATCATCATCGCCTCCATCATCACGGCGAAAGTGATGCTCGGCCCGGTGAACCTCTCGCTGGCGGTAACGGTCGTGCCGTTCTTCATTCAGTTTTTCAACTTTTTCGTCGGCACCGTTCAAGCGTTCGTGTTCACCCTGCTCGCAATCGTCTATCTTTCGCTGGCGATCGCGCAGGACCACTGAGAAAGGAAAATCCTTGAATCCGCAAGCGTTTATCATCGGCATGGCGTTTCTGGCCTTCGGCATCATCATCTCGGGCGTGGCCTTCGGCTCGGCAGTCGGCGACGGAAGCGTCGCGTCCAAGGCCGTGGAGGCCATCGCGCGCCAGCCCGAAGCCCGCTCGAACATTTTCACCTTCATGTTTCTCGGCGTGGGCGTTCTGGAAGCCGTCCCGTTCATCGCCATCGCGCTCTCGTTCTACATCCTGATCGTCGTAGCGAAAGTGCCGACGCTCATGGCGGCCTTCGCGAAGTAGCACAGGATTAGGCCGGCCGCGCATGTTTCTGCAACCCTCCGCCGGGACGCTGCTGATCCAGTTCATCAATTTCGTGATTTTTTTCGCGATCTTGAACGTGGTTTTCATTCGTCCCGTTTCCAGAGCGATCGTCAAACGCCGCGAGTACATCAACGGCGTCATCAACGATTACGATCGCTACCAAGCGGAGGCGCACGAGCTGCGCACCCAGGCGGAGAGCATTCGCGCGGCGGCGCGCCGCGAAGCGGAACAGTTTCTCGCGCTCGAGCGCGCCAAGGCGTCGAACGAAGCTTCGGCGATTGCCGCACAGGCTAGCGCGAAGGCGGCCGAAATCATCGCGGAAGCCGAACGCACCGTGTCCGCCGAACTGCAGGCAGCGCGCGCGAACCAGCCGCAAACGGTTGCCGAGCTGGCCGATCTCGTGCTCGCGCGCACGTTCGCGGAGGCGCAATGAATTACGAGGCCGTCGCGCAGTGGAGTCAGATCGTATCCGCGATCCTGTTCATCATTTTCTTGGCGTGGCTGTGGGTCAGGTACATTCAGCCGATGGTGCTCCAGGCGCAGCAAAACGCGAACGCTCAGGTCGCCGAGGCGGAGCGGCATCGCGATCAGGCAAAAACCGAACTCGAATCGCTGCGCGGCGAGATCGACAAGGCGCGCAGGGATGCGGCCGCGATCAAACAACGCGTGCAGGCGCAGGCAAAAGCGGAATGCGAAGCCATCGTGAACGAAGCGCGCCGCGCGGCCGATCGCAGCGTGCAAAACGCGCAGGGCGAACTGGATCGCGCACGGGCTGCAGCACGGGAGCGGTTGCGCGAGGAGCTGCTCGATCGCGCGCTGGGGCTGGCTCGCGGCAGAGCGCAGCAACTCGTCGACGATCGTATGAACGCGAAGCTCGTCGGCTCGTTTGTCGCCAAACTCGAACAGGGCGCCTTTCGGGCCGCCGGCGAGCCCGGAGCGTAGCGATGGCCAACGAAACGGTAGCGCGGCGCTATGCTCTCGCGGTCTTCGAGCTGGCGCAGGAGGCGCGGGCGGTCGACGCGGTCGGTAGAGATCTGCACGTGCTCACCGATGCGATCTACGAGGACGCCGTGTCGAAGTCGTTTTTCCTTTCGCCCGTGATCGACCGCAAGGAAAAAGTGCGCGCGTTCACCGCCGCCTTCGCCGGAAAAACCGAGGATGTCGCACTGCACACGATCCTGCTGCTCGTGCGCAAGCGCCGGGAAGCGCTGCTGAGCGAAATCGTGCGGCAGTACGATGCGCTGCAGCTCGAAGCTCGCGGCGAAGAACCGTTGACGGTGACGTCGGCCCGCGAGCTTTCGCCCGCGGAGTTGCGTTCTCTGGTCGAGCGCTTGGAGCGCCTGTACGAGAAACGGTTCAGCGCAACGCAAACCGTTCAGCCGGACCTCATCGGCGGCGTGCGGATTATGATGGGCGACCGGCGCATCGACGGCACGGTCGAGGGCCGCCTCGAAGAACTTACACGAACGCTGTTCGCAAAAACCTGAATATGAGACCAAGTGTAAATGGGCGCCCTCGGGGAGGGCCCCAAGTGCAAACCAAGTGTATGCGCCCTGCGAAACGGGGGGCCCCGTTTACGGGGGGCGCGGAGTCTAGGACGGAGCGCCTTTGAAATGATTAACGCGGACGAAATCGCCGGCATCCTGAAGCAACAGATCGCGAGCTTCAAAACCGGCATTCAGGAAGATCAAGTCGGAACCGTGATCGAGGTTGGGGCGAACCTCGCGCGCGTGTACGGCCTGCAAGGCGTGCGCGCATCCGAACTGGTCGAGTTTCCCAACGGGATGCAAGGCGTCGCGCTGAACCTCGAAGAGGACAACGTAGGCGTCGTCATCATGGGCGACGACGTCGAAATCAAAGAAGGCGACAAGGTGCGCCGCACGGGCCGCATCGCGTCCGTGCCCGTCGGCGAGCCGCTGCTGGGCCGCGTGGTCGATTCGCTCGGTACTCCGGTCGACGGTAAAGGCGCGATCGAAACGCGTAAGTACCGCACGATCGAAAACGTTGCGCCGTCAGTCGTGCAGCGGCAGCCCGTCAAACAGCCCCTCTTCACCGGCATTCGCGCGATCGACGCGCTGATTCCCATCGGCAAGGGCCAGCGCGAGCTCATCATCGGCGATCGCAGCACCGGCAAGACCGCAATCGCGATCGATACCATCATCAACCAAAAAGGCAAAAACGTCTTCTGCATCTACGTCGCCATCGGGCAGAAAAACTCGACGGTCGCCGCGCTCGCCCAGATTCTGGAGCAGAAGGGCGCGATGGAGTACACGACCATCGTCGCGGTCGGTCCGTCGGATGCCGCGGCATTGCGGTGGATCGCGCCGTTCGCCGGAGCGGCGATGGGCGAAGAGCTGATGTACGCCGGCAAAGACGTGCTGGTGATCTACGATGATTTGACCAAGCACGCCCAGTCGTATCGCGAGATGTCGCTGCTGCTGCGCCGTCCGCCGGGCCGCGAAGCGTATCCGGGGGACGTGTTCTTCCTCCACTCGCGTCTGCTCGAGCGCGCGGCGAAGCTGTCCGACGAACTGGGCGGCGGTTCCATGACGGCGCTCCCGATCATCGAAACGCAGGCCGGCGATTTTTCCGCGTACATTCCGACGAACGTGATCTCCATTACGGACGGGCAGATTTATCTGACGCCCGAACTGTTCTTCCAAGGCATCCGCCCGGCGATCAACGTCGGCTTGTCGGTCTCGCGCGTAGGCGGATCGGCGCAAACGAAGGCGATGAAGAGCGTCGCGGGCCAGCTCAAGCTCGAATTGGCCCAATATCGCGATTTGGCTGCGTTCGCCAAACTCGCCAGCGACTTGGACAAAGCCACGCAGATGCAGCTTCTGCGCGGCGAAAAGCTCACGGAGCTGCTGAAGCAGCCGCAATATCAGCCCATGGCGAACGAAGATCAGGTCGCGATCTTGTACGGCGCGACGCAAGGCTTCGTAAACGACGTCGAAACCTCGCGGCTGCAAAACTGGGCGCGCGGCTTCGTAGCGTTCCTCCACGAAAAATATCCGCAAATTCCACAGGCGATCGCTCAAAGCGCGCAATTGTCGGACGAGACCAAAAAGGGCCTCGAAACGGCGCTTGCGGAGTTCAACAAGAGCTTCTGATGCCGAGTGTGAGAGATCTTCGGGATCGCATTCGATCGCTCAAGAACACGCAGCAGATCACCAAGGCGATGAAGCAAGTCGCCGCGGCGAAAATTCGCCGTGCCGAGCTCGCGCAGAAGCAGGCACGGCCATACGCCCAGACCATCGGCGAGATGCTGCAAGATCTCCTGGCGAGCGTGAGTGCGTCCGGCGAATCGGGGCAGACGAATCATCCGTTCATGAAACCCGGGCGCGCGGGAGCGCCGCGCGGCGTAATTTTGATGACGGCGGACAAGGGGCTTGCGGGCGCATTCAACTCCAACGTCATTCGCGCGGCAGAATTCTGCCGCGGTGGTGAAGGCGGCGCGCAGTTCTATGCGGTCGGAATCAAGGCGCGCAATGCCGTGCGCCGGTGGGGTATGTCCGATCGCCCAGCGTGGCCGCTGAGCGCGCCTTCGAAACTGCAGACGGCGCGCGAGGTGGCGCAGCGCGTGACGGACGATTTCATTGCCGGGACGATCGGCGACGTCACGCTGGTGTCGTCGCGGCTGATCTCGATGATGTCGCAAAAACCGGAGACGCGGCGGCTGGTACCGGTGGAACGCCCGGCGCAAAGCGATGCCTCGCAAAACGGTGCGAAGGGCGCCGTCGAGTTTGCGCCCTCGCCGGAGTTCGTGCTCGCGCGGTTGCTGCCCAAGTATCTCGAATTCACGATCTTCTCGGCGATGCTCGAAACGGACGCGGCATTCTATGCCGCGCAATTGCTCGCGATGAACAACGCGACGGACAATGCGGGCAAACTCATCGACGAACTCACGATCCAAATGAACAACGCCCGCCAAGCCGCCATCACGAAGGAGCTTCTCGAGATCGTGGCCGGAGCGGAAGCGACCATCCAATAGCAAGAGCAAAGGACGAAAGCAGATCATGCCTACCGCAACCGGCAAAGTGGTTCAAGTACTGGGAAACGTCGTCGACGTCGAGTTCGGCCCCCAGACGCTGCCGAAGATCAACGACGCGCTCACGGTGCGCGTGAACGAGGATCACGCCGGATCGAACGGACACGTGCCGGCGGCGCAGAGCGGCATCGAGCTCGGCGGCACCGCGATGCAGTCGCGGGAGGTCGTGCTCGAGGTGCAGGATGAGCTCGGAAACAACCAGGTGCGCTGTCTCGCGCTCGCGTCGACGGACGGGTTGATGCGCGGCGCAGCGGTTATCGCGACGGGGAGCCCGATTCGCGTGCCGGTCGGCGAGGGGACCTTGGGAAGAATTTTCAACGTGCTCGGCAAGACCATCGACTCGAACGAGCCGGTGAAAGCTGCGGCGGAGTGGCCGATTCATCGCCCGGCGCCCGACGTGAAAGCGCAAGATCCGACGCCGAAAATCTTCGAGACGGGCATCAAAGTAATCGACTTGATGGCGCCGTACACGCGCGGCGGCAAAGTCGGACTCTTCGGCGGCGCGGGCGTGGGCAAGACCGTGCTCATTCAAGAGCTGATCCGCAACATCGCCTACGTGCACAAAGGTTTTTCGGTATTCACCGGCGTGGGCGAGCGCACGCGTGAAGGCAACGACCTGTGGCTGGAAATGAAGGAGTCCGGCGTGCTTGCGAACACGACGCTGGTGTTCGGTCAGATGGACGAGCCGCCCGGCGTGCGGTTCCGCGTCGCGCAGACCGGCGTCACGATGGCCGAATACTTCCGCGATGAAGTCGGCGCCGACGTGCTGCTGTTCATCGACAACATCTTCCGCTATCTGCAGGCCGGTTCGGAAGTATCGGCGCTCATGGGACGCATGCCGTCGGCCGTGGGTTATCAGCCGACGCTTTCGACGGACATGGGTTCGCTTGAGGAGCGGATCACCTCCACGCACAAGGGCTCGATCACCTCGGTGCAAGCGGTGTACGTGCCTGCGGACGACTATACCGACCCGGCCGTCGCGGTGACGTTCGCGCACTTGGACGCGACGACGGCGCTCTCGCGTCCGATTTCCGAACTCGGCATCTATCCCGCCGTGGATCCGCTGGCGTCGAGCTCTCGGATTCTCGATCCGCAGATCGTCGGCGAGGAGCACTACAAGGTCGCGCGCGGCGTTCAGGAGACCCTGCAGCGTTACAAAGACCTGCAGGACATAATCGCGATCTTGGGGATCGAGGAGCTTTCGGAAGACGACAAGATTGCGGTCGCGCGCGCGCGCCGCATGCAGCGCATGTTCTCGCAGCCGTTTTTCGTCGCGGAGCAATTCACCGGGACTCCCGGCAAGTACGTCAAGCTCGCGGACACGATCGCGGCGTTCAAAGAGATCCTCGACGGCAAAGTCGATCACGTTCCGGAGCAAGCCTTCTTCTACGCCGGCGGCATCGACGACGTCAAAGCCGCGGCCGAGAAACTCGGCGCAGCGGTCTGACATGTCCGCGATCCCGTTTAAACTCATCACGCCGACGAAGGTCGTCTTTGACGGCCAAGCCGAGCTGGTGATCGCGGTGACGACGGAAGGCGAGGAAGGCATCCTCGCGCACCACGCGCCGTTTCTGAGCGCGCTCAAGCCCGGCGTGCTGCGAGCGAACGTTCTGGAGAACGGCGCGGCGCGCCGTTTGGAACTGGCGACGAGCGAGGGCTTCATGCAGGCGCTGCCGGACCGCGTCACGGTGTTGGTGGACGACGCGCTCGCCTTCGAAGAAATCGACGTGGCGGCCGCGCGCGCGGAACTCGCCGAAGCGACGGAGCGTCAGCAGGCCGCGACCGAGCCCCACATCTTCGCGCGGGAACAAGCGATCATCGATTTTGCAAACGCGAAATTGCACCTGACCGGACACCACTAGGCGTTCGTCGAAACGGATTTCCGTGCGACGCTCCCCCGGCTGGATACGGTTGGCAAGTATTGCGCTCGAACTCGCCGCTCTGGCGTATCTGAGGTATGCGTTGACGCAGCGCGCACGTACGTCGCGGCCGCGCAGACATCCGAAAGTTCCCGACCTCTCCGCGATCGAGGTTTCTGCCGCACCGCCGCCGGCTGAGCCGCCGCCGTCGGCGCCGGAGCCCTTCGATGAGCCGCCCACGATGCCGATAGAGTTCATCACGGAGTCGGCGGACCGCGGCGCGCGGTACTATCGAGCCGCCGGCGAGGGCGCGGAACTGGTCGCCGCCTTCTATTCCGACGGGCGTGTGCGACTGGCCGATACGCAGCAGCACCGCTTCGCCGGCATGCTCCAAGCGAATCATGCGGATTTGCTCGATCTGGCGACAAACCAGTGGAGCGAACTGTTCGTGCGCGTGACGCCGGCGGGCAGTATGCAATTGGAGTTGCGCGGCGGGCCGTACGACGCGCGCGTGCTCAGTTGCGAGCCGCTTCGATGAGAACACTCGATCGTCTGGAAACTACGCTGCGCGTGCGCGGCGGTGCGCCGCTCGAGGGGTCGGTTCGCACGCACGGTGCGAAGAACGCGGCGCTGCCGATCATGGCGGCGTCGCTGCTTGCCAAAGGCAAAGTCACGCTCCATCGGGTTCCGCGGATCACCGACGTTTCCGTGATGTGGTCGCTGCTCGAAGCGCTCGGCGCGCGGTTACGCTACGAAAACGAAGGCACCGTGACGATCGATGCAAGCAACGTCGCCGAGCATCGCGCGCCGTACACGCTCGTCCGTAAACTGGCGGCCAGTTTCGATCTCGTCGGTCCGCTGCTTGGGCGGTTTGGGCGCGCGGAAGTTCCGCTGCCCGGCGGCTGCGTGCTTGGGACGCGCGCTACCGACATGCACGAACAAGCGTTTCGCGCGCTCGGGTGCGACGTCAAGAACGCGCACGGCTATCTGATCGCGACCGCGAAGAAAAAGCGCTTGCAGGCGGCGGACATTGAATTTCGGATGCCGAGCGTAGGCGCTACGAAAAACGCGATGCTCGCAGCCGTCGTCGCGGAAGGCGTGACCACGCTGCGCAACGTTGCGATGGAGCCGGAAGTCGTCGATCTCGCCGACTTCTTGTGCGCGATGGGAGCGCGTATCGGCGGTGCCGGTTCAGACACGATAGCGATCGAGGGCGTGCGCGACTTGCACGGCGTGGAATATGCGATCATTCCGGACCGCATCGTCACGGGAACGCTTTTGCTTTGCGGCGCGGCGACGCGCGGCGACGTTACCGTGAACGCGTGCGCGCCCGAACATCTGCACGCGCTCGGTTTGAAACTGCAGGAATGCGGCGCGGTCGTGACCAGCGGCGACCGGTGGATCCGCGTTCAAGCGCACGCGCTGACAGGCGGAACCGACATCCTCACGGCGCCTTATCCCGGTTTTCCGACGGATCTGCAGCCGCAGATGGTTTCGTTTCTCTGCACCGCGCCCGGGAATTCCGTGGTCGAGGAATCGATCTTCAACGCGCGCTTCTCGTACGTGAACGAACTGGCGCGCATGGGCGCCGACGTGCGCGTCTCGATGGAGAGCAATACGGCCGTCGTGAAAGGCGGCGCGCGCCTCTCCGGCGCACCGGTGGAAGCGCCGGATATTCGCGCCGGCGCCGCGCTGGTCGTCGCCGGGCTTGCGGCGGCGGGCGAAACGGAGATCATCGGCCTGGAGTACATCGACCGCGGGTACGAGCGGCTCGAAGAGCTGCTGTCCGCACTCGGCGGCCAGGTGCAGCGGGCAAGCGGCATTACGCCGCTGGTCGAACCGAACGGACTTTTCGAAACGAGCGAGTATCCTACGACGCGAACCAAGACTTAGGAGCACATATTGGACATCGGGATCGATCTCGGCACTGCCAACGTGCTGGTGCATGTTAAAGGCAGGGGCATCGTCTTACGCGAGCCGTCGGTTGTGGCCAAAGACATGAACACCGGCAAAACGCTCGCCGTCGGCGAGGAAGCGCGGCAGATGCTCGGCAAAACGCCCGCGCACATTCAGGCTATCCGCCCGTTGCGCGACGGCGTGATCGCCGACTTCGAAGTCACCGAATCGATGCTGAGCTACTTCATCAAGAAAGTCATGCGCGATCGTTCGTGGCTCTCCTCGCTGTTCAAGCCCAAACCCAACGTGGTGATTTGCGTTCCGGCCGAAATCACGAGCGTGGAAGAGCGCGCGGTCAAGGACGCCGCCAAACTCGCTGGCGCAAAACACGTCGAAATCATCGAAGAGCCTATGGCTGCGGCGATCGGCGCGGGCTTGCCCATCGACGGTCCCTCGGGAAGCATGGTCGTCGACATCGGCGGCGGCACGACCGACGTTGCCGTGATTTCGCTCGGCGGAATCGTCGTCTCGCAATCGCTGCGGGTCGCGGGCAACAAGCTGGACGAGGCCATCATCCGCTATATTCGCCGGGTGTACAATTTGATGATCGGCGAGCGCACCGCGGAGGAGATCAAGATCAAGATCGGCTCCGCGTATCGCTTGGAATCCGAGCTGGCGATGGAAATTCGCGGACGCGATTTGATCAACGGCTTGCCAAAAACGGTGAAAATTACCAGCGAAGAAATTCGCGAAGCGCTCTCGGAACCGGTCGGCGCGATCGTGGAAGCGGTCAAGTCCGTGCTCGAGAAAACGCCGCCCGAGCTCGCGGCCGACATCATCGACCGCGGCGTCATTCTGACGGGCGGCGGGGCGTTGCTGCGCGGCTTGGACAAATTGCTGGCGGAGGTGTGCGGCATCCCGGTGATCATCGCCGACGATCCGCTCTCGTGCGTGGCGCTCGGGACCGGCATGCGCGTTCGAATTTAATCGCGCGGGTATGAATCCGACAGTGTGAACGTCGCGAATGTCATCGACGCGCGCAAGGAATCGCATGCCCGCGTCGTCGAGGAAGCAGCAGCCGTGGTGCAGCACGGCGGCACGGTGATCTTTCCGACCGATACGGTCTACGGCATCGGTTGCGATCCGTACGACTTGTCGGCCATCGCGCGCATCTACGGCGCCAAAGAGCGGCCGGCGAATAAACCACTGACGCTGCACCTGGGCAGCGCCGGTGAGTTCGTCGAGTACGCCCACGAATACCGGGACGCGCTGGCCGCAGGGCGACGGCTGTTGCCGGGCCCGGTGACGATCATTATCCCGAAACCTGCGTTTATCGATCAAGACGTAACGGCCGGGCTGCCGACGCTCGGTTTCCGCGTACCGGACGACCCCTTGTGCAGCGCGATTTTGGAACGCTGCGGCCCGCTGGCCGCAACCAGCGCCAACATCAGCGGCGCGAGCGCATACTACGGAGGCGGCAATTGGGACGCACTGCCCCAGGCGGACTTGCTGATCGAGAACGGGCCGACGCGCTACCGGAGGGAATCGACGATCCTGGACATGACCGGACCGCAGCCGATCGTGCTGCGCGAAGGAGCCGTCTCGTTGGAAAGACTAACCGAACTGCTTAGCCCGGTCGTTCGTCATCCCGTGATCCGAAAGACGCCCGCATGAAAAGCCTCCTTTGTATGCCGTTGCTGGCAACGATACTGCTCGCCGCCGCGCCGAAGACGCCGGCGGCGGTGGGATTCGGCCTCTCCGACTGGCACGTCGCGACCGGTCAGCTGCAGGCGAACTGGCAAACCGGCGCGTTCAGCACGCCGGTGCGAATCGAGCTGACGCGTCCGGGAAGCGACATTTCCGCCGACCGCGCGGTGGGGAATTGGAAGACGCACTCCGCGACCCTGAGCGGCAACGTCGTGCTCCACGACAACAACGGCGTGCTGACGAACTTCGCCGGGCAAACCGGCTCGCACGCGCCGGCGACGCTGACGTGCGAGAACCTTACCATCGACGGCGTAAACAAAATGTACATCGCGACCGGGAACGTGCACTTCACGCAAGGCGGCAGCGACGTACGCGCCGATCGTGCGGTGATGAACGGCTTCACGCACCAAATCAATTTGTACGGACACGTGCAACTGCAGCAATGATTCGCGCTGTCGTCGCGCTGGCGCTGCTCGGCGCGCTCCTTGCCGCCGCGCCCGCGAAGCGCCAAACCGCGAAGTTCGGCGAATGGAATTTGGCGACGGACCAGCTCCACGCCAACCTTCTGACCGGAGATTTTTCGGCGCCGGACCACGTGACGATGACGCGAGCGGATGGGTCCGTCATCGTCGCGGATCGCGCTTCCGGCAATTACAAGAAACGCCAAGCGGGTCTTTTCGGTCACGTAAGCGTGCACGATGCGGCCGGAACCTTTGGGCTCAGCAGCGCGCAAGGCACGCAGGCGCAGTCGCGCGGTCCTGCGACGCTTACTGCGGACGAGTTGAAAATCGACGATAAGGCGCGCCTGTACGACGCGAACGGCAACGTGCACTACACGCAAGGCGATACGAACGTCGACGCGCAAACCGCGCATCTCAACGATGCGACGCACGTGCTGGATCTTTCCGGGAAAGTCCACGTAGTGCAAGGCGATCGCACGCTGGACGCGGATCGTGCGACCTACGATACGCGAAGTGGGAGCGGCCGGGCGTCCTCCAACGTGTTGATTACGTTTCCCGGCATAACCCCTTCGATTGCAACGCCGAAACCGCTGAAAATCAAAGGTCCGAAGATTCCGTCCCTCCCGTAGGGAAAAGCGGGAAGTGGAACCGTCGCTGTTCTCGTCGGGATCGGACTTGGGGCAGCCGCTTGCCGCCCGCATGCGGCCGCGCACGTTGGACGAGTTCGTGGGGCAAGAGCACATCGTCGGCCCGGGCCACGCGCTTCGTCGCGCGATAGAAACCGACACCGTGCCGTCGCTGATATTCTGGGGGCCGCCCGGTACCGGAAAAACGACGCTCGCGGAAATCATCGCGCGCATGACCGGCGCGCATTTCACTTCGCTCTCTGCGGTCAGCGCGGGCGTTGCGGATTTGCGAAAAGTCGTGGCGGAGGCGCAGCATCGGCGAGCGCTTGCGAAACGATCGGTCCTTTTCGTCGACGAGATTCACCGTTTCAACAAAGCGCAGCAAGACGCGGTGCTGCCGTACGTCGAAAGCGGCGTCGTCACGCTGATCGGCGCTACGACGGAAAACCCGTCGTTCGAAGTGAATTCTGCGTTGCTCTCGCGTACGCGCGTCTTCGTCCTGAAGGCGCTCGGCAACGAGGAGATCGGCGTCCTCGTCGACCGCGCGCTCCGCGACAAGGAACGCGGGCTCGGGAAGTTGCCCATTCGTTTGGAGCCGGAGGCGCGCGCGGCGCTCATCGCGCTTTCCAACGGCGATGCGCGCAGCGCGCTGAGCACGCTCGAATTCGCGGCCGCCGCAGCTTCGCCCGAAGCGGACGGCACGGTCGTCATTACGCCCGCAGTCGTGGCGGACGCGATGCAGCGCCGCGCCGTCACGTACGATAAGAGCGGCGATCAGCACTACGACGTCGTCAGCGCCTTCATCAAAAGTATTCGCGCAAGCGATCCGGACGCGGCGGTGTACTGGCTCGCGCGCATGATCGACGCGGGAGAAGACCCGCTTTTCATTGCGCGCCGGCTCGTGATTTTAGCTTCGGAAGACGTGGGTTTGGCCGATTCGCGCGGCATCTCGGTCGCTATTTCCGCGCAGCAGGCGGTGCATTTCGTCGGCATGCCGGAGGGATTCTTTCCGCTCGCGCACGCGACGCTGTATTTAGCGCGCGCGCCGAAAAGCAACAGCGTAGGCCGTGCGTACTCCGCTGCGCTGGCCGATGTGGAGGGAACGCGCAACGATCCCGTGCCGCTGCATCTTCGCAACGCGCCGACCGGACTCATGAAGCAGTTGGGCTACGGCAAAGACTACCATTACGCCCACGACGACTACTCCGTCAAACAGCAGAACCTGCCCGACAACCTTCGCGATCGGAGGTACTACACCGCGGGTGCGAACGACGAATCGCCGAACGAGCAAAGCTAAAAAAGTGGCGGCCCGGTTTGCTGCCGGACCGCCTTTCCCGTTGCTACTTCTCGGAGTGTGCAATGGAGCTTCGCACGAGCCCAGTATAGAAATGATCTCTGAGAAAGTGCTGTGACCAAACGAATTTACCTCGACCATGCCGCCACCACGCCGGTTCGGCCGGAGGCAGTCGAAGCGATGCTCGGATGTTACTCGCAAGCGGACTACAATGCCAGTTCGGTGCACGCCGAAGGGCGAGCCGCCCGCGCTCTGCTCGACGACGCGCGGGAGCGCGTCGCGCGCTGCCTAGGAGCGAAAGCAAAAGAGATCGTCTTCACGGCCGGCGGATCCGAAGCGGACAACCTAGCCATTGCCGGGACGGCGCGGGCGCTTGCGAACCGCGGCCGCCACTTGGTCTCGAGCGCCATCGAGCATCACGCCGTGCTTCACACGCTCGAGGCGCTTCGTGCCGAGGGCTGGGAAGTCACGCTGCTGCCGGTGGCTCCGCACGGCTCTGTCTCGCCCGCGGCGTTTGCATCGGCGCTCCGGCCGGACACCGTGCTCGCATCCGTCATGTACGTAAACAACGAACTCGGCACCGTGCAGCCGGTCGCGAAGCTCGCTTCGACGGCACGCGAACGCGGCGTGGTGTTCCATACCGACGCGGTGCAAGCCGCAGCGTACCTGCCGCTGGACGTGCGCGAACTCGGCGTCGATTTGCTTTCGCTCGCGGGGCACAAGTTCTACGGACCCAAAGGCACCGGCGTCCTTTACGTGCGCGAAGGCACGCCCATTGCGCCGATCTTGCACGGCGGCAGCCAGGAGTTCGCCAAGCGCGCGGGCACCGAAAACGTCGCCGCCGTCGTGGGCTTGCGCTGCGCGCTGGAACTGGCACGGCGGGAACGAACCGAAGCCGCAGCCGGCGTTGCTGCGCTTCGCGATCGTTTCGAACGCCTGGTGTGCGAGCGCATTGCGGACGTACGCGTGAACGGCGCCCAGGCATCGCGCGCGCCCCACATCTCGAACCTCAGTTTTTTGGGCGTGAACTCCGAGCAGCTGCTCGTGCGGCTCGATTTGGAAGGCATCGCGGTTTCGGGGGGCAGTGCCTGCGCCTCAGGGGCCGTCGAGCCCAGCCACGTCATCGCCGCGCTGGGTTTGCCCGAGCCGTGGACGCGCGGGGTCATCCGGTTTTCGCTCGGCAGAACGACGACGCAGGCCGAAGTCGATCGCGCGGCGGAGGTCTTGCGCAGCGCGGTCGCGGACTTGCGAATGATATCGTCCGCCCCGGCGTAGGACCGAAGCGAATCGGGGAATAGTTGGTTCGCGTCCGGGTACATCCAGACGGAGGTTCACGGTTTTGTTTGATTGGGCTATCGTTTTGGACGTAGGCGTAGGAGTCGGCGTGTTTCTCGCCGGCATCGCGCTCTTTATTGCGATGGCCGCCCTCGCCCGCACTCTGCGCCGCCTCGACAAAACCCTCGACGGCATCGACGAACAGGTCGCCGCTTTGGGTAAGCCGGTGAGTGAAACGCTCGTGCACGTGGGCGGGATAGCGGACACTGCGGATCAAACCATTGCCCGCCTTTCGGGCGTCGTGAGCTCGCTCGAGCAGGTAGCCGGTTCGGTTGCGCAGGGCGCAAAATTGACCCAGGATGCATTGAGCCCGGCGATCGTCAACGTCGGCGCAACGCTCGGCGGCATCAGCGCCGGCCTGCGCCGTTTGGTGCGCGGCGGCAATCACACGGGAGAGAACGCATGAACGACGGTCAGAATCCTCAAGAACGCGGCGGAAAGGGCGGCGGGTTTTTCGCCGGATTCGTGATGGGCGCAATCGCAGGCGCCGTGATCGCGTACCTGATCACGCAGGAGGAGGCGCGCGACGTGCTCATCGGCAAAGCGCGCGAGGCCGGGAATTTCGCGAAGGACGCCACCGGCGACCTTCGCAGCAAAGCCACGGATCTCTACGAACGTGGGAAAAACGTCGTGGAGAACGCTCGCTCGAACGTCAACGCCGCGGTTGACGAAGGACAGGCCAGCGCGGACCAGATTCGCGACGATTTGTCGCGCCAAACTTCGGACTCGTAGGGAGAAAGCGTGGATATAAAAGTGAATGTTCGCGAGGCGCAAGGCGACTCGTACGTCGTCGATCTCAACGGCGAGATAGACGTGTACACCTCGCCGAAGGTGAAGGATGCCATCGGCGATCTGATCGACAAGGGCCATTACAACCTCGTGATCAATCTCGAAAAGGTGCGGTACATCGATTCCACCGGCCTCGGCGTGCTGATCGGCGGCCTCAAGCGCGTGCGCGAACACGGCGGAACCGTGAATCTCGTCTGTACGAACCCGCAGATCAAGAAGATTTTCGACATCACCGGTCTGGTGAAGATCTTCGGCATCTACGACGACGAAGACGCCGCTATGAAGGCGCTGGTGTGAATCAGCCCGTGGCGCGCCCGAAGTCGATGGGCGTCGTCGAACTTCGGATTCCCAGCAAAGCGGAATGGGTCGCCGTTGCGCGTTTGGCGGTTGCCGCCGTTGCCAACCGTCTGAATTTTTCCATCGAAGACATCGAGGACGTCAAACTCGCCGTTGCCGAGGCGTGTACGAATTGCATTCAGCACGCGCACGGCAGCGATCAAATCGAAATCACTTGTGAAACCGAGCCGGAGATGCTCACCGTGCGCGTGCGCGATTACGGACACGGCACCCGTCCGGAGGCAATTTCCTCGCGGCGCATAGACGAACCGCGCGTGGGGGGACTGGGCGTCTTCCTGATTCGTTCGCTCATGGATTCCGTGGACTACGACGTCCACCCGGATCGCGGAACGAATCTCGTGATGACCAAAAACGTCACCAGCTAAGTGCAGCAGGCGCATACGGAAGAAGAACGCTGGGACCGGCATAAGACCCGCGAAGCATTTGCGCGTTTCGCCGAGGTCAAAAAGCGCGGTCCGCACGACCCCGACTACGAGCGTCTGCGCAGCGAGCTGGTCGTAGCGCATCTCAATTTGGTGCGCTATCTCGCGGTCAAATTCGCCAACCGCGGCGAATCGCTGGACGATCTGATCCAAGTCGGGACCGTCGGTCTGCTCAAGGCCATCGACCGCTTCGATCTCGAGCGAGGCGTGGAGTTTACCACGTATGCGACGCCGACCATCGTCGGCGAAATCAAGCGCTATTTTCGCGACAAAGGCTGGGCGGTGAAGGTGCCGCGGCGCCTGCAGGAACTCAACCTTGCCGTCAACCGCGCCATCGAAAAGCTTTCCGTGAAAATGGGACGCAGCCCGACGGTCGGCGAGCTGGCCGAGCACTTGAACGCCACCGAAGAGGACATTTTGGAGGCGCAGGAATTGGGGCAGGCGTACAACCTGCTTTCGCTCGACACCGAACTTTCCGGTGAAGGCGACAAAAAGGCGCAGACGCTCGCGGATTACATCGGCACCACCGACGCCGGCCTTGCGCTACTCGAAGACAAAGCCAACCTGGAGCGCGCGTTCGAGGTGCTGACGGGACGCGAGCGGGTCATCCTGTATTTGCGCTTTTACGAGTCGGTCTCGCAAACGGAAATCGCCAAACGCCTCAACGTCTCGCAGATGCACGTCTCGCGGCTCCAGCAGAAGGCGCTCGAAAAGCTGCGTCACGTGCTTCAGGAGTAAGCGCGCGCTACATTCCGCTGTAGCGCCGCCACAGCCCGACTAGCCCGAAAACGCCGAAGAGGCCGAACCACCCCCAGTTCGGGCTTCGTCCGTGCGTCCCGGGCGAGCTCTGGGCGCTTGCGCCGGCGCTGGTGAACGCGTTCAACGCGTTGCGTCCCTGCGGATTGGTGCTTGCCGCAGGCGCCGCTTTCTCGAGCAGCGGATTCGGCGTTGCGTTGACGTTCGGCTTCGGTGCCGCTTCCCGCAGCAGCGGGTTCGCCGTACCTTGAATCGGTTTGACGTTCCCGGGCGAGGGGGAAGTCGTTGCCGCGGCGGCGGCAAGTAGCAATGCTGCAATCATGAACGCAAATCTTATGCCCCGCGCCGCGCGCGGGCAATCTTAGCAGGCGGTCATTCGCGGTCGCGGCGACCGTTTCGGCAGGGCGGCTTCGCGGCTCTCACCTATATTGGAACAAGCCCATGATGAGAAGCCAGGACCTTCGGTCGGCGTTCGTCGAGTTCTTCACGTCGCGCGCTCACAAGCACGTTCCGTCGGCGAGCCTGATTCCCGATGCGATGTCCACCACGCTGTTTACGATAGCGGGCATGGAGCAGTTTGTCCCGGCGTTTTTGGGCGACGAACCGCCGCCGGCGCCGAACGTCGTAACGGTGCAGCGGTGCCTGCGCGTCGCCGGGGCGAAAAGCGACATCGAGAACGTCGGGCGCACCGGACGTCACGGTACGTTCCTCGAGATGCTCGGCAATTTCAGCTTCGGCGGCTACTACAAGCGCGAGGCGATCGCCTATGCTTGGGAATTCGTCACCGAAACGCTTGGGTTGGATCCGGCTAAGCTCGCCGTTACGGTCCACACCGACGACGACGAGGCGGAACGCATCTGGCGCGAGGACGTCGGGCTGCCCGCCGCGCGCGTCTCGCGTTTCGACGAAGACAACTTCTGGACGATGGGGCCGACGGGTCCCTGCGGTCCGTGCACGGAGATTTTTTACGATACCGGCGCGCAGAACGCGCTGCGGCCCGAAGACGACGCGCCGAACAAAGGCAACCGCTGGCTCGAAATCTGGAACGTCGTGTTCCAGCAATACAACCGCGACGCAGCCGGTAAACTGGAGGAGCTGCCGCGCAAACAGATCGACACCGGCGCCGGCTTGGAGCGCATGCTCGCGGTCGTCAACGGCAAAGCGTCGATGTACGAAACGGATCTCTTCACCGACCTCATCGACGCGCAGCCCGCGGTCGGGCAGAGTTCGCTGCCGCGCAGCGCGCAGCTGGAGCGGCGCAACATCATCGCCGATCACGCGCGAGCCGTCACGTTTCTGATAAACGACGGCGTCTACCCCGGCAACACCGATCGCGGGTACGTGCTTCGCTTTCTGATCCGCCGCGCGATCCGCAACGGCAAACTGCTCGGATATCCCAACGGCTTTCTCACCGGCCTGGTTCCGGCCGTCGTGGCGTCCCTCGAATCGGGCTATCCCGAGCTGCGCGCGAATCTCGCGCGCATTCAAAGCGCGTTGCGTACCGAAGAACAAACCTTCGATCGCACGCTCGAACGCGGCATGAACATGCTCGACGACTTACTCGATCGCGTGAGCGCGGGCGCAGCGCTCTCCGGCGAAGACGTCTTCGTCCTGCACGACACGTACGGCTTCCCCGTCGAACTCACGCGGGAAATTGCCGCCGAGCGGAACGTCGGCATCGATCACGCGGGCTTCGAGCGAGCGATGAGCGAGCAGCGCGAGCGCGCGCGCCGCGACGCGGCCGCAAAACGCGCCGTCGTGACGCTTGCGGAGCTGCCCGCGGTGAAAAGCGAATTTTTGGGTTACGACGGGCTCGAAGCCGACGGCAGCATCGTCGCCATGCTCAAGGGCGGCGAACTCGTGCAGGAGCTCTCGGCAGGACAGGCCGGGCAGATTATCCTCGATCGTACCTCGTTTTACGCCGAGAAAGGCGGTCAAATCGGCGACCGCGGCACGCTCTCACTCGGGGATGCCCGCTTCGACGTAACGGACACGCAGTTCCAAGGCGAGGCGATCGTGCATTACGGCACCCTCTTGTCCGGTAAGCTGCGCGCGGGCGATACGGTGCACACCGAGGTTTCGGCGCAGTGGCGCCGGGAGATTCGCCGCCATCACACCTCCGCGCATTTGCTGCAGCGCGCGCTCAAAGACGTTTTGGGCGACGAAGTGACGCAAGCCGGATCGTGGGTGGGCATCGATCGCATGCGGTTCGATTTCCGCTTTCCCGGCGGCGCGCTCACCACCCGGCAAAAGCGCGAAATAACGCGACGCGTGAACGAGATGATTCGCGACGACACGCCGCTCGAGACCCGCGTACTCCCGATAGCAGAAGCGCGCAGCAGCGGCGCAATCATGATGTTCGGCGAGAAATACGGCGAACGCGTTCGCATCGTGCACGCCGGGCCGTCCGTCGAATTCTGCGGGGGCACGCACGCGCACTCGACCGGCGAACTGGGCATGTTCGTCATCTTGAGCGAGTTTTCGATCGGAAGCGGAATTCGACGGATCGAATCTTGCGTTTCGCAGGCGGCCGAGGAGTACGCCCTGCGCCAGCAAGAATTACTCGGCGAATTGGCCGCTTCGCTGGCCACCACGCCCGACGAACTCGGCGAGCGCGTCGCCAAGTTGCAGCGCGACGTAAAAGAACTGCAGAACGCCGTGGGCGATCTCAAAGCGCGCCTGGCCGCAGCGGATGCGCAGACGTACGTCGATCGCGCGGAGCGCACGGGCGATCGAACTTTCGTGGGCGCGGTCGTGCGCGAAGCCGACGCGGAAGCGCTGCGGCACCTGAGCAGCGCGATACGGCAGCGGCTGCGCAGCGGCGTAATCGCGCTGGCCGGAATCGACGACGGAACGGTCAGTTTGCTCGTGAGCGCCAGCGACGATCTCGTCAAAGCGGGCATTCACGCCGGGAAGTTGATCAAACTTGCGGCGCCGCTTGTCGAGGGCCGAGGCGGCGGCCAGCCGGCGCAGGCGCAAGGCGGCGGCAAAAACCCTGCGGGCGCCGACGAGGCCGTGCGGGCCATTCGCCGCGCCGTGCTGGCATAGGTGCTCGCGGCGTGGTTTTTGGCCGCGGCTTTCGCGCGGCCGCCGGTCGATTCGCAAGTCGTGCTGCAACGGTACACGAGGCATTTGCTTAGCGTCGATTTGCCGAAGACGATGGTTTTTACGTACGCCGTTTCACAAGCGGGGCCGCAGTCGATCGAGCAAACGCATCGCATCTATCGCAGCGGGGATTTGGTGCGCGACGAAACGCTGCAGATCGACGGGGCGTCGTTGAAAGTGAAGGTAACGCGGATTACGCGTTACCGCAATCGGTACAGCATAGAGAATCTGGCGCCGCGCGTGACCGAATACGCGTTTTTTTTCTTACGCAGCCTCCGAAGCGGCTCCGCATACTCGTATGAATACAAAGCCGTCCCGCTCGGCGCAACGGGCGCTTTCGTGGTGCTCGGCATGACGATCGACGGCCGCAGTTACCTGCCTTCGGAAATTCGATTCAGGACGGGCACGGCAAGCATACACGGCACGGGAGCGATCTCGTTCGGGCGCGCCGGTAAATATTGGATGCCGACTGCCGCGGTGATCCGCGCCACGATTGCAGGAAAACCCGCGCGAGAGCGCATCACTTTCACGGCGTACCAGTTTCCGCGGAGGTTGCCGAAATCGACGTTCCAAGCGCCCAGGCCGCTTCCGACGCCGGTTCTGCCGCAGTTCTAAACCGGCGTCGCGCGCTGCAGCGCATCGCCGGCTGGTGCGCCTGGCTCGTCCCGCTGGTGGTGTACGCTGCATCCCTCGAACGTGCCGTGGCGTACTGGGATACCGGAGAGGCGCAAACGGTGCCGTGGATCTTCGGCATCATGCATCCAACCGGATTTCCCGTTTTCACCATGCTCGGCGGCACGTTCGCGCACGCGGTACCCCTCGGCGAGGTATCTGCGCGCATGGCGCTGTTCAGCGCGCTCTGCGGGAGCGGCGCAGCGTGGCTGCTCTACCGCACCTGCGTGCTCCTCGAATGCGACGATCGCATCGGCCTGGGGTGCGCATGGATCTTTGCATTCGGCGAGATCGCCTGGACGCGCAGCACCCGCGCGGAAGTGCATACGCTCGCGCTGTTCTTTGCAATGCTCGCACTGTATGCCGCGGTGAAATGGTATCGCACGGGAAACCGGCGTCTCCTCGCCGCAGGCGCGGGGGCCTGGGGCTTGGGGATTGCAACACATCCGATCTGCGCGCTGCTCTTACCGGCGTTCTTGGTGCTGCTGCCGGCGCGGATGCGCAGGACGCCGCTGCGCGCGGTTCTTGCCGCGGCTTTCGCGCTCGCATGCGCGGTGGCGCTCTACGGATATCTGCCGGTGCGAAGCGCGCTCGTGACGCAGCATCGCTTGGATCCGACGCGCGCGCTCGGTTTGCCCGCGGGCAGAGCATTTTGGGACCTCAATCACCCGTCGACATGGAAGGGGTTTCGGCGCGAGGTCACCGGTGAAGAGTTTTCCGCGCAAGGAGCGCTTCGCGCGATGGTGGACGCGCGCACCTACCGCGCGCAGACGGCGTGGTTCGCTCAGACGCTCCTGCGCGAAATCACGCCGTTATGCGCGCTCGTTATCCTGGTCGGGCTGTACGCCCTCGCGCGCACCGATGCGGCGCTCGCAGGCGCGCTTGCGCTGGCGTTTGCCGTGCCGGCGGCCTTCGCCATGGCGTTTACCGTCGAAGCGGACCGCGAGCGATACTGTTTGCTTTCTTTTGCGGTCGGCCTGGTGCTGACCGCATACGGCGCATCCGCGATCGCACGATATGCGCCGCCGGCGAGAGCCGTCGCCGGGGGTACGCTTTTCGTGGTCGCGATTGCTTTTCTGTGGGTGCATCGTGACATATTCGAGCAGCCGCAAAGCAGCGGCGCTCGCGACGTGATTGCAACGGTCGTGCAAAAGACGCCGGATAACGCCGTTTTGATCGCTCCTTGGCTTTTCGCGACCCCGCTTGCCTATGCAGCGTACGTCGATAGGACGCTCGGGCACCGCACGCTGGACTGCGCTTGGCTCGCCGACGATGCCGCGTACATTCCCGCGTGGACGCACACGCGGCCGGTGTTCGTCGTCGGCAAACTCTTCGGCAGCGTGCCGGGCTACCACACGGTCGTCGTGCCGGGCGCCGTGGACCTCTATCGAGTGGTGAAGAATTGAAGATCCCCCGCGCGGCGCTCGCGGGCGCCGCCGCGTTTGTCCTGACGGCGATCCTGTCGCATTTTCGCTCGACGCCGTACAACAATTACGTACTGCTCGCGGACGCGCTTCTGCACGGCCACGCGTGGATCGCGTGGCCCGGCGATTACATCGACGCGCTGGCGTATCACGGACAGCATTACGTCATCGAAGCGCCGCTGCCCGCGCTGCTGCTGCTGCCGTACGTTGCGATCGCCGGCACCGCCGCGAATCAAACCCTGCTCGCGCTCGTGCTGGCGGGAATAGCGATCGGAGCTGCATGGCGGCTGGGCGAACGCTTAGGCGTATCGGTCGCCGCGAACGCGTGGATTTGCGCGTTTTTGCTTGCCGGAACGGATTTGGCGTGGTGCGCGATGCTCGGCGACGTGTGGTTTCTCGCGCACGTTAGCGCGGCGTGTTTTACGCTGCTCGCTTTGGCGGAGATGTGCGGTTCGCGCCGCGGCTGGCTTCTCGCACTGTGGGCGGTGTGCGCGGCGGAATCGCGCTTCACGCTCGCGCTCGCCATTCCGGTGTACGCGTTCGTGCTTCTTCGCGACGCGCAAACCCGCGGGAGGATCGGCGGGTTTGCGGCCGTTCTGTGTGCCGCCGCGGCGCTCTGGGTGTGGTACAACGTTGCGCGCTGGGGAACGATCGCCGACGTCGGGTACACCACCTGGTATCACCAGGATCAAGCCGGAATGCCGTCCGGTTCGCCTTTTCGCCTTTCCTATCTGAGCTATCAGCTGTGGTCGTTCTTCGTGCAGTATCCGCAAGTGACGTCAGCTGCGCCTTGGTTTCGGCCTTCCTATTCCGGCGTCGCGCTCACCTGGACGAGCCCGGCGCTCGTCTACGCGTTCTGGGCTCGAGAGCCGCGGGCGCTGGTTCCGGTTCTTTGGGCCGCGGCCATTCTCACCGCCGTACCGAATTTTCTGTATTACGTCAACGGATACGCCCAGTACGGCATGCGGCACGCGCTCGACTTCGTTCCGTTCTTGGTGGCGCTCGTGTTTCTCGGCGCGCGCGACGGTCTGCCGGTGTGGATGAAAGCGCTCATCGCTTATTCGTGCGCGGCGAGCTTGTACGGCGTTTGGTATTGGAACGCGTTCGTGCGTCCCGCAAATTAGTTGTGGTGCTCGTCATCCCGAGCTCGGCGAAGGGACGAGCGCGTCGAGGGACGACTCGTACGCGTCGCGCAGCTGCGCGGGCGTGCGTGCGGGCGGCGCGCACGTCGCCCCGCGGCAGTAGTATGCAGTTGCCGCGCCCGGTTTGCTGATCGCGTGCACCACGAGCAGCGGATCACCGAGCGCATGCGCCGCCTCGCGCAGCTCCGCGGCGCTATCGCCTTGCCCTTCGATCTTCACCGTCGCGACCGGCGAAAGGAAGCGGCGCACCACGCGCGCGTAGGATGCCGCAAAGATTCCGGCACGCTGGTAGGTCGCCGCGAAAACGCGCAACGTTGCCTCCGCAGCACGGCGCAGTTCGTCCTCGCCGTCTATTGCCTGCAGGCGAAGCAAAGACTCGGCAATGAGCGCGTTTTCCGGCATCGGCCGGTCGCGAAGCGGGAGAGTGCCGAGCGCTTCCTCCAACTGCGCGTGATCGTAAAATCCGCCGTCCGGCGCTTCGAACCGTTCGCGCAGCGGCGCGATAAGCGCGCGCGCGCGATCCAGAAAACGCGATTCGCCGGTCTGCTCGTGCGCGTCGAGCAACGCGCGCAGATACGCCGCCTGATCGGTGAGCAGCCCGCGCACCTGCGGCGTCGCCGCGGCGTTCCGCGGATCCCAAAAATGGTAGAGCATTCCGCTTGCATCGCGCATGCGCTCGTGCAATGCATCGAGCGCGGCAGCGCCTTCGGAGGCGATGCGGTCGTCTTCTAACGCGCTGCCCGCAATGAGCAGCGATGCCGCCATTGCCGCGTTCCAGTTCGCATACACGCGACGGTCCACATAGGGCGCCTGCAACCGCGCGCGTTCCTCGAGCGGCAACGCGTAGTAGGTTTCGTCCGCATCCTGGCTGCCCGCGAACAATTCCGTTTCCGGATCGCGCAGCACCCGCCGCACGTACGTCAAAGCGGAAACCAGCGTTTCGCGAAAGCGCTCGTTCCGGGTTTGGCGCGTCAGTTGCGCCAGCAGACGCAGCAGTCCGGCGTGATCCTCCGTCATCTTCTCGAAATGCGGAACGCTCCAGTCGCGCGTCGTGGAATACCGAAAGAAGCCGCCTTCCACGTGATCGTACATACCGGCGCTCGACATCGCGAGCAAGGTCTTGGCAACCATGGTGTACGCGCGTTGGTCGCCCGTTGCGCGGAACTCTTGGAGCAGGAACTCCAAAGCGTCGATCATCGGAAACTTCGGAGCATCGCCGAATCCGCCGAACTCCTCATCGTAGGCCTCCGCAAGCGTTTGCATCGCGTAAGCGACGATCTCGTCGCGAAGCTCTTCGCAAGCTGCTGCGCGATCCGCGCGGGATTCCCGAAGCTGCTGCGCCCGCTGCGCGATTTGCTCGCGATTTCCGTGATAGAAGGCGGCGATCTGCTCCAGTGCTTGGCGCATCTGCTCGGGAGGCAGATACGTTGCTCCGGCCAGCAGCGCGCCGTCCGGCGTGAGGAACGCCGTAGTGGGCCACCCGCCTTGGTTGTAGCGAGCGTTGACGTCCGGACGCACGTCGTTGTCGACGCGCACGGGAACGTAACGCTCCTTTATCGTCGTGATGACGCCTTCGTCCGAATACGACGTTTCGTCCATGACGTGGCACCAGTGGCACCACACGGCTGAAATCGAGAGCAGGATCGGTTTGTTCTCGCGTTGTGCGCGTTCGAAGGCCTGCTGTTCCCAGGGCAGCCACCCGATTTCATGCGCGCGATTCGGGCGAGGAGAAAAATGCATGCTGCGCTGTTGGCTATTCTTCGTCGCTGAACCCGCGTACGAACGAAGAGAAATAGAGAATGAAGAGCAGCGCGTATGCGGCCAGCAGCGGGATGACCGGAAGTCTCGCGGACAGCAGCGCACTTGCAAACAGCAACGCGAAAACGGCGCTGAGGCCGCCGTAAACCCGGTGGGTTCGCGCGCTCATGCCGTAGATCTGCCGCTCGTAATAGCTGCCGCCCCCGTGCTTGCTTTTCCACACCGCCACCGCCAGCACGAGCATACACAGCACGATCCCCACGATTGCCCACATGCAGCCTTCAGATTCGTGGGGAGTGGGTACGTGCTTGCCGGTGCTGGGTATAAGTGGGCACTGCCCCGACGAAAGGAGCAAGAACCTGTATGGCAGATGGCCCGGTTGTAGTGCACGAGAATGGTGACCACGGCGGCGGAGCGGCAGCGCTCGGGATCGTCATCGTGGTCCTCATTGCCGTCTTGATTGCCGTATTCGTATGGCATCCGTGGTCCGTCACAAGTTCAACCACCGGAACGACCAGCGGCTCGTCGACGAATTCGACGACGACGACGAAGGTCAACCCCGGCGGCGGAGGTTAACGCATGGCCGGACTACTGTGGACGATCATCGTCATTCTGTTCATCATTTGGCTGCTCGGCTTCTTGGTGTGGCACATTGGCTCGATCATTCACATCATCATCGTGGTCGCCGTCATTCTGCTGATCATCAATCTGCTGACCGGACGAGGGGCACGCCTCTAGCCCGACGCAGAAAGCCGCAGAATGCCGGCAGCACGGAAAAGCGGAGCGAACCGGTCTCGACGCGAGCCCGGTTCGCTCAAGCGCTACGTTCAAAAACGCGACTTTGAAGCGACGCCCGAACCGCGCGGTCAACGGAAGAAAAGCGCCGGGCGTCTGCTTTTCGTCATCCAGAAACACCACGCGACGCGGCTGCATTACGATTTCCGCTTGGAAGCCGACGGCGTGCTCAAATCCTGGGCGATTCCGAAGGGTCCCTCGTTCGATCCGAAAGATCGGCGCTTGGCGATGCACGTCGAGGATCACCCGATGGATTATCGCACGTTCGAGGGGATCATCCCGAAGGGAAATTACGGCGCCGGCGAGGTCATCGTCTGGGACGAAGGCACCTACGAACTCGTCGAAGGCGACGATCCCGCGGCAGAAATCGGCAAGGGCAAGATCAAGTTCGTCATGCACGGCAAAAAAATGCGCGGCGAGTTCACGCTGGTGCGCATTCGCGGCCGGGGCGGCGAGAGCGGAGATCCGTGGCTGCTCATCAAGGACCACGACGAGTTCGTTAATCCGAAATACGACGTCGAAAAAGACAACAAGTCCGTAAAGACCGGCCGCACCGTCGAATCGTACGAGCAAGACCCGCGCGCCCCGCACTGGATTTCAAACAAAAAGTCGGGTGCGGAGCAAAAGCGCGCCGCAAAAAAAGTCGCGTCCCGCGCTAAGCGGGATCGCCTTCCGACGATTGTTACGCCGATGCTCGCCACGCTCGTCGACGAACCGTTCGACGATCCCGAGTGGCTGTTCGAGATCAAATGGGACGGATACCGGGCAATCTGCACCGTCCACGAAGACGGCGCCGTCGAGCTCGTTTCGCGCAACGGCTTGGATCTGCTCCAAAGGTTTCCGGAGCTGGCTGACCTCGCGCGCGCATGGAATACGCTGCCGATTGTGGTGGACGGCGAGATCGTCAGTTTGGACGAGCACGGAAGGTCGTCGTTTCAGCGTCTGCAGGAATCGCTCACCAGCCGGCGCGCGGCCGGCGCCGCACGCAAGCGCGGCGCGCTGACGTACGCCGCCTTCGATCTTCTGTATGCCGACGGCAAAGATCTGCGCAAAAGCCCGCTCGAGCAGCGAAAAGCGTTGCTCGAACGCGCGATCGCCGACGCCGATCTCGTTCTCTATTCCAAGCACGTCGCCGGGAACGGCTGCGCGCTGTTCGCGCAGGCGCAGAAGCAGCAGCTCGAAGGCATCATCGGCAAACGCCGCGATTCCCTCTACGTCGAACGGCGAACGCGCGACTGGGTGAAAATCAAAGCGCAGCTCGTGCAAGAGTGCGTCATCGGCGGCTTCACGGAACCGCGCGGCAGCCGCACCGGCTTCGGCGCGCTGCTGCTGGGGTTGTACAGCGGGAAAGAGTTGCAATACGTCGGTCACGCCGGCACGGGTTTCAACACGAAATTGCTTCAAAGCCTCACCGCCGATTTGAAGCGCATCGAGCGCAAGACCTCGCCGTTCTCAAACCGAGTCGACTCCAACTCCAAACCGCACTGGGTCGAACCGAAGATGGTGGCGCAGATTCGTTTCACCGAATGGACGCGCGACGGATATCTGCGTCAGCCCGCGTTTCTGGGATTACGCCTGGACAAAGATCCGAAGGAGTGCGTTCGCGAGCGCGCGGTCGACGCGGACGTGCTCGCCTAGATGCCCGCGAAGAAAACGCAGGTTGAAATCGGCGGCCGCGCGATCGCGCTTTCGAACCTCGACAAAGTTCTCTGGCCGCGCGACGGCTATACCAAAGGCGAGCTCATCGAGTACTACCGCAGTGTCGCGAAATGGCTGCTTCCGCATCTGCGGGATCGGCCGCTGACGCTCCAGCGCTGGCCCGACGGAATCGACGGGGAATTTTTCTTCGAAAAGCAGGCGCCGCGCTTTACGCCCGACTGGATCCCGACGGTCGCGCTCTCCGCGGATCAGCGTTCGCGCAAAATTTCGTATCTTTTGTGCAACGACGAAGCTACGCTCGCATGGTGCGCGAATCTGGCATCGATAGTTCTGCACGTCTGGTATTCGCACGTGCCGACGCCGGAATCGCCGGACTACGTGCTTTTCGACTTGGACACGTGCGAGCAAACCACGCTCGCCACGCTCGCTCGCGTGACCCTCACGTTTCGGGATGTCCTGGAGCAAATCGGTCTGGGCGCGCTCGTGAAAACTTCGGGCAGTTCGGGTTTCCACGTGGTGGTGCCGCTCAAAAGCGGCTACGATTTCGAAACCGCACGGCGATTCGCGGAAATCGCGGTCGAACACGTCGCCTCCTCGCTGCCGGAACTGACGACGGTGGAGCGGAGCATCAAAAAACGTCCGAAAACGGCGGTTTATCTGGACTGGGGACAGGTCGCGCGCGGGAAAACGGTGGTGCCCCCGTATGTCGTCCGCGCGCGCGACGGTGCTCCCGTGTCGATGCCGCTGGAGTGGAGCGAGGTCGAGGCGCTGCTGAAGAAGCGAGGCTCCCCCGAGGCATTCGTCGGGCAATGGACGCTGAAAAGCGCGCGAAAACGCCTGCAGAGTACGGGAGATCTGTGGGGCGCGCGCGCGTGGAAGCCCGCGAAGCTGGAACCGGCGCTGGCGAAGGCGCAGCGCGCTTGGACCGGCAGGCAGGGCTAGCACGGTGGGGTATAATGGCCCCGTTAGGAGTTAAAACTGCTGCATGGCTCACGCGATATGGTCGGGGTCGATTAATTTCGGGCTGGTGACGATCCCCGTCAAACTGTTCACCGCGGTACGGGCGAACGATCTCTCGTTCAACTTGCTGCACGCTAAGGACGAAGGGCGCATCAAATACGAGCGCATCTGCTCGATTGAAAACAAGCCCGTGCCTTGGGAAGAGATCGTCAAAGGCTACGAATACGAGAAGGGCGACTACGTCATCCTGACCGACGACGACTTCAAGAAGGTCAATCCGGAGGCGACGCAGAGCGTCGACATCTTGGAATTCGTGGAGCTCGAGAAGATCAATCCGATGTTCTTCGACAAGCCGTATTATTTGGAGCCCACCAAACAAGGGCGCCATGCGTACGCATTACTGCGCGAAGCGCTCTCGCGCGCCGGCAAGGTCGCGATTGCGCGCGTGGTCATTCGCACGAAAGAAACGATTGCGGCCGTCAAACCCGACGGCCACGCGCTCGTGCTGGAGTTGATGCACTGGGCCGACGAACTCGTCGAGCAATCCGATTTGGACTTTCCTTCCGAAATCAAGCTGCCCGACCCGGAAATGAAGATGGCGAAGATGCTCATCGACTCGATGAGCGTCGACGAATTCGAGCCGGAGAAGTTCACGAACCGCTATCACGACGAATTGATGGCGATGATCGAGGCGCGCGCGGCGGGCAAAGAGCTGCCGCGTCCGAAGAAAGCGCCGGCACGCGCGAAGGTCGTCAATCTCATGGACGTCCTGCAGCAGAGTTTGGAGGAAAGCAAGAAGCAGCGGGCCGGCCGCGCCGCGCACGCGCCCAAGCGCGCCGCGCATCGCGCCTCACCCGCGGGCGGCCGCAAGAAGAAGAGCGCCTAGGGAATCCCTAGGATTCGTGTTGCGCGACGGTGGCGGCGTGCTCGGCAGTAACGCCGAGCACGAAAGCGATTAGCGCGAACAGCAGCGAGGACGCAGCGGAAAACGGCGAGCCGAACCAGCCCAGCAGCCCGGTCGAAATCGGCGGGGCGACGATCCCCGAAAAGGAATCGAGAGAGGACGTGACGCTGAGCACGGTGCCCTGACGCGCATCGTCCGCCGCGGCGCTGATTAGCGCGATCAGGCCCGTGTTTCCGAACGCCATGCCGATGCTGAAGAAGCCGGCCATCACGGCTAGTTGCCAAGCGCTGTTCACGAACGGCACGAAGGCGAATCCGCACACGAGCGCGCCGATGCCGAGCGTCGACATCATCCGGTTGCCGATGCGATCGGACACGCGTCCGAGCACGAACGCATTGACGACGACGTTCAGCACGGAAACGTAGATCATGAATAGATACGTTTCGCGCAGCCCGAAGTGCAGTTGATGCGCGAAGTACAGCGCCATTACGCCGAACCAGCCGTACAGCGCGAGCGAAAGCGCGAGCTTCTGCCAGAGCTTCGGAGAAAGCGCCGGATTTTTGAACGTGCGCAGGATTTCGATCGGACCCGCGACGGCTTCTTCGATTTTCGCGCGCGATTCGGGAAGCACGACGAGCGTGACGATAAGCGTGATGAACTGCAATCCCGCGGCGGTGTACAGCGTGAGCGCGTACCCGTGCGAGGCGAGCGCGGCTCCGAGGGCCGGCCCCAGAGCCATTCCCGCGGCGAACGTCGCGCTGATATACGCAAATGCGCGCGCGCGGTCCCGCGGCTGCACCAAATCGGCGACGTATGCTTGCGTCACACCGATGTTTCCGCCCGAGCATCCTTCGATGACGCGTGCGATGAAAACCCAGAGGATCGAGGGCGCCCATCCGAGCATCGCCCAGCCGATGGTCGCGCCGATTTGACTCACGACCAGCACGCCTTTGCGGCCGATGCGATCCGACAGATTGCCCCAAAGCGGCCCGCTGACCAGCTGACAAAAGGAGAACAATGCGAAAAGCACGCCCACGATCACCGGCGACGCGCCGAAATGCGTCACGTAGTACGGCAGCAGCGGAATGAGCAAGCTGAAGCCTAAAATGTCGATGAACGTGATGCCCAGAATGGGCGACAGTTTCCTTATCAACTGGTTTCCGATGCGTCGATTGGCAGCACCAGCGTCGTAACGCGCTCGCGATTGCGAATTACGGTGAGCCGGTAACTGCGCCGCAGATCTAGCAGCGTTAGTTTGCGGTGCAGATCGTCGATGCCCCCGATGGGCTCGTCTTCGAACGCAACCAGAACGTCGCCTTCGCGCAATCCCGACGTCTGCGCCGGACTTCCCGGTTCGACCGAAAGAACGAGCAGCCCCCGCCCGTCACGCAAATCCTGCCCTGCAACGCCGAGATATCCGCGGCGGATGCGCCCGTCGCGCAGCAACATGCCCGCAATCAGTTTGGCGGTGTTCACGGCGATCGCAAAGCAAATTCCCTGGCCGGGAAACACGGCGGTGTTTACTCCGACCACGGCGCCGTCCGCCGTCACGAGCGGGCCGCCGGAATTGCCCGGGTTCAGCGCCGCGTCGGTTTGGATGACGTTGTCGATGAGCCGGCCGGACTGCGCGCGAAGCGACCGCCCCAGCGCGCTGACGACGCCCGCGGTCACGGTGTATTGCAAACCGTACGGGTTGCCGACCGCGACGACGAGTTGTCCCGCGCGCAGCGCCGCGGAATCACCCAGGCGCGCGGCTACCAAATTCGGCGCGTCGATGCGCAGGATCGCAAGGTCGGTGTGTTCATCCTGTCCGACGACGCGCGCGGGAAGTTCGCGTCCGTCCAACAGCGACGCGGAGATTTTTCCGCCGGGTTCGACGACGTGGCAATTCGTGAGGACGAAGCCGTCGGGCGTGAAGATGAAGCCGGAGCCGCCGGCGCTGCGGCGTCCCGATCGAACTTGAATGGAAACCACCGAAGGGCTGACCGTCTCCGCGGCATGGACGACGGCTTGGGAATAGGCATCCAGCGGCGAGATCGACTCTTCGCCCGCAATGAAACGTATGGGAGCAGACATGGTGCGACCGAAAACCCTTTACGCGCACGGCCGGTTTCACGAAAGGGCTGCGCCCGCGCCTCGCGAATCGGCCTCGGTCGCGCCCAGATGGCGGAATTGGTAGACGCGCTGGTTTCAGGTACCAGTGGCCGCAAGGCCGTGGGGGTTCGAGTCCCTTTCTGGGCAGATACGATTTTCCGCTTTCGGCTACCCCGCTTTTCCGAAGCGGCGTGCGCGCGCTTCGATGCCGGAACTCCAAAAGCCCGACATCGCGCGCCCCTCTAGGTTGCTCCCAACCAACACCTTGCCGTCGGCTGCGACTCTATTAGAGTAAGATGTCGAAGCCGTGCTGAGGTCCTAGTGTCAACGTTCGTGGCCGTGGAATTGGTCGAGGCCGCTCGAAAAGGCGGCTCGCTCGAAATCGAAGACCTGCTTGGAGCGGTTTGGCCGGACGCGTATCGCTTGGTGTATTCCGTGCTCGGCTCGCGACAGGCGGCTGAAGACGCGGCGCAAGAAGCTTGTATCGTTGTTTACCGCTCGGTCGCGTCGTTGCGCAGCGCCGCGGCGTTTCGGGTTTGGCTGTACCGGATCGTGATACGCGCGGCCATGGAGATTCGACGCCGTTCCGCGCTACCGGAACTGCGGCTTCAAACTGAAGGGACGGAAGATGAAACAGCATCGATCGATCTCTGGCGCGCCCTTGCTACCCTACCGGAACATCTGCGCACCGTCATCGTCCTGCGCTATTTCGAAGATCTTTCAAGTCGCGAAATCGCTTCGGTCTTGCGTATGCCTGATGGAACGGTACGCTTTCATCTGGCAACAGCGAGACAGCGGCTGCGGCCTCTCTTGAACGAAAACGTCGAACAGGAATCACCCGCGGAGGTAGGCACAAATGCGCTCTGATTTTGATTCCCTCTGTAAGCAGGCGCGCCAGGATATTTTGATTCCGGAGATTCCGCTTGCTGCAATCCGCCAAACGCATCTGCAGCGCAGTACTCGTTCCGCTACGAGACGTAAGAGCGGTCTCGCGGGGATTCTCGCCGGTCTTTCGATTGTCGCGGTTGCTGCGGCGGCGCAGCTTTGGAACGGAGCGCACGTCGTCGTACCGGCACGAACCGGCGTCCAGCTAAGCACGAATACCGGCAGCATGGTCTTGAGAAATCCAACCGGACGCGACGTCGACGAGGCCGTCCGAAAGCTGAGATTTCCGGTGACACTGCCGGCGGGACTGCCCGCAGGAACGCACTTCAGGGCGATCGTCAGATTCGGGACCGACGCTTTGATGTTGCAATACGATCTGCCCGGTGCGTGGCGGCGCTCCAACCGGTTGTTCATGCTGATACTGGCGAATCCGAACAGCGTCAATACCGTCGACCATCACCGCTACAAGGTGAACTTGAAGATGCACGGCTGGTAGCGTCCAGTGGAGGATTGGGGGCGAGGATGTGATCGTTCCAAACAGCAAGATAACGCCTGCAGAGCTCGCACGTATTAAGCAGACGATGACGAGAAACGCCCGCTCCTGAGGATGTCGCGCGCCGGACTCCTGGAGGACTGCATCGCGACGTAACGCTAATCGAAAACCGGAAACCTTCGAAAACCCAGCCGATGCGATGCCGCGATCGCGTGCCGGATCGGGGACGCCCTGACGCAAGTGTAGAGCTCATCTCATAAACCCACGCACCAGCGCGGCGAGCAGTTTTGGCGCAGATCGCGGCGCGAGGACGGACGCAATGCCAGGGCGCATTGTGGCCGCCGCAGCAACAATGATATGCGCCAAAACT
>Ga0209810_1001564_pt1 | contig 33507 bp, 35 predicted proteins | sample Coa_R1_7_FD_187159 | JGI IMG/M metagenome (GOLD analysis project Ga0209810, IMG submission 187159) | Surface soil microbial communities from Centralia Pennsylvania, which are recovering from an underground coalmine fire - Coalmine... | ecosystem: Environmental > Terrestrial > Soil > Unclassified... | reverse complement strand
ACTAAAAACCTTGAAAGGGTCTTTAATCCAGAATCTATTGCCTTAATCGGAGTAAGCGAAAGGGAGGAAAGCGTCGGCTACGGGCTTTTTAAAAATCTTATAAGCGGAGGGTTTAGAGGAAAAATCTACGGCATAAATCCAAAAATCAATGAACTCCTTGGGCAAAAAATATACAAGTCTGTAAAGGAAATAAGAGGGGCAATTGACCTCGCCGTAATCTCCGTACCAATAGGAATAGTTCCCTCCGTTGTAAGGGAGTGCGCCGAAAAAGGGATAATGGGGGCTATTGTGATTTCCGCCGGTGGAAAGGAGGCGGGAGAATCGGGCAGTGAAAGAGAAAAGGAGATAGTTCGTGAAGCAGGACGTATTGGAATGAGGATAATCGGCCCCAATTGTCTGGGGATTGTGGTTCCACACATTGGAATGAATGCGAGTTTTACCGCTTCGGTACCGCCTCAAGGTAATATGGCTTTTATATCACAGAGCGGGGCGCTCTGCACCGCCATTATGGATTGGGCGTGCAGAGAGAAGGTCGGATTCAGTCATGTAGTTTCAATAGGAGATATGGCAGATGTGGATTTCGGAGATATGATTAATTACCTGGGCGATGATACGGGCGTAAGAAGTATTCTTCTCTACATAGAATCGCTCACAAATGTCAAGAAGTTTATAGGAGCCTCGCGGAGCGTCTCGCGTATAAAACCCATTATCGCATTGAAATCCGGACAAACCCAGGCGGGAATGAAAGCCGCCGCCTCTCACACCGGTGCTTTAACAACGGAAGATTCTATATATAACACCGTCTTCAGGCGCGCTGGGATAATCAAGGTCAACACTATACGTGAACTCTTTAATGCCGCTGAAGCATTCTCCAAGCAACCCCGCCCTATAAAACCAAACTTCGCAATTATAACAAACGCAGGCGGTCCGGGCGTTATGGCAACAGATGCCCTTGGAACGAAGTGGAGAATCAATCCCGTGCAATTAAATGAAAAAGCAATAAAAGAGCTGGATTCTTTCCTCCCCCCCTATGCAAGCAAGTTAAATCCCATTGATATACTGGGCGATGCGACCCCTGAGAGGTACGCAAGGACCCTTGAAGTATGTCTTGGGGCAGAGGAAGTAGGGGGTGTGATTATAATTTTTACCCCCCAGATAGTAACGCACCCATCTGACGTGGCAAGGGCGATCTCAGAGGTTGCAAAGAAGCACAGCACAAAACCCATTTTTGCCGTATGGATGGGTGGAAAATTTGTTGAAGAGGCCATAGGTATTTTAAATGACACGGGTATTCCCACGTTTGGAACCCCTGAGGAGGCAGTACACGCCCTCATGCACATGTACTCATACACATATAATCTCAAGCTCCTCCAAGAGACCCCAAGGCCCATTAATGGAAGGTTTGAAAAAAAGAGGGCAAAATCCATCATAAACAGTTTTCTCAATGAGAAGGAGAGTGAAATCCTCTCAGAACTCGATTCAAAAGCTGTGATTGCGAGTTATGATATTCCTGTAAACCCCACGGAGGTTGCTACTGCACCTATAGAAGCCCCCCAGATAGCAAAAGAACTGGGCTTTCCCGTTGTGTTGAAAATTCACTCTCCCGACATAACACATAAGTCGAATGTAGGTGGAGTAGCCCTTGACCTACACTCAGAAGAGGAGGTCTCCAATGCCTTTGATAGAATCGTCTCTAATGTAAAGCAATTAAAGCCTGATGCAAATATCCTCGGTGTTACAGTCCAGCCTATGGTTACGGAAAGGGGATTTGAACTCATACTCGGTGCCAAGAAAGACCCGATTTTTGGACCTGTGATAGCTTTTGGAGCCGGAGGAGTAATGACCGAGTTTATAAAGGATGTGGAAATGGCAATCCCCCCGCTTAACTCCACACTGGCTCTAAGGCTTATAGAGAGAACACGGATTTTTAGTCTCCTTTTAAATGGGTTCCGTGATATTCCACCCGCAAACATAGATGCCCTGGTAAGGGTGATTGTGAACTTTTCAGAGCTTATCTCGGATTTCCCTGAGATTACAGAGGTTGATATAAACCCTCTCTATGTAAGGGGAGAGCATATACTCGCCCTTGATGCAGATTTAAAAAAACTAGAAAAAAGGAGAAAAGGGGGGAGGGAGCGCATACTCGCTCTCGATGCCCGCATAAAAATCGAAAGAACAGGGGAAAAACCCCCGCACCACCTCATAATAGCCCCTTATCCCAGTCAGTATGAAAGCTACTATACGCTAAAAGACGGTACTGTTACTCTTCTGAGACCCATAAGACCGGAAGACGAGCCGCTTATGTTCGAACTCTTTAACACGTTTTCAAAGAAGACCATAGCCTACAGGTTCTTTCACTTCATAAAGGTTACAACACATGAACAACTCATACGCTTTACACAGATTGATTATGACCGTGAGATTGCAATTATAGCTGTACGCCAGCCCCCTGGACGCGAGAGAATACTGGGGGTTGGACAGGTAATATTCGAGCCTAGGGAGGAAAAGGCGGAATTTGCAGCAATGATAGGCGATCCATGGCAAGGAAAAGGACTGGGAGGGAAATTAATAGAGGTGTGCATATCTATCGCAAAAGAAAGGGGGGTCAAACTCCTCTGGGGAGAGGTTATTTTTGAAAACAGGCCCATGATCAATCTCTTTAAGAAGATGGGATTCCATATTGAGAAGAGGGATGGCTCGCTTTACGCCGAGCTAAAATTGGGCACATAGAAGAAGTTCGCGTCACTCATTCGCTTCACAATGGTTCTTTTTTGATGCTTCAATTGCCAGTCACAACAATATTATTGTCTTATTTTCCGACATCTTACACAATCCTGAATATCGAAATCCAATAACTACCGAACCTTCCTATTGGCATAACAGTTGCCTTTTAGCCTAACAATATGATGAGCAGTCACTCACCTACCAGACGAACTACAAGAAAAAGAAGTGCAATGAATTCAAAAAATAGGATAAGCAATGTGGCTCTTGGCCTATTTATAAAAAGGGGGATAAAAAGCACTACCACAAAGGAAATAGCCAACAAAGCCGGTATAGCAGAAGGAACAATATACAAGCACTTCAAGAGTAAAGACGACATTGCCCTTGAGCTTTTTACAACCAACATGGATATGTTCAGAGAAAAGCTTCTAGAAAATACCGGCAACTACACCAATCCCAATGAGATATTAAAGGCGCTAGTCCAAAACTTCTTCGATTTTGCAAAAAACCATCCAAAGTCCTACTCGTATATAATGGAAGCACATTTTACAGAACTCCGGAGGATTCCAAAAGAAAAACCTAAACCTAAGGATGCCTTTATAAAGGCAATACGCCTGGGTATAGAGAAAGGAGATTTTAGAGAAATAGATGAGAATCTAGGAGCGGCATTGGTAATAGGGATGATAACAAGAGCAATTCTCTTCTTCAATAGTGGTTTTATTGATTGGGGTTATGACAGAGTAGTTGCCGAAGTCACAAATTCCGCAATCAGAGTCTTATCGAAATGATAAATGAGCAATCACTCACTATACAGATATGTCAGATTATCTTACATCTTACACACCTAAATTTTGGGCAATCCAATAATTACAGTGGGTTCTAGATGGCATAGAGGTTGCACATTATACCGGCTCAGAGGTGGAATTGATATTGAGAGAATATTCCAAATCAAAGGAGGACAACAGTGAAAGCAGGACTTAAACTCGGAATTACGGCCCTGGCAACTTTAATTGTTTTTGCTCTAGCCTTTCCGAGACATATCTGGAGCGACGAGGGCAAATCCAACCATAATGAAGAGCTTTACGAAAAAGGGAAAGAGTTGTTTCAGTCAAAAGGGTGTGTGGGTTGTCACACAATCGGTAAGGGGAAGCTTGTTGGGCCAGACCTAAAGGGGGTAACTCAGAGGAGAAGTGAAGATTGGCTCAAAAAATGGATTAAAAGCCCCGATACCATGGTTTTCACAGACCCGACTGCTAAGGAACTCCTCAAACAGTATTTAACACCGATGCCCAATCTGGGGCTTACCGATGACGAGGTGAATGCCCTTATAAGCTATTTAAAGCATGAAGATTCTCATAAAGACGAGAATGGAGAAAAATAAACAAAAAGGAGGTAAGTAAGCATGAAAAGATGGTTAAGAATAGGAATGGGAGGATTGGTGATTGTGTTAGCGGTGAGCGTCATGCTCTACTACTTTAGCACTATGGAAACCGACAGGGGAAAAAGGGAGACCTCAGCCCAGGGGCCAGAAGAGATTATAAAGTCCCGTGGACTTAGTCCAAAGGACGTGGAAGCCGCTCTTAAGACTTATGTTCCTCCGGGAAAATATGATGAGTACCTGATGTTTGCATCAGGGGGCCATTCAGGTCAGGTTCTCGTTATTGGGGTCCCTTCAATGCGGATTCTAAAGGTGATAGGCGTTTATACCCCAGAACCCTGGCAGGGATACGGATACGGGTCCGAGGAATCAGCCGATATTTTAAAGGGCGGCTATATGCCGATTGGAAAGGACAGGACACTCAGTTGGGCAGATACACATCACCCCGCACTCAGCGAGACAAACGGGGAATACGATGGACAGTTCCTCTTCATAAACGACAAGGCCGATGCAAGGATGGCGGTTATTGACCTCCGTGACTTTAGTACAAAACAAATCGTAAAAACCCCTAATATGATTTCAGACCATGGAGGCACATTCGTTACACCAAACACCGAGTATATAGTTGAGGGTTCACAGTATGGAGTGCCTTTTCCGTTTTATAACTATGCCCCTATTGAACAATTTAAGGAAAAGTATAGGGGAGCGATTACTTTTCATAAATTCGATAGAGGAAAGGGCAGAATAGATGAAACCAGTTCATTTCAAATAGAGCTTCCACCCTATGGGCAAGACCTCTGCGATGCCGGGAAAAAGGATAGCTACGGCTGGGCATTCTGCAACTCGTTTAACACCGAGATGGCAACGGGTGGCATACAGGAAGGCAAACCTCCCCTTGAAGTCGGGGCATCGGAAAGGGACATGGACTATCTCCACATCATAAACTGGAAAAAGGCCGAGGAGGTAGTAAAGGCAGGAAAGGTAAAAGTAATTTCAGGGATGAAAGTCATTCCGATTGAAACTGCGGTTGCCGAAGGAATCCTCTATTTTATTCCTGAACCCAAAAGCCCACACGGGGTTGATGTTGCCCCCCGCGGGGACTATCTAGTAGTTTCAGGAAAGCTTGATACCCACACAACGATATTCAGTTTTGATAAGATACAAAAGGCCATAGCGAGCAAGGACTTTGAAGGGAAAGACCAATTTGGAGTTCCAATCCTAAAGTATAACGACGTAGTGGCCGCGCAGGTAGAGATCGGGTTAGGCCCGCTCCATACACAGTTCGATGATAAGGGCAATGCCTATACCAGCGTTTTTATAGAAAGCACAATGGCAAAGTGGACACTCGGCCCCCCATACAATTCTCCTGACAAGGGTTGGAAACTCGTTGAGAAGATTCCCGTCCATTACAATATAGGCCACCTCGTTTGCGCCGAAGGGGATACGGTTTCTCCTAAAGGCAAGTACTGTGTCGCACTCGATAAGTGGTCTATAGACAGATTTACTCCGGTTGGTCCGCTTCATCCCCAAAACTTCCAGCTAATAGACATTTCGGGGGATAAGATGCAACTGCTCTATGACATGCCGATAGGCATCGGTGAGCCACATTACGTGCAGATGATAAAAGCGGACAAGTTAAAACCATGGCTGGTTTATCCTGAGATTGGATTTAACCCCGCAACAATGAGCAAAGACCCCAACGCAGCGATGCCCGGCAAAGAAACAATAAAAAGAAACGGAAATGAGGTTGAGGTCTGGATGACGGCTATAAGAAGCCATTTCAACCCCGACCAGATTAAGGTAAAAGAGGGCAATAAGGTGAAAATACACATAACCAACATAGAGCGGGCAAGGGATGCGACTCACGGGTTTGCAATTGGCGGATATAACATCAACCTGAGCCTCGAGCCAGGTAAAAGCGATTTAGTAGAATTCGTTGCAGACAAGCCCGGTGTCTATCCATTCTACTGCACCGAGTTCTGTTCTGCTCTTCATCTTGAGATGGCAGGGTATCTGCTTGTAGAACCTAAGAAGTAAGGAAACGTTGTAAAAAAGCTGCCTTATCCCTGATGGGGGATAGGGCAGCTTAAAAAAATGAGAAGGAGGGACTTGAGATGACGAGAAGATTGCAAATTTTGTTCGGATTCCTTCTTTTACTTACGCTTGGGAGCCTTGTATTCGCAGCCGATTATAAAGAAAGCGCCCTTTCATGGCAAAAACAAGCGGTAAATACAAGAAAAACCGTAGTCGGGGTCATGGATGAACTCAACAAGATCGGCGATAAAGGGAATCCCGATGCAAAAGGCCTCATTGCAGATGCCCAGAATTGGCTACAAGAGGCAGACAAAAATGCCTCTCAAGCGGACAAGGAAATGAAGGAAAACAGCTTTGAAAAAGCCTCTTATGGCTACAATATGGCGTGGCAGTACTATGTAAAATCTGCAACCGCGGCCCTAAATGCAAGGAGAATACTCACAGGACAGTAATCCGAATCAGCAAACGAGAGGAAAGGAGAAATTATTATATGAGAACCACAGAACAAAGAACCAAATCGGAGAGCGTACTCACATCCTGGATTCCGGGACCCATCCTAGATAGGAAACGAAGGTTTGTGGTCGCTACTCTCTCCGTATTAGCGATAGCATTCCTTGCGGCCTCCATCCTGTTTCCCTACTGGGAGGTTACGCTCAAGGCTCCCCAGTACCCAGATGGGCTTCATGTATCGGTCTACATTAATAAAGTAGAAGGTGACGTATCAGAGGTAGATCTTTTGAATCACTACATAGGGATGAAAAAACTGGATGAAGCTGCCAAGTTTGAGCGTTCCATTGCCCTTTACGCGCTTTCCCTTGTCTCCCTTTTTACGCTCTTTTTTGTTTTCTCCGGGAGAAAGATAATGAGCCTTTTTGCACTGCCAGCTTTGGCATTTCCTCTCGGCTTTCTCGTTGACCTATCCTTGTGGCTCTATCACTTTGGACATGATCTTAATCCACATGCACCTATCAGGTTCAAACCGTTCACCCCACATCTAATAGGAGAGGGGAAAATCGGCCAGTTTGCTACGGTCGGAGTCTTAGAAACGGGATTTTATTTAGCCATTGCTTCATTTGTTTTTGTGGTTGCAGCTTTAATTCTTAGATTTACGGTGTGTAATAAATGCCCATACAGAGAAAAATGTTCAATTGTTTGTCCGCACTTGTTTTTATGGCCGCCTCAGCACTATCGGGAGGAGAAGCAACAGTAGCGGAAACAACATACACTGTTTCTCCTACATGCCCCCTCCATTCCATCTACAAGGCTATCGAGATAGCAAATGAGGGGGATACAATCGAAGTTAAGGCCGGCGTTTATAAGGAGAGGATCGTTATTGATAAGCCCCTTAAACTCATAGGCATAAACAGACCTGTTATTGATGGCAATGGAGAAGGGACGGTTGTTCTCATAAAGGCTCCTGGTTGCACATTTAGGGGTTTTTGGGTTAAAGGAAGTGGAGAAAGCCTGAACGCAGAAGATGCAGGAATAAGCCTCGATTCGGCATCAAACAGCGTCATTGAGGATAACCATTTAGAGGATGTGCTCTTTGGAATATATGTTAGGAATTCACCTAAGAGCCTAATTCGCGGTAACGTTATAGTGGGCAAGGACCTCCCCATCCAGGACAGGGGAGACGGAATACATCTCTGGTATAGCTCGGAAGCCACGGTGGAAAACAACCATGTCACACGAACAAGGGACTTAGCGATCTGGTTTTCCAGTAAAACACTGGTAAAGAATAATAGGGTCGAAAAAGGGAGATATGGACTCCACTACATGAGAAGCGACGACAATAGGTTTGAGAATAATGTGTTCACAGACAATTCTGTAGGCGGGTTTCTCATGTATAGCAAAGGTATAGAGTTTTATCACAATATATTTGCTCATAACCAGGGGACAGCAAGCGGATACGGTGTGGGCTTTAAGGACCTCGATGATGTAGTCGCTGAAGAAAACCTCTTTATAGATAATCGAATAGGGATATACCTAGACAATTCTCCCCATCTCATTGACTCCTGGAACAGGATTAAGAGGAATGTGATAGCCTTTAACGATGTCGGAGCCTCCCTAATGCCCTCTATCGAAAGAAACGCCTTTTCCGGAAATAGCTTTATCGAGAATACGGAACAAATAGAAGTAAGGGGTGGTGGAACGCTCTCAGGAAACAAATGGTTTGAAGATAGAGAAGGGAATTACTGGAGTGATTATGTGGGATACGATGAAAATAGAGATGGGATTGGAGATGTTTCCTATTTAGCGGAGAGCCTATTTGAGAGCTTTATAGACAGGTATCCCAATCTGAAGGTATTCATTCTCAGTCCCGTATCTCAGGCTATCGAATTTGCTTCTCAGGCCTTCCCTGTAATAAAGCCTGAGCCAAAGGTCATTGATAACTACCCGTTGATACACGCCTATATCCCAGATGAATTTAAAACGCAAAAGACCAGATTTTCATTGGGTCTTTTATTAGCTTCCGCTCTTTTAGTTCTTGTGGCTTCAGGTTTGTATGCCTATCTTGCAATGCCTATAAGGGGAGTGCTAAGTGATAGAAGTAAGAGAATTAACTAAGTGTTTTGGTAATATCAAAGCCGTTGATCATGTCTCCTTTAATACGAATAGAGGAGAGGCCGTTGCGCTGCTTGGCCCCAATGGAGCGGGGAAAAGCACCCTGATTAAATGCGTGCTGGGGCTATTAGATTTTACAGGTGAAATAATACTGAACGGCCTTAACATAAAAGATAATATAAAAGAAGCAAAGGCACTTATCGGATACGTTCCTCAGGAATCTATATTCTATGATATGTCCACCTTGGAAACACTGAGTTTCTTTGCCGCCATACGGCGCGTTAATAAAGTGAGGATCGAAGAGGTTCTAGATTTAGTGGGTCTTAAAGAACATGCACTGAAACCCACCTCTGCCCTTTCGGGCGGTATGAGGCAAAGGCTCTCTTTCGCAATAGCCCTCCTCTCCAATCCGCCAATTCTTATCCTGGATGAGCCAACATCAAATCTGGATGCGTATGGGAGGTCGGATTTTCTCAAGCTCATCAAGGAGCTAAAGAAAAACGGCAAAACGGTACTTTTTTCTTCCCACAGGCTCGATGAAGTTGATTTCCTGGCGGACAGAGTGCTCGTTATGAAATCCGGAAGGCTCGTTTTAGAGAGTCCACCCTCCAAACTCGGTGAACTGCTAGGGCTTAAAATGAAACTCTATGTAAAAGTGCCACCGTCTAGCCTTAAAGCAGCTCTGGAAGTACTGAACAAAAACGGGTTTAGAGAAATCGGGTTAAACGGCAATGGAATATTCATGCAAGTAACCTCAAGTGAGAGGATTCTTCCCATTAGAACACTCCTACTCGCGGAGGTTCCAGTTGACGATTTCAGTATTGAAGAACCATCCATGGAAATGATAATGTCTGAGGTTCAGGGAAATGGACTTTAAAAATGTCTCTCTACTGATACGGAAGGAAGTAAGGGAATCTTCAAAGAACCGTTGGTTTATACTCTATACGATTTGCTTTGTAGTGCTCGCCCTACTCCTCTTATTCCTGGCATCCTCAAGGGATGAGATCGCAGGTTTTTCGGGTTTCGGGCGCACGGCAGCCAGTTTAATCAATCTCGTCTTGCTCTTTGTTCCCCTTGTCTCCATAGTAACCGGGGCAATTAGTATATCAAATGAGAGGGAAAACGGCACTCTTTCTTACCTTCTCTCTCATCCTGTTACAAAAACCGAGGTTTTTCTTGGGAAATTTATAGGCCTTCTTCTCCCAATATGGATCTCAATATTCCTTGGATTTGGACTCTCCGGAATAGTAATTGCGCTGAAGGGAAGCGGTGAGGACATTTCGAAATATCTCATTACCACCCTTCTTTCTGTTCTTCTTGCGGCATCCCTGCTCAGTGTGGGGTTTCTCGTATCCGTCCTCTCAAAAAAGGCAGCAAAGGCTATCGGAATTGCCATTTTCCTCTGGCTTGCGTTTCTCATCTTTGGCGACCTAGGAATTATGGGCACAATCGTCGCTATGGACTTAAACATAAATCATGTCTTTGTCCTATCCCTTCTGAACCCGGCAGAGGTCTTTAAGATAGCCGCCGTTTTAGAGATAAGCCCACGGTTTGAGGTGCTGGGGCCTGTCGGTATTTACGCACTGAGGAGTTTCGGATATGGAGGCACGTTCTATCTCCTTTTCTCCATATTGGTGTTATGGATAGCCGTCCCACTTGGGGCTGGTTTTCTGGTCTTCAGTGTAATCAGGAGGCAGGAATGAGAAGATTGGTATACATTCTCCTCTTTTCACTTTTAATTCTCTCTTGTAAAACCAAATCCGAAATAAAACCGGCGGAGGTTTTTTATGGACAGGATATATGTGAGAAGTGCAAGATGATAATAAGCGAGAAGGTATTCTCCGCCCAGTATCTTCTACCGAGAGGAGAACCAAAAAAGTTTGACGACATAGGATGTATGATGCACTTCATTTTCGAACAAGAAACCCAAAAGGGTAAAGTACTCGCTATTTTTGTGAGAGATTATAATTCCAAAGAATGGATAGATGGAGAAAAAGCCTACTACGTGTGGGGTAAGGACATTAAAACCCCTATGGGACATGGACTCGTGGCCCTAAAAGCAAAAGAAGCGGCAGAAGAGATTGCGAAGGCAAAAGAGGGATTGGTGTTCAAGGGTTTTAACGAAACAGCAAATTGGTTTTTAAACCACAAGCAGGAATCAGGTAAATAAGATAGCCACCCTCTTATGCCCCCCAACTTGATTCCTGTACCTTTTCGATTTTATTTTACTTTGAACTAAGTCCGGCAAAAAACACTGAACCATTCGGTGATAAAATGAAGATTTCTGACCTCTTATATAAAAACACTATCGAACTTAACCTTAAAGCGAGGGAAAAAGGAGAGGCAATTAGAGAACTGGTAGACCTTCTATACAGAACTAAAAAGATTAAAGACCCTGAGAAGATAATTAGCGCACTCTTAGAAAGGGAAAAAACCGCACCTATTACATTAGGGAATGGGGCAGCGATACCGCATACCACAGTCGAGGGAATACAGGAGCCAATTGCCTGTTTGGCTATATCACAATCCGGTATAGACTTCGAATCCCCGGATGATAAGAGGCCGGTTCGAGTCATATTTCTTTTTTTATCTCCCCCCCAAGAGGGCGAAACCCATCTCCAGATTCTCTCGAGAGCCGAGGGACTTCTTCGGAATGAAAAACTCTACAACGCCCTCATTAACGCAAGTAGCAAGGAGAGGTTAATCAATGAGATTATCAATGCAGAGAGAATGGGTTGGGACGTATATATTAACCTTTCAAAAGAAGAGGTTCTATTGGAGATCGGAACAACTGAGAAAGGGCTATCTGAAGATGAGGCAATGAGAAGACTCCAAAAGTACGGGCCGAACACACTGGAGAAGATCCACCAAGAGCCCCTGATTCTACGCTTTTCGGCCAATCTGACCAACCTTTTCGCGATACTCCTTTGGATAGCCGGAATTCTAGCCTTTGTGGCGGATATGCCTCAGCTGGGCTGGGCAATAATTGCCGTCATTTTTATAAACGCCGTGTTCTCCTTCTGGCAAGAATACAAAGCAGAAAGGGCAGTCGAGGCTCTCAGAAAGCTCATTCCGTCCTACGGCAGGGTTCTAAGGAACGGTATAGAGAAGAGAATTTTGACATCAGAAATAGTTCCGGGGGATATAATCTTGCTTGAAGAGGGGGATAAAGTGCCAGCCGATGGGAGGCTATTTGAAGTCTTTGATATGCGTGTTGATAACTCCGCCCTGACGGGAGAATCGCGACCGATATATAAGATTGCTGAACCAATTATAGATGGAAAAAACTTTCTTTGGACCGAGATGCCAAACCTGGTCTTCGGGGGGACGAGTATCCTCTCCGGTATTGGAAGGGCTATAGTTATCGCCACCGGCATACACTCCGAAATAGGCGAAATTGCGAGACTAACCCAGGCCATAAAGGACGAGTTAAGCCCGCTTCAGAAAGAGATGATAAAAGTAACAAAGGTAGTGAGTATCTTATCCGTAAGTATGGGGATTCTGTTCTTCTTTCTCGGTAATTACGTCGCCCATCTTACAACTTTCGAGAGTTTTATATTTGCAATAGGGATTATTGTAGCCAACGTTCCGGAAGGGCTTCTTCCCACATTGAGTTTAGCACTTGCTGTGTCCGTACAAAGAATGGCGAAAAGGCATGTAATAATAAAACGCCTATCATCTGCGGAAACCCCTAGATCTACAACTGTTATATGCACCGACAAGACAGGGACGCTTACTACAAATCAAATAAGTGTAACAAAGCTCTGGTTCAACAATAAACTGTTCGAAATCACAGGGTCGGGCTACAACCCAGATGGTGAGATACTTCATAATGGCTCCCCACTCTTTCAGGAAGAGATAAGAGCCTCAGGAATGGAGAAATTAATTAAGATAGGCATTCTCTGTAATAATGCCGGGATTCTCAGTCCATCAGATGAAAAACTGCTCTGGGGCATCGCCGGTGACCCTACCGAAGGGGCACTCGTTGTACTCGCCAAGAAGGCCGGCTTTGACTATAAAGAAATAAGGGGTAAAAATCCGAGGATCTTTCAACTCTCATTCGATTCCGTGAGAAAGCGCATGTCTACGATAAACAATATGGAGTGAGAAAATACTCTAGCCAATGTGAAGGGGGCACCATGTGAGGTTCTTTCACTCTGTAACTCAGTCTATCTGGATGGCAAGAAGCAACCACTAACAGATGAAACCAGAAATGTCATTTTACGACATCTCGATGATTTTGCCAGTGAGGGACTAAGGGTTTTAGGCCTAGCCTATAGGGAGGTAGAAAAACAAGATAATTACTCCCCAAGCGATGTTGAAATGGAGCTGGCTTCATCCGGTCCGATCTATTTGAAAACCACAACTATGTGCCTTGCTGGAATTATAGTATCTCAAATATAATGTCTTTGCCTGTCGTACCGAAAGGGAGTCCGTATTTAAAGTAGGTTTCCTGAGTAACCGATTGGTTCTGATTGGCATCGGGGCTGAGCTTATTTTAATAAGTATTATCGTTTATCTCCATCCGACTCGGAGAATATTTAATACATACCCCCTAACCCCCGTTGATTGGGCTTTTCTTTTCACATTTACCCCCCTTATCCTTCTCGCCGAAGAGAGTAGAAAGTATATACTCAGGCTTGCCAAGAAAAACACCTGAATATTTTCATACAGAATCAGGGGGCCCATAGAGTCTTACAAAGGCCCCTAAGATATCTGAGGTGGTTATTATCCCGCTGAGCTTTCCATCCCTAGAAATTACCGGAAGCCCGTTTATTTTGTGTTTAATCAGCAAACTGGCGGCTTCTACAACGGGTGTATCTTCATTCACAGTTATAACCTCCATAGTCATAATATCCCCTACCCTAACCCCATCCTCTAATTTATAGGGTTGATTCCGTGATAGGAAAACATCGGGAATCTCGGGTTTTCTAATGTCTCTATCGGTCACAATCCCAATGAGTATTCCGTCTTTTATAACGGGAAGCTGCCTTATCTTATATTTTTTGAGAATCAGAAAAGCGGTTTTTACCCCTATTTCAGGTTCAACGGTTATGGGATTTCGTCTCATCCAACTTCTTACAACCATTTCCTCACCCCGTTTCAAACAACGCTTGACGGACCGCTATTTAGAGTCGAAGCGAGATTAGCAAGCTCAGTTGATACCACAACTACTATGTCATCCACCGACACTATGCCTACAAGCCTTCCCCTTCTTGTAACAGGGACCCTTCTTATAGAGTTCTTGGAAAGGATTCTGAGTATATCAAACACATCCGTGTCTTCGCCGACTACAATTAATTTTTTATTTCCCGGCTTTTTGTTCATAACGTCTCCAACCAGAATCTCCTCCGGATTCTCACGGTTAGCTACAACCGAAACTACAATATCCCTATCCGTTATTATGCCAATTGGGTTTTCTTCACTATCCACTATAACCAGGGCACCTATATCCTCATTCCTCATCAGAAGAGCGGCCTCCGATATAGAATCAGATGGTGATACCGTAGTAACTCTGGCTTTCATAATGTCTCGCGCAATCATCTCTTTCCTCTTTTTATTTAATCTATATATACTTTTTTAGGCAATTCATGTGCCAAAATGGATTTTAGATTAACTGCCTTAATTCATTTATTTTTAGTAACATAGACTGTGACTCCCAATCTAAACCGTTGTCAGATGTCAGAAAATAGGACAAAAAGAGATATGGTATCTAAACTAGAAGACTCCGTATTTACTAAGAAAAGTTTTTGGCATGGCTTTTGATAGTAATATTGCCTGAGAGATTACAATGACAATGGAATCGAACTAGGATGGCAGAAAGTCAATGAGTAAAATACCAATATTGAGAGGCAAAAATGTCTGACTATGGCTCCTTTATATTATAGATACCTCTTATCATACCGAAAGGCAGGTATATGAGGTAAATATCGGGTACATGGCGAGGGATGAGGAGATTAATGGACGCTTCACAACCATTGATATACGGGTAAATGTGCCAGACCATAAAAGCGATATAAATAAGATTAAAGAAATAGCCCTTGACAAGGCACGGAAGGTATTAGCATTGGCCTCTCAGGCCCCCGTGGGAGAGGAATAGAACCCCTATCTCGTCACATAAGATAAAAAGGTTTATGAGTGGTTCAACAAGTTCTTGCCTATTATTCCGGTCAAGGTCTGGGTTAATACATCCTCCGGCGTTCCATCCGTAGATACAGTCAGGTGTTTGTCCCTTGGAATCTCATCCGCCCCTTCAAACTCATCCTTAAACCTCTCGAATATCTCCAAGCGCCCATCGGAGACGGATCCCCCCACTTTTTCCCTTTCAATGAGCCTCTTCTTGATATTTTCCTCACTGGCTCTTGTTTCAATAAAATAAAACGGCACCCCTAGAGCCTCGGCCTCTCGAAGAACCGATTCCCTGAACCCCCTCTTTGAAAAACTCGCATCGAGAATCACTATTTTCCCCAGCTCTACAGTCCTTCTCCCTCTATTTAAAATCTCACGATAGGTTATATCAGTAACATCTCTTGAGTAAATCCCCTTATCGAACCCCTCGTATATCCTCTCAGTTGGCCTTATGCCCATGATTTCTTTCCTCACGCTATCAGAAGACACAACTCCACAGGAAAGCTCTTCAGAAAGCGCATGGGCGAGCGTGCTTTTTCCAGCCCCTATAAGACCAAAAACCACAATCAGCGCGGGGCCAGAACCAAAAAGCGCATAACGAAGGGCCAGCCTGAAATACCTTTTAGCCCTTTCTTGAGAAGATTGCCTCTGTTCGTCAGGGACCTCCGGTTCACCACTCCTTATACTCTCTACCTTGCCCCTTACATAAGCCCTGTAGCACTTGTAAAAATCAACTATATCAAAAATCGTTTTATCCTCCATCCTCCTTGATATTTCAGAGATAATAAAATTCGCAAAGTCACTGTAGCCATTAAAATCCAAATCCATCGCTAAAAAGGCTATATCCGAAGCAATATCAATGTATCTAAATCTCTCGTTGAACTCTATACAGTCATAAATACAAACGCCTCGAGGGCTTAGGTTTATATGCTCAATGTGAAGATCGCCATGACAATCCTTAATTAGACCCTTTTCGATTCTCTCTTCAAAGAGGCGAGACTTCTCCTTAAAGAACGCATCGTTATAGAACTCAATCGCGTCGTATGCGGCTTTTGAAATTGTCTTACCGATAAAATGCTCCGAAAGCGAGAAATTCTCATTGATGTTTATCCTGATCCTTTCGGGCCTCCCGTATTCACTTATATTTTGTGTCGCCGACTCCCGCTTATAGAACTCGACGAGCTTTTCCACAATCCTAAGTAAATCATCCTTGGTAACCCTGCCCCTTGCAAGGAGATTCTTAAGAAAATACGTGTTGGGCAGCCTTCTCATCTTTACAGCGTATTCAATAACTTCATCACCCCCTCCAAAGGAGAACCCACCATTTCGGGAGGAAATCTCTTCAACCCTAATGTATGCATCGCAAAGCCTACTGTTTAGCTCAACCTCTCTTTCACAGTAGTATCTTCTCTTATCAAGGGTTGAAAAATCCAAAAAACCAAAATTCACCGGCTTTTTTATCTTGTAGACATAGGGAGGAACTATAAAGACATGGGATATATGTGTCTGTATGTGCTTTATATGCCTCGGCTTATGCGGGTACGAGGAGGGGTTTAAAAGAAATTCAATCAGGCCGGAGGGCGCTTTTTCCTCCCTCTTTCTCATTTGTCACTTGCCCTCCTATGGTTTTAGAACTAAAACTGCCACATGTACGCCTATTATTTTAGAGTCAAATTTCTGGGCAAGAAATCTCCCATAATTCAGAGCTTCCTCAGATTCCTTTGAGCCATCCGTAGCCCATACTATCCTTTTCATTTCTGAGGCTTTATTTCCCCTCTGATAGTAAGGGATATGAATGCAGACTCTTGGACTCACCTCGTTCGGTTTGCTATATCTCTTTAAGAGAGCCAAGAAGCTCACGCAGCCTCATCATACCCGAACGGATCCAACTCTTAACCGTTCCAACGGGTTGGCGCAGTTGGGCGGCAATCTCACTCTGTGTAAGCCCCGAGAAGTATGCAAGCTCAATTACCCTACGTTGCTGTGGAGTGAGTTTTGAGAGGGCATTGCGAATCAGTTCCCGCCGTTCATCCGCTATGGCTGTCTCTTCAGGGTTAGCCGTAGTGGTCAGAGCATCCATATCAACCGATTCCTCCACATTAGAGCGCGGCATCTTTGAGCGCAGCCGGTCAATCGCGCGGCTACGCGTGAGCATAAGGAGCCATGCCAGGGGCGTACTTCGACCAGGGTCGTAATCAGCAGCCTTACGCCAGACCTGCATATAAACCTCTATCGTTGCCTCTTCAGCCTCAGATATATCCGTTAATATCCTGAGGGCAAGCCTGTAGATTAAACGACTTGTGTGGTCATAAAGCGCTTCGAGAGCGGATTCATCACCTTGAGCTATTTGGGATATGAGCATAGCCCAGTCTTGCTCTTGCTTAGAAAATTTGGCTAAATTGTGGGACAGCTTTGCCATCTCTCCTTTGGATTTGCACTCTGGAGCAATTCTATAAATTCAGACACTTATCCAAAAATCAATAGAGAGCAGTCTAATTTTTCAGTATTCCTCTCACCCCAGTATAGCATAGGATTAGAGTACTGAGCAAGAAAACAAGCACTATAGCGCTAATCAGAGGAGGAAAATGAAGAACGGATTATATTAAAATCCAATCAGTCCATCAAGGAAACTTTAACGTTTATATGATTTCGACGAAGAGGAGAAATCAGACGCCCCATACCGTAAGCCACTGAAGCGACCTATGGAAGCTTCAGGACACCATTGGCTTATGAGACTTAGCCAATGTTAGCCAGTTGCTCTTATTCATCGCAACTGTTGGCGTCCAAATCCTGCCTATTCGTCGGATTTGTTATATGATAAAATAACCGGGAAAGGAGAAAAAATTTAATGGTTCTGTTAGTTACAGGGGTTGCTGGGTTCATCGGCTCACACCTTGCGGAAAGGCTTCTCAAAGAGGGATTCGATATAACCGGTGTGGATTCCTTCCTCGATTACTATCCCAGAAGGATTAAAGAGAATAACCTGAAGAAACTAATAAGCCATTCTGGGTTTAGATTTATTGAGGGCAATATACTCAGCCTCGATCTGAAGGAGATATTAAGCCGGGTTGATGGCGTTTTCCATCAAGCCGCCATCCCGGGTGTAAGGGCCAGCTGGGGAAAGGATTTCAATCAGTATGTTGAAAACAATATACTCGGAACCCAGGTTCTCCTCGAAGCATCCAAGGACACGGGGATTAAAAAATTCATATACGCATCGTCCTCATCGGTTTATGGGGACGCGGATAAGCTCCCCATCAAAGAGACTTCCAATACGAACCCCGTTTCGCCCTATGGAGTCTCAAAGCTCTCCGGAGAGCACCTGGCCACGCTCTACTTTAAGGGCTATGGCATCCCTACCGTTTCGCTCAGGTATTTCACGGTCTATGGGCCGAGACAGCGCCCCGATATGGGGTTTCATAAATTCATAAGCGCAATCATTTCAGGGGTGGAGATAGAAATCTACGGCACAGGGGAGCAAACAAGGGATTTTACCTTCATTGACGATGCCGTCGAAGCCAATCTACAGGCTTTTATCAGAGGGAAAGAGGGAGAGGCATACAATGTGGGCGGGGGCAGCAGAATTGGACTGATTCAGGCCATTAAAACCATTGAAGATATCTCGGGGAAGAAAGCGCGCTTAAGGTATACACCCCCTCAGAGGGGGGATGCAAAGCACACTTATGCGGATATATCAAAAGCAAAGGGGGATTTTGGTTATAGCCCCAGGGTTGACATCTACGAGGGATTAAGAAGGCATTACGAGTGGCTGATGGGTAATTCGGATATTTATAAAATAGGTGGCCGAAGGAGGGATTGAAGATGCCTATAGATGAAAAGCTCCTTGAGATTCTTGCCTGCCCGAAATGCAAGGGGGATATTAGTCTCAATAACGATAAATCGGGACTAATCTGCGACCGATGCAGGCTCCTATATCCGATCAAAGACAACATCCCGATAATGTTAATTGACGAGGCGATCAAGCTCGAAGAATCCAAGCCTGAGGTGAGCTTGTGAAATTTTGTATTTTGTCACTGCGAGCGCAGCGAAGCAATACCTATTTAAGATTGCTTTGGGATTTCATCCCTCGCAATGACAATTACGGGGAATTATATGGTTAGCTATAATCTATCCAAATCACAAATAATGTGCCCATCTAGCGTAGCACTTCCTTGATGGCCTCCCCTATCTCCGCCGGGCTTAGAGAGACCTTTACGCCTGCGCGCTCTAATGCCGCGATCTTGTCCTTTGCACTCCCTGAGCTGCCTGAGATAATGGCTCCCGCGTGACCCATTCTCTTTCCCTTTGGAGCCGTAGAGCCCGCAATAAAGGCCACAACGGGTTTTCCAAATTTCTTCCTGATAAACCCCGCTGCCTCTTCTTCGGCACTTCCCCCGATCTCACCTATTAGAATTACGGCATCGGTTTCCTTATCCTTCTCAAAGAGCTTTAGAATATCAATAAAGCTGGAGCCGACAACGGGGTCTCCGCCAATCCCCACGCACGTAGACTGACCTATCCCCAGGTTTGTCAGCTGCCACACGGCTTCATAAGTAAGCGTTCCGCTTCTCGATATGACCCCTATCCTTCCCGGCATATGAATGTATCCGGGCATGATCCCGACCTTCGCCTCGCCCGGAGTCATAACCCCTGGGCAATTGGGGCCTATAAGCCTTGCCTTTTTCCCCTCCATATACCTCTTAACCCTTACCATATCAAGTGTTGGAATCCCCTCGGTTATGCATATAACGAGCTTAATTCCCGCATCAACAGCCTCTACTATGGCATCTGCCGCAAACGGGGCGGGAACAAATATTAGCGATGTATTTGCCTTCGCCTCTTTTACAGACTCCAAGACGGTATTAAACACGGGAAAGCCATCAACCTCGGTTCCCCCTTTTCCAGGCGTAACCCCGCCAATGACCTTCGTTCCGTATTCACGACACTGCGTGGCATGAAAAAGCCCAGCGCTTCCTGTAATACCCTGAACCACGACCCGCGTACCGCTATCTACGAGAATACTCATTCTTTTCCGCTCCTTCCTTAATGATTAAGGTTTGGAATCATAACACAGCCGATTTGGTGTTTCAACTGCCAAGTATGCGGGGAGACACGCCATTTAAACCAACTCCCCATAGAGAAGGACACAAGACCCCAACGCGGGTTCATTGACATAAGACTTTTCTTCGTGGTATAAATAGCCTTATCAAAGATTTGCGAGATGCAAAGTGCGGCAGCACGCATCGAGCCAATAAATGGTATTGCGAGATGCAAAGCTGCTTTGTGAGGTGCAAAGTGAGGATTCACGCACCGAACTATATATAAGTAGCACGCATCGAGCTAATAAAAAGGAGGATTGAGACATGCCACACAAAATCGCACGTTATGGTTGGATTCCCGATCTTCCAGACCAACGCGACTACCTCTATTCAGCCCCTGTTGCAATCGTGAGGAAACTCCCGACGAAGGTTGACCTGCGCCCGCATTGCCCGCCAGTTTATGACCAGGGCCAACTGGGAAGCTGCACGGCAAATGCGATTGCCGCCGCCATTGAGTTCAATCAGATGAAGCAGGGTCTGTCCCAAATCTTTACTCCGTCTCGGCTGTTTATCTATTACAATGAGCGCGCTATGGAGGGAACGATAGACTCCGATTCCGGCGCCTATATAAGAGACGGAATAAAGAGCGTAAACCATCAGGGGGCCTGCCCGGAGGACATGTGGGTCTATGATATAGGGAAGTTCCGTGACAAACCGACGGATAATTGCTATATCGAGGCGGCTAAGCATAAAGCCGTTCAGTACCAGAGGGTGGCCCGAACCCTTAAGCAAATGCAGGGATGCCTGGCATCCGGCTACCCGTTTGTATTTGGGTTCAGCGTCTACGAGAGCTTTGAAAGCGAGCAGGTGGCAAAGACGGGTAAGGTTCCAATGCCCAAACCGAAGGAACAACAGATCGGCGGGCATGCCGTGCTCGCAGTGGGATATATAGACTCCCAAAAGAGGTTTATTGTGCGGAACTCGTGGGGAGAAGGATGGGGGATAAAAGGCTACTTCACCATGCCTTATGCCTATCTCCTCAATGACAACCTTTCTGACGATTTTTGGACGATTAGATTAGTTCAGTAGTGTGATGTTACGTGCTAAATTGGGCGTGTGATGCGCTGGCGGGGTACAGGCGCGGTCTGGGGGTTTTTGCCCGCATTCCCATTGCGTTATTTCAAGACGCGCACACGGAGCGTAAACGTCTGTGCGGGCGCTTTTTCCTTCTCCCATGGCCTGCGATAGGACAGCCCTATAGTCCCCAATCCAACCCGCGCGGTCTCAAACTCCCAGTGGTGATTCCCGCCCCGTCCGGGCGCGTCTGATGGAGGCTCAAAAAAATCCCTGACAAACACGCACGCCGGCTCCCCATTTGATTCGAGACTCCACCTGAACCCCGTTGTGGGATTCTCATGCAGGCAAATCTCTAATGCCTGATTAACAGGCAGTGTAATCTCTTGTCCATTGGAGCTTTCATTGATTTGTAGCATTTAATGACTCCTTGAATCCACATACTTCGGCTGTCCACTGAATCAGACTTCGTTATAGTTAATCAATCAATGCAGCAGTTAATTCCGGCTCATACAAAAGCAAACCAAGCTCGTCATCGTAACGGGCATCCAACATGATTGGACCATTGTTCAGCAGCGTGAGCCTTCCTTTCGAACGCAGGGCATGAAAGGACCCAATACTGATTGGCACAAGCAACTGAGTAGCCAAGAGATATTGTTTATCATGAATGTGTCTAATATAATCCTCGAAAAGCCCTCTTGGTAGTACCTCAACGCTCTGAAATAGTCCATGAAATTCCTCTTCACCCTCTTGATAATGGTGTAATGGGCGCAACGTTTGTAACACCGATTGAAATGCCGTGCGGGCGTCGTTAAAGCGCTTTTGTTCTTTAGATGTCCAACCATCCCGATATACCTGCTGTACCCAATTAGTTGCCATAGCCACAGTTAGTAAAGTATTGTCTTTAGGTGCTGTGTTCAGCGTTTGCTGAAGATGTTCTGTATCATAGACATAACGCAGTAACTCGGCGTTAAACCGCCGAGCTACATGTACATCCACGCCATCAGGATGTTCACCGTAGCGGTTAACACGTCCGAAGCGTTGCAACAAATCATCAACAGGTGCAAGTTCGGTAAATATCGTATCAAAGCTAACATCTAGCGATACCTCCACCACTTGGGTTGCCACCAGCACACGTATCTCCTCATCACGCTGACCACGCAACGCGCCAATGATATGCTCCTCTTTTTCGGTGCGGTCACAACGCGTGAAACGACCATGTAACAGATATACACCATTTATCTGCCTGTGAAGGGCACTGTAGATTTCCTGAGCTTGCGCCACACGGTTCGCTACAACTAGCACGTGATTCCTGTTTTGTGCAGCCTCAAAGATACGAGGCAGCAATTCTTCCAACGACGCATCATGCCAGCGCAAGCGATGTCGTGTTTGTGTAAGAAAGCGGTATGTCCAGTCATCGCTAATCCCTTCATTATCTAAACCGAGTACTGATAGTGATTTTCCCAAAGCCTCTTGGAGCAACGTTTTTAGAAACGATGGAAAAGTTGCACTCATAAACAAACAACGTCCACCCAGTTGTTTAAGCACTCGAACCATTTCAGTAATTAAGGCAATTACGTGTGCATCATAAGCGTGAATTTCGTCAAAAATAAATAAACCACCTATTAACTCGCTGAGGCCAATTTCAAATCGTGGAATTCCAAAAAGCCATTTCAGTAATTGAAAAGGTGTGGCAACTTTGACAGGCTTGTGAACCAAGCGGTTAAGTTCTACTTCGGCTTTCGCCTTCTGGTGAGCAATCTTGTATTCGCCTGTCTGCTCAAAATAATCGCGAAAGAGATAATCTAACGCACGGGCGTGCAAAACTCCCACTCGCTCATTTCCTAGCCAACTAGTTAGTGTGTCTGCCATGGCCTCAACACTGGCTTGGTAAGGTAACAAATAGAAAATACGCTCGCCTGCCTGACGATTGTGTAATGCCCAAAGCAAGGCGGCAATAGTTTTGCCTGAACCTGTTGGCGCTTCTAATAAAGCATCGTCATGATGATCCCTTACGCGCTCTTGAAACGGACGTAATAGCGGCAAGTATGGTAATGATAATTCGCACTGAAAAGCCGTCGCTCTCGCACTAGCCGCATGGTCAGCAGCCATTAACCAACCGCGCGTTAGCAGAAATGCTATAGCTTCAGCATCACTAAAAAGGACGCGGGATTGGAGTGTTTTTTGAATTTTCTCTAAAAACTCAAGCGGTATCAGAAGAGCATTAGGTGTATCAGGCAAGTGTAATGACTGCAATTCAACATGAGTATTGAGAAACTCTTGCAACCAAGGCCAATATATGTCTAATTCTGACGCTTTGCGTCGAAATTTATTAACGGCTTCCTCTATAATCTTCGGATCGGGTAATGCCACCAACCCTGAATTATTACGCAGGTCTATATCGTTCAGATCGCGGTGGTGAGTTAAAACAGCGGCTATCGCCAACTGCATATCCGCATCGTTGGGATTGGACATTGCTAAAAGCAGCGCGGCGGAGAGAACCTCATGACGAAACTCCCATCTAAACCGCCGGTCTTGTAAGGCGCGTTGGAAACCTTGAGTAGCTTTTCCTAAGTCATGAGCAAGTGCCGCTAAGACAACGCTGCGCCTCACCCGCTCGGCTATCTCCTCACCCAGGAGCCGTCGCAAGTGAAGGTGATAGGCATTTACAATAGCGCGGGCGTAGTCCGCCACTTCATCTAAGTGCGCCGACAACAAAATAGGTTTATCACTAATGGACTTCGCCAGAGGTTCACCGTGTGACATTTAATATCCACTCTCTTTGATAAACTGGTACAATCACACTGTCAGAGACATCCCGCGCCAGCCAGTTGGGTAATTTAAGATGAGTAGGACGTCGATTGGAATCTAAAACACCAAAAATCTTCATGCCCAGCAAACGGCGCTGCGGCTCCGCTGTGAACGCAATTGGCAGGTTGTGTAGCCACGAAGGGGCACTGGTCCGCATAACTACCTCAAATGGCAACAACACACCGCTCAGTTCGCCTTCATCTACAGATTCCAATGTCGCAGGCGCAAGCGATTCCACTGATGCCACATCCTGTGTACGTCCTAATAGCAAGTTGTAGCGCGGGCGTTGGAAAGCCGATTCCCATTCCGGTGGCAAATATAAGATTAGTCGCGGCAAAACTAAAAACTCGCGCCGGATGACATTACGTGTCCCTGGATTAGGCACTTGGTGCATCTTACCACGCTCGAACGTGACAATTGCTTCTAAGTCCATTGCCATTCCCCCATGCTCACAACGAAACGCCAACCAATCAACTTCATTAGGTAAAATCCATCGCCCTGCCGCTGATGATAGCAATCCGTAAATTGTGGATAGTGGCGGCACAGGCAGCGTAAGCTGATGTCCTATGAAACTCGGCACGCGAAAGGACGCTGTATATGCTATAAGAACAACACGAATTCCTTCCCACATCCTAACCTCACTATGGAACATGGCGCTGCAATACCGAGGCAACTGCATTCGCTGCTGCTTCCAGCGCTTCTTGAGATGTACCAGAAACAGCTATATTAGCACTAAAGAGTTCATCTTTCTCAAACCTCTCAATCAGTTCAGACTCATTTGCCAGCACCGTTGGACGATAGCCAAAGTAAATAGCTTTGCTGTTTTCAGGCGCAAGCAGACTTGTTCGATAGTCACTCAAAACCGACCGCAATCGAGTCAAGTTCAGCGTGACTCGTTCATTGTTTGCATCGGGTTCGAATAAGCGTTGGAATGGTGCGTTGCCACCATCTAGGAACCCAATCAGCACCACCATCGGTGTTACATCGGATAGATTGCGGGCAAGATGTGCTCCACCTCGTAATTTCGCCAATGCCTTCACAGTATCCTGAACACGCTTGATGCGCTGTTCCAGTGGTAGCCCATAAACGCGTTCGCTGATCTGTTGCAATTTGTCTTTATGAGTTTGCACTATATCGTCGGAAAGATCATACATCTCGCCTACCTCAAAGCGTCCTACATCCATCAAAGAAATCGTAAAGACGCCTTGCAGGTAAGTCGTGTAGTGCTCGGATTCAAAAGGAATAATGTCTGCACCAGGAGGTAAGTTGCGGGAGAAGTGACCGAAGTCACGCTCAATCACATTCGGCAGAACAGAAATAAGCAGACTGTTTTTAAGCGGCGACACACGCCGAAAAGTACCCCCCTCGCCTTCTGTCTCTTCGCCCTGGACAGATTGCTGCTTTCTTCCTTTTTTGCTGCGTTTGCGGGCAGTCATGTAACCAAATATATCATCCTCTTGGTAAGTAACCGGGTCGCCTTTTGTGTAGGCACTTTTCGCTTCACGAATTACTTCGCTGGGTTGCCACCCAAAATCAGCATACAGGACCTCACGCCACCAGCGTCGCCACGATTGCCCTGACACGTATGGATAGCGCAATCGCCCAATGCGGATTTGTTTAACAGCAACACCGATATCGGTACGTGCACCGCCAGCAGGCTCATCAGACATATTGAGCGCCGCTCCATTTGCCTCAACCAAGACAAGACCTGTCAGTACAGGATATGCCATATTTCTCACCTCCGTACAAAGTTTCATATAGTCTCAACAACTTCCTCCTCTACCCTTTCTATGAGCATCTCACGTCCTCGGTCAAACAAAAATGCCATCAGATAATCACGCAGTAACCAAATCCGTTGGACATCATCTAATGGAGCAAGAAACACAAAATCAGCAAAACCCATTGCACTCTTTTGAACAGCATTCAAGTAAGCACCGCGAATCTGATTGGGATTCCTGGCAGTTTGCAGCCGTGCAATCCACCGTCCAAGATTCCTTAATTTGCCTATTAATCCCTGGCCAATACGTTGAATATGCACCAGGGTTTCATCAGGCAATAGCGTTGACCCAACTTCGAGTGATTCAAATACTCCGCCTCTCTCCTGAGCGTGCTGCCATTCGTAAATAACTGCCAGCACCATATCGCGTACCTCGCTTGCCGAGCCATACCCATTAGGTGGCAGTAGCGCATAAAACTCTTCATGGCCCAGCAAGCCTTGCCGAACGAAGCTCAACAGCAAACTATAGAGTTCATTCCACTGCGCACTACGCAATTGATTAACCCTTTTCTTAGCATCTTCGCTTTGAGCAATGGAGATGCCAAGCCGCTCTATAATTGCAAGTTTCTCTTTCGCCATTCCGCATACCTCCTGCAAGTAAAGCCGATGACCAATCCACCCACCCTGCAAATTCGGGGTGTTATGGTCAAAGCAACTATTTAGAATATTCTCACCTCGAAAAATCCTCTGAGCGATGCCAGAAACAAATTTCTCACGATTTTTACGCTCTTTTTCTGTTAATCCTTGCTGTACCCGTAGCAGTTCGTGCCAGAACCTGCGATAAGCATGGGATGATTGCACCTGCAAATGTGCTAAAAACACCATCAACTCGTGCGGTACTGGTAGCGCTTGTACGAATCCGCCCCGGTTATCGTTGGAGAACAGATAAGCTGTTGTCGGGCGTGGCGTTTGATACAGTGTACGTAAGTGACTGCCAAACCTATCCAGCAGCGTGAAGAGAAGATAAAGCACTGTACCTGCATCACCGGAAGTTTCCCAAGTGCCGAAAAAATCTAAAGCTTTGTTTTTAGCGATGCAATCCTCAAAATACGTCCAGCCGTATTCCTTAGCAATACTTGTTGCGATTTCCATTACCTGAGTATGAAGGAACCAAAGACGCTTTGTTGTTCCCGTACGAACAACTGAAAATGGAAGAAACCGTACTGCTAGAGCACACATTCCACAGATACGCACACCATAAGCAAAGGCGGGATAGAAGTTTACGATACCTTCTAGCAGGGGCATATTAGCTTTGCGTACCGTCACTATGTCTGAGCTTGAACGTCGTTCTCCACAGACAAAACAAATTTCTTCTCCACCGTCGCTTTGCAAACATCTCAAAGCCATCTGTAAATCTTCTTTGAGTGCAGTAATAATTCCTTCCTTACCATCATCCAGTACTTTTTGCCATTCTGCAGATATTGCCTTTGAAGATCCTGATAGTTTGCGGACATCTTTTTTCTTTCCTTCCACGTTTACTAACCAAGGCGATGGATTGACAAACTCGCTGTTAGGAAATAGCTGTGACATAGGTCCAGACAAAAAAGACTTATCTACACCAATCCCTAATGATTGCTCGCTTAGCAGTATCCGTTGTAATTTATTGCAGGCTTGAGTCAAGTGCTCTGAAGTTATAGCCTCCAAAGAGTTTACTTTTGCTGCTGCTATCAATGCTGCCAATCCTGCATCTACGAATGCATGCCCTGTCCAATGTAATACCATCGTCGTCACCCTTCTTTTCACCCTTCAAAAATTTGCTCAATTTTGGAAATTACTTGTTTGAGTTCTTCCCTCCCATCTTCTCTTAACGAAGCATAGAAATCCAGATAATCGTATAAATGTTCAAAGTCCGTTAATGCGCTGACAACAGCAGCTATTTCAGCGCACAAGCTTCGCGAAGCCACTGCATCGAAGTATTCTGCCAATGCTTGTCCAATCAGAAACGGATCGTATACAGAAAAAAGTGGTTTTAATTCTTCTCGCCTTCTCCATATTTGTTGCGCTAAATTCATAGTTGTTCCCGATGAAAGAACCAGTCAACCTAAAACTTTACCACCACTAATTCTCCTTTAGATAATCCTCTATGATTCTTATAAACTCTTCAGCCTGCTCCAATACCTCTTTTGCTTCCTCTTTAGTAACTGTAAGTTCAGAACCGTAATCCCCTATATTTCTTTTATCAAAAGCCTTAATAAACCATGTATGAAGTTTCTTTGGGAAAACTCCGGCTTTTACAAAATGCTGATTAAAGGCCGCAATCACACCACTATGCTTTGAGAAAGACAGACCCTTAGATAACAAAGCAGCCTCAGCCAAGTAAAACATTGCGTAGTAAGCTCTTGAAACCGCAAAGTCATAATGCCCATCGTTAAAAATTTCTTTAGCCACTTCTAAACTTCTATGTCCCTTCTTGATTAGTTTCTCAACTTCCCCTTTCATACGATTGTAATCCCTTCCTTTCTCACATTTAACATAAGAGGCGATATTTGAGACTCATAGTCCTTCCTCTTTACAGGGATTGCGGATAAGACTACATCATAGGTATAAGATACCTCAGAAGATAGATCAGTTATCTTTCTAAACTCCTCCCAGAAATCATCAAAGTTCTTAAGCACCACCAAGAGGTCTATATCCGACTCTTCATCAGCGTCTCCACGCGCTCTAGAGCCATAGAGTATTATCCCATCTAACTCTTCCCCATAAATTTCTCTAATATCTTCTATAAAATCACTTACCGCCTCTTTCCATCTATTCATCTTGGTTTCCCATAATTTCTTTATAAAAACCTGCCATTCCAAGGAATGATAACATTTATCCGGCACTTCATTAACCCTTACCCTACCATCCCAAACCCTAGAGAGTTCTTATCCCCGAATCCGGTCTCGTATCCAACCTCAATGAGTTCAGGACTGCCCTCAACAGTAAATGGGCACATAAAACCCTTTATGTTTGTGCCCTTGAAGTTTACTAATTTTTCAATCTTTCCTCCAGCCCTCTGCGGATCAATCTCTATTTTCAGACCTGAATCCGACGGGTCTTTTCCGTGAAGGAGGCGGAATTTTCTTACGAGGTTCTGTGCAATCTTTTCGGATAAGTCCGGCTCCCAGGGCCTTATGAAATGTTGGGTTTTCTCTTCCCCTACTATGTCTGTCCTTGAGATTGTTATAGGGGAAAGGCACCTGAATCTCATAGTGTCGCTAAATTTAGGAGGCTCTAAAACCTCCGCATTTTGGAGTGGAAGGCTTCTACTCCCTATTTTTATCCCCGCCGTCTCAAAAACCCCGTTTAAGAAATTCAGGACAAAATCGTCTATCGGAGATGAAATAAACCACTCAATTTGAGAGAGAAACCTTATCATATCGCCTCTTATTTCCCTCCTCTCACTCCTAATCTGGGAGTATGTAAAGAACTTAAAAGATCGAAACCCGTCCTGATACCCCTTTTCGTGGAGAAACCGGGAAAACTCCGGCGAGCCGCGCTTTAGGGAGTCGTAGATTATGGAGGTGAGATAGTAGTTATAGTTAAGCGGTAAAAGGAAGCCATTTTCTGGAGTATGAAAGAGGAGCCTGAGTCTCATCGTCTCTTACCCATCCTTATTCTATTACATTTTCTGGAAAAGTTGAAGTGGGGTTACAGAATATTACTTCAAAGTAGTATTCTATATATGGATTCATGGATTCCCGCTAAATATGTGCGGGAATGACCCTCTGCCTCTATAAATCACACCACATTCTCAGTAGGGCTTTTTTCACTCCCTATGATCTCTTTATCCACGTTCCAGTCGCTTCTCATCTTATATATGTATATTGAATCTCCATCCTTGCTTATGAGTTTTTTAATCCCAATTCTTATTGCCTCAAGCTGAGATTCCGTAACCTCCCCTTCAAAGACAGACCTTTGAACCCAGAGGAGATACCGTCTCAGGAATTTACACACCTTTGCTACTCTCCGCTCTCCCACGTCATAAACGAGTATTACGTACATATCGTCGGATACCTACCACCACGCTTTCAGTCCTTCGTATTTCTCCATATCCATAAGATGCTTGGCTATCTTGTAACACTCCATACGAATGAGCGTCTTATAGGACACGTTTCTTTTAAGCCTTCTATGCTTAACCGTTGTCTCCATCTTTGAATCGAACTCGGCAATAAACTTCTTTCTCCCGCTCTCCTTGAGGTAACAGTAGTTGAGGTCGCTATCAAAATCGCCCTCATCAACCATGTTCTTATTGACGAGCTTGAAAATAATTTTATCCACTACGAGGGGTTTAAAAATCTCCGCAATGTCCAGGCTCAGAGAAAACCTCCTTTCGCTCGGCTCATGAAGGTAACTCACAGTGGGGTTAAGCTGGGTTTTATATATTTCGCTGAGTGTTGCCGTATACATCAGTGAATTTCCAAAAGAGATTAAACAGTTAATCATATTGTTGGGAGGACGCTTTACCCTCTTTTCAATCTTAAACTCCTCACCGAGAATCTTCTCAAAAGCCCTGTAGTATCGGTCCCTAATTCTTCCCTCAGCCCCCATGAGCTGCGCAATGTCATTAGAAGATTCAATCTCCCATTTGCCCTCTTCTATATCCCCGATAATATCCTCGATTTCCTTCCCCCTGTTATCGTAATATCTTATATTCCTCAGGATATTATGGTGTGTTGCCCTTGCAATCTCCTTTGCAATCTCAAGACGCTTCTGAGAATCTGTATAGTGCTCTACCTGTTTGACCAATAAAAACCCGGATACCAGCTTTTCCCTGGGATAGAACGTCCCTGAATAGAAACCGTAGTAATTGAAGATGTGCACAGGCACGCTATGTTGAGAGATGAAATTAAGGAGCTTTGTATTAAAATCGAGTTCGCCAAACACATATATGCTCTCCACATCCTCAATTGGAATCGGCCTTTTACCGTCATCACTTTCAAAGTAGATTGTGTTATCTTCTCTACGAATCCTTCCGCTTTTAAATATGTAATAGTCCCTTGACATCTCGGATTACCCCCAGCAGAGTTCGGCATAAGCGCAACCTTTGCAAACGGGCATATACTCTACCTTGGGCGGCACAGCCAGGGCTTGAATTCTTAAAATATCTTTGAGCATCGCCTCGATTTGTCTCTCATCATCCTCTGTAAGCTCAAAAGACTCCTTCTTCTTCTCTTTGGGGAAATGTATAGTGCCTTTCAAACCCTCTATGCCCTTTTTCTTCAGATAGTAGAGGTAATAAAGTAGCTGCCACCTGTGGGCTTCTTCCATTTTAGGGGAGAGTTTAATTTCGTGTATGGTTTTTTCATTTGAGATGAAATCAACCCTAATGGTACTGTCAATGAGTATTTCTTTTGAAGCGCGCTGAAAGCTCCCCTCATGGAGCAGTCTTCCTAAAGCAACGCGGTCTGAAGAACGCTCCATTGAAATATTATGCGCAAAAAACCAGAGCTTTCTTTTACAGACAAAGTAGTAATTTATTTCTACCCCGCCTATACCAACCTGATCAAAGCTGATACTATTATCTGAACTATCCTCCACGCCTCGTTACCCCCTCAATATAGATACTTCCTACACAAAAATATAACCCCATTTAGGCAAATAAGCATTCCGCAGGAACATCCCTTACAACAAGAAGAGTATGCTTAAAATCTAACGCGTAAATTGTAAACCCTCCCTCTAAAAGCTCTCCCCCGCAAACCAGTTGCCGCTTACTTTAACGGACCAGAAGCCCCCTTTATCGCCTTTAAGGGGATGTAGGTCTGAACCCGGGAAATCTATATCTTTAAGCTCGTGGGCCTCATTTAAAAGAGTCAGAATTATCCGCAAGCGTTTTGCAGGTTTCAATTCCACATTGGTTCAATTAAAACCTATGCGGCCTTATTAAAACTTACGATCTCAAGCTCCGGCTTCTTCTCTCTTACTTCATTTGCCATCTTCTCTAACTTGCTGGTTACATCCGGCGCAAACCACTTAGTGCCGCATCGAGAACAAACATCCGCAGGAACATCCCTTACAACAAGAAGAGTATGCTTAAAATCTACCGCGTAAGTTGTAAACTCTCCCTCTAAAAGTTCTCCTCCACAAATTGGGCATAATCTCATCTTACTTTCTCCTTGTTTTATAATCAGACTCAAACTTATCTAGTGTCGGTTCATAGGTAGTGACGATATAAATCATACTATTCTCTTCGTCCATGCTTAGAACTACGTGAATTGGTCTTTGTCCAATCCATCCAAGCATCAGGCAACTAGGATAAGGTTTATCAGTCGGATAATCTTCTATAATCTCACCATTTAGTATAACTTGTATAACGCTTGTTTCAGAAATACCACGTTGAGTAAGACGGAAAAGTGCATGGTCACTGATTCTGTATCTCCTATTTTGAATCAACTCCGTCAATTTATCTATATTCATTTTTTTAACCTGACATAGCCTTCAGCACTACTATCATAATACATTTGCATACATTGTCCCTTATAAAATTTTTCGTTTCAATTCCACATTGGTTCAATTAAAACATAATCATTTTTGCTTGTTGCATATATAAACATTGTGTTTCAATTCCACATTGGTTCAATTAAAACAACCTGATGAAACTCAGCGGAACAAATGTTGCAACTGTTTCAATTCCACATTGGTTCAATTAAAACCCGTAGTTTTTTCGATGCTCAGTTCTTAAAAAGCCAGTTTCAATTCCACATTGGTTCAATTAAAACTCGAAATTCTGTCTGTCGTGACAGGGTTAAGAACCGTTTCAATTCCACATTGGTTCAATTAAAACCAAGTTAACAAGAGTATGTCAACCTCATTTATGAAAGTTTCAATTCCACATTGGTTCAATTAAAACCGGTTACGGCAACCGCTTGATATTTAAAGTTAGCCGTTTCAATTCCACATTGGTTCAATTAAAACATTTTTCTTTCTGTCAGTATGCAGATGTGCTTTCAAGTTTCAATTCCACATTGGTTCAATTAAAACAAACCCCTTCGGATATGAATGGATCTCCTACCATAAGTTTCAATTCCACATTGGTTCAATTAAAACCCTCTGCCATAGAGGAGATAAAAAATTTATTTCCTTGTTTCAATTCCACATTGGTTCAATTAAAACGAGTAAAACTGTTTACACAGACGCTTAAGCCTCGCTGTTTCAATTCCACATTGGTTCAATTAAAACTGAATGGATAGCGTGGCGGGCATTGCTTCTTTCGTTGTTTCAATTCCACATTGGTTCAATTAAAACCGCATATTACCTAGCTTCTGGGATACCTGCTTGATGGTTTCAATTCCACATTGGTTCAATTAAAACGTAATTTCACCTTGCTGTTCAGGTAACACTAATCTTGTTTCAATTCCACATTGGTTCAATTAAAACCCGAAACCACTGATCCGAATGCCTCCCCAAACACAGGTTTCAATTCCACATTGGTTCAATTAAAACGCTTATGGCTGATAAGGGCTTGTTGTTCTTTCAAGGTTTCAATTCCACATTGGTTCAATTAAAACTATATTCTTTTGTGTGTCTATGTGCTTTTTAGGCATGTTTCAATTCCACATTGGTTCAATTAAAACTTCCAGCTCGCGCGGCTGCCCGTTTCGAATTATACAGTTTCAATTCCACATTGGTTCAATTAAAACCTCTTTGTTCAGCTTGACCCGACTCAACTTCGGCAAGTTTCAATTCCACATTGGTTCAATTAAAACCTTGGCTTATTGAGATTAAGCGCAAATTAAATGCAGGTTTCAATTCCACATTGGTTCAATTAAAACAGTGCCTGCCGCGGCGGTATGGCGGTTTCAGGCACTGTTTCAATTCCACATTGGTTCAATTAAAACGCGGTCAGATAGCTGGAGAATTATTGGTATCCGGAAGTTTCAATTCCACATTGGTTCAATTAAAACCCCCCAGTATTTATAGACCTTAATATACCTGAAACATTGGATTTTAAAAGAGTGGATAAGCTTTTTTTGCCGTCGAACGCTGATGATGTAATTTTG
>Ga0209810_1001563_pt1 | contig 33550 bp, 25 predicted proteins | sample Coa_R1_7_FD_187159 | JGI IMG/M metagenome (GOLD analysis project Ga0209810, IMG submission 187159) | Surface soil microbial communities from Centralia Pennsylvania, which are recovering from an underground coalmine fire - Coalmine... | ecosystem: Environmental > Terrestrial > Soil > Unclassified... | reverse complement strand
AGCGGCGGCGCCGGAAATTTCGCGCCGAGGGCCTCGCAAGCAGCGGTGAAGTTCCAGAACGATTGCCCTTGGAAGCGCGCGCACACCAGCAGAACCTTGCAGCGCGTGGACGTCATTGCGGCCCCCGTTTCCGCGCGCCCTGGCCCCGCGATGGCGCTCGCGCGTCGATGACAGCATTATGGGCAGAGTTGCGCAAACTCAACCGTGGATCATCCCGTGGCTGCGAAATTAGTGCTGACCGGCGACGTGAACCTGATGAACGTGGACGATCCGACCGTGCCGTTCGTGCAGGTAGAGACAGCTTCGCCGCCGCCGATATCGTCTTCGGCAATCTCGAATGCTGCCTCTACCGCCCACCCGAGGATCATTCGGTCGAGAACGAGGGATTCTTCGCCGACCCAGCCGTCGGCGGCGAGGCCTTGCGGCTCGCGGGCTTCGCCGCGGTTGGCTTGGCCAACAACGTCAATTACGGCGGCGCCGCGATCCTTGCCTCAATCGAGCGGCTCGACCGCCTCGGCATCGCCCATTGCGGCGCTGGCGCGAACCGGGAGGCGGCGCGCGCGCCCGCGCTGGTCGAGCGCGGCGGGCTGCGCTTCGGCTTTCTGCAGCGCAGTTCGGTCTATTGGCCGACCAATCACGAGGCGGGCGAGCGGGCGCCGGGGATTGCCGTGATCCGCGGCCATACCGCCTATCAGGTGCCGGCGCACAAGACCCGGCCGGACGTGCCGCCGATGAACCGGCCGGGGGTGCCGCCGGTGATCCTGACCTGGGCCGACCCCGCCTACCTGCGCGCCTTTGCCGAGGACGTCGCGGCGGTGCGGCAACAAGCCGACATCGTCGTCGCGTCGTGCCATTGGGGCCTCGGCGAGGAGGTGCTGGCCTATATGACGGAGATCGCGCACACCGCGATCGACACCGGCGCCGATATCGTCGTGGGCCACGGGCCGCACTACTCGCTCCCGGTCGAGGTCTACCGCGGCAAGCCCATCTTCTACGGCCTGGGCAGCTTCTCGTTCCACACCGGCCACGGCGGCCGCCGTCACGGCGATTGGATCGGGATGATGGTCGAGATCGAGGTGGAGCGTGGCGGGGTCGCCGCCGCCGGGTTCTGCTTCGTGCGCCACAACGCGGCGAACGAGACCGTTCTGCGCCCGCCCGCGGACGAAGACGCCGTTTTTGCCCATCTCGCCGAGGCAAGCGCTCATTTGGGCGCCACCCTCCGCGCGGACGGCGACGGCGTGCGCATAGCCTTTTGAACGTCGCCGTGCGGGCAAAACTGCTCTCGGCCTCGCTGCTGCTTTTTGCGCTGGTGCTGTCGGGCGAAGCGCTCGGCTTTGTCTATCTTCACTACATCGTCCGGAGCGGCTGGCGGCCGGGCTACTACCCCTCGTCGCCACCCGGCCGGGCCTATCTGACGGAGCGCGAGCCGTGGGGGGCGTGGCGCGTGCCGAATGCCGAGATGCGGCAGACGAGCCGGTGCTTTTCGGTCGCATTGCGCGCCAACGGGTTCGGCATGCGCGACCGCGACCGGCGGATGGCGGGCGATCCGCACCGCACCGTCGTGCTCGGCGATTCGTTCGCGGAGGGCTGGGGGATCCCGGAGGAGCAGCGGCTCAGCAACCTGCTCGAAGCGCGGCTGGGGCGGGAATTCCTCAATTTCGGGATCGAGAACGATGTCGGGCCGCTGCAATACCAGCTGATCTACGAGCAGCTTGCCGCCCGTTTCACCCATGACCGCGTGCTGATCCTGTTTCTGCCGGACAACGACTTCACCGACAACGACGCAGGATACTGGCGGCGCTTCCGCCTCGATTTCTTCCGGCGTCATCGGCCGTATTACGAAGCGACCGATGATGGCGGCTACCGCCCGTTCTATCCGGCCGCCGCCGCGCCTCAGGGCTGGTTCGCCGACGGACTGGAGGCACTGCGGCGGAATTCCTGGTTGCTCGCGACGCTGCGGTATCTGAGATTGCGGTTTCTGAGCCGGCCGCCGAATTACAGCGGGTATGTCGATTTCACCGACGATGAATTGCGCGCCGTCCTGTGGACGTTCCGCCGCATCAAGGCGGCGGCAGGCGATCGGCAAGTCACCGTTGTCGTGATCCCGCGCCCGAACGACTTTCGGCGGGTGCGCGACGGCGGCGGCAACCGCCTAGGGCCTGCGTTGGCGCGGTTCGGGCGCGACAACGGCATCCGCATCGTCGATCTGCTGCCGCTGATGCCGACATTCGAGCCGCACACGGAGCTCTATTTCCTCCCGTGCGACGGACATTGGAGCGCGCTCGGCAACCGCGTCGCGGCGGAGGCGCTGCTCTCCGCGATGGCGCGCGAACCGGGGCCGGAGCACGCCGTTAGCGGCGCCGCGGCAGCGGCCGAATAACGATGGGGGCGATTTGTCGCGGGACCCGATTCTCCTGCTGTCGCTGATGCCGAGATGCGGTTCGAACTTCCTTGAAGCGCTGCTCGGGCTGCATCCGCATTGCCGCAAATCTCGCGTCCCGGAGGATTTCTTTCTCGCCAACGGCGCGACGTTGCTGCGCTTTTGCCGCACCCTCACCGAGAGCTGGGAGCAGCTGATCGGCGGCGAGGGGGAGCTGGCGGCATGCCTGGGCGAGGCTCTGCTTCGGTTTGCCGAGCCGGCAGAGGCCGCCGCCGAGGGGCCGTGCCGGCTGCTGCTGCGCTCCCCGACCAGCGAGGGACTCGACGCCGCCGCCGCGCTGTTTTCCCGGGCGCGGATCGTCCTGCTGGTGCGCGACGGTCCGGCGACGGTCGAATCCGGACGCCGGAGTTTTGGCTGGTGGTACGAAGAGGCGATGCTGACTTGGCGGGACTCCGCGCGGCGCGCGCTGGCTTTTCTCGGCAACGGCGCGGGGCGCTGTCTGCTCGTGCGATTCGAGGACCTTGCCGCCGCGCCGGTGTGCGAGATGGCGAAAATTCTCGGGTTTCTGGCGCTTGACGAAGCGCTCTACCCGTTCGACCGCGTTGCCGACGTGCCGGTGCTCGGTTCGTCGAGCTTCGGCCGCGACGCCGGGCAGCCGGTGCATTGGGACCCGGTGCCGAAGGGCCCGGGCTTCGACCCCCTGCGTCGCGCGGTGGCGTGGCCGCGGCGCCGGCTGAAGCGGTTCAGCTGGCTCGCCGGGCCGGAGTTGCGGCGGTTCGGTTACGGGACGACCGCGCTTGGCGGCTTCGACAAGGCCGCAAACGTGGCGCTCGACCTCTGGCACCTCGGGCGCCGCATCGTCGTCCGCCTCGCCGTGCTGCGCCACGCGCGGCCGGCGGTCTTCGGCGACCGCCAGCGCCGCTATCTGTCCTGGCGCCATATCCGGATCGTCACCTGATCCGATGACCGTGGAGGGCGAACAGAGCCGGCGGCCGGAGGTGTCCCCGAGCGGTGAGGCTCGGCCCGACGCGCCGCCGGCCGCGTCGCGGGTGGTGCGGCCCCATCGCGGCTTCCATTACCGCTATCCGCGGTGGGGGCTGCGGCCGTGGTTCGGCATGCCGCTCGCGCCGTGGCTTTCGCTGCTGGCGCGCCATCGTTTCGCGGTCTCGCGCGCGCGCCTGCCGACCGTGCTGCTGATCACCGTCGTTGCCGCGATCAATTCGCTGCTCGGTGCGTTCCAGGCCCTCCTCCACGGGCGGCGTATCGCGGCGATACCGCTGGGCGACGACCCGATCTTCATCATCGGGCATTGGCGCGCCGGCACGACCTTTCTGCACGAGTTGCTGGCGCTCGATGAGCGTTTCGTCTGGCCGACGACGTACGAATGTTTTGCTCCCGGTCATTTCCTGGTGTCGCGCTGGCTCGCGCCGCTGCTCCGCCGTCTCGCGCCGGCCCGCCGCCCGATGGACGCGATGCAGTTCGGCCTCGACCGGCCGCAGGAGGACGAGTGGGCGTTGGCATTGCTCGGTCTCGGCTCGCCGTACGAAACCATCGCCTTCCCCGACCATCGGCCGGTGCGGGACGAGTTTCTGACATTGCGCGGGCTGGCGGAAAGTACGCTCCGCCGCTGGCAGGCGGGCCTGCGGTGCTTTCTCCAGTCGGTGCAATTGCGGGCGGAGCGGGAGGGGCGCGGGGCGCGGTGCTTGCTGCTGAAGTCCCCGACCCACACCGCGCGGGTCGCGATGCTGTGCCGAATGTTTCCGAAGGCGCGCTTCATCCATGTCGTGCGCGACCCCGAGGAGCTGTTCGCGTCGACCGTGCGGCTGTGGACCGTCCTGTTCGACATTTTCGGCTGCCACAAGCCCCACCGCGACGGGTTGCCGAACGGGACGCCGGGCATCGAGGAATACGTGCTGCGGACCCTGCCACTGCTCTACGACGATTTCGACCACGCCCGCGAAGCGGTGCCGGCCCACCGCTGGCACGAGGTCCGCTTCGAGCACCTGGTCGACGACCCAATTGGAGAGATCGAGGAAATCTACCGCCGCTTGGAGCTCGGATCGTTCGAGACGGTACGGCGCCGTCTTTCGGAGTACGTTCGCGGCAACGACGGCGCACGCTCGGAATACGCCTTGCCGCCCGAATTGCGCGGCGAAGTCGCCGCGCGCTGGGCGGAATACCGGCGCCGATACGGTTATTGACGGCGAATCCCGCCGAAAGCCTCGGTTGCCCGGCGAGGGCAGACCCTATAACCTATGGCGGGGGCTATCTCGTTCATCGATTTCTATTCCGGGCTTCGGGCGCAGCCGAAACTGGGAGGCACGTTTGCCTGACATTGCCATTGAGCGAAAGGATCTAGCCGAGCAGATCCTTGACGTCATCGCCAGCGAAGGCAAGGTCGAAAGGTCGCGGATCACGCCCGAGGCGACCCTCCAGAGCCTGGAAGTCGAATCGATGGACGTCGTCATGATCCTGATGGTCATCGAAGAAAAATTCGGCGTCTACGTACCGATTGACGGCGCCATCGCCGAGAGCAGCAACGTCGCCAGCTTCGTGAACGCCGTCGCCGACCGCATCCTCGAAAGCCGGGGATGATGGAGCCGGCGCGCGTCGTCGTCACCGGGATCGGGGCGGTTTCGGCCGCGGGAGTCGGCATCGAGGCGCTATGGTGGGCGGCGCGCACCGGCAAGTCCTGCGTCGCCGAGGCTAACCTGCCGCATGAAGGCTCCAACCGCGTCAAGATCGCGGCGCAGCTGAAGACCTTCCAGCCCGAAGACTTCATCGACCCGAAAGTTCTGCCCTATTGCGACCGCTTCAGCCAGTTCGCCCTGGTGGCGGCCGACGAGGCGCTGGCGCAGGCGGGCCTTGACCGCGGGCGACGGCTAGGCGGGCGGGTTGGCGTCGTCATCGGTACCGCGGTCGGCGGTATCACCACGATCGACGAATTGTGCTTTGTCGAGCTGGTGATGAAGGGCCGCACGGACCCGCTCGCGGTGCCGCGGATCATGGGCAGCGCCGCCGCCTCGCAGGTCGGCATGCGTTATGGCTGCACCGGCCCTACCTTCGGCGTGACCAGCGCCTGCGCCTCGGGCGCGCAGGCGATCGGCATCGGCGCGTTCCTGGTGCGCGCCGGCGTCGTCGACCAGGCCATCGTCGGCGGCAGCGACTCGACGATAACGGCGCTCAACATCCGCGCCTGGGAAACGCTGCGCGTGCTGACGCCCGACCGGTCGCGCCCGTTCTCCGCCGGCCGCAACGGCATGGTTCTCGGCGAAGGCGCGGCCGTGTTCCTCATCGAATCGGAGCGCTCGGCGCGGCAGCGCGGCGCCGCTCCCCTCGCCGAAATCGCCGGCTATGGAACCTCGAGCGATGCCTGCGACATCGTGCGGCCCGACGCCGAGGGCGCCGCCACGGCGATGCGGCTGGCGATCGAGGATGCCGGCCTCGACCCCGACGGGATCGACTACGTCAACGCGCACGGCACCGGGACGGTCGCCAACGACATCGCCGAGGCCGATGCGCTGGGCCGCATCTTCGGACGGCGCCTGCGCGAACTGCCGGTGTCCTCGACGAAGCCGGTGCACGGCCATACGTTGGGCGCGGCGGGCGCAGTCGAGCTGGCGGTGACGATCATGGCCATGCGGGAGGGCACGGCGCCGCCGACGATCAACTGGCTCGGTCCCGATCCGAAGGTCGATATCGACCCGGTGCCCAACGAGGCGCGCCGCGTCCCGATGCGGGCGGCGCTATCGAACTCCTTTGCCTTCGGGGGCATCAACGCTTGCCTGGTGGTGACGCGGGCGGAGTAGGCGGAGGGGCGGCGTCCGGAGTCCGCCTCCAGCCGCTGCTTGTTCGCACCGCCGCCGCCGAGGTCGGCGCCTTCGCCGCGGCGCTCGGATTGCCGGCCACCTGCGGGCCGGCGCCTCTGACGTTTCCGATCCGCTGGCTCGGCCAGCCCGAGCTTCGCCGCGAGATCGTGCAGCGGTTCGGCGCCCGACACGGCGTTCTCGTGCACCAGTCTCAATCCTTCGTCTTCGGCGGCGTCCTCGGCATCGAGCGCGATTATCGGCTGGAAGCCGTTGTCCGCAGTGACGCCGGGCGCGTAATTCTGACCGCGGCGGTGCGCGAGCGCACGAACGAGATCCTCCGGATGGAGACGGTGCTGCGCGTCGCGGAGAGCGCGCCGGCGGCGGCGTCCGGCCGCCGGGCGCCGCCTCTGGGCGAGACCCCAATCCCCGAACTCCGGCTCGGGCCGATCGGCCTCGGTCAAACGCGGCGCTACGCAGCCGCGGCCCTGGACGACAACCCGGTGCACACCGACATCGCGGCGGCGAGGGCCGCCGGTCTGTCTGATGTCATCGTGCCGGGCATGTTCATCGCCGGGCAGTTCGAGCGGGCGCTCCTCGGCTGGCGGCGCGACCTCTCGATCCACCGCCTGCATGCGATGTTTCTGCAGCCGTTGCCGGTCGGCGGCGGCATTGTCGTCGGCAGCCGCATCGTCCGCTCGGCGCGGCAGGGCGACTGCGAGCAGATGGTTGTCCGCCTGATCGTCCGCTCGGATCGCGACGAGCCGCTCTGCGTCGGCGAGGTCGAGGCGCTGGCGCCCGCCGCGTCGGCTTCGCCCCTTCCGGCGCGATAACGCTGCGGTTGCCGAGCGCCGGAGCATCTGCGCCAATCCCGACGGTGCATGATAATCGAAGGAGGAGAGAGATGCGGCGGCAGCTGATGTCGATGTTGGTTTGCGCCGGCGCCATAGCCGTGCTGACGATGGCGGCCGGAGCGCAACAGCCCGTCGGCGAGCCGACGTCGGAGGGGCATCCGCACAAATGGACGGTCATGGACAAGGGGCTGGCCGACCTCGTGGCCGACGGGTTCGAGCTCAAGACCGTCGTCTACGACAACGCTGAGACCGCGGGCAGCGCCGTGCCGGACGTGCACTACTTTCTGCAAAAGGCCGCGACGCTGGTTCGCTGCGATTTCCGCAAGCGCGATCAGGCTTCGATCTATTGGTGCTTCCGCCTGATGCCCGGCAAGCCCTGAGCCGCCGACGTCATTCCATCGGCAGGCCTGAGTGCACCGTGCGCGAGTCGAGCGAGGTGAAGGCGCTCTGCAGGGACGGCATCGCGACCTCGGCGATCAACTCCGGGGTCCAGCCGCCGTTGTGGTGAACCATGCGCACCGGCCGCATGTGGCCGTAGAGCGACAGCTCGGCGGCGCGCTGGTGGAACACCTGGCCGTTGACGTAGCTCGCCTGCTCCGAGGCGAGGAAGACGCAGAGCGGCGCGATCGCATCGGCGCGGCTGCGGCGCAGCCGCTCCTCGCGCAGCGCCGCCGCCGCCGGGTCTTTCGGGGTCGGCACCGAGCGGGTCATGCGGGTGTCGGCCGAGGGGGCGATGACGTTGGCGGTGATGCCTTTGGACTGATTCTCCATCGCGACGATGCGGGCGAGCGCGACGATGCCGAACTTGGCCGAGCCGTAATTGGCCTGGCCGATGTTGCCGAGCAGCCCCGAGGTCGAGGAGACCATGATGATGCGGCCGTAATTCTGCTCGCGGAACAGGTTGATGGCCGCGCGATTGATGTTGAAGTGCCCGGTCAGGTGCACGTCGATGACCGCCTGCCAGTCCTCCGGGAACATGTTGTGGAACATCTTGTCGCGCAGGATGCCGGCGGCGTTGAAGACGATGTGCAGCCCGCCGAACGTCTCGCGCGCCTGGCTGACCATCTGCAGGCAATCGTCGAACTTGGCGACGGAGCCGTAATTCGCCGCGGCGTCGCCGCCGGCGGCCTTGATCTCGTCGACAATCTGCTGCGCCGGCGTCGCATCGCTGCCCTCGCCGCTGCCGCTGGTGCCGGGGTCGTTGACGATGACCTTGGCCCCGTTCGCGGCCATCAGCTTTGCGACCTCGGCCCCGACTCCGCGGCCGGATCCGGTGCAAATCGCCACGCGCCCGTCGAGCATGCCCATCGTCAACGTCCTCCGTCGGTGTCACCGGCATTCAGTTGACCTGCCGACGGCCGGGTTTGTCAATTCGCTCCCGCAGACGATGACTGGCGAATACTCGCGCAAGTCGATCAGGTTCAATGCCGTGACCTTGCCGCGGCGCCGAATCAAGATGCAGGCGCCCCATGCACCGTGGCTGGCGCCGTCTCCGGCCGCGCCGCTTTCCGCGGCCGCGGCCGGGGTTGCCTTGCCACCGGCCCGGGCGGCCCATAACATCGCGCCCTTCCTGCTGAGGAAATGGCCGTTGATGCCAGCCCGGTTGTCGGTGGCGCTCCTGTCGGCGCTGTTGCTCGTTTTCTCCTGCCTGCTCGCGCGCCCGGCCGCGGCCGACGCGGCCGGCGAGGTGCTGGTGTTCAGCGGCCAGCCCGTCGTCGTGCGCGGCAGCGACCGCGTGCCGCTCAAGATGGGCGACACGGTCAATGTCGGCGATGCCGTCGAAGTGCCCGAAGGGGGCAAATTGCGGCTGCGCATGGGCGACGGTTCGGTCCTGACCCTCGCCTCCGGCTCGCGCATGACGATCCAGAGCTACACGCCCGGCGGCGCCGGGCAGCCGCGGGACGTGCGTCTTGGCCTGCCGTCGGGGCTCGTGCAGGCAGTCGTCGCGCCGGTGGCGCAGCCGTCGCGCTTCGAGGTTGATACCGCCACCGCGGTCGCCGCCGTGCGTTCCACCGATTGGTTCATCGACGCGCGCGCCGGCACAACCCAGGTCGCGGTGCTGGACGGCACCGTCGACCTGACGAGCCGCGCGACCGGCAAGGCGGTGCCGGTGCCGCCGCGCCAGGGTACCCGCGTCGATGCGGGCCGCGACGTGCTGCCGCCGCGGGTATATAGTCAGGCAGAGTTCGACCAGCTGCTGGCGCAGACCAGCTTCCCCGCCGGCTGGTGCCAGTGCATCGACGCCCGCAACACCCTTCAGGGCGCCTGCCTGGCCGACGCCGGGGGCTGCCAGGCCTATTGCGCCCCAGGCCATTACTCGTTTGTGCCGGTTGCTCCCGGGACGTGCCCCAATGGACCGAGCAGACCCATACGTTAAAAAAGGCTTCCACGCTGCCGTTTCATCGCAAATAGCCGTCATTCGCGGGGTAGACCCCCTAATCTCAGGGGCGCCGCCGAGATGGCCGGGTCAAGCCCGGCCATGACGGAGAGAGGAGAAGGCAATCGGAGCGGGATCCGCCCTCGAAAGTCGGCGGCGCCTTGATCAGACGGCTCGGCGCGCGCGAGGCGGGGCTGGCGCTGCTCACTGCGCTGGCGGCGATGATGATCCTGCAATTCTACCAGCTCGGCCTCGTGCGCGGCCTGGAGACGTCGTCGCTCGATCTGCGCTTTCGCCTGCGCGGAGTCGTGCCGCCGGGGCCGGAGGTTGCGCTCGTGATGGTCGACGACGCCAGCCTCAAGGCGCTCGGCCGCTGGCCCTTCACCCGGCGCTGGTTCGTCAAGGCGCTGGACACGCTCGACCAGGCCGGCACCAAGGTCATCGTCTTCGACCTCCTCTTCGCCGAACCGGAAGAGCCGGTGCCGCCCGACCTGCGCACCGCCGCCGGCGCCGCCGCCAGCGAAATGCCGGCCGACGGCAACGAGCAGCTGCGCGCGGCGTTGCGGCGGCTGGCCGGGGCCGACCCCGACGGCGAATTCGCCGCCGCTATCAAGACCTCCGGACGCGTGTTGCTGCCGGTCGCATTCTCATTCGGCAAGGCGCCGGCCGGCGAACCCCCCGATCTGTCTGATTGGGGCTACGTCAAATTCGACAAGAGCCCGGAGCAGCCGGTCTTCCCGCTGCAGCCGACCTCGGCGGTGGTGCCGCTGCCGCGGCTGGCGCAGGCGTCGGCCGGGGTGGGACACGTGACGATCGCCTTCGACCGCGACGGCGCCCCGCGCTACGACTATCTGGCGATCCCCTACAACGGCGACTTCATCCCATCGCTGCCGGTGCGGGCGGCGGCGATGTATCTCGGGGTGCCCTGGTCGGATGTCGGCCTCGCGCTCGGGCAGGGCGTCAACATCGGCGATCTTAAAGTGCCGACCGACCGCGGCATGCGATTGCTCGTCAACTACCGCGGCCCCAAGGGAACAATCCCCACCTATTCCTTCGTCGATCTGGTGCAGGGCCGGCTGCCGGCGCAGGCGCTGGCCGGCCGCATCGTGCTGATCGGCGCCTCGTTCATCGGCAACGCCGATTCCTACGCCTCTCCCTTCGGCAGCACGCAGATGCCGGGGACGGAGCGGATGGCGAACATCATCGACACGATTTTGAGCCGCGACTTCATCCTGGAGATGCCGCCGCCGTGGCCTCTGGTTGCCTTCGGCGCTGTGCTGGCGCTGGCCCTCCTCATGGGCTGCGCCAGCGCGCTGGTGCCGACGCGGGCGGCTGTCCTGGCGGGAGCGGCGCCGCTCGTCATCTGGGCGGCGGGGGCGCAGCTGGCCTTCCTACACGGGCTATGGCTGCCGCTGGTGCAGCCGCTCGCGGCGCTGGCCGCGGCAACGTTGGTCGTGCTGCTGTTCCGCTACCGCATCGTCGATTCCGAGGGGCGGCAGATCAAATCGGCCTTCCGCCACTACCTCGCGCCCGACATGGTCAACGTGCTGGCGTCGCACCCGGAAAAGCTGAAGCTCGGCGGCGAGAGCCGTTCGATGACGCTGCTGTTCTGCGACATCCGCGGCTTCACGTCGATCTCCGAGACGTTCAAGGCCAACCCGGACGGGTTGACCCATCTGATCAATCGGTTCCTGACGCCGATGACGAACCTGATCATGGCGCGGCAGGGGACGATCGACAAATACATGGGCGACTGCATCATGGCGTTCTGGAACGCGCCGCTCGACGACCCGCAGCACGCCGACCACGCCTGCGAGAGCGCGCTGGCGATGATGCGCGAGCTCGAAACGATCAATGCGTCGCTCGAGCGCGAGGCGGCGGCGCAGAACCGGCCGTTCCACCGCCTCAACATCGGCATCGGCCTCAACACCGGGGTCTGCGTCGTCGGCAACATGGGTTCCGACCAGCGCTTCGACTACTCGGTGCTCGGCGACGCCGTGAACCTCGCGTCGCGGCTGGAGGGCCAGTCGAAGACCTATCACGTCAACATCGTCATCGGCGAAGACACGCGGGCAGCCGCTCCGTCCTGGGCGGCGTTGGAACTCGATCTGATCGAGGTCAAGGGCAAGCACGAGGCGGTGCGGGTCTACACCTTGCTCGGCGACGCCGAGTTCGCCCGCTCGCGCGCTTTCCAGGTATTGCTCGACCATCACGACCGGATGATCGCCTGCTACCGCGCGCAGGACTGGGCCGCCGCCCGCGCCGCACTCGACGCCTGCCGCGGCCACGACCGCCGCATGGAAGAATTCTACGACCTCTACGAGGAACGCATTGCCCACTACGAAAAGGAGCCGCCCGGTCCCGACTGGGACGGCGTCTTCGTCGCGGTCAGTAAATAGTCCTGCTCAAAGCCGGACCCCCCCTGGCCGCTTCGGCGACGAGCGCCTTCAGAGCCGCGGTTATGTTCGTCGCGACGGCCGCCCAATCGCCGCCGGCGGGCTGGCGGAAGAGGCGCGCGGTCGGGTACCACGGGCTGTCGTCGCGGCCGAGCAGCCAGCGCCAATCCGGCACGTACGACAGCAGCAGCCACACCTTCTTGCCGAGCGCGCCGGCGAGATGGCCGACCGAGGTATCGACGCTGATGACCAGATCGAGCGCCGCGACCGCGGCGGCGGTATCGGCGAAATCCGTGATCCGCGGCGAGAGGTCGACGAGCGGCAGAGGTGCGCCGGCAAGCTGCTCGGCGGCCGGCCCCTTCTGCAGCGAATAGAAGACAACGCCGGGGACATCGGCGAGCGGCGCCAGCGCCGCCAGCGGGAGCGAGCGCAGCCGGTCGCGGTTGTGTTCGGGACGGCCGGCCCAGACGAGCCCGACCCGCAGCCCATCGCCCCCTGGATGCGGCAAGGCGGCGGCCGCCGGAACCCGGATATAGGGGACTGCGGCCGGGATCGTGCCGAGTTCCGTCTTGAAGGCGAGCGGCAGGCTCAACAGCGAGCAGTGCGAGGTAAACTCCGGCAGTGCGTCGCCGCAGGCGACGACGGTCTCGGTTCCCGGCATTCCCGCCAGCAGGCGGCGAAGCTCGGCCGGAACTTCGAGGATGACGCGTCCGCCGCACGCCGCGACGAGCGGCGCGTAACGCACGAATTGCAGGACGTCGCCGAAGCCTTGCTCGGCATAGAGCAGGATGGGTTCTCCGCGGAGCGGCTCGCCGCGCCATTCCGGCTGCGCGAAGCGCCGCGGGCCCGGCGCCGGCCAGCGCCACTCGCGCCAGCCCGCCGAATAGTCCCCGAGCAGCAGGTGCACCAGCCCCAGATTGCGGTGCGCCTCGACCTGGTCGGGGGCCAGCGCCAGCGCGCTGTCGTAGCAGGCGAGCGCCGTCTGCGGGTCGCCGAGCTCAAGGATCGCGTTGCCGAGGTTGATGCGCGGCGCGACATAGCCGGGGTCGAGGCGGATGGCGTGCTCGAACAGCGCCGCCGCCGCCGCGAAGTCGCCGCGGCGCGCGTGGACGTTGCCGAGATTGTTGCGGGTGACGGCGCTGCCCGGGTCGAGCCGCAGCGCGGCCTCGTAGCACGCGGCGGCCTCGTCGAGCCGGCCGTCTTCGGCCAGCATCAGGCCAAGATTGGCGTGTGCCTCCGCATATTCCGGCCGCAAGGCCAAGGCGGCGCGGTAGCAGCCGGCGGCCGCCTTGCCTTCGCCTTGTGCGGCCAAGGCGTTGCCGAGATGGAACTGCGCCTCCGCATAGTCCGGCCGCGCGTCGAGGGCCCGGCGCTGGCACGCCGCCGCCTCGGCGAAGCGGCCGGCGGCATGATAGGCGCGGCCGAGATCGTGCTGATGCTCCGCGGCCGCGCCGTCGGCGGCCACGGCCTTCTCGAGCCATTTCAGCGCCGCCGCGGCATCGCCGAGGCCAAAGCCGATCACGCCCAGCAGATGCTGCGCCGCCGGATCGTTGGGGGTTTCGCCGAGCACTTGCCGGCACAGCGCGGCCGCCTCGAACAGCCGCCCATTGCGGTGATGATCGCACGCCTGTGCGAAGGCGGTTTCGGCGGACATCGCGTGGGGGACCTGCGAAGTGGCGCTTCAGGCAAACTCACGCTGCGCCAACTTCGTCGATGAACCGTTAACCATCGTTGTCTTGAGTCCAGCGGACTCTCGCGCTCCGCCGGGCGGGGTCCCGGTTCGGAAATCAGCCGTTAAACCAAGCTTAATCGGGATGGGAGATCGTGCGCTGTTGGTCCGTGGCCGTACGGTGCCGATGATGATCCATCTCGATTATCGCCGTGAACGCACCCCCCTGACGCCCGACGATCTCAGGTGGTTCGGCGTCATGATGCTGGTCTTTGGCCTTTCGCTCGGCATGTTCCGCTTGTTTGCCTGATCGACCAGCGCGGTTCGGCGGCGAACGCCGCGCGCCGGCCCGATTCCGAGCACCATGGCAGGGCCAGGCGCAGCCACGCCGCGACGAAATGGATGCGCGGCTCGACCTTCCAGCGCGTCCCGTGCAGCGCCGCGACGAGTGCGAGGGCCGCGACCGCCATCGGCAGAACCGGCAGCGCGGGGGCGCCGCGGGCTGAGAGCAAGATGCGAAAGCCGGCGTGCGCCAGCAGCCCGACGACAAATCCGATCGCGACCTCCACCGCGTCGTGCGCGTGCAGCACGATGCGGGAAACCCCGATAGCAACGATCAGCACCATCGCCGCGGCGAAAATCGGCGCTGCGAGGCGCGGCGGCGCGGCGCGGCCGAGCAGCAGAGCGAACGAGAGGTAGATCGCGACGCTCATTGCGGTGTGTCCGCTCGGGCTGGCGATGCCGCTGGCCGGCATCAGCTGACCGCAGGCGCCGAACACCAGCTTCAGGCCGCCGATCAGCATGGCGCAGCCGACCACCATGGCAATCCACGCGCCGGCGGCGCGCCACTGCCGCAGGACCAGCAGGAACGCCAGGATCAGCGCCGCGAGCGGCAGCGTCACCGCGCTGTCGCCGAGGTCGGTCACGAAAATCCACAACGACCGCAACGGCATTGGCGCCAAGCTCAAAGGGAAGCCGAACCGCGGCTCAGGGCAGCGCCAAGGCAGCGGTGAGGTCGCCGAGGGGCGGGCTGCCGTGCTCCTTCAGAGCCGCGTCGCGTGCCGTCAGCCCCGGCAGCATCGGCAGGTCGAACCGGCGGGTGATGAAGCGCAGGATCGAGGTCGTGTCGTACTCGGTGTGATCGACCTGACCGCGGCGCGCGAACGGCGACACGATGATGGTCGGGATGCGCGTGCCCAGCCCCCAACGGTCGGCCTTGGGCGGCGCGACGTGGTCCCAGAAGCCGCCGTTCTCGTCATAGGTGATGACGACCAGCATGTGCGGCCATTGCCGGCTCTTTTCGAGGTGCGAGACGATCTCTGCCAGATGTTCGTCGCCGGCCAGCACCGCCGCGTATCCGGGGTGCTCGTTGAGGTTGCCCTGCGGCTTGTAGAACGTCACCGGCGGCAACGTGCCGGCGTCGATCGCCTTGATGAACTCGACCCCATTGCGGCCGCCGTCGCGCAAATGCGCCGCGCGCATCGCGGTGCCCGGCGCCATCGCGGCGAAATAGTTGAAGGGCTGGTGGTGGTACTGGAACCGCATCGCAGGCAATTCCGGATCGCGGTCGAGCGCCATCGCCCAGGCGCCCGAATACCAGGCCCAGTCGATCCCTTTGGCGGAGAGCAGGTCGCCGATCGTCTGCTCGGTCTGCGGCGGCAGCGTCGTCGGCGCCTCGGGGTCGGCGAGGGCGCCGTCGCCGCCGGGCGGCGGCTTGTTGGCGCTCGGCTGAAACGCCGGCTGCATCGTGTTGACGGCGAAGAAGTCGGGCGTGAGGTTGCCGTCGCGGACGAATTTGGGCGGCCCCGCGATCGCCGATGACGGCGAATCCGCAGCCAGGATCAGGCTGGTGCCGTTGGTGTCGACGGCCGAGATGCGGTCCTTCGCCGGGCTCGTGTCGGCGTTCGGATATTTCGGAGTGCAGGCGCAGATCAGCCAGAAGTGGTTGAGGAACGAGCCGCCGAACGCGCCCATGAAGAAATTGTCGGCCAGCGTATAGCGTTGCGCCACCTGCCACAGCGGCAGGTTCTGCGCGCCGCTGGCGTAATGGCCCATCGTGAGGCCGCCGGAATCGGCGTAGGCGGCGAACTTGTCGTTGCGGCCGCCGTCGATCTGCATCTGGTTCTGGTAGAAGCGGTGCCAGAGGTCGCGGGTGACGACCCCCACCGGGGTGTTGAGACCCTTCGGATCGTCGATCGCAAAGGGTCGGTTCGGCAGGTGCGCTGTCTCGGCCTCCGGCACCGCCGGCGTGACGCCCTGGCCGGTCAGCCCGCCCCAGATCGGCGGCAGCTCCTTCATGACCGAGCCGTCGCGGTCGCGCTGGAGATAGGCGGCTTCCGCCAGGTCCTGAAGTCCGTCGGCGCCGGGAAATGCGCCGTAGAGGTTGTCGAAGCTGCGGTTTTCCGCGTACAGCACGACGATCGTCTCGATCTGCGCGAGCCCGCCCTGCGCCGTATCGGCGGCCCGCACCGGCAAGGCAAGGGTGATGCCAGCCCCCATCGACAACACCGTGGCCACCAGAAAGCGCTTCATGCTGTCTCGCCTTATCGACATTCCGCCGTTGCGGCCGCCGACAATGCCGCAGGTTCCTTGCCGCGGTAAGACATTCCTGTCGCGGCGCGAGGCCGGAGGCCGCAGATGAGCGGCGCCGGGCCGCGCAACCTGATCACCGACGTTCCCGGCCTCCTCGTCGGCCAGGTGGAGGACCGCGAGGCGATCACCGGCGTCACGGTGATTCTCGCCGACGCCCCGGCGGTTGCTTCGGTCGACGTGCGCGGCGGCGCGCCGGGCAGCCGCGAGACGGAGTTGCTCGATCCGGCGGCGCTGGTCGAACGGATCGACGCGATCGTGCTCTCCGGCGGCTCCGCCTTCGGCCTCGACGCCGCGGCGGGGGTCATGGAGGTCCTCGCCGCGCAGGGGCGCGGCTTTGCGGTGCGCGACGTGCGGGTGCCGATCGTGCCGGCGGCAATCCTGTTCGATCTCGCCTTTCCCGGCCGCCGGCCGTGGAGCGGCGCGCCGCCGCATCGCGGTCTCGGCCGGGCCGCCGCGACGGCTGCGGCGGCGGAATTCGCCCTCGGCAACGCCGGCGCCGGGCTCGGCGCCAAGGCCGGTCGGCTCAAGGGCGGCATCGGCAGCGCTTCGCTGCGCCTCGGCGACGGCACCACGGTCGGCGCCATCGTCGCCGTCAATTGCTGGGGTGCGGTGACCCGGCCCGACTGCGCCCGGTTTCTCGCTGGCACTGCCGGGCGAACTCGACCCCCAGCCGCCGCTGCCGCAGACGCCGCTCGATGCCGAGGATTTTTCCGCCTGCGCCGCGCCCGTCGCCGGCACCAACACGACGCTCGCCGTCGTCGCCACCGATGCGCCGCTCGACAAGGGCGGCTGCCGCCGGCTCGCGATCATGGCCCAGACCGGGCTCGCGCGGGCGATCCGTCCGGTACACACGCCGTTCGATGGCGACACCGTCTTCGCCGTCTCGACCGGCGGCGGCGCCCCGATCGCGGCGGATCGACAATTGCGGATCGGCGCCGCCGCGGCCGACTGCCTCGCCCGCGCCGTCATGCGCGGCGTGCAGGAAGCCGCATCGCTCGGCGGGATGCCGAGCTGGCGCGAAATAATGCAGGCCCCCAGCGCGCCGCTCGCCTAAAGCGCTTGCGTGGCGAGACACGCGCCGCTACGGTGCCGCGATGATGCGCGCCAGGATCTGTGATCGCCGCACGAATGGGCGATTTTGGTACCGCCGGTATAAGTCGGCGGCCTAGGATCGCGTTACAGCGTTTTCCCCGAAGCCGCCCCACCGAGGCGGCTTTCGCGTTTCATGATCCCCGTGATACGGATGGCGTCGAGGTGGAAGCGGCTTCCAACCTCGGAGGTATTGGGTCATGAGCAAGAACTGGTCGCCGGACAGCTGGCGCGGCATGCCGGTCCGCCAGGTGCCGGACTTCCCCGACGGCGCGGCGCTGGCCAAGGTCGAGGAAACCTTGCGGCGCTTCCCGCCGCTGGTCTTCGCCGGCGAGGCGCGGCGCCTCAAGGACCGGCTCGCCGACGTCGCCGCCGGCAAGGCGTTCCTGCTGCAGGGCGGCGACTGCGCCGAAAGCTTCGCCGAATTCCACCCCAACAACATCCGCGACACCTTCAAGGTGCTGTTGCAGATGGCGGTGGTGCTGACCTTCGGCGCCGGCATGCCGGTCGTGAAGATCGGCCGCCTCGCCGGCCAGTTCGCCAAGCCGCGCACATCGGAAACCGAAACCCAGAACGGCCACACCCTGCCCTCCTACCGTGGCGACATCATCAACGCGATGGAGTTCGATGCGGCGGCGCGGGTTCCCGATCCGCAGCGCATGGTGCAGGCGTACAGCCAGTCGGCCGCAACCCTGAACCTGCTGCGCGCCTTCGCGCAAGGGGGCTACGCCGACCTGCATCGCGTACACGCGTGGAACCAGGATTTCGTCGCCGACTCGCCGCAGGGCGAGCGCTACCGCGCGCTCGCCGACCGGCTGACCGAGACGCTCGACTTCATGGCCGCCTGCGGCCTCACCTCGGAGACGACGCCGCAGATCCGCGAGACGGAGTTCTACACCTCGCACGAGGCGCTCCTCCTGCCCTACGAGGAGGCACTGACCCGCATCGATTCCACGACCGGCGACTGGTACGACTGCTCGGCGCACCTTGTCTGGTGCGGCGACCGCACCCGTCAGTGGGACGGCGGCCATGTCGAATTTCTGCGCGGCATCAAGAACCCGCTCGGCATGAAATGCGGCCCGACGCTCGAAGCGTCCGACCTGCTGCGCCTGATCGACCGGCTCAACCCGGATAACGAGCCGGGGCGGCTCATCCTGATCAGCCGCATGGGCGCCGACAACGTCGAGGCGAAATTGCCGCCGCTGATCCGCGCGGTGCAGCGCGAGGGCCGCCATGTCGTGTGGTGCAGCGACCCGATGCACGGCAACACGATCACCTCCTCGACGGGCTACAAGACCCGCTCGTTCGAGCGAATCCTGACCGAGGTGCGGCGGGTCTTCGCCGTGCACGCCGCCGAGGGCAGCCATGCCGGCGGCGTCCATTTCGAGCTGACCGGGCAGAACGTCACCGAGTGCATCGGCGGCGCCCAGGCGATCAGCGAAGCCTCGCTCGCCGACCGCTACCACACCCACTGCGACCCCCGCCTCAACGCCAGCCAGGCGCTCGAACTCGCCTTCGAGATCGCCGAGAGCCTCAAGGCCGAGCGCATGCAGGCGGGTTTCGGCACGCTCGGCGCGCGCCTGGCGGCGGTGTCATGAAGCTCTCGGTGTTCAACATCGGTCGTCGCCCCCGCGGAAGCGGGGGCCCAGAAATCGCGAACGGTCGCCGGCCCTGGGTTCCCGCTTTCGCGGGAACGACGGGAGATTTGACGCGATGACCGAAGACGACGCCGCGCTGACGGCGCGGACCGACAGCTACTTCCTCAAGACGAAGGCGATCGTCGGGCGCTTCGGCGACCGTGAGGCGACCTATGCCTTGTTCATGCGGCGGCCCGTCATCTGCACGCCGCGCCTGGCGGTCGCCTTTCTGGAGGAAAGCGCGGCCGCGCGCGGCGTCGCCTTCACGATCGAGTCGAGCTATGCCGAGGGCGACTTCGTCGGCGCCGGCGAACCGATGATGTACGTGACGGGGCCGCTCTATCACCTCGTCGATCTCGAAACGGTGCTGCTGCAGAAGCTCGGGCCGGCCTGCGTCGCCGCCTACAACGCCTACGCGATGTCGGCCGACCTGCCGAAGGTTGCGTTCCTCGCGATGGACGCGCGCCACTGCGCCGGCGCCGAGATGCAGCAGATGATGGCGTACGCCGCCGCGGTCGGCTCGGCGCGGGCGCAGCGCGTCTCCGGTGCGATCGGGTTTGTCGGCTGCGCCACCGATGCCACCGCGCATTACTTCGGGCTGGCGAAAGGGCTCGGCACGATGCCGCACGCGCTGATCGGCTATGCCGGCTCGACCGTGCGGGCCGCCGAGATGTATCACGAGACGTTCGCGGACGAGCCGCTGACCGTGCTGATCGACTATTTCGGGCGCGAAACCAGCGATGCGGTCGCGGTGGCGCGGCGCTTTCCCGAACTCGCCGGCGCCGGCCGGCTGTCGGTGCGGATGGACACACCGGGCGGACGCTATTGCGAGGGCCTCGACCTCGCGAAATCGTATGAAGTGCTGGAGCGGCATGCGCCGCAGTCGATCCACGGCTACCGTACCGACGAGGAATTGCGCTACCTCGTCGGCACCGGCGTGACGGCGGCGGCATTGTGGCAGCTGCGCCAGGTGCTCGACGAGGCGGGCTTTCGCCGCGTCAAGATCGTCGCCAGCTCCGGCTTCGGCCCCGCCAAATGCCGCATGATGGCGGCCGCCAACGCGCCGATCGACGTGATCGGCACCGGCTCCTACCTGCCGGAATTGTGGAGCGAGACCTACGCCACCGCGGACATCGTCGCCTATGACGGCATGCCGATGGTCAAGGCCGGCCGCGAGTTCCTGCTGCGCAAACGCTGAGGAGCCATTCCAAAACGGATTTCGTCTCGGCGGGTTTCTCGGGCGCTTCTTCTTCCTCCATCGGCTGCGGCTTGGCTCTCACCATTTCGCGCCGGCAGAGCCGCTCTTGCCGCGAGCAATGCCGCCCGTGACCGCACCCGGTATCCGCGTGCCCGCGCTCGACGCCCTCAATTTCTTTCTCGCCGACGTGCATGGCGGCCTCGGACCGTACCTCGCCGTTTATCTCCTCGCCGTGCCCGGCTGGAACGCCGCCGATATCGGCATCGTCATGTCGATCGCCGGCATTTGCGGGATCGTGGCGCAGACCCCCGCCGGCGCGCTGATCGATGCGGCGCGGGCGAAGCGCACGATTGTTGCCGTGGCGGCGCTGGTCGTGACGGCGTGCTCACTCCTGCTCGTCTGGTTGAAGAGCTTTTGGGCCGTCGCGGCGTCGCAGGCGGCGGTCGGTATCGGGGGCGCCGTGTTCGGGCCGGCCATCGCGGCGATCAGCCTCGGCATCGTCGGACACCGCGCCTTTGCCGCGCGCACCGGCCGCAACGAAGCCTTCAACCACGCCGGCAACGCCGTTGCCGCGGCCGTGGCCGCCGTCGCCGCGCATCAGTTCGGGCCGATCGCGGTGTTCTTTCTGCTGGCGGGAATGGCGGCAGGCACGCTGGTCAGCGTCCTTGCCGTACCCGGCCATGCCATCGACCATGAGGCCGCACGCGGTCTGCCCGAGCGCGAACGGGCAACGCCGGAAAGGCCTTCGAGCTTCAAGGCGCTGCTCGACAACCGGCCGCTCCTCGTCTTCACGTTCTGTGTCGTGCTGTTCCACCTCGCCAATGCGGCGATGCTGCCGCTGGTCGGCCAGAAGCTCGCCCTGCAGAACCGAAACGAGGGTACGGCGCTGATGTCGCTCTGTATTCTCGCGGCGCAGATCGTCATGGTGCCGATGGCGATGCTCGTCGCCCGGAAGGCCGACAGCTGGGGTCGCAAGCCGCTGTTTCTCGCCGGCTTGCTGATCCTTTCGGTTCGCGGAGCGCTCTACACGATGTCGGACGATCCGGCCTGGCTGGTCGACGTACAGTTGCTTGACGGCGTTGGCGCCGGGCTGTTCGGCGCGCTGATGCCGCTGATCGTGTCGGACCTCACCTGGGGAACCGGGCGGTTCAACGTCAGCCTCGGCGCGGTCAGCGCCGGCCAAGGCGTGGGCGCCGCCCTGTCGACGACGATTGCCGGGCTGATCGTCGTCACCGCCGGATATTCGCCGGCGTTTCTCACCCTCGCCGCGATCGCCGCCGCCGGCCTCGCCCTCTATTGGCTGGTCATGCCGGAAACCCGTGATCTGCGGATCGCAAAGGCGGACGCGCCGGCCCCCGTGACCGTCGTCGGCGGGTGAGCGAACCCCTCCGCATCGCGACGGCGGCGATCTTCGCCGTCACCTACGTCGCCCTCGCCTTGGGCAAGCTCCCGGGCCTGCGCATCGACCGCACCGGCATCGCGCTCGCCGGCGCGACGCTGATGCTGGCGGCCGGCAGCCTCAGCCTCGGCGAGGCCGGGCAGGCGGTCGATTTCGCCACGCTGGCGCTGCTGCTCGGGCTGATGATCCTGGTCGGCAATCTGCGGCTGTCGGGCTTTTTCCGGCTGGTCAACGGCTGGGTCGTGGCCCGGGCGCGGCATCCGCTGCCGCTGCTTGCCGCCGTCATCGTCAGTTCCGGCTTCTTTTCGGCGTTTCTGCTCAACGACGCGATCTGTCTGGTGATGACGCCGATCGTGCTCGACATCGTCGCGCGGCTGCGGCGCGAGCCGGCGCCGTACCTGCTGGCCGTCGCGATGGCCGCCAATATCGGCAGCACCGCGACGATCACCGGCAACCCGCAGAACATCCTGATCGGCAGTTTCTCCGGCATCCCCTACACGCGGTTCGCGGCGGCGCTGTCGCCGGTGGCGCTGATCGGCCTCGTGCTGACCTTCGCGCTCGTGGCGCTGCTGCATCCGGCCGAGTTCCGCCGCCGCGGCGAGTTCGAGGCAACCGCGCCGCCGACCCATTTGCATCGGCCGCTGGCGCTCAAGTCGCTGGCTGTGACGCTGGCGATGATCGCGGCGTTCTTCGCCGGGGCGCCGCCGGCGCTCGCCGCGCTCGTCGCCGGCAGCGTCCTTCTGGTTGCGGCGGGGGTCCCGAGCGAGCGCATCTACCGCGAGGTGGACTGGCCGCTGCTCTTGATGTTCGCCGGGCTGTTCGTCGTCGTCGCCGGCTTCGAGAAGGCGCTCCTCACTCCGGATGTGGCGGCCGCGGTCGGCCGCCTGCGCCTCGACCAGGTGCCGGTGTTGAGCGTCGTGACGGCGGTGCTGTCCAACCTCGTCAGCAACGTCCCGGCCGTGCTCGTGCTGAAACCGTTCATCGCCGCCGCCGGCGAGCCGCAACGCACCTGGCTCGTTGTCGCGATGGCCTCGACCCTGGCGGGAAATCTCACCGTCCTCGGGTCGGTGGCAAACTTGATCGTCGTGCAGATCGCGCGGGCGCGCGGCGTCGACATCGGCTTCTGGAGCTATTTTCGAGTCGGGGCGCCGCTGACCGTGTTGACGATCCTCGTCGGGATATGGTGGCTTTGAGCGATGACCGGTTCCAGAGAAAATGGCGCGCGCGAGCCGCGCCGCAACGAGTTCGGGCAGGAAATCGGCTTCGCACTGCCCGGCTGGACGCCGCGCCAGCCGCCGCCGCGCACGCCGATGGAGGGCCGCTTCTGCACGGTCGAGGCGCTCGACCCCGACCGCCATGCCGCCGAGCTGTTCGCGGCCAACGCCGAGGATCGCGACGGCCGCAACTTCACCTACTATCCCTACGGCCCGTTCGCGTCGCTCGCGGCGTACCGCACCTGGATGGAGGGCATGTGCGGCGAGCGCAACCGGCTGTTTCACGCCATCCGCGACAAAAGCAGCGGCAAGGCGGTGGGCGTCGCCTCCTACGCCAACATCCAGCCGGCGATCGGTTCCGTCGAGATCGGCGCCCTCGTCTTCAGCCCGCTGCTGCAGCGCCGGCCGGCCTCGACAGAGGCGCATTACCTGATGATGCGCCGCGTCTTCGACGAGCTCGGCTATCGCCGCTACGAGTGGAAGTGCGACTCGCTCAACATGCCGAGCCGGGCCGCCGCCGCCCGCCTCGGGTTCCGCTACGAGGGGCTGTTCCGGCAGGCGACGGTCGTGCGCGGACGCAACCGCGACACGATGTGGTTCTCGATCATCGACAGCGAGTGGCCGGCTTTGAAGGCTGCCTTCGAGCGCTGGCTCGACGCGGACAATTTCGACGAAACCGGCCGCCAGCGGCAAAGCCTCGCCAGTTTCAGGGGCAAATAGCGTAGGGCGGAAACCCCAAGCGGAAGCCGATCAGGCTCTCGGTGTCATCGCCGGGCTTGACCCGGCGATCTGCGGACGCCCCGTAGGTGGCCTGGTCGAGCCAGGTCGAGCCCGGCCATGACGCTGTGTTGGGAAGATAATTCCGTTTGTCGGATCCGGCTGTAGCCAGGCCGGAGGCCGGCCCTCAACACCATTCGGTCTCTTCTCGGGCTAGCTGCTCGGTTTCGGGATCCAGCACCAGGATCGTGCCGTTGAGCGTGCCGAAATCGAGGCGCGTGCCGTTTTCGAGCCGTACGGTCTGCGCCGGCCCGACGTCGCGGACGCTGCCGTCGGGCAATACGGCCTCCCAGGTTGCGGAAGACAGGTTGCGCAGCACCAGCACGTCGGGTTCGCTCGGGTGCCGCCGCACATCGGCGACGACCCGGTCGGGCGCACGCTCGGCAAGGCAGGGAATGTCGCGGCCCATGACCTGCGCGCCGTTCGCGAGCGGCACCTTGTTGCCGCCGACCTCGAGCCAGACCTCCTCCTCCGCCGAGAGGTGATGGGCCGGCAGCGTCGGCAGCCGCCCGACCAGCGGCGCCCGGTAGGCCGGCATCGAGCCGCGCGGCCACAGGAATTCGCGTACCGGCGACATCTCGCGCCCCTTCAGGATCGTCGAGGCCAACACGATGAAGCACAGGACCGCGACAAGCAGGTAGTGCAGCGGGCTGACGATCTGGAAGGCCCCGGGATAGAAGCGCACCAGGTCCCAGAGGTCGTGCAGCGCATTCGACAGCACGAAACCGACCAGGATCGCGGCGATGACCTTCTTCGGGTGGGTGTGCTTGAGCACCGCCAGGCCCATGAAGTAGCCGAGCGCACCGCCGAAGGCGATATGGCCGAAGACGTTGTCGAGGAGGCGCGGGATCGCGGTCAAATGGCCGAAATGCGGCACGTAGATCAGCATCGTCTCGAAAAACGCGAAGCCGGTCGCCGAAGCCGCGGCAAACAGAATGCCGTCGAGCGGCTCGCGCAGCCCGTATTTGCGGCGCCGCGTCCGCGACAGCCAAAACCCGAGCAGCAGCGGGAGCAGCAGCGGCAGGGCCTTCACCGTCTCCTCGGCGAGGCCGGGTGCGATCGCCTCCGGCAGCACCCGCTCGGCCCAGACGATCGGCACATAGAGAAGAATATCGATGACGAAACTGAGTATCGCGATGAAAAGAACGTACCAGAACGGCAGCTTTTTGCCGCAGCACAAGTAGATCAGATACAGGTTCGCCAATGAAATGTAGCTGCCGCAGAACCAGATGAACACGGCCTCGTTGCCCGTGCTCGCCAGAAGACCGAAGCAGAAAAAGGCGGTGGTGACCGCCGGCCACAGAAACGCGAGGCGGCGCAGCTCGCTGAACCGGGTCAGAAACGGCAGGAATTCCGTGCGCGAGATGTCGCCATCATCGTCGATCGGCTTGGCGATGGGAGGGCTCATAGAGATTGGCGTCCATTTTCTGCGACGAGGGGGGATCGCATGTTCGTCGCGCGTTTGGGCCGGCAATCGTAGCTTTGCTTCCCCGGGCTTGGCAATTGCGGCCGTCGCCCGCAACGTCTCGGACATTCGGTTCAGCAAAACGACAGATACGACGGTGATCAGTGGAAAACCCCCACCGATGCGGTCGTTGTTCATCAGAGCGTCGGAGAGGCAACCGGCGCCGCGTCGGCGGTGTTGGCTGTCCATGACCCTGCCGCTCCCTCCCGATTATGCGCCGATGGAGGCGCGCCTCGTCGCGGCGCTGCCGAGCGGCCCGCTATGGCGCTATGAGCCGAAATGGGACGGCTTCCGCTGCCTCGCCTTTCGCGACGGCGAGGCGATCGACCTGCGCTCGAAATCGGGGCAGCCGCTCGCCCGCTACTTCCCGGACGTGGCCGCGATACTGCGGGAACTGGCCGCGACGAGGTTCGTGCTCGACGGCGAGATCGTGATCCCGGTCGAGCGGCGCCTGTCGTTCGAGGCATTGCAGTTGCGGCTGCATCCGGCGGAGAGCCGGGTCCGCATGCTCGCCGCGAGCCATCCGGCGCTCTACGTCGTGTTCGACCTGCTGGTGGCGGCGGGCGGCGAGGCGCTGGTGGAGGCCCCGTTCGCCGAGCGGCGGCGGGCGCTCGAAGCCTTTGTCGCGGCGCAGCAGCAGGCGCCGGGCCTGCTCCTGTCGCCCAACGTCGCCGACCGCGCCGAGGCGCTTGGCTGGCTCGACGCGCTGGCCGGCGACATCGACGGCATCGTCGCCAAGCGCGCCGACCTGCCCTATCTCGGCGGCAGCCGCGACGGGATGCAGAAATACAAGGTCCGCCGCACCGCCGACTGCGTCGTCGGCGGCTTTCGGTACGGCAGCCGCGACCGCCTCGTCGGCTCGCTGCTGCTCGGCCTCTACGACGAGGCGGGGCTGCTCGACCATGTCGGCTTCACCGCGACCCTCGGCGCCTCGGAAAAGCCGGCGCTGACCCGCCGGCTCGAGGCGCTGGTGGCGCCGCCCGGCTTCACCGGCCGCGCGCCCGGCGGCCCCAGCCGCTGGAGCAGCGAGCGCTCCGGCGAATGGCAGCCGCTGCGCCCCGAACTCGTCGTCGAGGTCCGTTACGACCACTTCAGCGAGGGCCGCTTCCGCCACGGCACGACCCTGCAGCGATGGCGCCCGGACAAGGCGCCGCTTCAATGCGGTTTCGACCAGCTGCCGCAGACCGGCGGCGGCCGCGGCCTCGCCCTGCTCGAACTGCCGCCGCGGAGACGGAAGGCGCCGCGGCCGCGCAGGAACCCGATACCGGGCGCAGCAGTTATCGGATAGCCCGCACCCGACGCCTTCGCAGAGAGCTGTGCCGTGCCTCTGAGCGATCCTCAACCACGCGCGGCGACGGCCGAAGCCGCCCCCGACCGCGTCGCCGAACCCGAACGCGGCCGCGCCGCCGCGAAACCGACCGATATCCCCGCGCGCGGGTGGAAGGACATCCTCTGGCGCGTCTATCAGGGCATCAGCGACGATCGCATCCTCGCCAACGCCGCCGCCGTCGTGTTCTACGCGCTCCTGGCGCTGTTTCCGGCGATCGGCGCGCTGGTCTCGATCTACGGCCTGTTCTCAGACCCGCACAGCATCGCCGCGCATCTCGACTCGATGGCCGGGGTCCTCCCCGGCGGCGCCATTGACGTGATCCGCGACCAGCTGACGCGGGTCAGTTCCCAGGGCGCCACGAGCCTCGGCGTCAAGCTCGTGGTCGGCCTCGCGATCTCGTTGTGGAGCGCCAATGGCGGGCTGAAGGCTCTGTTCGACGCCCTCAACGTCGTCTACGAGGAGGAGGAGACCCGCAGCTTCATCAGGCTCAACGCGGTCAGCCTCGTCTTCACGCTCGGCATGATCCTGTTCCTGGTGCTGGCGATCGCCTGCATCGTCGCGTTGCCGGCGGTATTGCATTACTTCCCGAGCTTCATCGGCACGGTCATCGACTATGCCCGCTGGCCGGCGCTGTTGGTCGTCGTCGCGCTCGCGCTGTCGCTGATCTACCGCTACGGCCCGAGCCGCACCGAGCCGCGCTGGCAATGGATCAGCCCGGGCAGCGTCTTCGCCGCGATCGCCTGGCTCGCCGTCTCCGCCTTGTTCTCGTGGTACGCCGCCAATTTCGGCAGCTTCAACAAGACCTACGGTTCGCTCGGCGCGGTCATCGGCTTCATGACCTGGATGTGGCTGTCGATCGCCGTCATCCTGATCGGCGGCAAGCTCAACGCCGAGACAGAACACCAGACCGCCCGCGACAGCACCGAAGGCGGCCCGAAGCCGATGGGCGCGCGCGGCGCCAAGATGGCCGACACCGTCGGCCGCTCTTCCGGCTGAAGCCACACCAGAGGCGGACCAGCCGCGACCCTCCCTCGTCATGCCGGCGAAGGCCGGCATCCACCTGTCCGACGATGGAGCGGATGACACCTGGGTCCCGGCCTGCGCCGGGACGACGACTTCGAGACCCAAGCCGTCATGGCCGAGCTTTGACCCGGCCATCTGCGGGGGCTCACGTGATCGCCGGGTCGAGCCCGGCGATGACGAGAAGGAATGCTTGGGCCTGGCCGGATTCCGGCCTAATGCGCTGGCGCGGCGGTGTTTTCGGTAAGGATCAGCGCGTCGAGAGCGGCGACGCCGTGGCCCTGCGGCCGCACCAGCAGCGGGTTCACGTCGATGCTGGTGAAATGCCCGCGCTGCGCGGCCGCGAACAGCGACAGGCGCGACAGCGCCTCAGCGAGCGCGGCGATGTCGCACGGCGGCTTGCCGCGCGCGCCCTGGAGGATCGCGGCGGCGCGCAATTCGCCGATCATCCGCCGCGCCTCCTCGACGCCGAACGGCGCGATGCGGAAGGTCACGTCGCGCAATACCTCGACGAAGATGCCGCCGAGCCCGAGCATGACCACCGGCCCGAACACCGCGTCGTGCTGCACGCCGAGGATCATCTCGACCCCGTCCGTCAGCATCGGCGACACCAGCACCCCGTCCAGGCGAGCCTGCGGTGCCCGCGCCTTGACGCGCGCCATCAGCTGCTCGTAGGCGCCCGCCGCCTCGGCTGCCGGCACGTTGAGCGTGACGCCGCCAACCTCGGTCTTATGGGTTATCTCCGGCGAGACGATCTTCAGCACCAGCCGCTCGCCGAGGCTCGCCGCCGCGCCGGCCTCGGCCGCGCTGGTTACGAGCCTCTCCTCCAGCACCGGCACACCGGCGGCGGCGAGGATGCGCTTCGCCTCGTGCTCGGTCAGCGCGCCCGCCGGCAGTCGTTCGCCGTTTGCCGGTACCGCCGGCACCGGCAGCGGCGGGGTCATCAGCCGCTCGGCGCAGCGCATCGCCGCCGCCACCGCCTTGACCGCCGCCCACGGGTCCTCGAACAGCCCGACCCCCGCCGCCTCGTAGCGCCGCTGCATCTCCGGCGCGGCGATCGCCGACAGCGCGAAATAGCGGTCGGGATAGCGGGCGGCGGCGCCGCTCACTGCCTTGAACAGCGGCTCGGCCATCTGCGGCGACGACGCCCAGGTCGTGAAGAAGGCGACCATCGCCGGGAAATCTTCCTTGCCGAACAGCAGGTCGAACGACTTGTCGAGGAGCGAGGGATCGTTGAGCGCCTGCGCGGTGATGTCGACCGGGTTGCGCGCCGCCGCGAACGGCACCCAGGAAATCACCTGCTTCTGCGCTTCGTCGGAGAGCGGCGGCAGTTCCGCCCCTTCCTGCTCGGCGGCGTCGGCCATCAGCACGCCGGCGCCGCCCGACATCGTCATGACCGCGAGCCGGCGCGACCGCGGCAACCGCCCGCGGGTGCAGGCATAGGCGATCTCGATCAGGTCCTCAGGCGTCTTGGCGCGCTCCACCCCGAGCTGGCGCAGCGCGGCGTCGTAGACGGCGTCGCTGCCGGCGAGCGAGGCGGTGTGCGAGGCCGCCGCCGCGGCGCCGACGGCGGAGCCGCCGACCTTCATCGCGATGACCGGCTTCCCGTTGGCGCGGGCGCGCGATACCGCCTCGGCGAATACCGCGCCGTCCTTGATCGCTTCGACATAGCAGGCGATGGCCTGCGTCTCCGGGTCGTCGGCAAGGAACGAAATGCCGTCGGCGACCGCGACATCGGCCTCGTTGCCGGTGCTCATCCACACCCCGACCTGGATGCCGCGCCGCGCCGCCAGCGCCAGGAGGTGCGTCCCGAAGGCGCCGGATTGCGTCACCATGCCGAGCGGCCCCGACTGCGGCGGCCCTTCTTCTAGAAACGAGCTGAACGTGGGCGTGTGGCCGATGCGCATGTTGAACAGCCCCAGGCAATTCGGGCCGCACAGGCGGATGCCGTTGTCGCGCGCGATTTGCGTGATCTTCTCCTGGAGCGCCCGGCCTTCCGGCCCGATCTCCGCAAAGCCGGCGGTGAACATAACGACCCCGCGCACGCCCTTGGCGACGCACGCCTCCATCGCCTCGACCGCGAGGTTGGCCGGCACGGCGATCAGGCCGAAATCGACCTCGCCGGGCACCGAGGCAAGGTCGGGATAGGCCCGCAGCCCCTGGACCGTGTCGCGCGTCGGGTTGATCGGATAGATCGCGCCCTTGTAGCCGGCTTCGCGGTAATAGCGCAGCGAGCGTCCGCTGATCCGCGTCGGATCGTTCGAGGCGCCGAAAATGGCGACGGAGCGGGGGGCGAGAAGCGGGGCGAGGGGGTGCGCGGGCATGTCGGCTCTGCCTTGGGGAGCGGATCGCGCATCCTTCGGCGAAACGCGGCGACGGCGCAAGCTCCCGTCGGGCAATCTTGCAATGCGCGCGCCGGAAAAGCGGAGCGGGCCGCGCGCTACGAGCGGTTCCCGATCAGCTTCGCGGGCCTTCTTCTCGTCATCGCTGGGCTTGACCCGGCGATCTCGGGCGCCCCGCAGATGGCCGGGTCACGCCCGGCCATGACGCCTTTTGGGGACAGCGACTCCGTTCGATCAAATACCGTGCTACCGCGGGGCCGGGACGAAATCCTCCTTCTTCACGCTGTCGGTCACGGTGAAGAGCCGGCCGCCGGCGCCCATGTAGAGCTTCTGCATTTCGGCGAGCGTGAAGGGGCGCGACCCGATGCGGCCGAAGATGGCGATCTGGTTGCCGGTCTCGTCGACGGCGCGGTCGCGTTCGAGGCCGCGCGACAGCGCCAGCGCCGGCGACCGCGTCGGATACCACGCAATCAGCTGCGGCTTCGGCTCCGGCGAATAGCCGTAGAAATTGGGCTGCGTCTCCGGCGACAGCAGCTGGATGACTTTGAGGCCGTTGACCCCGTCCGCGACGTAGGCGAACAGCGAGGCGTTGGTGGCGCCGATCGCCACGTCGTGCGCGTCGTTGAGCTGCCCGTCCGCGGTGTAGGCCATGTAGACCTTGGGCCGGTCGGGCCGTTCCACGTCGATGATGACGAGGCCCTGGCGGCCGGCGGCGACGTAGGCGTAGGTGCGCGAGACGGTGACGTGATGCGCATCGGCGAGCGGGATGTGCGCCTGCGGCAGCAGGACCGGCCGCTCCGGGTGGGTGATGTCGACCACGTCGAAGCCGGAATCATCGACGACGAAGAGATAGCGGAACTGGACGTAGGTCGCCCGCGCGCCGCGGATCGGGATCACCGACATGACCTTGGGATGGAGCGGGTCGTTCATGTCGAGCTCGACGACGCCGGCGTCGGCGCTGACGTAGAAATGCGTGCCGGCGATCGTCAGGTGGCGGGCGCCCTTGAGGATGCCGCCCTCGTTCCAGGTCAAGGCGCGGGTGAAGAAGTTGTTGCGCGGCTCCTGATCCTGCAGCGTGTTGACGTTGGTGACGATCAGGCCTTCGACCGAATCGGTGATGTAGGCGTAGTTGTAGAGCGGGTGCATGAGCTGCTCTTCGTTCTCGACCCGCATCACCTCGTTGTAGTTGTGCGAGAAGTCGAGCGGCTGGTTGAGGCCGACGTTGCGCAGCGGGTTGATCGGCTGGTTGGTCGGCAGCGCGACGCAGGTCGCATCGGTTGAGGAAATGTGCGTGTTTTGGCCGAGCGGCGAGAACGGCGCGGTCGTGAAACGCTCCGAGAAGCCCTTGTCGGCGATGGCGGCCACGTCGTAGGCCTGCATGCCCTTCGGCCCTTCCGCGGCGTAGAGGTACTCGCCGCGCAGCTGAAGGCAGCGCACGACATCGGCCTCGTGCTCGTGCGCCTCGGCGAGCCGACGCCCGTTGGCGACGTGCTTGGCGTAATAGTCGGGATAGGCGTAGCGGTGCAGGTAGCTGCCGATGACGGCCTGCGGCTCGTCCCATTCGGTCACCCGCACCGCCTCGATGTCGTGCTCCTCGCCGACCCAGGCGTTGTAGCCGATGAAATTGACGAAGTTGGTCCCCAGCAGCAGCAGCTGCGCCATGATCGCGTTGTTGTCGTTCTTGTCCGACACGTGGCAGTCGGTGCAGGTCTTGGTCTCGGTGCGGCGCTCGGTATGCGGGTAGTGCGGCGAGAACGCCTGGCTCGAAAAGCCGGCGGACGACACCGGCGGCTGCTGCACGTAGATGTGCTCGCGGTTGATGTTGGTCGACGACAGCACCAGCGCCGAACGTGACGCAATCGGCGCGATGATGTTGTTCTTGATCGAGCCGTGAATGCCGAGCTGGAACATCTCGTCGCGCGCGACCTCCGGGTTGTAGGTCGCGAAATTGCGGGTGATGCCGCCCTCGTAATGGTGGCGCGCGGTGTGCTGGTTCGCCTCGATCGGCAGGTGACAGCCGGCGCAGCTCGTCGTCCACGAGGTGTGGCAGGTGTAGCAGGCCATCTCGTCGGTGGGGTGGGCGAACTGGTCGGGGGGGATGCCCGGCCCCCACTTCATTGACGTGCCCTTCGACATCAGTTTCGCGCGGGCCGCCCGTGGGTTGTATTTCGGATTGCCCGGCGTGACCGTGTCCTTCACCAGGGTCACTTCCCATTCGAGGCCGGGATAGACGGCCGAACGCTGGTAGAGCTTGCCGTCGCGCCATTCGAAGCGGGAGCGGCCGTCGGCCGTGCGCAGGAGGCTGAGGTCGGTGCCGCCCGGCGGCGCGGCCGGCCCGTGCGTACGCAGATCCGGAAGCTTTGTCGCGGTGCCGTGGCAGTCGGCGCAGGTGATTTCGATCGCGGCCTGCACCTCGGTATAGATGTGGCCGTTGCCGTGCGCGTCCTGCTGGAAATGGCAATCGACGCACTGCATGCCGAAATCGACGTGGATCGAATCGAGGTGAACCGCCTTCTTGAACTTTTGCGGGTCGTCCGGCGAGATGATGTTGTTGTTGTCGTCGAGCAGGTTGCCCTTGCGGTCGCGCTTGAAGATGGCGCGGAAGTTCCAGCCGTGGCCGTGATAGTCGGCGAACTGCGTATCGCGGAGCTTGGGGTTGAGCTCGTTCACCTCGGCGCTGAATTGCGGGTTGCCCCAGTTGCCGCGCACCGCCGCGCCCTCCGGGTTGCGTTCGAGGACCGCGCGCACCTCCTTGTCGGTGGGATATTTCTGGCGCTGCGGCCACATCGGCGGCGCATCGCTCTCATAGTCCCACATCGTGTAGCCGAGATAGGTGTTCAGGAACAGATTGGGCTGGTGCATGTGGCAAATCATGCACTGGCTGGTCGGGATCGCGCTGGTGAAGATGTGGCGCAACGGGTGCCCGCTCTCGCCCTTGCGGATCGTCGGGTCGGTGGAAGCGCTGGTGCCGCGGTTGCCGAACGCCGCGTAGGGGCCGCTTTCCTGGATGTCGCGGTCGTTGCCATAGATGACGTGGCAGGAGGCGCAGCCCGAGTTGCGGTAATCGCCGGGATTGTCGTTGGTGCCGAGGAACCACGTCGTCGGGTCGTTGAGGCGGGTCTTGGTGATGTTGAGGATCGGGATCGACACCCGCAGCCCGGTCGCCGGGCCGCGGTTCGACTGGCGCAGATCGGGCCGCCCCGGCTCGTCGAGCTGCTGCTCGTCGCCGGTCGAGTTCGGGTTGCCGATCTCGGGGAATTGCGGGTTGTTGATGATGCCGCCGCGCTCGAACACGCGGAACACGTCGGCGGGCGGTACCGTCTCCCACGTCGGCAGCGGGAACAGCTCGTCGATGATGTCGTGCTCGCGCATGACCTGCGGCGGGTATTTCTCCGGCGTCAGCAGCGCCGCCGGGTGGCCGTCGCGCGTATAGGCCTCACCGACGATCGAGCGCTTGAACGGCAGGATGCCGTTGTTGTAGGCGCCGGCGGCCCAGAACATCGCGGTCGTCGCCATCAGGCTGCGCTCCGCCGCCATGATGATGCTCATGTGGCAGGCGCCGCAGGCTTCCCGGGCGATGCGGTAGTCGCTGGGGTTCATGAAGCGGACGAAGGCGGGGTCTTCTTCGTTGAGCAAGGTGTAGGTGCGCGGCGGCTTGACGCTCGACGGGTAGTTCCACTCCTGCGGATGGCGCGGGTGGACGTGGGCAAGGTCGAGGGCGTGCCGGTAATCGGGGCTGCCCGGCAGCGCCACAGGCGATACGAACACCTGCGGATTGCCGCCGTGGCAATCGGCGCAGCCGAGCTGTACGCCGGGGCTCGAGTGCATGCTGAGCGCGTCGGTGGTCTTGTGGCAGCTCATGCAGCCGGCGCTCTTGGTCGCCGCCGCCGCGAGGGTCTGCTGCATCGGCGCCGGCGGGAACGGCGCCGGCTGCGGCGCGTCCGCCGCCCAGGCGCGCGGCGCCACTGCCAGCAGGAGCAGCAGAGCCGTCCCCCGTATGATCCC
>Ga0209810_1001562_pt1 | contig 33551 bp, 30 predicted proteins | sample Coa_R1_7_FD_187159 | JGI IMG/M metagenome (GOLD analysis project Ga0209810, IMG submission 187159) | Surface soil microbial communities from Centralia Pennsylvania, which are recovering from an underground coalmine fire - Coalmine... | ecosystem: Environmental > Terrestrial > Soil > Unclassified... | reverse complement strand
CAGGATGCTCTCGTCGAAGTGAAACCGCTCATCGACGTCGGTAACGCCCGGATCCCCCCCGAATCGGTTAAAAAAGTTCATGAGATCACGGCGCGACTCGATCACGGCATTGTAACGCGAGATTAAAGAATGCCGATGAACGGGTTCGCTAAAATCTTTCCCCGCGGGGGTTGCGCGCTGCTTGCGATCCTTCTCAGTCGGGTCGCGGTGCTTGCTTCGGTGGACGACGCCCAGTCTTTTGCTCTTCAGGCGGCCGAACCTTACGTGAAACAGGGATTCCAGGTGCGGGAAGATTACTGGGGCGGCGACCTGGGGTCGGGCGAGAAAAAGGCCGTGCGTCAGCAGCTGTTCAAGGGAAACGAATATTGGTTTTGGCTGGGAACAGAAGTCAATCGAGCCAAAGTATCGGTTCATGTTTACGATTCAGATGGCAAGCTGGCCGAGGAGCCCGACAGTTGGGAGAAAGGCCATTTTGCCGCGGCGCACGTGATTCCCAAGGCTACGGGAAGTTATTTCATCATCGTCAGTGTCGAGGAATCGCCGGAGGAACGCACCCATTGGGCGCTGGTGTACGGTTTCCGGTAGGGTTATCTTACACGGCGCCGATGCCGGCAAAGAATGCCCGAGACAGTTCCTCCACTCATGACGGAAACTCGCACCCTCCAGTTTGAAAGCCCGCGCGCGCTGCAATCGCTCTACGCCAACGACATCCGGCTGCTGAAGCACCTGGAGGATTCGCTCGGCGTAAAAGTGACCACGCGCGAAGGTTGGGTGCGTTTGGAAGGCGAACCCAGCCGGATCGCCAAGGCGCAGCAGGTGTTCGATCAACTGGAGCAGGCGCGCCGGCAGGGAGTCAACATTCAGAGACGCGAATTCACCTATGCGCTAAAAGCGGTCGCCGAAGATCGCAACGAAAACCTGGCCGAAGTGGTGGCGACCCGGATTGTCACCTCCTCACGCAAACCGCCCATTGTCGCGCGAACCGCAAACCAGCGCGCCTACGTCGAGGCCATCCAAAAACATGATGTCGTTTTTGGAATCGGCCCGGCCGGAACCGGCAAAACATTTTTGGCTGTTGCGATGGGTGTCGCGGCGCTCAAAAAAGACCAGGTTTCCCGCATTATCCTGACGCGTCCCGCGGTGGAAGCGGGCGAGGCGTTGGGGTTTCTTCCCGGCGACATGGAACAGAAAATCACGCCATATTTGCGACCGTTGTACGATGCGCTGCGGGAGATGCTCGAGCCTGAGGAACTGGAGCGAGCCATGGCCCGGCAGACGATCGAGGTGGCGCCGCTGGCCTACATGCGGGGCCGCACGCTCAACGATGCCTTTGTGATTCTGGACGAGGCGCAGAACACCACCACCGAGCAGATGTTCATGTTGCTGACGCGAATCGGCCTCAACGCCAAGTGCGTAGTGACGGGCGACGTAACTCAGATCGATCTGCCGGCCAACAAACGTTCCGGCGTGGTGGAAGCCCTTCAAGCATTGAAGAATGTGCCCGGAATTGCCACAATATACTTCAGCGAACACGACGTCGTGCGGCACGAACTGGTGCGCGCCATCATTGGCGCGTATCAGCAGCATCGCTCCCCGGCGCCGGCTTCGCGCAAATAAAAGGCATGTTCGATTTCCTTAAACGCGGGCGGCTTGTCAGGCGCGGTCTTGCATCGCGCAAGACGCGGCGTCGCCGGACGCGGAGCGAGCTGATGGCCCGGCTGGAGACGGCCGCTTTCGCAAAGGTGTTGATCTATTCGGCGTTCGCTGGCGGCCTGGCATTTCTGGTTTTCAGCGGTCAACAGCCGGAGCCGACGAAGAATTTTGTGATTGCCTTACTGGTTTTGGCCACGGCGATTACCCAGCTTTGGATCAATCAACCGAAAAGCTTCGAACGAAGCTCGCGGGTGCTGCTCATTTTTGGAGTCATCCTTTTGCAGCTGGCCGTTACCAAGCTGCTCTTTGTGCTGTGCAACAGCGGCAGTTACCGCTTTTTGAAACCGGACATGGCGTGGTTGATGACGCCCTATGCCTTTGCGCCGCTGGTTTTGAGCGTGCTACTGGGGCGGCATCACGGCCTGTATGCGGCGTTTTTCGCCAGCTTGTGGAGCAGTGTGTTGTTTGGCCCGATCGACGCTCCGCTGCTCATAACGAGTTTGATCAGCGGATTTACTGCCGTTTCCCTTACGCTTCAGGTGCGCCGACGCAGCCAGTTGATTCGAGCCGGCTTTTGGGTCGGGCTCGCCATCTGGCTGTTGTCGCTGACGTTTGGCCTGATCGGGCCCATCAATTGGTTTTATCCCACAGCCAACGACTGGGGAATGATCGGGTTGCAAAGCGCTCTGGCCGTCGGCAACGGGATTTTGACCGCCACGCTCGTGGGCGGCGTTTTGCCGCTTTTGGAAAATCTGTTTCAAATCACCACGGATATTTCGTGGCTTGAGGCCTCTGATTTAAATCATCCCTTGTTGCGTCGGATGACCATTGAAGCGCCCGGCACTTACCATCACAGTCTGGTCGTGGCCAATCTGGCAGAGGCCGCCGCCGGCTCGATCGGCGCCAACGCCACGCTCTGCCGCGTCTGCTCCTATTTCCACGATGTCGGCAAACTGGTGAAACCGGAATATTTCACCGAGAACATGAGTTTTGAGCGCAATCCGCATGACGACCTGGCGCCCACCATGAGTGCGCTGATCATCATTGCCCATGTCAAGGAAGGCGTCGATCTCGCGCTCAAACACAGGCTGAATCAGCGCATCATCGATATCATCCAGGAACACCACGGCACATCGCTGGTCCGCTACTTCTACCAGCGGGCGTTGCAGCAGCACGAAGACGCCAGGGCAGGCGGCAAAATCATGAAATTGCGCGAGGAAGACGTCCCGGAGGTGCACGAAGAAAGTTTCCGTTACAGCGGGCCCAAACCTCAGACAAAGGAAAGCGCCATCGTCAGTCTGGCGGATGCGGTGGAGAGCGCCTCGCGCAGCCTGGAAAAACCTACTCCGCAGAAAATCGAAACGCTGGTCAACGAAATTATCGAGGAACGCGTCGCCGACCAGCAGCTGGACGAATGCCCGCTGACTCTTCGCGAGTTGAAAGAGATTGCCAAAAGCTTCCGGGTGACGCTGTCCATGATGCTGCACAGCCGTATCGCCTATCCCAAGGCGGGATCGAAGACGACCACCATTATTCCACGGGAAGAATCGGTGCGTCCGGACGTCATGGCCGAAACGCGCAAACCGGAGACGGCTCCGCCCGTTTCCGCGGCGTAAAGAGCGCCCCGGCAGGGGAAACGGCGGCGCCGACCGCCCACCGCGCCTCCCTTTACAATTCCGGGGGCCGGGCGCGCGGTTCGCGGTCTTTCGACCCGCCGGTTCCCGGAACGGTGACGAACGGTCCGCCTTCCAGGGGGCTGACTTTTGTGAAAGCGACATCGGGCATTTCGCTGGGCAACCCTTCCAGAGGAAAATCTTTCCGCAGCGGAAAGTACGGATAGCCTTCCCACATGAGGATGCGCCGCAGATCGGGGTGCCCGCGGAACTTGATCCCCATCATGTCGTACACCTCGCGCTCGTGCCAGTTGGCCGTGGGCCAGATGTCGCAAACCGTATCCACCGTCTCTGTTTCCTCGGGGACCTTGAGCTTCAGACGCAAATGCGCGGCATGCGGCATCGAATAGAGATGGTAAACGATTTCAAACCGCGGGTCTTCGCCGAGATTATCAATGCTTGTAATATCGAGGAGATAATCGAAGCGCAGTTGGTCGCGGCAGAAGCGCGCGATGTCGCGCAGGTCGTCTGCTCCGATGGTGTAGCTGGTCTCGCCACGGAACTCCACCTTCTGCGAAATTTTTTCGCCCCACGCTTTCTCCAGCGATTCGAACAGTTCCTGCGCGGTTACAGCCATGACTCTAGTCCGAGCCGCGCTGGCGCCGCCGCGTTATTTGCGCCGTTGTTTGGTGGCGCGGCCCGCGTTCACGCCAGGGCTGGCTCAAGTATCGCATCCCGTTTTGGGTCCTCCTTTGCGAATGAACGTTCCCGGGAAATTTTCTCCTGCAACTTTATGAGCCCGGCCAGGAGCGCTTCCGGACGCGGCGGGCAACCCGAGATATAAACATCGACGGGAATCAATTGATCGATTCCCTGCAGCACGGCGTAAGAGCGATACATGCCGCCCGTGGAGGCGCAGGCGCCCATGGCGATCACCCACTTGGGTTCGGGCATTTGCTCGTAAATGCGCTTCACCGCCAGCGCCATTTTGTAGGTCACGGTGCCGGCGACAATCATCACATCGCATTGGCGCGGCGAGAAGCGCATCACTTCCGCCCCGAACCTGGCAATATCGAAGCGGGAAGCCGCGGCCGCCATCAACTCGATGGCGCAACAGGCCAGGCCCATGGGCATGGGCCAGAGCGAGTTTTTTCGCACCCAGTTCAACACCGCGTCGAACCGGCTGAAAATCACGTTGCCTTCGATCTTGGAATCGTATGCTGTGGCGCGTCGTTCCGTCATCAGTTAAACGTAGGAACAGCCTGTGGCGGCGCAACCGAAAAGGGGCGCAGATTGACACGGGGGAAACACGGATTACAAGAGACGAATCTTAAAAGATCGTTCCAGCTGTGTTCATCCGCCGCTAAGCGCATGATTGTTTGCCCGGGCAAAATACCATGACCGCGTCCATCCGCACGCACCTCGACCGACTTGAAAACCAGAGCATCTTCATTTTTCGCGAGGCGTATCACGCCTTTAAAAACATCGCCATGCCCTGGTCAATGGGCAAAGATTCCAACGTCCTGATCTGGCTGGCGCGCAAGGCATTTTTCGGCCGCGTGCCATTCCCGGTTCTGCACATCGACACCACTTATGAATTTCCCGAGATGCTCGAGTTCCGCGAATGGGCCAGGCAATTTCACAACTTGAATTTGATCGTCAAAATCAACACCGAAGCCCGCGCGCGCGGGATCGGTTATGAGACGCACGATCCGGTGACCGTCACGCACGAGCTGAAAACCGTGGCGCTCCAGCAGGCCCTGGCCGATTACAAATGGGACGCGCTCATCACTGGGATCCGCCGCGACGAGGATCCCACCCGCGCGAAGGAACGATATTTTTCGCCGCGCAACGCGCAGTTCGAATGGGACTACAAGGATCAGCCCCCGGAATTCTGGGGACAATTTGTGACCGGCGCGGCAAAGGGCGAGCATGTGCGCGTGCAACCGTTGCTGGACTGGACGGAGATCGACGTGTGGCGCTACATCCAGCGCGAAAACATTCCCATCCCAAAAATGTATTTCGCGCGCAACGGCAAACGCTACCGCTCCCTGGGTTGCAGTCCCATTACCCATCCCATCGAGAGCAATGCCTCCACCATCGACGAAATCATCGCCGAACTGGAAGCCACAAAAGTCTCCGAGCGCGCCGGGCGCGCTCAAGATTATTACGAGCGCAACGCCATGCAGAAACTGCGGGCGCGCGGCTTCTTGTAATGTTGGACCGGCACATTAGAAATCGGGCGCCACATGAGAGTTCATAAACCCAAGGAGCGACACAGGGTCGAGGCAAACCCGCGTCTCGCCGCGCTGGTCGCCGGCAGCAGAGCGCGCTGCGCTGGCCGCTTCTAATTCACATGCAGCACTCCAATCCCAAGTCCGAGCACGGCACTTCGCAGCCCTCCTTGGCGTTGCCGCTGCGCGTTGTTTTTGTGGGTCACGTTGATCACGGCAAGTCCACCCTCATCGGGCGAATCCTGCACGACACCGGTTCGTTGCCCGAGGGAAAAATGGAGATGGTTCGCAGTGCGTGCGCCGCCGAAGGCATGCCATTCGAGTATGCATTTTTGCTCGATGCATTGCTGGAGGAACAAAAGCAAAATGTAACGATCGACACCACAGAGATTCGTTTCCGGACAAAACGGCGCCCGTACATCATCATTGACGCGCCCGGTCACAAGGAATTCTTGAAAAATATGATCACCGGCGCGTCGCGCGCCGACGCGGCCGTGCTGGTGATCGCCGCCAACGAAGGCGTTCGCGAACAGAGCCGGCGTCACGCTTATCTTTTGAAATTGCTCGGCATCCGCCAGCTGGTGGTCGTGGTCAACAAGATGGACTTGGCTGATTTTTCCGAAGAACGCTACCGCCAGATCGAGGCGGATTACCGGAAGTTCCTGTCCAGCGTGGGACTTCAGGCGCGCCTCTTTGTTCCAGCTGCGGCCAAAACCGGTGAGAACGTGGCGCAAGCCGGCATGAAAATGAAATGGTATTGCGGGGCAAACGTGCTGGAGGCGCTCGATCTCCTCACGCCGCTCGAACCCGATATCGATCTGCCGCTGCGTTTTTGCGTGCAGGACATCTACCGCTGGGACGACCGGCGCATCATCGCCGGGCGGGTGGAAACCGGGAAACTGCGCGCCGGCGACGAACTGGTGTTTTCTCCGGCAAATAAAACCTCAAAAGTCGCATCGATCGAGCGCTGGAGCGCGTTGGATCAGAGCGAAGCCATCGCCGGCGATTCGGTGGGCATCACGTTGGCGGAACAAATTTTTGTCGAGCGCGGCTATGTCGCCTCCCACCACGACCAGACTCCAATCGAAACCAATCGGTTTCATGCCGACGTATTCTGGATCGTGCACGAGCCGCTGCTGCTGGGGCGTCCGTACGATCTGCGTCTGGCCACCCAGGAAGTGAAATGCGAAGTCGTCGCCATGGAACAAGTCCTGGACTCCTCGACGCTGGAGGTCAGCGCCGGCAGGCGCGAACGGCTGGAACGCAATGAAGTCGGCCGGGTCACGATTCAAACCCGCGGCCCGCTGGTAATGGATAATTACGAGCGCATCCCGCCGCTGGGCCGATTCGTGATCGTCGATCACGGGCGCATCTGCGGCGGCGGCACCATCTGCGGCGGCGTTTATACCGATCGCAGCACCGAGACCAAGAGCAAAAATATCTTCTGGGTGGAAGGTAAAATCACCGCGCGCGATCGCGCCCTGCGGATGGGACATCGCGGCGCGGTCGTTTGGTTCACAGGGCTCTCCGGCGCGGGCAAATCGACTTTGGCCCGCGCGCTCGAGCGCGAGCTGTTTCTTCGCGGCATCCATACGTACGTGCTGGACGGCGATAACATTCGCCACGGTCTCAACGCAAATCTGGGGTTTTCACCCGAAGACCGGGTGGAGAACATTCGCCGGGTCAGCGAAGTGGCAAAACTAATGGCTGATTCCGGCGTGGTGACCATCACCGCCTTCATTTCGCCCTATCGCATGGACCGGCGCCGCGCGCGCGAGATCGCACTCTCGGGTGAAGCCGAGTTCATCGAGGTGTTTGTCGATGCGCCGCTGGAAGTGTGCGAAGCGCGCGACCCGAAACATCTCTACAAAAAAGCGCGCGCTGGGCAGATTCGCGAGTTTACCGGGATTGACGCCCCTTACGAAGCTCCGGAAGATCCGGAGATTGTGGTGCACACCGATCGCCAGAGCGTCGAGGAATCGGTGGCCACCATCCTGGAGCAATTGCTGCCGCGCCTGCGAAACGTCGAATAGATGCCGGACCCTGCATTTCGAATCCGGGAGGCCACGTTGCGCGACGCGCCGGAGATTGCCGCGCTGATGTGCGAGCTTGGCTATGAAACCCGGCGCGCAGAAATGGAAACGCGCCTGCAATCGATCCTGTCCGACCGTGCTTACAAAACCCTGGTGGCTACGGTGGATGATCGCGTCTGTGGAGTCATTGGCACACTGGCCCACTCAACGTACGAACACAACAATCCAACCGGCAGAATCCTGGCTTTGGTAACCGCGCGCGTTGTGCGCCGCAGGGGAATCGGTCGCGCTCTGGTAAGCGCCGCGGAGAAAGACTTTGCTGCAAAAGGAATCCGAAGAGTGGCGCTGGATACGCGGCTGACACGCGAAGCCGCGCACAAGTTTTATGAATCGCTCGGTTATCAGCGAAACGGGTGGCGATTTGTAAAGCAACTTCGGGTCCGCCATTGATTGGAATCCGATGTGGCAACGTCGCGCGGCACTGATGGCTGCAGCCGCAATGCTGCTCTGGATTCCAGCGGGGCGCACAGCCCAGGACTCAGACACGGCCGCGCAAGCAGAGGAAGTGACGGTTACCGGCGAGGCCACCGGGTCGCTTACATCGGCCTCCCTCGACGACGCGGCCAGGCAGAAAAAGCAGACGCCCGGCGGATTCACACTCAAAAGCGCCGATGAAATGCAACTTGGCCGCGCCTCGAGCTTCGAAGATTTGCTTCAGGCGGCGCCGGGAGTTTTTCTTCAGTCGGAGAACGGCGCTGAAGTTTCCAAGATTTCCATTCGCGGATCGGGCATTACATCTGAGGACGAGCCGCTGGGAGTGATGTTCTTGATGGACGGCCTGAACTTCAACCAGGGAGACGGCGAGGCCACTCTGGAGGATCTGGATGTCGCGGCGATCAGCCATGCCGAAATCTTCCGCGGCGCCAATGCGTTTAAGTATGGCGCCCTGACTCTGGGCGGCGCAATCAATCTCGTGCCGTTTACCGGATACGATTGCGCTCCGTTTCAAGTCCGGCTTGAAGGCGGTAGCTACGGTTTTTTCCGCGGCGACATCACCGGCGGGGGCGTGCAGGGAAAGTTCGATGAATTTGGCGCAGCTGGTTTTCGCGAGCGCGAAGGCTTTCGCGCCCACAGCCGCGAAGACACGGAAATCTTTTTTGCCGATTTCGGCTACAAATTCAGCGACCGTGCGGAGAATCGCTTCTATCTCACTCTGGACAGGACGAACCGAAATTTGCCGGGCGGTTTGACCAAGTTGGAAATGGAAAACGATCCCTCCGAGGCCAATCCGCTGGCCGTCGCGCAGGACTGGAACAAGTCCCTGGCCAACATTCGCCTGGCGGACAAGCTGAGTTTGCGAACCGAAGAGATTGAGCTCGACGTGGGCCTCTTCTGGTTCCATCACGATATCGAGAACCGCGGATTTTTTTCGCCTGACTTTCGGGAAGGCATCGAGCAGTTTTATTCGGATAATTATGGCGGGACCGTTAATGTCGTCAGCCGCCAGGAAATCCTGGGCCATCGAAATATTCTGAGCTTCGGAGTAAACCCGCAATACGAGGTCGAGCCGACGCAAAATTACGAGAATCTTTTCGGTCACACGGGAGCAACGACTGCGCGCGGTGTCGGCAGCTCCTTAAATCTTCCTGCTTATCTGGAGGATCAGTTGTATCTGACGCCGCGGTTTTCAGTCATCGCCAGCGCGCAGGCGATTTTCGCCGAGCGCCATTTCAAGGACGAGTTTTTTGCCGACCAGGCTGGAAATCAATCAAACCGGCAAAATTTCTGGGGATTCAATCCCAAGCTGGGAGCGATTTACGAAATCAACGATCGCACGCAGGGCTTCGTAAATCTCAGCCGGAGCTGGCAGCCGCCTTCGATTGATAATCTCGTCGATTTCGACGAAAGCCCGAATTCCAGCGTGGTTTACACTCCGCTGTCGCCCCAACACGCCTGGACGGTGGAGACAGGCACGCGCGGGGAAATCTCCCGGCTCCAATGGGAGCTGTCGCTTTATCGCTCCTGGTTCCGCAACGAGTTGCTCGAATTGAATGATCGATTCGGGAACAACATCGGCACAACGAATGTGCGGCGCTCCATTCACCAGGGAATCGAGGCCGAGCTGGAGGTGGAATTGCTCCGCGAGATTCTCATCGCGGGGCAGGGCGGTCGCGCTGGAGATCGCTTGTCATTTGAGCAAAGCTACATCCTCAACGATTTTCACTTCGAGCGCGACCCGGTGTACGGCAACAACCGCATAGGCGGAATTCCCGTTCACGTTTACCAGGCGCAGCTTCTCTACGAAACACCCTCCGGTTTTTATGCCGGCCCAAATCTGCAGTGCAACTTGTCGCGTTACCCGGTGGACCATGCCGACACTCTTTTTGCCGACCGCTATGCCCTCGTGGGGTTCCGCCTGGGGTTCCGGCGGCGCAGCGGATTCTCGATTTTTCTGGATTGCAGAAATCTGACCAACCAGCGTTACGCCTCGTCCATCGACGTCATTGCCGACGCCCGCACGGAATCAAATCCGGAGATTTTTCACCCTGGCGACTGCCGCTCTTTCTATGGCGGCTTTTCCTGGAGCTGGTGAGCAGCGTTGACCCTCAGCAAATCCAGATCGCCTGGGCATTGGTAAATTCGCGGATGCCGGCCGCGCCAAGTTCGCGGCCGAAGCCGGAGCGCTTGACACCGCCAAAGGGGAGGCGCGGATCGGAGGCGACCATGGCGTTAATAAAAACCATTCCCGTCTCCAGATCGGAGGTGAAAAGTTCCTGTTCCTCGGGATCGTTTGTCCAGGCGCTGGCGCCCAGCCCAAATGCGCTGTCGTTCGCCATTTCGATTGCATGCGCCGCATCATTTATCCTGAAAACGGCCGCAACCGGCCCGAACACCTCTTCGCGGCAGGCGGGCGCGTCGCGGGGGATATCGACCAGCACTGTCGGTTCGTAGAAAAACCCAGGCCTTTGAATCCTGTTTCCGCCAGTCAACAGCTTCGCTCCTGCGGCGATGGTATTCTGCACCTGCTGGTGAACGCCTCGCAGAATTTGCTCCGTCGCCAGCGGCCCGATCTCCGTGGCCGGGTCCATCGGATCGCCGATTTTCAAGGCTCGCATCCGGGCGACGAACTGGTCCACAAACTCGTCATAAATTTCGGCGGCGATAAAAAAACGTTTTGCCGCGATGCACGATTGACCGCTGTTGAGGGTGCGCGCTTTCACCGCGGTGCTCAGCGCGCGCTCAAAATCGGCGCTCGGCATCACGATGAACGCGTCGCTGCCGCCCAGCTCGAGCACGCTTTTTTTAATCTCGCGACCGGCAATGCTCGCCACTGCGCTGCCGGCCTTTTCGCTCCCGGTGAGGGTCACTGCCTTGACGCGCGGATCGGCGATCAGTTTTTCCACGCGTTCCGGTTCAATCAGCAGCGTCTGAAAAACGCCCTCGTGAAAGCCAGCCCGGCAAAAAATTTGTTCGATGGCCAGGGCACACTGGGGAACATTCGACGCGTGCTTCAACAGCCCCACGTTGCCGGCCATTAGCGCCGGCGCGGCGAATCGAAAAACCTGCCAGAAAGGGAAGTTCCACGGCATGATCGCCAGGATCGGGCCCAGCGGTTGATACTGAACGTAACTCTGCGCCGCGTCCGTTTGCGTCACTTCATCTTCCAAAAACCGTTCGCCATTGTCTGCGTAAAACCGGCAGGCGCGCGCACACTTCTCGATTTCGGCCACTGAATCGCGAAAGAGTTTCCCCATCTCCAGCGTAATGATGCGGGCAAATTTTTCCTTCTCGCGGAGCAACAGTTCCGCGGCGGCCTCCAGCATTTCCGAGCGTTCACTGAATGCGAGACGCCTGTATTTTTGGAAGGCCCGCTCGGCGCGGCCGAGTCGGTTCGCGATTTCGCCCTCGTCGAGGGCGGGGAACTCCTTCAGTTTTTCGCCGGTCGCGGGATTAAGGGAAGCAATCGCCATAAGGGATTCTACATCGCATTTTGGATCACAGCCGCAACCCTCTGGGAATCAAAACGCGATCCAGCAAATCGAAAAAGCCTTGCACAGCCAAAGCCAGCAGCGCCGCCGGGATGGCGCCCTGCAGAATCGTGGCGTGATCATTTAAGTTGAGCCCGCTCAGGATCGGTTCGCCCAGGCCGCCGGCGCCGATGAGCGCAGCGAGGGTGGCCGTGCCAACATTGATTACCGCGCTGGTTTTGATTCCTGAAAGAACCGAGCGTGACGCCATCGGTAGATAAATTTGGCACAGCCGGGCTGCCGGGCTCAGCCCAAGCGCGATGGCCGATTCGCGCAGCGAGCGCGGGATATCCTGCAGACCGCTGGCGGTGTTGCGCACAATTGGCAGCAGACTGTAAAGGAACAGCGCCGCAATTGCCGTGCGGGCGCTGATTCCAAAGAAGGGCAGGGGAACAAGCAACGCCAGCAAGGCCAGTGATGGAATGGTTTGCACGATGCCGGCAAAAGCAAGAATGCCGTGGCCGAGCGGGCCGCCCCGACTGGCCACGATCCCCAGCGGCACGCCCAGAATCACGGCGAGCAACAGTGACAGCCCGGTTAACTGAAGATGGCGCAAAATCCAGTGCGCCTCTTTGCGAACCAGCGATTCCTCTGACGCGGCATTTCCCGCGGAGCGCTCCGCGAAGTACAGGTCGGCGGCTTTCGTGTAATTTTTTGTGCGCTCCGCTTCGGCGTTGAGCCGCATCATGCGTCTCTCATCCAGCGTTCCTTCCAGGCGGCGCAACACCGCGATGGCGCTTTGGGGCAGGGAGAGCCGGAACAGGAATATTGCTTCGTATTTGGGAAAGAAATTGAGGTCGTCTTCCAAAGTCGCGAGATCGTTTTGTTCGATCCTGGCGTCGGTCGAGTATGCATCTTTGACGTCGATTTCGCCGCTGGCGAGCGCGCTGTAACCGAGCGCGTGATCAATGCCGGTGACGTTTCGCTGCGGCTGCGCGTATCGTTCGCGCAACCGGCTCCAGCCGTCTTCGCGCCCCAGGAATTCATGGGTGAGCCCCAGCCTGAGTTCGGGATGCTTTTGCAGATCGCTGATGGCGCGAATGCCGAGGCGTTTCGCTTCGCTGCGCCGCATCACCAGCGCATATGTATTGTTAAAACCCAGCGACTCCGTCATGCCGACGCCAAACTTCGCCAGCGCGCTTCGAATTTCCCCAGGCGCCATCGGCCCGCCGCTCCTGAGGATTTCCTGCGCAATCGTTCCGGTATATTCGGGGTAAAGGTCGATCTGACCGGTGCGCAGCGCCTGCCACAGAATAATGGTGCCGCCCATGCCCGGGCGATGCTCCGCCGAAATGCCGGCATTGTGCAACGCGCGTTTGGCAATCTCACCCAGCACATAGGATTCGGTGAATTTTTTTGAACCGATGATCACCGGATCGTTCGAAGCCAGGGCGACAAAAGGGGACAGTAGCAGAACAGCGCGCAGAAATTGGGAGCCCCAGCACGCGGCTCGTGCCGTTTGGCATTTTGCCGGGCGGCCTCCCGAGCATGGAAACATTTTCATCTGAGTGCGATTTCGCGTTGGGCGTGGATGAATTCCGTCACAAAAGGATCGGCGGGTCTTTCGCGCAGATCGGTAACTGAACCCTTTTGCACAACGCGCCCCTCGTTCATTAGCACGATTTCGTCCCCGAAATAAATCGCCTCAGCCAGATCGTGCGTGACGAAGAGCACCGTCTGCCGCAGCCGTTCAAAAATTTCCTTCAGATCGTGTTGCAACGAGGCGCGCACCAGCGGATCCAGCGCGCCCAGCGGCTCATCCAGCAAAAGCAATTCCGGCGAAAGCATCAACGCGCGCATTAGACTGACGCGCTGCCGCTGGCCGCCGGAAAGTTCCACGGGATACCGTGAAAGCAGTGCGGGAGAAAATCTTGTCAGTTCGCAAAGTTCGGCCAGCCGTTTTTGCATTTTCGCCCGGGAGGTTCCAAGATGGCGCGCCATCAGCAAAACGTTGGCGCTCGCGCTTAGATGCGGAAACAAACCGCCTTCCTGGATGACATAACCGATGCGGCGCCGCAGAAGCTGGATGCTGTGCGGCGTAATCGTTTGAGCGTCAAACTCGATGGAGCCGGAGTCCGGCTCTGCCAGGCCAACGATCAAGCGCAGCAGGGTCGATTTGCCGCAGCCGCTGGGACCGATAAGCACCGTCGTTTTGCCGCGTGCGATCGACAGGTTTGTGGAGTGCAGCGCGGTGGCATCGGCGTAGCGCTTGCTCACATCGACAAGTCGGACAAGGGCGCTCATGGCAAGGGCGAACCCGGGCCATTCTGCTGCCGGCGTCCGGGAAAAGGCAATCTCCAGATCGTTCGCAAACGCGATTGGTCTAGCGTGGCCTGGCGGTTACAAAGTAAAAGACGCCAAACAAACGCGCATCGTCGGTCCACAATTTCGCGAAATCGAAACCGGCCTGCCTCGCGAGCGCGGTGAAGCCCTCTGGAGTGTGCTTGTAGGAATGCTCGGTCAGAATCTTTTCGCCGGCGCGGAACAGGAACGATCGATCGCCGATTCGCACGGCTTGATCGACGGTGCTCACGAGATACATCTCGATCCGCCCGGCTTCCGAGTTGTAAACCGCTCGGTGTCGCCACTGGTGAAGATCGAAATTGCCGTCCAGTTCGCGATTGATACGCACCAGCAAATTCAAATTGAATTGCCCCGTGACGCCCGCGCGGTCGTTGTAAGCGGCTTCGATCACATTCGTCTCCTTTTGCAAATCTACGCCGATCAAGAGGCCGCCATTTGGACCGCACACGTTGGCAATGCGGCGCAGAAATTGCAGCGCCGCAGTGGGCTCAAAGTTGCCGATTGTCGAGCCGGGAAAATAAACAACGTTGCGCGTCGCATGGTGGCGTGGGGAGGGCAAGACCACAGGCTGCAGGTAATCAGCGCAGACCGGGAGAATTTCCAAATCGGGAAAGATTTTTCGAAAAAGCGCGGCCGATTTGCGCAGTTGCTTCTGCGAAATATCCACCGGTATGTAGGCGGCCGGTTTTTCCAGCGCCTCGATGAGAACCCGCGTCTTGGTGCCTGCGCCGGTGCCCAGACCGATCAATTCGATCCCCGGCCCCAATTGCGAGGCAATCTCGCGACGGTTGCGATCCAGGATGTCAATCTCGGTGCGCGTAATGTAGTACTCCGGCAGTTCACAAATCTTCTGAAACAACGCCGCGCCGCGTTCGTCGTAAAAATATTTGCAGGGTAGCATCCGCGGCATTGAAGAAAGGCCGGCGATTGTTTCCGAAAGGAACTCGGAACCCGGCGGGCGGAGCTGCTGGTCCGATTTCCACGCTGTGATCGGGTGGCCGCTCATTATGAAATTATCGTTCCGCGCGCGTTCGATGGACTCGCGGGCGGCCAAACTATTGCGGATCGCGCGCGAGTCTGATCCCGGTAAACTGCCACCGTTTTTCCGGTTGAAAGAAATTGCGATACGTGCGGCGGATATGCGTGCGCGAGGTGGCGCAGGAACCGCCGCGCAACACGTACTGGTTGCACATGAATTTGCCGTTGTATTCGCCCAGCGCGCCTGGCGCGGCGCGATAACCGGGGTAGGGCGAGTACGCGCTGCGCGTCCATTCCCAAACGTCGCCAAACATCTGGTGAAGAGCTGTCGCGGCCGGGGAGCCGTCAGCCTGCGGGTTCGCCGGCTGCGGATGAAATATTTCGCACTCCACAAAATTCCCTTCGACCGGGCAAGTCGCCGCTGCCTGTTCCCATTCGAACTCGGTGGGCAAACGCGCTCCCGCCCAGTTGGCGTACGCGTCGGCTTCGAAGTAACTGATGTGCGTGACCGGCTCGGATTCATCGACCGGACGCAGGCCCGCGAGCGTAAAATTCCACCATCGGCCGTCGCGTTTCACCCAGTAAAGGGGCGCTTCCCAGCGCTGTTCATTCACCGTCGTCCAGCCGAGCGACAGCCAAAACTCCGGGCGTTTGTAGCCGCCGTCTTCCATAAACGCCAAATACTCGCCATTGGTAACGAGGCGCGACGCCAGCGAAAACGCGGGAACCAATGCCCGATGTCGCGGTCCTTCGTTGTCGTAGGCAAATCCGCGGCCGTCGTGACCGATCTCAACGATTGCTTCGTTGAAGCTGACGAAATGGACCGGAGCCGGAAGCGCCGGCGCACGCGTTCCTCCCGATGCAAGCGCGGGGCGGTGCGTTCTGGTTTGGCGAAAAATCGGATAGAGCGGGTTTTGAGCAAAGACGTGCTTGATGTCGGTCAGCAGCAATTCCTGGTGTTGTTGTTCGTGGTGGATTCCCAAAACGAGAATCGGTTCGATTTCATCAAGCAGTTGTGCGCCGGCGCGGTCCAGCAAGTCCGCGATGTGTGAATCGATCGATGCGCGGTAACGCTGAGCCTCTTTGACCGTGGGGCGCGAGATGAGTCCGCGCAAATCGCGCCGGTGCATGTCGCCCGCCGCATTGTAGTAGGAGTTAAACAGGTAGGCGTATTCCGGGACTTCGGCGCGGTAGCCGGGGAGGAACTTTTTCAGGATGAAGGTCTCGAAAAACCAGGTGGTATGCGCCAGATGCCATTTGGTTGGGCTGACATCCGGCATCGACTGCACGACGCAATCTTCCGGTTCAAGCTCGCGGCAGAGAGCATTGGTAAAATCCCTGACTTCGCGGAAACGGCCCAGCAAGCGATCCGCGCGCGCGGGGGGGCGCGGCGAATGAGAAAGTTTTGCCGCTGCCGTGTCGGGAGCGGCCTCCGTGACGGCCCGACTCAAAGAATGTCTCCCTCTTGTTGCAGTTCTTCCCTGCGCGCCTCGAGCATCTGGTCGTGCGCCGCTTCTTCGAGGCCGTCGATCACGCAATGTTCGCCGACGGTTTCCTCTTCGTCGATGCCGGGGCGCGGCGCGCGATGGCCCCGGGAGCTGGCAATTACACTCCATTCTTCGATGAGATCAGCGTTGTCGGGTGTTTCCTCGGGAGGCGAATGATTCTCCGCACCCATGAGTTCCCGGCGCGCCTGTCGCCAGTCTGCTTCGGTAAATTGATTCGGGTCGCGCTCATCGATCATGGCGATCTCTCTCGCGCGCTTTTCCACTTCCTCCGGAGAAGGCGCGCCCAAGCCGTTGCCATGTACCGAAATTTTCCCGGCGCGCTGGCTGGGTTGTGAGTAATTGTCCATAACTGAATGGGACCGGGCGCCCCGTTGAAGTGACATTTTCCTTTACCGATTGGAGGCCTGCAATTCAAGCGATAAAAATGGCGGCCGCTGTTTGCGCATGAAAATGGAAAAGACAATTCAGCTCGCGGAGGGCGGGGTTGTTGGCTTTGAGGAGTTCGGCAACGCGCAGGGGGTGCCGGTGATTTTTTGTCATGGCTGGCCCAGTTCGTGCACGATGGCCAGACTGGCGGACGAGCCGGCGCGTGAGCTTGGCGTTCGCATCATCTCTCCCGATCGCCCGGGCATTGGCCGCTCCAGTTTTCAGAAGGGTCGGAAATTGATGGATTGGCCGCGAGTGGTCGAACGCCTGGCTGATCAGTTGAACGTGGCCGACTTTCGAATGCTGGCCATCTCAGGCGGCGCGCCTTACGCATACGCCACAGCGGTGGCGATGCCGGGGCGCGTGAAAGCCATCGCGATCGTCGGCGGCGCGATTCCCTTTGCCGAGCTCAAAAGCTTGGACGGGCTGCTGCCCCTTTACCGCTGGATGCTCGCGCTGTACCGGCGGCATCCGTATCTGTTGCGAAATCTCTTTTACCTTGCCCGGCCGATTCTCTCCCTGCGTCCGCCTGCTGGCCTTCGACCGCTTCTTTTAAAGTTGTTGATGTTGCGTCCGGCGGACGCGGAAAGCCTGCGCGATCGCGCCGCGTTTGAAGCGATCTTTGAAAGTCAACGCCGTGCCTGGCGCGCTTCTGCAGCGGGAGTGATCGCCGACGCACAGATCTATGCGGCGCCGTGGGGATTTGATCTTGAAGAGGTGCGGGCGCCCGTGCGCCTCTGGCATGGGAAAGAGGATCGAGCCTTTTCGTTCCATCTGGCTGAGCAAGTGGCGAGCCGTCTGCCCCACTGCCGGGCGCGCTATGTTGACCGGGCAGGCCACTATTCGCTGCCCATCCGCCATATGCGCGAGATTCTGGCGGACTTGATTTCGCTGTAGCGCGGGCCTGTTCGAGTCGCCAAATATGGCCCGGAGTTTTGGCGCATTTGGCGCAGCGGCGTTAGAATGGTGCTTATGGAGGAAGATTTCACCGGCGGAGCGATTCACGCTCAGCCCGCGCGGCGACAATGGAGCGTGGAGCCGCCGTTTGATCAACGCGTTCGTCAGTTGGTCCAGGAGTGGAACGGAACCGACTCACCGGAATTGATCGAGGAAATGATCGTGACTGCGCTGAAGCTTGCGCGCGACGGGACGAGCGTCGCGGACCTGAAGCTGATCAACCGTTCGGTAAAAGAGATGCGCTACGCGGCAAAAGTCTTCGCGCCGTTTCGGCATTTGCGAAAAGTCGTCATTTTTGGTTCGGCGCGCACGCCGGCCGGTTCGCCGCAGTACAAGCTGGCGGAGAATTTTGCCCGCCAAATCGTGGCACACAATTTCATGCTCATTACCGGGGGCGGAGACGGCATCATGGGAGCGGCGCAAAAGGGCGCCGGGCGCGCTCACAGCTTCGCGCTGAACATTCGCCTGCCATCCGAGCAGCGGGCAAACCGGATCATCGAAGGCGATCCCAAGCTCATCACCCTGAATTATTTTTTCACGCGGAAACTCAACTTCGTGAAGGAAGCGCATGCCTTCGTGCTCTTTCCCGGCGGCTTCGGCACGCTCGACGAAGCGTTCGAAGTGCTCACGCTGATGCAGACCGGCAAAACGCGCATCATTCCCGTCGTGTTACTGGATCAGCGCCGCGGAAATTACTGGGAAACGTGGATGAAGTTTGTCACCCGACGCCTGCTCAAATTCGGCTTTATTGCAAAAGAGGACCTTTGCCTTTTTAAGATCATGCACCACAGCGCAGAAGCGGTGGAGGAAATTTTGCATTTCTACCGGGTTTATCATTCTGCGCGCTGGGTCGGCGAGCGTTTCGTGATTCGCCTCAATCGTTCGTTGCCGCAGAAGGCGATTGCCGAGCTCAACAGACAATTTGCCGATCTACTGCGCAAAGGCTCAATCGTCCAGGGCGCCGCTTTGCGGGAGGAAAAAAACGAGCCCGATATCTGGCATTTGCCCCGCCTGATTCTTACTCCGTATCGCGATCGCTTTGGCCGGTTCCGCCAGTTGATCGACGCGATCAACGATTCAATCCCAAAATAGCGCAGAGCAATGCGCTCTTCTCAGAATAGCAAACGAACTTTGCCTTTTCCGCGTTCGATCCGGCCGATTTGCCTGGCCTTGAGAATTGCGGCGGCGCGCCGCGCATTTTTCTCCGCAACGATCGCCGCCATTCCCATGCCCATGTTGAAGACCTGATACATCTCGTGGGGATCGATCTTGCCACCCTGTTGCAGGATTTGGAAGATGCGCGGCGCGCGCCACGCTTTCGTTTCGATTACCGCGTCGCAATTCGGCGGCAAAACCCGCGGTAGATTGTCCACGAGGCCGCCGCCAGTGATGTGCGCCAGACCTTTGAGGACGCCGCCGGGAACTTTCGCCAGCAGCGGCTGATAATTTTTATGCACCCGCAGCAATTCTTCGCCTACGGTGATTCTGGATCCCGGCAGACGCGAATGGATCGCCAGGCGCATTTTCTCGAACAAAATTTCGCGCGCCAGCGAGTAGCCGTTGGTGTGCAGACCATTCGAGGCAAGACCGAGAACAACGTCGCCGGGCTGGATTTTGGCGCCGTCAATGATTTTCGATCGCTCGACAACGCCAACGATGCAGCCTGCAAGATCGTATTCGCCTTTGCGATACATTCCCGGCATCTGCGCGGTCTCGCCGCCCAGCAGCGCGCACCCCGCGGCGCTACAGGCGCGGGAAAGTCCGCGAAGCAACTGCTGGAATACGCGGGAGTCAAGTTTTTCGCAGCCGATGTAATCTAGAAAGAAAAGCGGACGCGCGCCCAGCACGGCGATGTCGTTCACGCAATGGTTCACCAGATCGGCCCCCACCGTATCGTGCTTGTTCATCGCGAACGCGATTTTCAATTTCGTGCCGACGCCATCGATGCTCGCAACCAACACCGGTTCGCGCATGCCGGGAAAGGTGGCTCGAAAGAGCCCGCCGAACCCGCCGATCCTGCCGAGCACCTGCGGGCCATGCGTTTGCCTGACGAACGCGCCAATGCGGCGCTTCAGCTGGTTTGCCAGATCGATATCGACGCCCGCGCGAGCGTAAGCTTTTTTCTCGTTAGCCACAACTTTCACAAATCTCTGTCAACTGCTGTCTGACTGCCGACTCGAATTTCCATGCGCTGAAGCTCTTCGGCACTGATTTAGTATCTCACTTTCTGTAAAGCAGAGAGGTTCAATTCAGACAACACGGAGCTGGGATTTGCCTCACGTGGCCGCAGTGCTTCCGCTCAACCCGGAAAGCAGTCGGGCTTGGAGATAAAGCCGTGATATCTGTCTAAGAGAGGCAAAAAAACGCGAGATCAACTTACTTCAAATCGGTAAACAGCGTCGGTTGCGCTTCCTGTTCGGCTAGAGCGCGTGCCCGGGTCTCGCGCTTTTCCATGATGAATTTGTCGAGCGCCGGATCGACGGGCAGGGGATAATCGCCGGTGAAACAGGCGAGGCAGAAACTGTTGAGCGGTTTGCCGGTGGCGCGTACCATGCCTTCGACATCGAGATAACCGAGGCTGTCCACGCCCAGATATTTGGCGATTTGCTCCATCGACATCTGGTTGGCGATCAATTTTTGCGGATCGGGAAAATCGATGCCGTAATGGCAGGCAAACCGGTGCGGGGGACAACTCACCCGCATGTGCACCTCTTTGGCCCCGGCCTCGCGCAAATTTCCCACGCGGGCTCGCGAGGTGGTGCCGCGCACGATCGAGTCGTCCACAACCACGACGCGTTTGCCGGCCACCATTTCCTTGATCAGGTTAAGTTTTACCCGCACGTCGAAATCGCGAATGAGCTGGCTGGGCTGTAAAAATGTGCGGCCGATGTAGTGATTGCGGACAAACGCGTGCGCGTACGGGATTTTCAGTTCCTCGGCAAAACCGAGCGCAGCGTAGTTTCCCGAATCTGGCACGGGAACAACGATGTCGGCTTCGGCTGGGAATCGGCGCGCCAGTTCGCGCCCCATTTCCATCCTGATTTTCCCCACGTTAACTCCGCCGATGATGCTGTCGGGGCGGGCGAAATAGACGTATTCAAACATGCAGAAGGCTGGCCGTTCATCCGGGAATGGTCGCTCGGAGCGCAGACCGTTCTCGTCGATGATGAGGACCTCGCCCGGCTCAATTTCGCGAATGAACTCCGCATGAATCAGGTCGAAGGCGCACGTTTCGGAGGCTACCACGTAGGCGTCGTCGAGCCGGCCCAGCGCCAGCGGCCGCCAGCCGAAAGGATCGCGCACTGCGATCAGTTCGCGTTCGCTCATGATCAGCAGCGAGAAGGCGCCCTGAATCCGACGCAGCGCCGCCAGCACGTTGCCGCCGTTTTCCGAAGGCTGCGCCAGCAGATGCAGAATGATCTCGCTATCCGCTGTAGTTTGAAAGATGGAGCCTTTCCGCTCCAATTCGTCGCGCAAAAGATCCGCGTTAATTAAATTGCCGTTGTGCGCGATGGCGATCTGACCGCGCACACAATCGACCACGAAAGGTTGCGCATTTTTTAACGTGCTCGTTCCGGTCGTCGAATAACGGGTGTGCCCGATCGCCCGGCTCCCTTTCAAGCGCTTGAGTTCCTCCTGCCCGAAAACCTGCGACACCAATCCCATATCCTTGTGCTGGAGAAAAGTGGTGCCCGGTCCGTTGCTGGTGACAATGCCCGCGCTTTCCTGGCCGCGGTGCTGCAGCGCAAACAAGCCGTAATAAGTGAGCACCGCCGCGTTCGGATGGCCGAAAACGCCAAACAATCCGCATTCGTGTTTCGGAAACATCGCGTCGAGTGGCGGTTGGATTTTTTCGGGGGGAGAGCTCACGCTGAATCCTTCACCAAATTGTAACCGGATTCAATCCCGAATGCTTTCGGGGTCAATCTGCTCCCTGTGGCCGGGCTTTACAAGCTCGGAATTGCTTCGATCTCTTCTTCGACGGCGCCCCCGATGGCGTGCTGCCATGCATGGTGAAGATTGCGGATTGGCCACCGGAAATCATGGCCGCCCAGTTTTATACGCAGCTGGCGGCCGCCAACGTGTCCGATCTTGCGGAAAGCGACGCCGCGTGCGCGCAGCAGCGAAGCGGCCTCGTCCGCATCGGCCGGGGCGACGGATAGGATGATGCGCGACTGCGATTCGTTGAACAGCGCCACGCAGGCTTGCATCAGCGATGGTTTCGGCGGCGCGGCATCCGATTCCGCCTGCAGGGCGACGCTGGCCCCGAGAAGTTGTTCAGGGTTAAAGCAACACTCCGCCAGCGCGACTCCCAGGCCGCCTTCGCTGCAATCGTGCGCGCTTTTCACCAGGCCTTTGCGAATCAAATCGCGCACGGCGTTTTGCACGCGGATTTCGTGCGCCAGATCGATTTTCGGCGGCGGACCGAGCTTTAGTCCGTGACATACTTTCAGGTATCGCGAGCCGCCTAAGTTGTAGCCGGGATCGTTGATCCCGGCACCGGCGCCGGCATCCCCAATGCCGGCCACAGAGCCGACGAGAATGATTACGTCACCTTCGCGTTTGAACCACTGGGTGGTGATATGCTTTTCGTCGTCGATCAGTCCGACCATGCCGATGGTGGGCGTCGGATCGACGACTCCACTGGGACTTTCGTTGTACAGGGAGACGTTGCCGCCGGTCACCGGTACGCCGAACGCGCGGCAGGCCTCGGCGACACCTTCGACTGCTTCGCGCAATTGCCAGAAGTTTTCCGGCTTGTACGGGTTGCCGAAGTTAAGGCAGTCGGTGATGGCCAATGGCCTGGCGCCGGAGCAGGTGAGATTGCGCGCCGCTTCGGCGACGGCGATTTTGCCGCCTTCGCGCGGGTCCAGCGCGCAATAGAGAGAATTGCAGTCGGTCGTAGCGGCGAGAATCTTATCTGCGTAGCGCACGAGGAAAACGGCGGCATCCGAACCTGGCCGCACGAGTGTGCCGGTGCGCACGGTGTGATCGTACTGGCGATAGACCCAGTTCTTCGAAGCAATGGTGGGGTCGGCAAGCAGTGTTGGCAGAGACTTCAAGAGGTCGGCAGCGGATGAGACGCGGATTTTTCTCAACAGGTCTGCTTCCTTGGCAACGGCGGCGGCTGGTTGCCTTGCCTCCCGCCGATAGAGGGGCGCCTCATCCGCCAGCGCCTTGGCGGGAATTTCCGCTGCAACGGCGCCGTCGTTGCGCACGCGCATCATGCCGTCGGCGGTTACGCGGCCGATTTCCACACACGGCACGTCCCATTTGGCGAAAATTTCGCGCACGACATTTTCTTTGCCGCGCTTGGCAATGATCAACATGCGCTCTTGCGATTCGCTCAGGAGTATTTCATACGGGGTCATGCCCGGCTCGCGCCTGGGGACTTTGGCCAGATCAATCTCGATGCCGCTCCCGGCGCGGCTTGCGGTTTCACAGGTGGAACAGGTAAGTCCCGCGGCGCCCATGTCCTGGATGCCCGCGATGGCGTCGTGCGCGATCAATTCCAGGCAGGCTTCCAGCAAAAGTTTTTCCTTGAACGGATCGCCCACCTGCACTGCCGGGCGATCCTGGCGCGATTGGTCCGTCAATTCCCGGGAGGCAAACGCCGCGCCAGCCAGGCCATCGCGGCCAGTTTCTGCGCCGACGTAAAAGACCGGGTTGTCCACGCCTTTTGCGGTGCCGCGCGCCAGCTGCTCGTGGCGCAGCACGCCGAGACAGAAGACATTCACGAGCGGATTGCCTTCGAAACTTTCATCGAAATAAATTTCGCCGCCGATGGTGGGAATCCCCACGCAATTCCCATAATGGGCAATGCCGGAGACCACTCCCGTGAAAAGGCGCCGGTTGGCCGCCAGCCGGGAATTGGAGATTTTGGATTTTGGACTGCGCGCGATCGGTCCGAAGCGAAGCGAATTCAGACAAAATTCCGGTCGCGCCCCCATGGTGAAGATGTCCCGGATAATGCCACCCACGCCGGTGGCTGCGCCCTGGAACGGTTCGATGGCGCTGGGATGATTGTGGCTCTCCATCTTGAACGCCACGGCCCACCCGTCGCCAATGTCCACCACGCCGGCGTTTTCTTCGCCAGCTTTGACCAGAATGTTCGGGCCGTCGGTGGGAAATTTTCTGAGCTCCAGCCGCGAGTTTTTGTAGGAACAATGCTCGCTCCACATCACGGAAAAAATTCCCAGCTCCGTGAAATTGGGTGCTCGCCCGAGGATTTTTTTGATGCGCTCGAATTCGTCGGCGGTGAGGCCATGTTGTTCGACAAGTTGCGGTGTGACGACTGGCTCGGCGCTCGGGAGTTGGCGACTCATGTTCACGGCATGCTAACAAATCCGCGGTTCGTCTCAAATTTCCCCGGGTTGCGAATTCACCGACACGTCGAGATCCCAAACGGTAAGATCACAATCCCAGCACCTCTTGTGTTCACCGCGTTGTGGCGGAGTTCTGCGTAACTCGCGATATTTTTTAAAGAGCGGCGGCACACGGGAGCGGCGTTTGCGTTTCCAAAGCAAATCGCGGAACATTTACGCAATGGCGTTTGATCTGAAGGAGATTATTGCCGCGCGACTGGGCGAAAATTATCAGCTGCACGAGCGTTACATCAATCGCACGCTGGTGCAGGCGCAGCGCGTGATTGGGTTCGACAAGGTCTATGCGCGGGCCGAAGGGGCGTATCTCTACGATATGGATGACCAACCGTATCTGGATTTTCTCAGCGGCTACAGCGTTTTTAATATTGGCCGCAACCATCCGCTGGTGAAACAGGCCATCCGCGACGTGCTGGAGCTCGACCTGCCGAACATGGTGCAGATGGATTGCTCGCTTCTGAGTGGTCTGCTGGCAGAGGCAATTGTCAAACGGACGCCGCCGCATCTCGATGCCGTCTTCTTCTGCAACTCGGGCACCGAGGCCATGGAAGGCGCGCTGAAGTTCGCCCGCGCTGCGACTGGACGAAAACGCGCCGTATCGCTCGCGAGCGCGTTCCATGGGCTGACCATCGGTTCGCTCTCCCTGATGGGATGCGAAAGTTTCACCGAAGGTTTCGGACCGTTGGTGGAAGGTTTTGATGCCCGGGTGCCGCTGGATGACGTTGATGAACTGGATCGGCAGCTGCGCTCGCGCGACGTCGCGGCGTTCGTCATTGAACCGGTGCAGGGAAAAGGCTGCGCGACCTCCCAGACGGATTTCTTCGTGCGCGCCCAAGAGCTTTGCCGCAAATTCGGAACGCTCTTTATTTGTGATGAAGTGCAGACTGGCCTTGGGCGCACCGGCAAAATGTTCGGGTTCCAGCATTGGAACCTCGAGCCGGACATCATCACCCTGGCCAAAACCTTAAGCGGCGGGTTCGTCCCATGCGGGGCCATCGTGACCCGGCGCGACATTTACCAGAAAACCTTTTCCCGCATGGACCGCTGCGTGGTCCATTCGTCCACTTTCGGGCGCAACAACCTCGCGATGGCGTGCGGCCTTGCCGCCTTGGAAGTGATCGACCAGGAAAATCTGGTTGAACGCGCGGCGAAGATGGGCGCGCTACTGATGGAGAAGATCGATAATCTGCGCGCCAAACATTCCTTCATCAAGGAAGTCCGCGGCAAAGGCCTGATGATCGGCATCGAGTTTCACGAGCCGCGCGAGTTCAAGCTCAAGATGGCCTGGAAACTGTTGCACAAGATCGACCAGGTGCTCTTCGCGCAAATGATCGTGACCCAGATGTTGAGCAAACATCGCATCCTTACCCAGGTGGCCGGCCATGGCATGGATGTTTTAAAAATTCTGCCACCTCTGATCATCGGTGAAAAAGAGATCGACATGTTCGTGGGCGCGCTCGATGACGTGCTCACGGAGTGCCGCAGGTTCCCCGGGCCGATGTGGGAACTGGGCAACAATTTTATGAAGGCGGCTATTGGTGCGCGCCGTTCCAGCGAAGCGCGTCCGGTGTCGGCGTAGATCGCAATGCGGCCCGAGCGCCCAGTTTCGCATTGTTTGGCGCGGCAGACCGGCGTACCTTCAAAACCGTCGCGAGCGTTCAGGCAAATGGAGGGAAAAATATGACAACCGCTGTTGAACAAACCACGAAGCTCAACCAACTGGAGCAGCTCCGAAAATTTACCAAAGTCGTCGCCGACACGGCCGATTTCGAATCGATCCGGCAATTTAAACCGCAGGATGCGACGACGAATCCCAGTCTCGTTTACGCGGCGATTCAAAAGCCCCAGTACGCCCATTTGCTCGCCGAAGTGCTCAAGGAGCGGAAGCAGTCGGGACTGAGCGGCGCGGCGCAAATCGAAGATATCTGCGACCATCTGTTGGTGCAGTTCGGATGCGACATTCTGGAAATTGTGCCCGGACGCGTTTCCACCGAGACCGACGCGCGGCTCTCGTTTGACGTGCAGGGTTCCATTAACAAGGCGCGCCGGCTGGTGCAGCTTTACGAAACACGCGGCATCCCGCGCGAGCGGGTGCTGATCAAAATTGCCTCCACGTGGGAAGGAATTGCTGCGGCCGAAGCACTGACCCGCGAAGGCATCCGATGCAATCTCACTCTGATGTTTTCCCTGGTGCAGGCAGTCCGCTGCGCCGAGGCAAAGGTGCAGTTGATCTCGCCGTTCGTGGGCCGGATCTATGATTGGTACAAAAAGGAGACGCATCGGGATTACTCCGGCGCGGACGATCCCGGCGTGCAGTCGGTCACCGAGATTTATACGTACTACAAAAAATTCGACATCCCGACCGAGGTAATGGGCGCCAGCTTCCGCAACACGGGACAAATCCTGGAGCTGGCCGGGTGCGATTGTCTCACCATCAGCCCCGAGTTAATGAAGGAGCTTTCCGAGTCCTACCAACCAGTCGAGCGCAAGCTCAGCCCCGAGAAAGCGAAGGCCGCAAAGATCGAGAAGCTGGAACTTGATGAGAAAAAATTCCGTTGGCTGCTGAACGAGAACGCCATGGCCACGGAGAAGCTGGCCGAAGGCATCCGCAAATTTGCAGTTGATGTTGTGAAGCTGGAGAAACTTGTGGCCGGCAAGTTGTAACAGCCGGTAGAGTTCGTTGGCAGCGCCTTCAGTTTCCGGGGTTATGGCATGTTTAACATCGTTTTGGTCGAGCCGGAGATTCCACCCAATACGGGCAATATCGGCCGGCTATGCCTCGCCACCGGCTCCAGCCTGCATCTGATCCGGCCGCTGGGCTTCTCATTGGACGATCGGCGCTTGAAGCGGGCCGGTCTCGATTACTGGAACGCAGTGGATCTGCATCTGTGGGATTCATTGCCCCAGCTTCAGTCACACCAGCCTTTGGATGCGCGCTACTTTTATCTGACCACCAAGTCTAAACGCGCCTATTGGGACGTCGAATTTTGCTCGGGCGATTTTCTGGTATTTGGCAGGGAAACCAAAGGGCTGTCGGAAGAGCTGTTGGCAAAAAACCCCGACCACTGCCTGACTATCCCAATGCTCGGAACGCGCTCGCTGAATCTGGCTACCGCTGTGGCTATCGTCCTATTCGAAGCTTTCCGGCAGCGACAACGAAAGATTGCACCGCCTTCGCCGCAGATCGGGGCCGCGCCTTCCCATCAACCCAAGGATTAACTCGGCGTCTCCACAAAGGAGACAACTCGTTTTTACCTCCTGCGCTCGCCTGTTTCGCTTTTATCCTGCAAAAGCGCCGGGCCCTGCCAAAAGCAACCCCAAATTCATCCAACCGGCCCGAAATGAGAGGTGATGATCCATTTTGCTGCCCGCCTTCGGCAGGCGCTCGGTTGTTCCGTTTATGCAACCGATCGAGCGCCGCGGAAGCAAGCAGCAAGGCCCCCTCATCGACGCCAACAAATGAAAAGGAGAAATTTGCATCATGAAAAGTCGAAACATCCTCATCCTGTTCTGTTCGCTGCTGTCCTGTGCGCTTTTGGCACAAGCGCAGGCCGCGCCGGAGAGCGCGCTGCCGGGGTTTAACACAGCTGATGGCGATCACGCGCTGTTTAATGTCAGCACCGGTATAGGTAACTCGGGCTTTGGCTGGTATTCGCTCTTTGCCAACACGGCCAACGGTTTCAACACCGCTCTTGGCGCCGGGACCCTGGCTCTGGCCACGGCCGATGACAACACCGCGGTGGGCGCGGTGGCGCTCCTGCTCAATAGCAGTGGCAGCGATAACACGGCTCTGGGCACAGGAGCGCTGCTCAACAACACGACCGGGACTAGCAACACTGCGGCCGGGGCGTTTGCCCTTACCAACAACACCACCGGCAACGGCAACATTGCCCTGGGGGACGATGCCGGGAGGAACCTGACGACTGGGGATAACAACATCGACATTGGCAACAGCGGTGTGGCGGGCGAATCTGGGACGATTCGCATAGGCGATCCGGCTGTGCATGTGGCGGCGTTTCTTGCTGGGATTATCAACATGAATCCTGTTGCGCCGATCCAGGCAGTGTTAGTGGATCCGGCTACTGGCCAGCTTGGGATGGCTGCTGTGGGCAGTTTCCCGCCCGGACCGCCCGGGCCGCAGGGCCCTCCCGGGCCGCAAGGGCCGCAGGGGCCTGCTGGGCCACAAGGCCCGCCGGGACCACAGGGACCAGCTGGGCCGGCTGGGCCACAGGGGCCACAAGGTCCGCAAGGACCACAAGGTGATCCCGGACCGCAGGGCCCACAAGGACCGCAGGGTCCGCAGGGGCCTCCTGGCATCGGTGTGCTCGAGCTTGCTGTCGAGCAGACCGGTGTGGGGGACGGGGCGCTCAGCGCTGGAGGCGACACGGCCAACACTGCTGTTGGGTTCCATGCCTTGTTCAACGACACTACAACCGGCAACTATAACACGGCCCTGGGTGACCATGCGCTTGTTAACAACACCACCGGCAACGGCAATACGGCCAGTGGCGATTTTGCGCTTGCCAACAACACGACTGGCAGTTTCAACATTGCGATAGGAAGAGACGCGGGCGGCAGCATCGTGACGGCGAACAACGTGATCGCGATCGGCATCCTGGCGCGGACATAAGCAACACTACTTGGATCGATCATATCTTCGGAGTAAACTTTCTCGGCGGAGCGTTGTCGGTTGTTGTATCCCCAGGCGGCCAACTGGGCACTGTTTCTTCCTCAGCTCGCTTCAAGAAGGACATTGCTGATATGGGCAAAAGCAGTGAGGCGATTCTGTCGCTGCGGCCGGTGACGTTTCACTATAAGAACGATACGAGCGCTGTGGCGCAGTTTGGCTTGATTGCCGAGGAGGTGGAGAAGGTCGATCCCGACTTGATCATCCGCGACAAGGAGCGCAAGCCGTACAGTGTGCGTTATGAAGCTGTCAACGCCATGCTGCTCAACGAGTTTCTCAAGGAACACAAGAAAGTTGAGCAACAGGCGCAAGAAATGCAGGAGCAACAGACGCGCATCAAAAAACAGCAAGCAACGATTGCCGAGTTAAAAGCCGCGGCTGCGACGCAACAAGCGACCATAGCCGAATTGAAGGCCACGGTAGCTCGGCAGCAGAGAGAGATGGAAGCGTTCACCGCACAGTTGAAAGAGCAGGCAGCGCAGATCCAAAAGATGAACGCACGGCTGGAGATGCAGAAGGCGGGACTTAAGGTGGCGAACAATCGTTAGGCCAATCGCAGCTTGCGCTCTGTAGCCGGGGTCGGTGACCCCGGCCTCCAAAAGATCTGATCTTAGCCTCTGAGCCGGGATCACCGATCCCGGCTACAGTTGGCGCGCACCGACTAAACACAGTCGCGGCTTGCGCTTTGTACTCTATAGCAACACCACCGGCTTCTCCAACACGGCCACCGGCTTTCCGGCGCTTCAAAACAACACCACCGGCGATGTCAACACGGCCATCGGCGATCATGCGCTGTTTAGGAACACCACCGGCCACAGCAAGACGGCCGGCGGCAATGCCGCACTTGTTAACAACACCACCGGCTTCTCCAACGCCGCCACCGGCACGAGCGCGCTCGTTAGCAACACCACGGGCGGCGCCAACACGGCGACCGGCTTTGTGGCGATCTTTAGCAACACCGGCGGCAACAGCAACACGGCTATCGGCCATGACGCTGGCTTCAATCAGACCACCGGTTCCAACAATGTCTATATCGGCTCGGGAATGGTGGGCGTGGCTGGGGAGAATGGTCAGATCTATATCGCCAATGTTAACAGCGTGACGATTGGCGGCGGTGGGAGCGACACTGTTACCGTGGAGCTTTCCACGGGCCGAATCGGCCATCTGAGCTCCTCGCGGCGTTACAAGGAGGCTATCCAACCGATCAACGACGCCAGCCAAGCCATTTACCGGCTTAAACCAGTCACTTACCGTTACAAGAAAGAAGTTGATCGGACGCAGTCGCCTGCCTTTGGGCTGATTGCCGAGGATGTGGCGGAGGTCAACCCGGCCTTCGTGGCGCGCGACGCCAAAGGCCAGCCTGAAGCCCTGCACTACGAGCAGATCAACGCCATGTTGCTCAACGAGTTTCTCAAGGAACACAAGAAAGTGGAGCAACAGGCTCAACAAATGCAGGAGCAACAGACGCGCATCGAGAAACAGCAAGCAACGATTGCCGAGTTAAAAGCCGCGGCTGCGACTCAACAAGCGACCATAGCCGAATTGAAGGCCACGGTAGCTCGGCAGCAGAGAGAGATGGAAACGTTCACCGCACAGTTGAAGGAGCAGGCTGCGCAGATCCAAAAGATGAACGCACGGCTGGAGATGCAGAAGGCGGGGCTTAAGGTGGCGAACAATCGGTAGGCGCCCTGCGCTTTGTAGCCGGGGTCGATGACCCCGGCTACGGCTCAGCCTTCAACTTCGCGCACGATGAATTCCTGCAAAAAGCCGTAGAAATTTATCTGGAACAGGCTCAGGTCGCGGCGTGAGCCGATGGGGAAGCGAAAGTGGTCGTTTAATTCTTTTTCGGTAAAGTTGTTTTTCGCAGCGATGACCAGCCGCGCCTGGTTCAACGCGTTGAGCCAGGCATCGGTGTGAGCGGCCGGAATTCGCAGCGCGCAGTTTTTGAAGCTTTTCTCTTTGCCATTGAGTTGCTCCAGATCGCGCGCCACGGTTTGGGTGGCCGACTCGAAAAGGCGGCGCAATTCCGGTTCCACGTAAGTTCTCCATTCTGCGCGAAGCTCGCCTTCATCGCCTGGGGAACTGAAGAGTCGTTGTTCGGCCGCCGGAGCGCCTTCGGTTTTTGCGCTTGCGGGAATCTGCCTGAGAAGTTCGGCCAGGAAGGGGTCGAGTTCGGAAATTTCGATGTCGCCTTGGCGCCTGCGAATTTCCATGTCAAACAGCTTTCTCGAGGGTGGCGAGCAAGAGGTACCCGTGCAATTGCTGCACATAAAGTTCGGCCGGCTCGCGCATGCCGGTCCAGAGGATCGAGCGCCCTTTGTGATGGACTTCCAGCATGTGTCTTTCGGCTTTTTCGCGCGGGTAACCAAACACGCGTTGGAAGACCATTGTCACGTAGCTCATCAAGTTTACCGGGTCATTGTGAACGACGACGTTCCAGGGAACTTCCAATTCCTCTTGGGAGCGCGTTTCTTTTTCAATGGCAGGCGTGCCGACGGTTGAGGCGGCGCTGCGCAGCGGCTGAGCAATCATGGCATAGTCAGGAGGCAGCGCCACTGCGGCCTGACATGGCTCTCCGCTCATTCTAAAAAAATAACATGCGCAGCTTTCAGTTCAATGGCGCCTGCGGTGGGGAAGCGGCGGACCTGGGAAAGAAACCTTCGAGCGCGCGGCCCGGCTCTTACAGCGAGCAACGAAGAATTTCTTCCTGCGCTTGGGCCATTTTTTGTGCGGAGCGACGTCTTTTATCGTCGAACCCGTGCAGGTGCAACAGCCCATGGATAATGTACAGGCACAGCTCGCGCCGGAGCGAGTTGCCAAATTCCCGGGCATGCCGTCTTGCTGTTTCGACGCTGACAAAAATTTCGCCGTGCTGAAAGGTGAGCACATCGGTCGGCCCGCTTTGACCCATAAATTGTTGGTGCAACTGCGCCATCCGCCGATCGGAGACCAGCCACACGAACACTTCGTTTAGTTTGGTCAACTCTGTCGGCCGGTCCCTGTGGAGGCGCAGGCAGCGGCATAGCGCCCTTTTTGCGAACTCTTCGAGAGCTGCTGGATCGACGCGCACTTTGCGCTGGCGATTGGCAACGCGGATCGCGGAAGAAAGCGGCCGATTGCCAGTTGCCGAGCGCCAGGGTCCAGTTTCAGCTTTTTGCGCCAGATTCCCTTTGAAGTGCTTCATCTATAAATTTTCAGGAATGAAAGAGCCGCACAAAAACTTCACCTTTCGTCTCTTAAATTGGCGAAGAAACCTCGCCCGCGGCGATTGGCAACTGGTCACGGTGGCGGGCGATGTTCGGCCAGGAAATTGCGAGTGATGAGGCGGGCGCCTTTGTCAAAAGTCAGATAGGCCCAGGCCCATTGGAAAAGCACCAACAGGCGGTTCCTGAATCCGATTAGATAAATAATGTGCACGAAGAGCCAGGCCAGCCAGGCCGGCCACCCGCTCAGATGAATGAACCGTAAATCGGCGACAGCTTTGTTGCGCCCGATGGTGGCGATGCTTCCCTTGTCCCAGTAACGGAATCGCTCGGGCTGCCGGCCCTTGATCATCGCAAGCACGTTGCGCGCGGCGTGACGCCCCTGCTGCATTGCCACCGGCGAGACGCCCGGCAACGGTTCGCCAGTCTGATGAGAAAAATTCGCCAGATCGCCGATCACCTGAACTTCGGGGTGGCCCGGTATTGTCAGATCGGCGTTTACGATCACGCGCCCCATGCGGTCAACCGGCGCGCCGAGGCTTTTCCCGACGAAGGAGGCGTTGTTGCCTGCGGCCCAGATTTTCACCCGGCAGGGGATGAATTCGTCGCCGATATGGACGCCCGCTTCGGTGAGATTGGTAGCGCGCGTGCCGGTGCGCACTTCCGCGCCGAGGGCGGTCAATTGTTTCTGCGCGCTGGCAGACAAATCTTCCGGATACGCGGCGAGCAGACGCGGCTCGCCTTCGATGAGAATCACACGCGCTTGCGAGGGATCGATGTGCCGGAAATCTTTGGCCAGCGTGTATCGGGCGATTTCCGCAATCGCCCCGGCCATTTCCACGCCGGTGGGCCCGCCGCCGATGATGACAAAAGTCATGGCCGCTTTGCGCGCGCTTTCGTTGGTGATTTTCTCCGCGTACTCAAAGGCCATGAGGATGCGGCGCCTCAGTTCAATGGCGTCTTCGAGGCTTTTGAGGCCGGGCGCAAGTGTTTCCCATTCGTCGTGGCCGAAGTACGAATGGCGCGCGCCAGTCGCCAAAATCAGGTAATCGTAGCTCAGCTCCATGTCGTTGGTTTTGATCACTCGCGCGTTTACATCTACCGATTCCACCTCGGCCAGGATTACCTCGACATTTTTGTATTTGCTCAATATCGAGCGCACCGGAGCGGCAATGTCGGCCGGCGAAAGCGCCGCGGTCGCGACCTGGTAAAGCAAAGGCTGAAAGAGATGGTAATTGGCGCGGTCGATCACCGTCACACGCACATTTTTACAAGCCAGCTTTTTCGCCGCCTGCAGCCCTCCAAACCCTGCGCCGACAATGATGACGCGCGGCTTTTGTTTGTGGCCTGCCTCCATGGATACAATCTTTCAGAAAAGAGGCGCTGCTCAAAGCGCAACCTTTGCAGGGCCGCGGCACGCGGTTGCCGCAGCGCGAATTAACGCTACGTTCTGGGCCTTATGCCGAAGCCAATTGCCCGGAGCAAAACCCGCAAATCCGTCGCCAAACGCTTTAAAATAACCGCTGGCGGCAAAGTGCTGCGAG
>Ga0209810_1001560_pt1 | contig 33600 bp, 24 predicted proteins | sample Coa_R1_7_FD_187159 | JGI IMG/M metagenome (GOLD analysis project Ga0209810, IMG submission 187159) | Surface soil microbial communities from Centralia Pennsylvania, which are recovering from an underground coalmine fire - Coalmine... | ecosystem: Environmental > Terrestrial > Soil > Unclassified... | reverse complement strand
ATCGGCGAAGAGCACGGCGGAGACTTTGGGTTTCGCTGCGCTGACGGCGCAAGGGCAGACCCCAGAGGCAGGGTAACAGGATGGGATGAGACGATGGAGACGCATGAGACAAATGAGACACTTTCTGCCGGGCTGGTATCCCGCCGACTTTGACGCGCAGGGAATTGGACGTCAGTGGGTCGGGTGAGGGAAGTCTCACCAGTTCTTTGCTTCCCGGAGTTTTCCCTGAGCGAGGCCGAAGGGCTGCGCTCAAAATGACCGGACGAGGAGGTCAGAATGGCAGATGAGAGGTACGTGGGGGGAATGATGAAGCGATGGAGGCAGTTTTTGTGGCGCCGCTCAGTGGGATGAGTTCACTTCCTCGGTATCCAGAACCCACTTCTGCGCGGCAATGCCGATGATCATCAGTTCAAGGTCCTGGGAGCCCTCCGCGCGGAATGAGTGCACTTCCGCGAGGCGTATGGGGACCGCGTCGCCCTTGCGAATCGCGGCACGCTGGCCATTCACTTGCGCCTCACCCTCACCGTCGAGGACATAATAAATCTCTTCAACGCCCGCGTGCCGATGACGACCCTCCGACGTCCCTGAAGGCAAAAGCAGGTGATCCACATAAGACCAGTTGGTCAGAAAGATTTCCGGGTGCAATGCGCGGCGATACCGTGCAACGCCCTGGCCGCCGAGGTAATCTGCAACCGGCTTGAGCAGAGCCTTGTCGAATCGCAGGGTCATGAAAACCGGAATCGGATCAAGCGGCACACCCACGCGCGGGTCATCCAGATTGAAGGCGTCGTATTTCCCCTTGACGGCGGACACGTTGATGTTCATGAATTCCACCGGCTCGCTGGAAGGATTATAGATGGCATGGGAATGACCCATGCGGCAGGGCGCTCCGGCCGGGCCTTTCAATACCGACGTGCGGCCATCAATCGTAAACTGAGCTTCACCGTCGAAGATGATGAACATTTCCTCGCAGCGATTATGAAAGTGATGACCCACGCCTCCATGCGGCATAATCCGGCAACGGTCAATAAAAAAGAAATTGGTCGTCAAAGCGTCGCTCGACAGGAGGCGCTGGCATGCCATCTCACCCGCGCCATGATGCGATCGGCTGAGCTGATACTTGCCTGGATCGGTGTGTCGGATGCGTTCGGCAAGCGGTTCGGAGGCGAGCGCCGGCAAGGCCAATGAACCCGCCCCTGCCAGCATGGTCTTCAAATAAGCTCTGCGCTTCATCTCTTGAAGGGTTTTGCCCAGCGCCGCTTGATGGCCGCCCTCACACAATCCGGAGCGTGAAGCGGGAGGGGTTGATGAAATCATGCGTAAGGGATATGAAGCCCATCCATAACGCCTTTCATATAGCCGATGGCAAAAAGCTTGCCCAGGATTGCATATCCGGGATGCTCGTTCGATTCACCTTCCATCGTCGGGGCATGGTCGGGCCGCATGGGGCCGTTGAAGCCCGATTGGTGATAGACCTGAAGCATGTGGGGCATATCGGTGGGGCCGTTATCATGGAACGTCTCCACAAAATGCTCGCGAGTGCCCTGAATATCCCGGAAGTGCACAAAGAAGATTTTCTGCTGGGCGCACCACTCGCGCGCCAGCGCCTCAATATCTTCCCCCATCAGCTTGAAGTTGGCCTGGCAGAAAGTGATGCCATTCACGGGGCTGGGCACGATATTGAGCACGCGGCGGAAATTCGCCCCGCTGATGAGGATTCGACCGATGCCGCGTAGAGGCGAGATGGGCGGATCATCCGGGTGCAGCGCCATCTGGATTTTGGCTTTTTCGGCGACCGGGATGACCGCTTTCAGAAAATACTCAAGATTCTGCCAAACCTGTTCTTCGCTGATCCTGCCCCATTTCGTGAGCCCCTGCTTTTCGGCAACCTGGTAGTCAAACTCGCTGGTCAGCGCGCCGCCCCGCGCCGGAACCTCCACATTGGTACGATACCAGCCGATACCAGCCATGAAATTGTAGCAGATCATGGGAATCCCAACCTGGCTGAGAGCCTCAATCGCCGCGCAGTAGTTTTGGATTTCCTCATCGCGCCCGGGCGCTCCCAGTTTGATTTTCTCCGCAGGCACCGGATGACTTTCAACGCCGGCAATTGTAAGCCCCGCCGCATTAAATTCCGCCTTGATCTTCGCCAAAGTTTCCGCATATTGGTTGCTGGGAACCTTGCTTAACTCGCCTTCAACGCTGACAATCGCGTGAGTGACGCCCATCTGGCGGGCAAGCCGGAATCGGGAATTCTGGCCCGGGCTGAGCATCAGAGCCAGCTTGATGCCATGATCATTTTCGAGTGGGGCTCTGCGAATCGGCATTGCCGATCCGCCCCCGGAGGATGGGACGCCTGCCGCAGCCAGCATCGCCAGAGTTCCCTGAATGTAGTCCCGACGCGTGAATTTGGTCATAAGCTGTAGGTTCCCTCAATGAAGATCTTCACAGGTGGCGCCTCAGCCGGCTATGAGGCATAAACCTGGTACCGTGTCCCGTTTAATGATTTACCATAGGGCCCACATCATCACCACCCTCATCACCACCCTCACCACCCTTCCGCCCTCCGCAGAGAGGCGAGGAATCTCCCTCCCTGATTAAGGAAGGCTAGGGGTGGTTGTTGTAAAGAATGGGCCGGGACAGGACACTTGATGATACGCTTCTAGTATTTTCGTAGCACCCCGATGACGCGCCCCTGAATTTTGACACGGGCTGCGGGAAGAATGATAGGGTCCATTTGCGAATTGGCAGGCTGGAGCCGCACCTGACCATTCGGTTCCCGGAAGAAACGCTTCAGAGTCGCATCGGTGCCCTCGATCAACGCCACGACAATTTCGCCGTTGCTCGCCTCCTGCGCACGTTGCACCAGAATATAATCGCCATCGCAGATGTGATCGTCAACCATGGAATCACCTTTGACCCTGAGGACGAAAATTTCGCCTTTGCTTCTTGTAAAATCTCCCAAAGAAAATGTCTCTGCGGTGGGATAAGCTTCCACGGGATGGCCGGCTGCGATTCTGCCCAGCAGGGGAAATTTCAGGTCGGTTAAAGACTCGCCCGGGGCAGCTTTCGTCATGCTGAGGCTGCCCTTCTTGCGCAGACCGGGGCGCAGGGAAGTTCTGGTAAACGGCACCGGACCCGGCATGGCCACGACATCAATCGAACGACTCTGGTTATAACCGCGCCGGATGAACCCCTTTTTTTCAAGATTTTCAATGTGCTTGTGAACCGTCGCCAGGGAGGAAAGACCCAGGGATTCCCCGATCTCCTCGAAACTGGGTGAGTAGCCTTGCCGGTTGATGAAGTCAACCAGAAAATCCAGCACCTGTTTTTGCCGTCGCGTGAGGGCCATCATTGCCTCCCTTGCATCCTGAAACCGACAATTCCCGAGCCGCGGCGCGGTGAGCCGTCAGGAATGCATGTTGGAACTGACACTCCAAAGCGGGTCTTCTCGCGCGCAGAATCAACCCTTGTGGCGTCCACGCGCTTTCCATACATAGTTTTGGCGAATAAAAAGCGAAATGTCAAGTGAGAAATGCAGTGCGCTCTGGGCTTCCGGGATTCCCTGCGTGATAGCGGAATTAAGCTCGCGGCAGCTTTGCCTGACAGGACACAAGTTTGACGAAGGGCCGTCGCACCTCGTAACATACAAGGTTTGGCTTTTAGCGTTTAACTCCATTGGAGGCACATGACATGGCGATTAAGGTAGGGATCAACGGATTTGGACGAATCGGGCGGAACGTGCTGCGAGCTTCGCTTGCAGACCCGGAGATCGATTTCGTGGCCGTCAATGATATTACCGATCCCAAGACGCTCGCTCACCTGTTGAAGCACGACTCGGTGCTCGGAACCCTGGATGCCGAGGTGGGTCACGGGGAAGATTACATTACTGTGAATGGGAAGAAGATTCATGTCTTCAAGGAAAAAGATCCGGCCCGGATTGACTGGTCTTCTCTGGGGGCGCAGATTGTGGTTGAATCCACGGGCCTGTTCACCAAGGCGGAGGATGCCGGAAAGCACCTGAAGGGGAGCGTCAAGAAAGTCATCGTCACCGCTCCGGCGAAGGGCGAAGATATCACGATTGTGCTGGGCGTGAACGAAAAGCAGTACGATCCTGCCCGACATCATATTATTTCCAACGCTTCCTGCACCACCAATTGTCTGGCGCCGGTGGCCAAGGTGGTCAACGACCACTTCCACATCCTCAAAGGTTCGATGACCACGATTCACTCTTACACCAACGACCAGCGGACGCTCGACCTGCCTCACAAGGACCTGCGTCGCGCCCGCGCCGCAGCACTTTCCATCATCCCCACAACAACCGGTGCGGCCAAGGCCGTGGGGCTGGTGCTGCCGGAACTCAAGGGCAAACTCGATGGCTATGCCATGCGTGTCCCCACGCCCAACGTCTCGCTGGTGGACCTGGTGGCTTTTGTGGAAAAAAGCACCACCACGGAGGAGGTGCAAGACGCGCTGAAAAAGGCTGCTGAAGGGCCGCTCAAGGGCATCCTGGGATACACCGAAGAAGAATTGGTTTCCGCTGACTTCCGCGGCGATCCTCGCTCCTCAATTGTGGACGCCGGCTTCACGAAGGTGATTGACGGGAATTGCGTAAAAGTTACCTCGTGGTACGACAACGAATGGGGCTATTCCTGCCGCGTGCGCGATCTGGTGAAGTTTGTCGCCAGTAAGCAGTAGAAGGCGGAAAGCAGAAGGCGGGAGGCAGAAAGCAGAAGGCACAAGGCAGATATTGGCTATGGGAAGTGTCAGTGCGAGGCTTGAACGGAGGTGCAAACTGAATGCATCGATCACCGTCGCGGACCGACTGGTGAAATTCACCCATAAAATAAGGGAAGTGCATATGACAACGATTGCATAACAAAAAACCTGAGCTTCGGAAGGCGGCAACAGGCTCAGCGAGCAACAAAACCGCTCGGGTTAACGGGCGATCTCACTTGTGGCCAAGGTCGATGCAGTGGGTACGGGACAACGAAGGTCGTCAGCAAACGGAATGTAGTTCTTCCAGCCAGTCATGCTCAGGGGACATAGGGACCTTAAGGTTTACCAATTGGCGTACGAGCTTGCCATGGAAGTCTACGTGCTGTCGAAGACCTTCCCGCAGGAGGAACGATTTGCGTTGACAAGCCAGATCCGAAGATCCTCACGCAGCGTTGTGGCAAATATCGCGGAGGGATTTCGAAAGCGGCAATATCCCAATATGTTTGTCAGCAAGCTTGCTGATTCAGATGCTGAAGCAACCGAGACTCAGGTATGGCTCGACTTCGCCCAAAGCTGTGGCTACCTGTCAAAACAGCAACACAACGATTTGATCGTCCGTTACGAAGAACTGGGCAGAACGATTGGAGCGATGATGAAGCACCCCGAGCGCTTCACTCCTGTCTGATGTTAAGAGTTGCAGACGATAAGCAAGGCTGCTGGCGTTATTCGCTTTCTGCCTACTGCTTTCTGTTTCCAAATGAAGGAGCAAGCCGGTGAATAAGTTGTCCATTCGTGACATCAGTCTGACTGGCAAGCGCGTCTTGATGCGCGTGGATTTTAATGTACCGCTGGATGACGCAGGGTCCATTACGGATGACACGCGAATTCGTGCCACACTGCCGACGATTCGATATGCGGTCGAGCATGGGGCGCGTCTGATTCTGGCCTCGCACCTGGGCCGCCCCAAGGGCAAGCCCAATCCCAGGATGAGCCTGCGTCCGGTGGCCACGCGACTTTCTGAACTGCTGGGCAAGCCGGTTCAATTCGCAGCGGACTGCATCGGGTCTGAAGCGGAGGCCCAGGCGAAAGCGCTCAAGGACGGAGAGGTGTTGCTGCTTGAGAACCTGCGTTTTCATCCTGAAGAGGAAAAGAACGACCGCGAATTTGCGGAGAAGCTGGCTTCCCTAACTGAACTCTACGTCAACGACGCTTTTGGCGCCGCCCATCGCGCGCACGCCTCCACAGAGGCGATCACCCACTTCCTGCATCCCGCTGGGGCCGGGCTTTTGATGGAAAGGGAACTCGAATATCTCGGCAAGGCGATTGAAAATCCTGCGCATCCCTATGTGGCGATTGTCGGCGGCGCGAAAGTCTCAGACAAAATTGACCTGTTGAAGAACTTCATGAAGCAGGCGGATATAATTCTGGTGGGCGGAGCGATGGCTTATACGTTTCTCAAAGCCCAGGGGTTTGAAGTGGGTCAATCGAAGGTCGAGGATGACAAGCTCGACCTGGCGAAAGAGCTGCTTCAGGAGGCTGCCAGACGAAAGGTGGCGTTGAAGCTTCCGAAGGACCATGTGGCGACGTCGAAGATTGGTCCGGACGCCAAGGCCGAAGTGGTGGCCAGCGCAAAGATTCCGGCAGAACTCGCGGGAGTCGATATCGGGCCAGCCACATGCGCTGAGTATACCGAAGCGATTCAAGGTGCGAAAACCATCGTCTGGAACGGCCCGATGGGCATCTTTGAAATTCCTCAATTCAGCCATGGCACGCTGGCGGTGGCCAGGGCGGTGGCGAATGCCTCAGCGCTGTCGATTGTCGGAGGGGGTGATTCTGTCGCAGCGGTCACCCAGGCGGGAGTGGCTGATAAAATTACTCACATCTCAACCGGCGGCGGCGCCTCACTGGAATTCCTCTCCGGAATGAAATTACCCGGCGTCGAAGCGCTGACAGAAAGGCCGTAAGCGGAAAGCACCCATGCCATCCGCTGCCTTCCCCTCTGCGGAGGTTTTCATGCGTCATCCTGTCATTGCCGGCAACTGGAAGATGTACAAGACGATTGCGGAGGCGGTGCGATTTATTGAGGTTTTGAAGCCCAAGGTTGCCTCGGCAAATCATTGTGAAATCGTGGTGGCGCCGCCCTTCACCGCGCTCAAAGCGGTGGCGGAAGCCACAAAAGGCAGCAACATTCAGGTGGCGGGCCAGGACGTGTCATGGGAAAGGGAAGGAGCCTTTACGGGCGACATTTCCGCGCCCATGCTGCGCGAAGCAGGTTGCACGCATGTGATCATCGGCCATTCGGAGCGCCGTCAGTATCATCACGAGACGGACGAGCGCGTGAACCGCAAGCTGAAGGCGGCACTTGCCGAGGGATTGACCCCCATTGTCTGTGTGGGAGAGACGCTTGGCGAGCGGGAAGCCGGAAGAACGCAAGAGGTTCTTGCGCGGCAATTTACGGAAGGGTTTACAGCATTGACCGCGCAGGACTTTTCCCGTATCATCATAGCGTATGAGCCGGTTTGGGCTATCGGCACCGGACGCACTGCCACGCCTGAAATCGCTGCACAGAGCCACCGCACTTTGCGATCACTGATGGTGAAGCAATTCGGCGACGAAATTGCGGAACAAACAAGAATTCTTTATGGTGGCAGCGTCAAGCCCGACAACATTCAAGGATTGATGGCGCAGGAAGAGATAGACGGCGCGCTGGTGGGCGGCGCAAGCCTGAAGGCGGATTCGTTCTCAGCTATCGTGAACTATTTATAAGGGCGTTCGCCGCAGAACGGAGAGAAAGTGACCGGCCCGAGAGGTGAGTAAGGAACTGATGGAAACCCTGGTTTTGGCGATTCACATTTTGGTGGCGCTGCTGATTATTCTGGTGGTGCTGATTCAAGGCGGCGAAAACGTCGATATTACGGCTGCCTTTGGCGGAGTCAGCCAGGCGGCTTTTGGCCCCCGAGGCACGGTCTCGACTTTGGCAAAAATCACCTGGGTGCTGGGAGCGATCTTCCTGGTCACCTCAGTGACGCTTTCGGTCTGGGCAACAAAGGGCCGCACCAATTCCGTGCTGGGGAATTCGCCGCAACGCTCCGCGCCAGCCACGCCGCAGAAAGCGCCGACCCCTGCCCCTGCGCCAGCCAACCCATTTCAGAGGTAAGTTGAGAAGCTCGGACTGATTGCGCAAGAACCGGCAGTTCATTGCCGATTTCACGGTTTTGCTCAGCGGAAGTGGCGAAATTGGCAGACGCACCAGCTTGAGGGGCTGACGGTCGCAAGACCATGGGGGTTCGAGTCCCCCCTTCCGCACCATCCCACACTCGAGATCCCTCGGGGTGTGCTCAATCAACCGTGGGGCTTGCTGCCTCTTCACGGCCGTTCCTACCTGATCCAGCCTTGAATCACCCGAAAGTGCGAAGTGGAAAAGAACAAACCCACCATCAGGCATGTATTGTAGGTCATGTGCATGACGACGCTGGGTGCAAGGGATTTCGTCAGGCCCCGGGTGAGAGAAAAAGCGAGCCCGACCAGGAAGATGAGAAAGACGTGATCCCATGCGCCCCAATACTCAGCCACGTGCATGGCTGCAAATAGAACTGCGGTGGCCGCGATGGCGAATCCCAGTCCCACTCGAAGCTCGAATACCTCAAACAATACGCCGCGGAAGATCAGCTCTTCCATGAAGGGCGCAATCACCACGGCGAAGGCAGCCACGGCGTATGAAGACTCCGGGGAACTGAACAGGCGCTCAAGCGGAAAGCGGCGCTTATCGGGCAGAAAGATGGGAATAAGCTGCACCGCCACTGTTACCGCGATGCCGACGGCGATATAACGCAAGAGCCGTTGTTTCGTAAGGCGGCCCCAATGAATTCCATCCCAAAACTTCAGCCGGTAATAAAACACCACCAGCAGGTAAACATAGGCAAAAATCAAGACGTAAAAGATCAGTTGGGCGGCAAGCAGAAAGAAAGCATTCTGCGCGATGGCCTCCGGGGAGAGAGGCCATCCCATAATCGGCCTGAGCGCGGCATAGGCTGCCAATGTGACAAAATTTGAGATCACCAGAGCGAGGATGGCAAATCCGAGAAAGAGCAGAAGATCGCGGAAGGTCCAGGGGTCGCGGGGTGAATGCGAAGGCGGCAGCGGAAGCGTTTCCTGGGGAGCAGGCTCCGGCTCCATCGAATATCCGTCATGATTCTCAAAGTGCATGCTTAGATGAAGATGGACGTTTGCTCAATCAAGTCCGTTTCAGTGTCTGCATCGGATGGGCCGCTTCACGCATTGAGGGAAAGCCATATCAATCTTTCTCACGAGCTTGGCTCTTTCGAGTCTGCGCGCGCGGCGAGGCTCCGCCCAAGGCGGCAGCAAGGAGGGGAATCATCACTTCATGATGTCCGGTCAGCGCATAGCCCTGACTTTTCTCCCGAGGGCGCGAAGCCCGACCTGCCGAGGTGGGCCGGATCAGAACATTCTGTTGCGGGCGATAGTGCTGGATGAAGTCCAGATTCACCGTCGTGATGCCGCGCGGCGCCCGACCCAGGTTTGCCACCAGACTGAAGCACTTGAGAAAGACCTCAGGCAGGATCACGGCTGAGCCGACATTCAGATAGACTCCGCCGCCATCCATTTCCCCAACCAAGGCCGCCAGCAGCAGAAAATCACGGTAAGTCGCTGCGCCCAGCGAGCGGGCGTCCATGGCCGGATGCTGGTGAATGATATCTGTGCCAATCGCTTCATGAACCGTGACAGGAACGTGCAGCCGATAAGCGGAAGCCAGCACGCTGTATTTTCGAAAGCGCGCTTCGCGCGAGTGTATGAGGTACTGGCTCACGGCCTCGCCAAGACCCAATCCGCGTTGATCTCCGGCCCTGATGGCTTCATGGATGTATCGGCCGGTCTCTTCCGCCATGCCAAATTGTCCCTTACCGAGAGCGGCAGGAACGTCTTCAGAGGTGGCTCCCGCCAGCGCGATTTCGAAATCGTGAATCAGCGCGGCGCCGTTCATGGCAAAAGCCGTGATGTAACCGCGCTGCATGAGATCGATCAGGACAGGGCTCAAACCCACTTTGATCACGTGCCCGCCCAGTCCCCAGATGATCGGCTTGCCTCTTTTCCGCGCCCGCTCCAGCGCTTCAATCACCCCGCGGAAACTCTCGCCAGCCAGAATTCGCGGTAGCGATTTCACCCAGCGGCTGACGGAAACGTCCGACCTGCAAGGGTGCGCAAAATCCGCGACCGATACTTTGCTGGGGCGTGCTCCGAGCGGGTAAGTGCGAACGCGGTCGAGCTTGAAAGGGCGGATTGAGTAAGAGGAATAGGATTCGACGCTCACGATGCGTTGCTGCCTACCGGTTGGAAGGCTGGTTCGTGGCGGAAAATCGATGCCAGCGCCTGTCCGGTATAAGATTTTGCATGGCGCGCTACTTCTTCAGGCGGGCCGGCTACAACCACCCGTCCGCCTGCTTCTCCGCCTTCGGGCCCCAGATCAATGATCCAATCCGCTTGCTTGATGACATCCAGATGGTGCTCGATGATGATGACGGTGTTGCCCAGGTCTGTCAAGCGGTTCAACACAGCCAGTAATTGCTTGACGTCGTCAAAGTGCAGGCCCGTGGTCGGCTCATCCAGGATGTAGAGCGTGCGGCCGCTCTGGCGGCGGCTCAGTTCGCGCGCCAGCTTGATGCGCTGGGCCTCGCCTCCCGAAAGCGTCGTGGCCGGCTGGCCAAGATGGATGTATCCCAGCCCCACGTCGACCAGCGTCTGGAGTTTCTGGCGGATTACCGGAATGTTTTGAAGGATGGGCAGCGCGTCGCGGACGGTCATTTCCAGCAAATCCGCAATGGAAATACCACGATATTTCACTGCCAGCGTTTCCGAGTTATAGCGCCGCCCGCGACAGACTTCGCAGGTTACGAAAACATCCGGCAGGAAGTTCATTTCAATCCGTCGAAGTCCGTCGCCCTGGCAGGCTTCGCAGCGCCCGCCCTTGACATTGAAGCTGAACCTTCCTGCGCGATAGCCGTGCTCGCGCGATTCCGGCAGCATGGCGAACAGCTCGCGGATAGGCGTGAACACTCCTGTGTAGGTGGCCGGATTCGACCGTGGAGTTCGACCAATCGGCGACTGATCAATCACGATCACTTTGTCGATATGCTCCGCTCCCAGGATCTTGCGGTGCGCGCCGGGTTCCGCGAGCGCCCGATAGAGCTTTTGGGCCATTGCGCGGTAGAGGATATCATTGACCAGTGTGGACTTTCCTGACCCGGAGACGCCGGTCACCACGTTCAGAACACCCAAAGGGAACCGCACATCAATATTTTTGAGATTATTGGCCTCGGCCCCTAATACCGAAAGGTATTTGCCATTGGGCTTTCGTCGCCTTTCGGGAACAGGAATGGAAGCACGGCCAGAGAGGTAGAGTCCGGTGAGGGATTCACTTGCCTGGGCTATCCTCTCGGGCGGGCCTGAAGCGACCAGATGACCACCCTGTTGCCCGGCCCCAGGCCCTAAATCAATCACATAATCTGCCCTCCGGATGGTTTCCTCGTCATGCTCCACAACCAGAACCGTATTCCCAAGGTCTCGGAGGCGCTCCAGCGTGTTCAGGAGACGCCGGTTATCGCGGGGGTGCAAACCGATGCTCGGCTCATCCAGAACGTAAAGGACTCCTCGAAGCTTTGACCCGATTTGCGTGGCCAGCCGAATGCGCTGGCTTTCGCCGTTGGAAAGTGTGGCGGCCGATCGATCTAGACTGAGATATCCCAGTCCAACCTGATCCAGAAATTCCAGACGCTCCGTCACTTCGTTTAAAATGCGGCGCGCCAGAAGTTCTTCGCGCTCGGAGAGTTTCATTCCGCGCACGACTTCCAGCTCGCGGCTCACAGGCAGGCTGGTGAAATCCGCGATGGAAAGATCAGCAACAGTCACGGCCAGGCTCTCGGGACGCAACCGCTTGCCGCCGCATTGCGGACAAGGGATAGCGGACATATACTGCTCAAACCATTCGCGGTAACTTTCCGAAGTGCTCTCCCCATACCAGCGATCCAGAATCGGAATGATGCCGGGAAATGAATAGGGGGAGCGCGACCCGCCGGAGGCTTTGCCGTAAAGAATCAGGTTCTGAATTCTTCGCGGAAACTGATTGAAGGGCGTCTTCAGGTCAAATCCGAATTCTTCCGAAGCGCGCATCAGTGCACGGCGGAGGGCGGCGGAGCCTGATCCCGGGCCCAGTCCTCCGGCCAGCAGGGGACGCGACCAATCGCCGATCACCTTGGCAGGATCGAAAGAATAGAGGCTTCCCAGACCATGGCATGCCGGACAAGCTCCATAAACGCTGTTAAATGAAAACGAGCGTGGCTCAAGCACAGGGATATTAATGCCGCAGTTGACGCATGCTGACTCCTGCGAATAGAGGTGCTCCGGCCCATCCACCAGCGCAACCAGCACCATGCCTCTGGCAAGTTTCATCGCTGTTTCGATGGAAGCGGCCAGACGGCTTTCAATGCCGGGTTTCAAGAGCAGGCGGTCTACGACCAGTTCCACCGTATGATTGCGTCGGCGATCGAGCATGATTTCTTCATCAAGCTGGCGGATCTGGCCGTCCACGCGCGCCCGCACAAAACCCTGTTGCAGGAGCTTTTCAAAAAGCTTCTTGAATTCACCTTTTCGCCCCCTCACCATCGGCGCCAGAATCATGACGCGATCGGCTGCCGAGCCGTTCTCACCGCCCTGCTTCATCAGATCCATGATGGTTGAAACAATCTGCTCCGTGGTCTGGCGGGAAATGGGCCGGCCACAGCGGTGGCAATGTGGGATTCCGATGGAGGCATAAAGGAGGCGCAGAAAATCATAGATCTCCGTGATGGTGCCGACGGTTGAGCGCGGGCTGCGGCTGGTGGTCTTTTGCTCGATGGAAATGGCAGGGCTTAAGCCTTCAATCGAATCAACGTCAGGCCGCTCCAGTTGATCCAGAAACTGGCGGGCGTAGGCGGAGAGGGTTTGCACGTAGCGGCGCTGCCCTTCAGCGTAAATCACGTCAAAGGCCAGGCTGGATTTGCCTGAACCACTCAGCCCTGTCACCACAGTGAGCGTGTTGCGTGGAATCTCAACATTGATATTTTTAAGATTGTGTTGCCGCGCGCCCCGGACGGTAATTCGATCAATCATCAGCCTTATTCGTTACGGAGGGGATTGACGCAGAACGCCAAACTTCCATGCTAGATGAGCGGAGGAAAGCGCGTCAAGCGCCTCCATGGGCTCACAGCGATTTTGTAGGCCTGACTCAGGGTCTGCTGTAGGCGCCTGATTGTGGGCGGGTTGGGTGATCGGGACCGGTTTGAGCGTTTTGTTCAGGACTTTTCGCGCTTGGCGCGAGCTTTCAAACCGAGGACATGAGCGCCCTGGCGTGTTGAGAGAATAATGGCCTGTCGCGCTCACTGTCGGATCGGTGCCGTGCTCCAGGCAGAGCAGAAGATCACTCCCAGGTCTATCCTCGCCTGCAGGCGCAATTGCCGTTCTCTTTTCGGTTTCTGGTAATCTGCTATACTGGAGTTTTGCAGTCTGAAGTTCAGACTTCCTGTTGCAACTCACGTGAATTCGTATGATTCAGAGAGGTTGAGCCTATGGCTAGCTCATGCGAGATTTGTGGCAAAAAACCCGTTTACGGCCATCGAATCAGCCACGCCCATAACGTAACATCGCGTCGCTGGAAACCCAACCTGCGCAGGGTCAAGGCTCTGGTGAACGGAGCCCACAAAACGCTGATGGTCTGCACCTCGTGCATCCGAAGCGGCCGAATCGTCAAGTGACCTTGTATTCTTAACGCGTAAGTCGCATCAGGTTTTTTCAGGGATGCTGCCGGAAAACACTTGCAGTTTGCCAACGCGGTTGGGTCTTGGCGATGGGGATTAGGAATCACCGAGAGGATGTGCTGCTGGTTTCGTCAATCACACGGATGGCGTTAACAAGGGCATAGTTCGCTTCAGGTTCGAACTGCAACATGATCTTCCCCTGGGCATTCGGTTCAATGTCATGAAAGGTTCTGTTGATGGGCTTTTCTGCTCCTCCGGCTTCTTTATAGATGTCGAAGTCTTTCAATAAAATCCTGCCGTTGCAAAATACATTAAACACTCGCAACCCATCCCCTCCAGGCACTGATGGCTGTGCTCCGAAATATTGCTCGCAGAAATAAAGGGTGACAGCATATTTTCCGGGGGCTGCCGGAATGGCATAGCTGAAATTGCCAAAGCGTTCTCCTGAATAAAGCCCCGGATCCTGCGTGCCTATCACCGGAGTTTTGCGTTTTACCAGCCTTCCTGCCAAGCAATAACGATCTGGAACCCACAAATCTCCTGAATGATCTGTATAAGAGGTGTCGCGGCAAGCGATTCGAATAGGCCGCAATTTCCCTGGAATTCCGGGAACAATCTGGATGGCATTCAACAGTGGAGCGTCATTCTCATGCTGGAGCACAATGTGAAGATATCCATCCGGAGCGGGGTGGATGTCCTTGAAGACGCGCTCGTCGGCGATGAAGTTTCCGCCTGCGTCAGAAAAAATATCAAAGTTGTTCAACACGGTTTGTCCGTTCACCAGCACCCGAAACATGCGGCTTGCGGCTCCGCCCCCCGCATTCGTTCCGGGGCCGAACAGAGTTTCCACAAAATAAAGCCACAGCTCATAGTCGCCAGGTTTTAGGGGAATGTTGTACGAAAAATCGCCGATGCGATAGGTTTGAAACAAAGTGGGATCACCCGTCCGCAGGATGACAGCCCCATCGTTAACGCCCGTTGAGCCGCCGTCAAAATAACGATCGCCCAGCCAGACGTTTCCGCTGCGATCAATATAATCTTTTCGAGAATACCCAGCGATGATGCGCACTTCTGAGTTTGCGCTTGGCAGAGCCGGAGTGAAAGTTTCCGGCACAGAGGTGGAGTCTGCTAAAACCTTTTCATTTTGAGGTCGTGGATGCCGCAAGGCGACGGTTAGTGCAACAGCCAGCGCCAGAATTGTTGTTCCCGCCAGGATAAGATTCAACTTCTGTCTGGTCGGGGATTGATGTGGTTGATTTCCTGTTGGAGGCTTGTGGATCTCCTCCTTCGGAATAAATTGTGGGGCGTAGCGCCCCGGCTGAAGCGAAATAACAACTTTATGCTCAGATCCTTCGTTTTCGTAATATTTTCGCAGCTTCTCTCGAAGGCGGTGAATCTCAACCCTAACAATCGCATTCGAAGACGGATTAAAATCAGGAGGACGTCCTAAAGCTTCAACGGCGAGGCGATACTCTTTGACCGAATCGATCTCGCCTTCCCAATATCGCTCGCAGAGATAGCTCAGAAGCTTGGCGAGGTTCGGAGCTTTTGCAAAGATACCCGACGCCAGTACGGCTGCGAGTTCGGCTCTCTCTTCCGATTCACGTTCGTGCTTTTTGGTTTCGATCATGTTTTACAGCACCATTATCATTCCAGCTGGATAACTTTATGGCCGCGTTTCATGAAGTAAACCTCCCTTTCGCTCAAAAATTCATCCGCTGATTGATCGGTCGAGCCTGCTGACCAAAAAGTTCCCAAGCCATCGGTTTTACATTTTGGACGTAGTATATCTCAAACCCCGTTAACATTCCACGGTAACGTTCGCACAACTCAAAGTAAATAAAGTAGTTAACTGTTAAATAACACAATTTACGTTGACGGTTGGGGCAGCGAGCGATTTGATGGATGCCGCCTTTAAGCGGGGAGGAATTGAAACACGTGCTTGAAATTGAGTGAACCCAGGCCGAGGGGTAGGGCGTATGGGTGGAACTTTGTTCGTCGAGCTTTGGCACAAAAGGAAATTTGGTTAACAAAAACAGACAAACCCATTTGGGGGGAGACGAAAAATGAAGGGGACAGATCAGAGTCTCATCAGAAAAATGGAAAGATGTGTTAGGCGGAGGGCGGTCATATTCTCATGTATGGCCTTTGTGGCTTTGCTTGTTGTGTTTCAGGTACAGGGTTTCGCGCAAATTGCCACGGGTTCGATAAGCGGCATCGTCATGGATCCCACGGGAGCCGTCATCCCTAACGCCACAGTGGTTCTTACTAATGAAGCGACGCGAGTCAATTTTACGGCCGAGACAAACGGCAGGGGGTATTTCAGTTTTCCCACCTTGCAACCGGCAACCTACTCTCTAAGGGTTTCAGCGCAGGGCTTTAAGGCGTGGGAACAGAGAGGAATTCAGCTCCACACTGGAGAAAGTCGCAGCGTTCCGAACATCGTTCTGGAAGTTGGTGCGGCTGCGCAGACCGTTACCGTGAGTGCAAACACGGCACTCGCGCCCATCGACACAGGCGAGAGCAGCACCACCTTGAATCATCGCATGATCAGTCAACTGATGATCCAGGGCCGAGACGCAGCAGAGCTGATGAAACTTATGCCCGGAATGGCCATCGATACCGGCGGCCTGGGGCAGCAACCATGGAACAGCCTGAACACCTCCAGCAACAACGGCCCCATTGGGAATTTCTCAGCCAACGGAACGCAACCCTATGGCGGGATGCAATTAACGCTGGATGGCGGTGTAATCCTGGACACGGGTAATCAGGGCACGCAGATCGCCAACATCAACCAGGACCAGACTCAGGAGCTGACCATCCGGAATTCGTCATTCGATGCTCAGTATTCTCAAGGGCCCGTGATTGTCAGCGCAGTGAGTAAAAGCGGCACGGCAGAGTTCCATGGCAGTGGCTATATCTATGGCCGAAATGGGAGCCTGAATTCGGAAGACTCATTTTTCAAAGCTCAAGGCCTGACCAAACCCATTGATCGCTATTGGTATCCCGGATTTGATATTGGCGGTCCGGTGCTTATCCCCGGCACAAATTTCAACCGCGTCCACAAGAAGCTGTTTTTCTACGGCGCTTTTGAATATATGGACCAGCACCCGCAGGGGAGCCTCGACGAAGTGTTTGTGCCCACCGAGGCGATGAGGAATGGGGATTTCAGTGCGACGTCGCTCGCGCCTCAGGCCAATACCGGCTGGCAAACCGCCTCAGTTCCCTGCTCGAACAAATCGGCGTCGAGTTACGTCAATTTCTGCGGCACGCCTGCCGGCGCAGCCATCGTGAACGGAGTGATTCCTTCATCGATGTTTGATCAAAACGCGGTGGCGTACTCCAAAATTTTTCCTCAGCCGAACATCGATCCCACGACCCACCAGGGTTATAACTACGAGTTTCTGAATAATCCTCCCATCAATCGCTATGAGATGCGAGTGCGAGGAGACTATGCCGCCACGGCTAACACTCGGATGTACGTTTCTTACGATCGTCAGCACGAAATCGACGACTTTATCCAGGGCAATCCGTGGTGGCAGCCTGCCGGGACGCTTCCCTACCCGTCGCCGATGAAAGCCATCCAGATCAGTGACCTCTGGTCAGCGAGCGTGACGCACAGCTTTACGCCCTCGCTGATGAACGAGACGACATTCAACTATACGTCTTTCATTAACCCGCTGCGTCCCACCAATCCGAGCGCAGTGACGCCTTCAGCGGTTGGACTGAACCTTCAGCTTCCCTACGGCACAGCCGGTACGGCGCCAGCCATTCCCAACATTTATTCCTATCAGACCTGGGGTAATGGTTCGATGCCAATGATCTTTGCCATGGGAATGCCGTCGGGCTTTGACAACGGCGCCTTTGGAGCTCTCAAACGCGTGCCCTCGCTTTCCGATGATCTGGCGTGGGTCAAGGGAACGCATACCGCGAAATTCGGGTTTTATTGGGAGCGGGCCGGTAACGAACAAACGGACGCTGCCTGGAGGGGTAATCAGGCCTTTCCTCAAGGGTCGTTCGAGTTTGAAAACTATGCATACTATTCCACAGGGAATCCCATGGCGGATTTCTTCCTCGGTCACGCCCAGTCCTTCAATCAGTACAGCAACGCGCCTGTTCACAACATGTGGTATAACAATGTGGCCTTCTACGGTCAGGACCATTGGAAGATAACGCGCAAGTTGACGCTCGATTTCGGGTTGCGCCTGGATCACATGGGGCAGTGGTATCCGGCAGGTAACACGCCGGGAAACATGGTGTGGGATCCGGCACTATGCTCTGCTTCATCGACGCCGGGGCCGAAGTGCTCGGGGCCGAACTTGCCCGGTTTTACTTGGCATGCGATTAACAAAAGCATTCCACTTTCCGGCCTGACCTCAAAACTGGTCTATCCCGATCCGCGCGTGGGTGCCGCCTACGATCTGTTTGGTAACGGCAGGACGGTGCTGCGCGGAGGCTTTGGGGTTTACCGTTATCAGCTTTCTTACAATGACGCGTCCGCCGGGCTGGACGGACCCCTGGGCATCCAGACTTTTTCAACGTCATGTCACCTGTCGTCCTGGGCACAGATTGCAGCCTCAGAATGCCTGCCCACGGTGCAGAACGGAGCGCTTCCTGCCTCGAACCAGAACCTGGGGCAAAGCGCGATGGCGTTTGGCGATAACAAGGTTCCGTACACGGAAGACTGGAATTTCATCGTTGATCAGCGGGGGCCATTGAATTCACTTTTTGAAATCGAATATACCGGCAACCGCAGCCGCAACGAGCTGATTTCAACCGATCTTTCGAATCCGAATATTCCCGCACTGGGGGCGTTCTTCTCTCCCGATCCCATCACTGGCTTGTTATATTGCCAGGCACCTTTCGTCACGACGAACTGCACGCCCGGGGGCATCCCCAATGCGAACGACTTCCGGCCCTATAACTATGGCGGAATTCAGGTGATTACCCACGGCTCCTATGCCAATTACAATGCCTTGCAAATTTCCTGGGAGAAACAAGCGGGGAGGCTGACTTTCCTCGCGAATTATACGTGGAGCAAAGCGATGGGGATCCGGGATGGGGAAACTGACAACGGCAAAGGCAATGGTGCCTTGATTGACCCTTACTGCCTCAAATGCAATTACGGCGTGATGGCTTACGACCGGACGCAAATCTTTAATGTGTCCTACGTCATTAATCTCCCGAATCCGATTCACGGGAACCGGTTGCTGGGAGGTGTGGTCAACGGTTGGGAGCTTTCGGGCGTGACGCAGTTCCAGACCGGCCCACCGATTCAGCCCAATACCAATGGGACGCTGAACGTGTCATGGCCCGGGAGTGAAAGCACCTATAATATTGTGGGCACCAGCGCCGGAACGCTGACGCCGGTTCTTACCTGCAATCCTACGTGGACCACGAGGCCCGGGCAGTACTTCAACCCAGCTTGCTTTGCTCCCCCCACGACAAAGGGCCAGTATGGCACCATCGTGTGGCCTGATATTACCGGTCCTGGTTACTTCGACAGTGATCTGGGTCTTTACAAGAACTTCCAGATCGGCGAGAGACAGAACCTTCAATTCCGCGTGGAATCGTTTAACTTCATCAACCATCCAAATGCTGATTTCACGTTGAATGGCAGTGACATCAACCTGAGCTTTATCAACTCAAGTGGCGGATTAAGCATGACCAACACAAACAAGAACACAACCGGCTCGCCGCTTTATACCACGGGTCGTCGTGTCCTGGAGTTCAGCGTCAAGTACAGTTTCTAGGGTCGTGGAGGGGTTGGGGACGCGAAACACGTTAACGTGTTCCTTCCTACGGGGGGCGAGAGCGCAGAGAGGGATGGCCAGTGGCTATCCCTCTTTTTTATTTATAGAATTTGCGATTCTCGCTTCCGCAGGAATGCCAGCGCTGTTTTCATACCCGATAGTCAGCCGAAGACTCATGGCCTCTTCATTCGAATGACGGCATGATCTGAATTATCCCACCCGGCACACTCCGGAGTGGGAAAGCTGCGTTAGAATGCCTACGCATGGTTTTGGGCAGGGACAATCGTGTGGGGTTTTTGTTGGCTCTGAGCATGGCCTTGATGCATGGCGGCTTTGGAGAGTGCTACAGCCAGCAGCCAAGCCTGGTGACTCATCGGAAATCTTATTTTCTCAATACCGGCCCGGGCATCAAGTATGTCGGCTCCAGGGTGTGCGCCCGTTGTCACGCGGGTATCTATCGAGAGTATGTGCGGACGGCGATGGGACGTTCCATGACCTTGCCTGGTGATCCCTCGCTGCCCAAGCCGCGATCGCCAGTTCGGATTCACAATGCGAAGTTGGATCGGGATTATGAAATGTTTTGCAAAGGTTCTGACCTGTACCAGAGCGAGTCGAAAACAGCCCCGGATGGGAGCGAGGTTTTCCGCGACACACACCGGATTGCCTATGCTTTGGGTGCGGGAGGAAACGGCATCGGCTATCTGGTCAGGGAAGGAAACTATCTTATCGAGGCCCCGCTTTCCTATTACAGGCAGACTCAGACCTGGGAACTTTCGCCGGGTTACGATCTCGGGGATTTGGGCTTTGACCGGCTCGCGCCGGTCGCCTGCCTGGTTTGTCACAGCGGACGCCCGGAACCCGTGCCGGGGCGCGAAGGTCTTTATCGAGACCCGCCATTTAAAGAACTGGCGATCGGATGCGAGAACTGCCACGGGCCGGGACAGCTTCATGTGGAGGAGCGAACGAAGGGCGCGCCGCTGCGCGGGTCTATAGACCGCTCCATTGTAAATCCTGCTGATCTTCCCTCCTGGCTCGCGAACGATATTTGCATGATGTGCCATGAGAGCGGCGATGCCCGCATCCTTCAGTTGGGGAAAACGTACCTTGACTTTCGTCCGGGCACCCCGCTCGACAGGATCGTGGCTATCTTTGCGGTTCCTTTCACTCCGCAGTCGCCCCCTCGCTCACCTCTGCTTCAGCAGTACATGCAGATGGTGCTCAGCAAATGCTACCGGCGGAGCGGTGGCAAGCTGGCCTGCATCACCTGCCACAACCCTCATTTTGAACCCGCGGCGGTCGAGGCTCCGGCTTACTACCGAAAAAAGTGCCTTTCGTGCCATTCCGAGCAAAGCTGTAGCGTGGCCCTTACCGAACGGCGTCGGAAATCGCCCCCTGATAATTGTGTTGACTGCCACATGCCTCGACAGAATCTGCAGGGGATTTCTCACTCCTCTCTGACGAATCATCGCATCATTGCTTACGCGGGCGAACCCTTTCCCGACGCAGCATTTCACATGACGACGCCGAATCTGCGAGATCTTGTATATCTCGATCAGGAACCGGGGAGGGTAAACTCGTCCGTTGATCCTCTTGTTCTGTTGCAAGCATATCGGGATCTGCTAAGGCAGCATCCGGAATACAGAGCTTCTGAAATCAGGCTACTAGATGCGCTGGTGAAAGCTCAGCCGGATAATCCCCAGGTTCTGTCAGCTTTGGGAGAGCGGGCAATGCTTACCGGAACGCCAGAAGGATTGGCTGAGGCGCAGAAGGATCTTGGCCGAGCCATTGCAGAAGGTTCGACTTCAGCGTCTGATTTTGACCTTTATGCCCGCCTGTTGATTTCTTCGGGTGCAATGGGGGAGGCAGTTGATGTCCTGAAGCGGGATATCGCTCTATATCCTTATCTGACCGAGCGATATAAAATGCTCGCTTTTGCATATCTGAAGCTCCATGAGTACGACCTTGCGCTAAAGACTATGAAAGAGGAACTCCGACTCTTTCCGCAGGATTCCGACATGCGAAAGCTCGTGACTCATGTGCAGAATTCCCTCGTTTCGTCGCCTCCATGATGGCCAAGGGTTTCCGCAAACGCCTGGGTAGAGTGGTCGGAAGACGCAAAGTGTTGGCGCTGCTCAGCGCGTCGCTGATGCCGTATAAGGGCAGCCTCTGCCTGGCGCAGCCCCGAAGAGAATCATCAGAATGGAATGAGCCCTCGGCGCTGCCCTCATCCATCAAGTTTTCCCTCAAATCGTTGCCCTTTCGCCTTGAAACGGATGAGACGCCGGCCGCTCCGCACGCCCCCGCCACGATGGCCGGTGGCGTCGCTGTATTCGACTATAACCGCGATGGACGTCCTGATATTTTCTTTACGAACGGGGCCCATATTGCCACCCTGAAGAAAGACACGCCGAAGTTTTACAACCGACTCTTTCGCAATGAGGGTGGGGGTGTCTTTACGGATGTCACAGAGAAAGCAGGACTGAATGGCCTCGGGTATGACAACGGGGTGGCCGTAGGCGATTACGACAACGATGGATATCCTGATCTGTTCGTAGCCGGCGTTCATCGCAATTTTCTCTATCACAACAATGGTGACGGAACATTTACAGATGTCACCGCTGAAGCCGGACTTGACCGATGGAATGATCCGGATTTCGGGCCGCTCTGGTCGATCACCGGCGCATGGGTAGATGTCAATAATGACGGGTTACTTGACCTGTTCATCGTCAATTACCTGCAATGGGATCTAAAAACTGAACCTCTTTGCGGGTATGGCGGTAAATACGACTATTGCAGCCCACGTTTTTATAAGGGGCTACCAAATCAATTGTTTCTGAATCAGGGGAACGGAAAGTTTCAGGATGTTTCAGCGGAGTGGGGGCTGCGCTCGCACATCGGCAAAGGGATGGGTGTGGGTGTGGCGGACTACGACCTAGACGGGCATCCGGATTTATTCATTACCAACGATACTTACTATAACTTTCTCTTTCACAACACCGGTAAGAACTTTGAAGAAGCAGCGCTTCAGGAGGGAGTCGCATTGGTTGAAGACGGAGCGTTTGTTTCAGGGATGGGCCTGGATTTTCGGGATATTAATAACGATGGTTATCCGGACATCATCTTTGTTGCTCTGAACAATCAGACGTTTCCTATTTTCCAGAATGAGAGCGGGCGCGGATTTGAAGAAATCACGGATCGGAGCGGGATGCGGCAATTAAGTTTGCACATGAGCGGCTATGGCGCAGGTCTCTACGACTTCGACAACGACGGATGGAAGGACCTGTTTGTCACAAGAGGACACGTCGAATCTCTGCCAAAACCTGATACGAAGGTGAATCAATATAATACAGTGTTTAAAAACCTGGGGCCAAGCGGTAAATGGCAAGCTTTGACGGCAGAGGCCGGCCTGACAGCAAGTCCGCCAGCGCGACATCGCGGTTGCGGCTTTGGCGACCTGGATGGCGACGGGAGAATTGACGTTGTGGCTACCGCCATTGGGCAACCCGCCGAGGTTTGGATGAACCGCAGCGAGAGGGCAGGGCACTGGCTGGAAGTGGCGCTGGAGGGAGTCAAAAGCAATCGCGATGGCATCGGCGCGGTCGTTAAACTGGTCACCCGAGCTGGCGTTCAGTACAACCATATGACGACCAGCGTTGGTTATGCCTCATCAAGCCATGGACCCGTGCACTTCGGTCTGGGGGCAGAACCGATCGCAACTGTGGTCGAAATCCGATGGCCTTCAGGCATCGTGCAGACCCTTCGCAATATCCGGGGAGACCGCCTCATCACGGTGAAGGAACCCCGGGACTGATGAAACGTGACTGAGATGCACGTTGTTGTTCCACGGTCAGGTGGTCAACAATCTGCTTTTCACGCGCGCCATCTTTGGGGCGCTTGAGGCGGTAATACAGCGCCGTGAGTTCGATGTGGGGAGCGACCCAGTTCGGATCTTCATGTTCGGCTGTTTCAAGGTCTTTAACAGCGGGTTCCAAATGCCCTTCAGCCTTTTCCACGAGGCCAAGTTCGTAGTGAGCAAGTGAAGAGGAGGGTTGAATCTGGAGTGCGCGACTGAGGTGGAGCGTCGAATCTGCCAGCCGGCGCTGCTTGAATAGCAGAGCCCCCAGGTGCAGCTCCGCTTCAAAATCCTGGGGATTGGATTTTAGGGCCTTTTCAAAGGCAATTTCTGCACCTTTGGGATCGCCGAAATCCTCCATCACGATGCCATAGGCAGTATCCAGCCCCGGAAGCTTGGGATTCAGACGCTTTGCGGCTTCAATATTCTGGCGGGCCAGATCGAAGCGCTCCATTCTGAGATAGGTTCGCGCTGCCAGGAGGTACGCCTTGCCACTACGTCCTTGCTGAGCGACTTTTTCGACTCTTTTCAGACCTTCGCGGGTTTGACCCGTTCCAATCATCGCTGAACCAAGCGCCCACTCCAGGTCAAGATTATCAGGATCACCGGCCTCAAAAGGCGCAAGAAGCGGGACCACCTCGGCTGCCTGGTTGAGGCGCAAATCGCAGTCACTCAAAAGGATGGCGACACGTTCGTTGGTGGGGTCGGCTTGATGGAGAGAGGTGAACAGCGTAGCAGCTTCTCTCACCTCGCCCTTCTTGAAATAGGCCAGCGCCAAATTGAGTTCCAGCGCCTGATTGCCAGGGGCTTGCTCGAGCGCGGCGCGATACTGGGTGATGGCCTCGTCAAAGCGGCCTAGAGAAACCAGAACGCCAGCCAGATTGGCGCGCGCCGCGGTGATCTCCGGGTGAAGTCGGACAAGGTCCTGATACTCTTGCGCCGCCCGATGGAGATTCCCATGCTGCTGGTCAGCGAGAGCCTTGTCAAAAAGCTGGCGCGGGTTCACAGCCTGCGCCAACGTCTCCGGGCATAGCATTAAGGGCAACAGAGCGAAGATTATAACGAAACTGGCAGCCGGAAAAATATGACAGACGATCCGGGCCGTAGAAGGCCTGCTCATCCCGCGCTGCCGTGTGCGGTGCACCCAATAAGGGGTAGGGTTCGAGGATTGTGCGAGCCTCGCCACATCCCTTAGTTTAACCTGAGTTGAGGCCGTCGAAAGGAAACTCCGATCAGCCGGCGGAAGATATGACCCGGGGTTGTTCTGCGGGTTGCTGGAAGCGCACAGAACGCGGGAGTATACTAAAAGCACAGATGATCCAGCTTTTCCAATATGTTTGCAGGCTGGGTGTGGGCGCTCCCTTATGAAACCCTGGATGCCCTTTGAAGCCGAACGCCGCCGGATGGTGGAAATTCAGCTTCGCCAACGCGGGATTCATGACGAACGTGTGCTCGAGGCGATGCTTCAGGTGCCGCGCCATGAGTTTGTGCCGCCAGAGCTTCTGGAGCGGGCATATGAAGATCGACCTCTTCCCATCGGCGGCGCGGGGACCATTTCCCAGCCTTATATGGTGGCTGCCATGACGGAGGCTGCCCATGTGCAGCCGGGGAGTAGGGTTCTTGAAGTAGGCACAGGTTCGGGCTATCAGGCTGCGATTCTGGCATCCCTTGGAGCAACCGTTTATTCGCTGGAAAGAAACGCCCAACTGGCTGATACGGCGCGCGCAAGGCTCGCAAGACTAGGATATGGGCAGGTAGAGGTGATCTGTGCAGACGGCAGCCAGGGGTACGCGCCTGCCGCCCCTTACAATAGTATCCTGGTGACCGCTGCTTCGCCCCAGATTCCTCCTGTGCTGCTGGAACAGTTAGCGGAGGGAGGGCGTCTGGTGATTCCCATTGGAGATCTTCATGTGCAACGGCTGGAGCTGGTGGAAAGGACTGCTACAGGTGTCTCAACCCACATGCTGGATGCTTGCCAGTTCGTTCCCCTAATTGGAAAATATGGCTGGCCCGATGAAGATTCGCGGAGTCGATAAGCATGTGCCACCAATGATGAAGAGGGTGTTGTTCCTCTATCTCCCCGCATCGAATCTCCTGTGCTCTCCACTCTTCATTTTCTCTCTCCACCACCTAGCGTGAACCGAACTCCGGCGCGAATGGTGAAGGGAAGGGCTGGATAGCCGAACGCGGCCTGGTAATGTTCATCAAGGATGTTTCCCATGGTCGCGTAGAGCGTAATGTGGCGTTGAAGGTCGTACCATCCGTTAAAGTCCACCAATTGATAGCCTGCCAGAAGGTTCCGGTTCGGCAATAGCATCATGTTGCCGAAAAATCCGTCGGTCAGAAAGGTGCTGTCGTCTGATTTGCCGGCGAAGGTGCCGCTAAAGCTCAATCCCAATTTATGCCTGGAATAAGTGATGACAAAACTGGAGGAGTGTGGCGGGCGGCGAAAGGGCCTGTTGCCCACGAGCGGAGCATAGGCTCCGATGGGAATGTTGGGAATGGCTGGGTTAAAAGCGGGAAAGAGAGCGCTGCTTGCGAACGATTGGGTGATCACCGCATCAAGATAGGTATATTCCGTTCTCAGCATAAGGTTGCGGGTAAGACTGACCTCAACCTCGGCTTCTGTGCCCTCACTGCGATAAGAATCGGAATTGATATAAGCCCCAAAGGGCACTTCGGCTACCACCGGCGCAGGGACGCCAAGCTCAGGCAAGGCACTTTGAGGCACGAAATCGATGAGGTCGTAGAAGCGCTCGTGGAAGAATGTAATGCTCAGGAGCGCTCGTTCATTCCAAAGTCCCTGTTCCACACCGATGTCAAAACTTCGGCTGCGCTCGGCTCCGATTGGAGAAATGCCGTAACGACGATCCAGGTCAGGTCCGTTTGAGAGTTGCGAGATCAAACTGTAGAGCGACGAGCCCTGGTCCAGAAGGCTCGGTTCCTTAATCCCAGTGCCAAAGTTAAACCGCAGCTTCGTCAGCCCGAGGGCGGAAACTGAGGACGGGCGTCGCAGGTAATAAGCGAGGGAAACGCGGGGAGTCACTGCAAACCCGAAAACAGCATTATCCTCAAATCCCACGCCCGCTGTTGCAAATGAGCGTTGCCACAGCTCACCGCGCCCTTCGAGAAAGTAATCATAATTATTCCGCCGGGTGACGGATTTGGGCGAGCCGGAAGATTGTGTGAAACCATCTTCGTGGATGTAGTTGAACCCGCCTGTCACACTGAAATCAGGTCGGAAAGAGTAATCACTCTGGCCGCCGACCGATTGCACCGTTGTCTTGGAATTGAAGAGTTCTGGATAGGAGCCGCCAAAATCGAGAATTGCCTGGCCGGTGGTGCAATAATCATTGGCTCCGCAAATGGAGACCGTATCGCCCAGATAGTTGGCTCCGAAACCAAAGGGATTGAATGGGATACCAGTGGGCGCCGGATTGTCCAGAAAATAGCGGATATGGGTTGAGGTGAGCCGAAGCATGTTATGCCAGCGGGAGGTCGTCTGATTCTGCGCTGTGAGTCCCAAGTATGTATCCTGTTGCCTCTGGAATGAGTCATCGGGAATGCCGTAGAAATCGAGCGCTCCAGGCAATCCGAGACCTGTCGCATCGTGATGGATGGTCAAGCGAACTTCGGTGCTTTGACCGGGATTCCAGCCGAAATTCCCAGCATAGGTTCCATTGTGAAAGGAATTGTTGGGGATGCTGTTGTGTGTGTCAAAGCGCGTGAAATCGGAATAGTAATCGAACTGCCGGAATGCTCCGCCTATTGAAACTTCCTGACGAAGTGTGTGGAAGTTGCCTCCATCAGCGGAGTATGTGAACTCCGGAGTCGATGTGCTCCCGCGGCGCGTCGTAATATTGATGGCGCTCGAGAGCGCATCGCTGCCATAAAGGATGCTGTCGGGCCCGCGGAACACTTCAACGTGATCCACCCCACTGGTTGCGAGATTTGCAAAATCGAATTGGCCGCCGATATCGTTGACCGGAATTCCATCAATCAAGACCTTGTTGAAGTCTGAATTTCCACCGCGCACAAAGACGGAGGTGATGCCGCCACGCTGCCCTTCCTGGATCACTTCGACGCCTGGGACAAGCCGCAAGGCGTCCAGCACATCCAGCTTATTGAGCGCCTCAAGCTGGTCGCGGCTTATAACGCTCACGGAGGCGCCCACTTGTGATTGAAGCATCGGCTGCCCTGTGGCTGAAACCACCACTTGCTGGCGCAAGGGGCCAATCTGGAGACGCAATTCCAATTGAGCTTCGCCGGCGGCTTTCAAAAATACGGCCGTGTTCGTGGTGGGCATGAACCCCGACGCTTCGGCCTCAACGCTATAACGTCCGGCAGGCAAGGAAGTAAATCGAAAGTTGCCTTTTCGATCCGTTCGGGTTTGGCGGATGAGAGAGCCCTTCTGAGCCAAACTCACTTTGGCGTTCGCCACAGGAGCTCCAAGCGGGTCCGTGACTTTGCCTTGAAGAGTCCCCTGGGAGATGCCGAGCGATGAGAAGCCCAGCAGGACTGTCATGATAAACCACACTCGGGGGTGGCGAAAAATATGGTGAAGCATCGTGTCCTCCTTCGCCCTCGGAAGAGCGGACTAAAATGGGATCGTAGCTGGATCGGTCTCCTGACTTCGCGACTTTTTTCGGAGTCTGCGCCTTCCCACCCTTGGGGGCAGTGGCATATTGCAGGCCCTCTTTGTCGCATACAGTTGCGGGGCAGTGGCGGATTCTCACCGCGCTTCCCGTTTATCCAGCCAGAGCGATTAGCAAACACAGTTCCCGGCAGCCGGAATTATTCCAGTCCCGGCTCCCTGGCGCGCAACATATTTCGTCATTGCGAGTCAGAAGGAATCACGGCAATTAATTCAATATGCAGTTCTTCGCAATGCTGATCTCGATTGTTTTAAGCGAGTGCTCCCCGACCTTCCGACCGAGGCCGATCTGAGCTGTCGCGGGCGTCTGGCCGGTCTCCTGACTTGCGCTTCACCGCGTCCGGGGCTGCCTTCCCAGGAATCTCAAAGTCCCAGTGGCCTGCTAGCCCTGCGCTCCGCGCTCACAGTGGCGGGGCCGTGCCGGATTTTCACCGGTCTTCCCAACTTCGACGGCGTATGCCAGACGAATCTATTGTGTAACCCTCTTGAAGGAAATTGTCAATGGTTAGAGCCAGAGCGGTTATAGCCGGGAGCTAAACGCGAGGTTCTGGGTTGGCCTATCGCCTTAATCTTACTGCTGCTCGTCCGCCAGTCCTTGATGATGGTTTTCTCTCAGATGCAGCGCGCGCTCCGGTATATATTAAATATTATCGAATAAATGAATTATTGATGATATTGAGTACTTTTGATTAAATATCCATATGCATATCGGCAAACGATTGAAAATGTTGCGTGAAGCTAAGGGACTTTCGCAAGGCGATATTGAGAGAAGATCCGGTTTGCTACGTTCTTATATTTCTCGCGTTGAAGGTGGATACACAGCTCCTTCCCTAGTGACATTGGAGAAGTTTGCCAAGGCATTAGGTGTGGAATCTTACCAGCTTCTTTTCACGAACCACGGGCGACCTAAATCGGCAAAGGTGCTTAACCCGGTTGTGATGTCGAAATCTTTGAGAAAGCTGATCAAGTTATACGAAGGAATGCCCAGCAGTCACCGTCGTCTGCTTCTGGCTATTGCCACGAAGCTCTCGAAAAGCCAGGCGGTGTGATTTACCCTGCAGGGCCATGCCACAAGCGGTTATAGCGAATCTTCTCTAAAATAATCCTGATGTAACGCGAGGTTCCTGCTTTTCCTTTGCGACATCGTTGCCTTGCAGATAAAAAGCTGCGTGAAAAAGTAATTTGCGAGACAGGCTGAAGGTTTGAATTTTGCTGGCTTGATATGAGGTCCTCGGCTGGGGGCGGGTGTCTCTGCTTGCATATTCCGATGATGATGATGAGTGATTCCGATTTTATCGTGATGGCTTATTGCAGTCCGTAATAATTATCACGATCGGAGCGAAGCGACGCTGATGTTGTTCTGGTGCTGGAAGTGACTGGGATGGGTCAACTGAAATTCGGTCCCGGTCATGGTTTTTCTTTTCTCCTTCGCAGAGAGATTGATATATCCCGCCGTGGGCGCGGTGGGAATGTGGGTCCCGACTGGGTCGGGATCCAAGCCCGGTGGAAAGAGGGGGAAATTCAGTCTTTGAATTTTCCACGCTTTCCACGGGGCGGCATTTCCACCGCGCTTTCCTCTCGTTATTCTCGGAGCGCAACGACGCCGAGAGTACGTTCCTCGCCACTTGCGCCCGCTTTCCTTCAGGTTCCTTCGGGGCTCTTTTCGTGTTCTGGTTCTCCCTGGGGCCTTGTTCTCACCCAAAATTTTGCCCCCGGAGGGCCCAGGGAGGAAGATTTCGGGGTCCCTCGACCTGAGATGCCCCTTTTGCTCGCGCCTTCTTGCCCTCGCGCTTTTTGCACCTCGGCCGCCGCGCATCTCGATGCGGTGAGCGTTGTGCACTGGTCGGTCGAGAATGCTGTCGGCCAAGTGGGGCACGGCGATCAAGAACCGACCCGCTTCAGACCGGAAAGGCGATTGCTCACCCCGGAACGATTATAACGATCCTCGCGATGCAGAGGATTTTTAGCTGAGTGGGCGGGGGCGAGAAGGGTGTAGAAACGACTGTTTGTGGTGTCCGCCCGGTCAGTTAAAAACTGATTGGACTAAACCGCGGGCCAACGACAGCGGTATGGGAGTTTGGATGCTCGACGCTGAACTGAGAGGTGTAGGAACCGACGGACTGTGCGAGCGCCGTCGGCGTTTACGGAAACGGATCGTGGAGCAGAGACTCTGAAGAATGCGTGGCGAAAGGGCCGAAGGGTAGACCGGCGGGCTGACCGCCGCTGGAAGATACCATCGTTCGGGATTACCCGTCGGTCGACGGTTCAGGCGAAATGGTCGGCTTTTGTGCACAAATATATACGCCCCCCCAACGTGCTACGCCCCCTTCCTGCTCCACTAAACGTCGCATATGATCGAGGAATCGCTGACGCTCTTCAGGCGTGAAGATCTTGTCCATTTGCTCCGCGGGCGTGGGAAAATGTGGATTAGGCGATTGGTTCATGAAGGTTTCCAACGTGCTTTTTATCTTCTGTGAAGAGAGGTGGAGTTGAACCTCGATGTCAGCGAAGCCTACATCTTCACAGAGGTGAAGGTAGTCGCAGTGGTCCGATCTCGCAATGCTCGCTGAGGCTCGAATGGCCGGCGCCAGTCCTGCCATATAGCGCGCTATCAGATCGCTGATTGGCTCGAGCGCCTCAGACGAGTACCAGGCCCACCCCATGCCAGGCCATTTTTCGCCAGCAGGCTGCAGTGTGGATAAATGCACTGTCTCGAAGAGCGCGATCCGTCCGCCACGCCTGAGAACCCTATAGAACTCGCGCAACGCGCGGGCTTTGCCGTCGACATAGATGAGGACAGAGCGCGTCGTAACGATATCAACTGACTCGTCGCGAAGGGGTAAATCCTCCGCGCGCGCTTTAACGAAGGTGCACTGTTGAAGCGCGTCCATCTGCCCGGCGGCCTCGCGCGCGCGCTCGAGCAACGGCTCAGAGATGTCAACCAGAATTACCTTGCCGGTGGGTCCGAGTTTGTTCAGCGCGCCGAAAGCGACGAAACCATCACCCGCGCCAACGTCCAGAAGGGTCATGCCTTCCTTCACACGTGCCTTTTCGAGGAGACTGTCGCGAAGCCGCTTCAGAACCTCGAGAGCTCCTTCAGTGTCTTTGCCGTTGGCGAAGCGGGTTTGCACCAGCCATTTCGACCATTTGTCGTTCTTAGGTGTATCGCCCGCTTGCATGACCTGCTCCTGTGATGGAGAGCATATCCACGATCTACAGCCAGTTCTTTCCCAATTAGAGTGAACCCTCGGAATTATCTGTTGGTGGTCTCTCAGTGAGTTCCCGGACGCGCTCGGGCTTGGGCATCCGTTTCATCGAATCGCGGCTTCCATCAAAACCTCGAACCGTCTGGGTCCCGTGATTCAACAAGGGGTCCACAAGGGCATACTCGATCAGCGCGTTTGGCAAAACAATCTCGGTTGACCGCCGTAGCAGGATGCCATTTTTCAGGACTCCCCGCCCATCGCTGAGAATGAGGCGAGAGCTCCAGCGGTAGAACTGCGCGAAAATCACCCCGACCAAGGTGACAACGGAGAAAGTCCAACCGAGAGCCAGCCACATTTGCGTGTCCTTTGCGATTGTCGCATAATTCCCCCCAAAAAGAACCCCCGGGACGGGAGGGAAGCCAGCCAATGCCCCAAGCGAAAACGATCCAGTGGGGCCGTGTTTTGTGTGTGAATGAGAGCCTCGCCAGGGCGGGGTTTTCATCCTTCGACCTTCCCGCAGATTGTACCACGACGCGGGGCAAAGTCCTCCCGGGACACGCCCGTACAGTCTATGTAATCGAGCAGATTCTGCCTCAAAGCTTGTCTTGCCGGCGCGTCCCCCATGCAACGACCGCACAAAAGCCTGCTACCGGAATCAGGGTAAACCAAGAGCCGATGGCAACCGCACTGGCTAGGATGGTAGTGAGCATGGCGAGGTAGCCGGGGTGCCGGCGCAAGCGGCCAGGTCGCACCAGGCTTCTGGAGCAGATCGTGAAGCTGAACATCGACTCGGAACGGTTGCATCTTGGGGCTTACTGTTGCCAGCCTCCTCCGAGCGCTTTGTAAAGCTGCACAAGGCTTTGATATTCGTTGTTTCGTGCCTGCGCCAAAGTCAGTTCGGCGCTGAAGAGCGATCGCTGGCTGTCGAGGACATCCAGATAGGTAGCGGTCCCTCCCCGGTAGCGCATCATGGAGACGCGGACCGATTCCTGCAAGTCCTTTACAGATTCCTCCTGGCGCAGACGGGCTTGATGGTATTTCTGATAACCAATCAGCGCGTCAGAGACATCGCCAAACGCTTGTTGGATCGTCTGCTTATAGCTGATCAAAGCCTGACGATATTGTGACTTGGCATAGCGCAGGTTGTTGCGCAGGTAACCGCCTTCAAAGAGGGGCTGCGCCAGGCTGGCCTCATAGCTGTATACACCCATGTGCGCGGGCACGCTGGTGCCAAAGAATACCGTGTGGCCCCATGCTCCTCCCCCGGAGCCGAGCAGGGAAACTTGCGGAAAGAACATCGCCTTGGCGACGCCGACGTCGGCGTTGGCGGCGATGAGGTTCTGTTCAGCCTGCCGAATATCCGGCCGGCGCTCAAGCAGCGCCGAGGGCAGGCCAGGCGGCAATTGTGGAGGCAGAATCTCAGTCCAAACCCACCCTTGTGGCGTCTCAGTTCCGAGGGGCCGTCCTCGAGGAATGCCTTGTGGGTAATTTCCGAGAAGAATGCTGAGCGCATCCTCGGTTTGACCGATTTGGCGCTCCAAGTCCGGGACCTGCGCATTCGCAGCATCGAGCACTTGCCTGGCTTGAAGCACGTCAAGCCGTGTGGCGACACCGTGTTTAAGCCGCAACTTGGTGAGGTTGACTGACTTTTCTTGTGTTTTGACCGTATCTTCAGCAACCTGGAGTTGCAGATCGAGATTGCGAAGCTGGAAGTAATCGCTTGCCACATCGCTCACAAGCGTAAGGATTACGGTCTCTTGTGCATCTTCGGCGCCCAGGAGTTGGGCTCGAGCCGCTTCAGTAGCCCGGCGGAAGCGGCCGAAGAAATCCAGTTGAAAGCTGGCATCGGCGGCGAGCGAAAAGATATTGAATTTGATGTTCTCGTCATTCTTTCCGCCGCTGAAATCGGGATTGGCTGAGGCTTGGGGAAACTGGCTGGAACGTGTAATGCCAAGCTGGGCTCGGGCCGCATTGATGCGCTCGGCAGCCAAAAGCAGGTTGTAATTGTTCTTCAGGGCGGTTCGGATCAGATACTGGAGTTGCGGATCTCGGACGGATCTTCCCCCGCAGTAATCAGGGGAAGTTATTGTGTCGGCGCGAGTTAGGGGAATTCTAGAGCCAAGATGTAGTCATGTTGTTTGAATATTTATCTTGACATGTTCAATTGTGTGCGATATACAGAAGTCATGTACGTCGCCACCATCCCCAACCGCAACTCCCCACCCGCCCTCCTCCTGCGCGAATCCTTCCGCCAGAACGGCAAGGTCAAGAATCGCACCCTGGCCAATCTCTCCCACTGGCCTGCCGCCCGCATCGAGGCCCTGCGCCGCCTGCTGCGCGGCGAATTCGACCAGGCCGCCGACCTGTCGCTGGCCCCTCAACTGGGACCGGTCTTTGGACTGCTCTTCGTGCTGAAGCGGATGGCCGAAGGGCTGGGCATCGCGGCGGTGCTCGGTCACAGCCGGCTGGCGAAACTGGGTTTGTTCTTGGTGTTGGCCCGTGTGGCCCATCAGGGTTCACGCCTGTCGGCGGTGCGCTGGGCCGAAGACCAGGCGGTGGGTGAAGTGCTGGGTTTGGGGAAGTTCGACGAAGACGATTTGTATGCCGC
>Ga0209810_1001558_pt1 | contig 33660 bp, 34 predicted proteins | sample Coa_R1_7_FD_187159 | JGI IMG/M metagenome (GOLD analysis project Ga0209810, IMG submission 187159) | Surface soil microbial communities from Centralia Pennsylvania, which are recovering from an underground coalmine fire - Coalmine... | ecosystem: Environmental > Terrestrial > Soil > Unclassified... | reverse complement strand
GTATAGTCGAGGAAATTGGGCGTCAACATGGCCGGACGTGTGTTTTGATAATCGATCAGGGCTGCGTAGACCTCCTGCGGTGGGGCCTCGATTACTCGTTCGCTTTGCGCGGTAACACGACTCATGATAATTTCGCCTCTCTATTCCGTTGCTAGCTTTATGCTTTGCTATCGGTACGCTGCAGGTAATCTGCTATGGGCATGCTGCCCACCTCTTTTATCCTAACATCTTTTATCCTAACACAGGCAGGGAAGAGAGACACCTGCTAGCTCAGAAGATGAAACCTTCTGCATGTTGAAATCGATGAGCTGCTCAAGCTCGTTGATGAACTGCTCAGCTAACCAGCAATGTTCTGACAGGAGCCTTCACCTGTCAGGTGTCATTTCTAGCTTTTTGAGGGAGAGAGACGCCGGGAAACCACCAGTTCCAGCGACCCAGCAAGCGCATGGTGGCGGGGACAAGTAGCGAACGGATGATGGTGGCGTCTACAAAAACGGCAAGAGCCATACCGAGACCCATTTCTTTGGTAAGTAGCAGCCGCGTGAAGGCAAATGCTGCTGTGACAATGACAAAGAGCAGGGCGGCGTTGGTGATGACGCCTCCTGTCTTTGCCAGCCCGAGTGCGACTGCCTGCCGGTTGTCGTGAGTGCGCAGCCATTCTTCGCGCATGCGGCTGAGCAGGAAAACTTCGTAGTCCATCGAGAGACCAAAGAGGATACAGAACATCAGGGCCGGGATGATGCTGTCGATGAAGCCGCTGGCCGTGAAGTCGAGAACGTTGCTGAGATTACCCCACTGGAAGATGAGAACCAGCAGGCCCAGCGCGGCACAGACGGAGAGAATATTCATCAGGATGGCCTTGAGCGGCAGCAGCACCGAACGGAACATGCAGAGCAGAAGGATGTAGGTGGCAAGCAAGATGAAGAGTACGGCCAGGGGGAACCTGCCATAGAGGCCGCGAGTGAAATCGAGGCTCGAAGCCTGTTCCCCGCCGACCAGTACCGTCAGGCCCTCCCCTGCCGCTTTGTCTCCGGCTCGCAGTTGATCAATCAGGGCCTTGCCCGCCGGGCTGTCCACTTTCGTGTCAGTATCCACTGTGATAAGCGTTGTATTGTCCTGTGTGGTAGAGGAGACAAATTGCGCCAGGTCGGCATTTTGCCTGTAGGCCCCACTGCTATAGAGCGCCGCCAGTTGCGTCTCGCTCAAAGCAGGTGCGCCGGGAGTGGAGGGCAGGCGGGTCAGGCTGGTGACGTTGGTGACGTGGGGCTGTGCCTCTAACCACTGTGTCAGATGGTCGAGGCGTGGGAGATTAGCGGAGGTCAACATACTGGAGCCATCAGGTGTCTGGGCGATGATTGAGATGGGGTTGGTGTTATCCGCCGGGAACTGTGCATTCAGGATATCGAAGCCCTGGCGCGCTTCAGAACTCGTGGGGAGAGCCAGAACCTGGGATGAACCGATATTGATGGAGAAAATCGGCCAGCCCATACCAATGAGGAGCAGGCTGGTGAAGAGCAGCACCAGCAGGGGCCTGCGCATCACCGTTTCGGCCCAGCTTCCCCAGAAACCGGGGGCTTGATCCGACGTTTCACTCGCTTTGTGCCTTCTGGAGGAGAGCAGATGGACTGCACGATCGAGTCCAGGGACATGTAGCGCGTTGACGCGCGGGCCGAGGACGCTGAGCAGTGAGGGCAGCAATGTCAACGCAGCCAGCACCGAGATGCAGACGACAACCGCGCCACCAATGCCAAAAGAGGCCATGAATTCGACGCCGACGAGCAGCAGGCCGGTGAAGCCGATGATGACCGTCAGACCGCTGAAAAGAATGGCTTCGCCTGCGGTAGCAATCGTCCAGGCAATGGCTTCCTGGCGCGAGCGCCCTGCCGCAAGTTCTTCACGATATCGGCGCGTCATGAAAAGGCTGTAATCTATCGAGATGCCCAGCCCGATGATAGAGGCAACGTTGAGGACAAAGATACTGGTGGAGATATGCGAGCCAATCACGTAGATGACGGCCAGCGCCGTTGGCACCGCGACCAGCGCCAGCACAATCGGCATCAGCGCAGCCGCCAGCGAATTGAAGATGAGAAACAGCACCAGCAGCGAGATGGGCAAGGCGAAGAGTTCCGCGTGTTCGATATCCTGGCTGGTGATCTGTGAAAACTCACTATCGATGGCAGGGCCGCCTGTCACGTAAGCCCGTGCCGGGTTGGTTGCATTCTGTCGGGGCAGGAGCTGGCGCACATCCGACAGGTGCGACTCTATATAATCTGAATCAGTGTTGTATGCGAGAACGACGAGAACGGTGCGCCCATCGCGACTGTTTTCTGCGGTGTGAACACTCGTAACATGCGCAAGCGTCTGTGCCTTGCTCGCAAAGGCGTTTACCTCTTGCCGGTAGGCAGGATCGCTCACAACGGTGTGCGGCGCTTGAAATACAACCAGCAGTTGCGAGCCGGTCTGGTGCAGTTTATCAGTCAGGATGCTATCAACCTGGGATGATTCGCTGCCCTTAATGGAATAATCGCCGCCATTCAGCACGTTGCCAATCGAAAGGGTGAAGGGAATGCTGACGCCGAGGCCGACCAGCCAGAGCAGGATAAAGAGCCAGCGCAGGCGATAGACCAGGCGCCCGTAGGCCAGACCGAAGCGGTAGAATCCCTGCTCCGTCAGCTTCGTCTCGTTTGATAAGGATAGTGGAATCTCACCCACCGTTTCGGAAGCAGCTTCCAGCTTTTCTGGTTGTTCCTGTATTTGCATGGTTGTTCTGTCTCTCCTTATATATGCTTCAGTAGGCATAGAAATGCCCTGTTACAGCCGTGTATTGAGTTCGCAAGCCCCACAAGCACTGATTGCTCATAGATATGCCGTGTGTAGTAACGTACAGCCTGTATCATTGAAAACTCCCTGTTACTATACCACATCGATCAAGCCCACAGAGAGGAGAGCGAGGCGCAATGGGAGCGCGTGCCGTTCTGCGCGTTCTGGTAGCATGTCTCGTCTGTGTGCTATACTGGATTGGCGTGAAGAGATTTTCTTGCCTTGAGAGCATACACCAGCAACGATGCTGTCTTTCCCTCTGGAATGTGTGTCGTTTATTGTTCTTTTTTAGCAGTGAGGAGCAATACTGATGGCAGGGGCAGAACCGAGAACGGTGCTTTGTATTGCCAGCTACGAAAAGGGGCAGGAGTTTATTCGCCAGTGCAAGCGCGAGGGCTGCCACGTGATTCTGCTGACCGCTTCTGGCCTGGAGCAGGCTGACTGGCCGATGGAGAGCATCGACGAGCTATTCAACATACCAGACCTGACAAAGGTGAACGATGTCATCAACGGCGTAAGCTACCTGGCACGCTCACATACGATTGATCGCATCGTTGCTCTTGACGACTATGATGTGTGGACAGCTGCCGCGCTACGCGAGCATATGCGCCTGCCGGGAATGGGCGATAGCACTGTGCGCTATTTTCGCGATAAACTGGCCATGCGCGTGCAGGCCCAGGCACATAGCATCCCCGTCCCCGACTTTGTGCCTGTCTTTAACTATGAGGACATCCGCGCGTTCCTCGAACGAGTGCCGGGTCCCTGGCTGCTAAAGCCGCGCGCGGAAGCGTCGACTATCGGCATCACGAAGATCAATAGGCCGGAAGAACTCTGGGAGCGACTCAACACGCTGGGGGACAAGCAATCCTTCTACGTACTGGAACGCTATCTGCCAGGCGAGGTTTATCACGTCGATTCGCTGGTTAACAACGGTGAAGTGGTCTTTGCCGAGGCGCACCGCTATGCACGTCCCCCGCTGGATGTCTACCATGAAGGCGGCGTTTCCAGCACGCGCACGCTCGAACGCGGTTCGGCGGACGAGCAAAGGTTGCAGGAGTTGAATCGCCAGGTACTCAGCGCGTTTGGCATGGAGCGTGGCGCCTCGCATATGGAGTTTATCAAGGGGCGCGCCGACGGTCAGTTCTATTTTCTGGAAACGGCGGCGCGCGTTGGCGGGGCCAACATTGTGGATTTGATCGAGGCAGCGACCGGCATCAATCTCTGGCGCGAATGGGCCAGGATTGAGCTTGCCACGCCTGAGCATCCCTACCAGTTGCCGGAGAGGCGGCAGGACTACGCGGGGGTGATTGTCACGCTGGCTCGCCAGGAATATCCTGATACCTCGGCTTACCAGGACGCGGAGATTGTCTGGCGTATGAACAAACGGCATCACGTGGGCTTCGTGGTCGCTTCGCCAGATTATGCGCGCGTGCAATCCTTGCTGGATGAGTACATGCGACGTTTCGTCGAGGATTTCTCGGCTACGTTGCCGCCGCTGGAGAACAGACCGCCCATTGAGTGAGTGCAATATCGGGGGTACTGGTCATCTTCAACATGTTTCGTCTCAAGCCCATTGAACAATTTTTCCCGGCAGCAGGCGAACGGCAGGTGGGTATCCTTGCTCGCGTGCCACTTGCCAAGAGAAACCTGAAAGGAAGAGAGTATACATGACGGCAGAGAACATCAGCACGCTTATTCGAGGCGCGCGGGTCGTAGATGGCACGGGCAACCCCTGGTTCTATGGCGATGTCGCTATCGGGGGTGAGCGTATCCTGGCCGTTGCCCCGCCCGGACAGATTCCGGCAGAGGCGGCAGGCGAGGTGATAGAGGCGGCAGACATGGTAGTTTGCCCCGGCTTCATCGATATCCTGAGTCACTCACATACTCCGCTGATGTATGACCCACATGACCTGTCCAAGATCACGCAGGGAGTCACAACCGAGATTATGGGCGAAGGCTGGACGCCTGCTCCCGTTGGCGGGCGCTTTCAGGAGGCATTTGGAGAAATCTCGCCGCGAGACCGCCAGCAACTTGCCGATTGGATCGAGCAATCGAAAGGCTGGACACACTTCCGCGACTGGCTGGAGGCGCTGGTAAAACGCGGCGTCTCTCCCAATATTGGCTCCTTCCTGGGTGGAGGCACGTTGCGTGAGTACGCGAAAGGCCACGATACAGGCGAACCCACAACGGATGAGTTAGAGACGATGCGGCGTGTGATGGCCGGGGCGATGGAAGAGGGAGCGTTCGGCGTCTCCTACGCGCTTATCTACCCTCCAGATTCATTTACCTCGACGCGGGAGTTGATCGAAGTTGCGAAGGTAGTGAGCCGTTATGGTGGCACTTATATCACGCATATGCGCTCAGAGGGCGATGCCCTGCTGGAAGCAATTGACGAGGCGGTAGAGATTGGCAGGCAGGCAAAGCTGCCCGTCGAAATCTACCATCTGAAAGCATCGGGGAAGCGGAACTGGCACAAAATGGCGCAGGCCATCGCTCGTATCAATGCAGCGCGGGAGGCCGGGGTTGACGTGACCGCCGATATGTACCCCTATGCAGCCTCCGGCACCGGCCTGGATTCCGTGCTGCCGCCCTGGGTAGATGAAGGCGGTACATATTTTGAGACGCTGGCCGACCCGGTAGTGCAGGAGCGCATCCGCGCCGAGGTGCTGGCTCCAACCGGTGGCTGGGAGGCAATGGCGCGCGATATCGGGCCGGAAGGCGTCATGCCCGTCGGCTTCGAGCGGCCAGAAAATCTGCAATACACCGGCAAGCGGCTCTCTGAAATCGCGGCCATGCGCAACCAGCACTGGCTGGATGCGGTCATCGATCTGCTGCTCTCCGAACGTCACCGCATCTCCACCATCTATTTCAGCATGGATGAGGCCAACGTCACGCTCGGCTTGCAGCAACCCTGGGTAAAGATTTCGACGGACGCGGGCGGCTTAGACCCGGCCTGGGCAAAGCAAGAAGGCCCGACGCATCCGCGCGCCTACGGCACCTATCCACGGGTGCTGGCGAAGTACGTGCGCGAAGAGAAGCTGCTATCGCTGGAAGACGCGATTCGCAAGATGAGCGGGGCTGTAGCCGCCCGCCTCAATCTGCACGACCGTGGCCTGCTGCGCCCCGGCTACTATGCCGATATCGTGCTTTTCAACCCCACAACCATCACCGACCACGCCACCTTTCAGGAACCACACCAGCTCTCAACTGGCATCAGTGATGTGTGGGTGAACGGAACAAGGGTAGTGAGCAACGGGCAGCATACCGGCGCGACACCGGGGCAGATAGTGAGCGGAAAAGTCGGCCAGCTTTGAAACAGGATGAGCAAGCACAGCTTATGTACCCGTCCGGTAGCCTTTAGTGTACCTCAGCCCGGTGAGGTCGGTCAGGTAGTGTATCATAGTCCGGTCGATCTCTCTCTCTCAATCTTCCATACACGCACTGTGCTGCGCTTCGCATACAACAGAGGCATATAGGGGGAAGTCCAGCCGCCGATAGCCTGAACAAGGTCCAGGGGCAGGCCGTGTTCCAGTGCATCAAAGGTAAAGAAGTGGCGTAGATCATGAGGGGAGAGCCGTTTTTGCGTGAAGCCGAGCAGTTCACCGATCACGCCGACGCGCTTGTTAACGGCGCGGGCAGTGATGCGCTGGCCACCATAGCCCTCGAAAAGCGGCCCCGAGGAGCGGTTAAGCTGCGCCAGATAGACACGAGCGGCAGCTTCTGTATGCTGCTGGAGCTGGTGAACGTTGAAAGTGTTTGTTTTTTCACTGTAGATCGATAATGTGCGCCGTTTCAAATCAATGTTTTCTATATTTAATGCAACAAGCTCGCTACAGCGCAGAGCATGCTCGATGAAGAGGCAGAACATAAGCGCATCGCGGGCTGCAAGCAACTGGTCATGATCGCGGGGGATGCGCTGTGGGGGAGGGGGTGGGGTAGTAGTGCGTTTCAGTTTCTCTGCTTCAGAGGCTGTAATGGCGGTGAAGGTGGCTTTTTTATGGCCGATTCTGGTGGGAACATTGCGGCGCGCCCGGTCTTCATCCAGATTGCGGGCTGCTTTGCCGCTGTATCCCTTCACGCTCAAAATTGCAGCCAGTTCCTCGCCGGAGAGAACACCGGCTCCCTGCGGTGGAGGACCGGCCAGCCTGCAATACTGGTGGATGGTTGCGATACGGTCCTTGATCGTACCAACGGCCTCTCCTCGTTCTTCCAACCAGCGACGGAAGGCGACAAGAATGCCGTAGGTCATTCCTGACCAGGCAGTCGGATCGCTGGCAAGGGCCTCTGCCGGGCGATTGATGCCGAAGGAGGCGAGGAAGGAGCTGAAGGCACGCAGATCATAGCTGTGGCGACTGAGTGTGTTGGGTCGGCAGGTTGCACGGTAGCTGGCGAAAACATCGTGGCTGAAGGCTGTATTAGCAGCCTGTCCGGCGCGGGCCAGCCGATCATCGTGGGCATCTTGCATAGACGTGAAAACTTCGGTTTTCACGTCCGACGGATATGGAGTGAGTGCGCGTTTCTGTTTCTGATTCACGGCTTTTCTCCCGTTCTCGTCGATGTTACTAAGTTCTGATTTGTTAGAGAAATCGGAACTTAGTAACACTATACCAGCAAAATCAGGGTTCGTCAAGTGGCAAAAACTCTGGCTTGATAACTAGAAAGAATCGCGGCGTACCTTTCATCGTCACATGTCCGAGATAATACGCCACCTCTTCGAGCGTCCATCCTGCTTCACGAGTACGGTGGGCGAAATCATGGATGATTGGGAATCCGCGATAGACCATAATGTGGAGGGGGTTGCCAGCCAGGAGGCTTTCAAGACTATAAGAAATATGCACAGAGAATGGCCGGGAAATAGTCTGAGTCTCCCGGCCATTCTCTGTATTTAGGGATGATAATGTTGTAAGAATTGCTGTACCTGGTCGCGCTCACCCGGCAGGGGCGGGCGGAAGGTGCCTTTGTCGTTGATATAGACAATCTGTGTTCCCTGGACATTGATGATCATGTCCAGTTTGTGATTGCCCAGTACGTCGGCGAAGCTTAATGTGACCGGCACAAGGTCATTGCCGGGGCCGAATAATTGCGGACCGGTGAAGATACGCGCGCTGGCAGCATTGCCGCCGGGCATCTCGATGACCTCGATGCGACCGTGCAGATTGATCGCGATGAAGTGACTGGGGGATCCCGGCGTCTCATCGTGACCGACGTAGGCATCGACCTGGTAGGTGCGCGGATAGCCGTAGCGGATATTGTTGATCGTTGTGCCTGCCCAGTTGCTAATCCCCATCGCCGCCGTCCAGAGTCCGAGCATAACGAGCATTCCCAGACCCAGGTAGAGCAGCGGATGGACATGCGGCAGGCGCCTGCCAGCTCCACCCCTCGTTTTTGGGCGTGGCCCGGCAGGAAGCGGTTTTTTGTCAGCTCCGATACTGGCGCGTGGCCTCGTTGAAATGGTTCCGGTTCCTTCCTTATCTCCGGCACGTTGCCATTCGGAAACTTCCACGCTTTTATCGGTGTCTGCCTGTACCGGTCGCGGGCGGTGGGCGCGCTGCGCAACTGGTGTGATACCCTCATTCCCCTGCCTGCCAGCATCGCCGATCGGGCGGTGTCGCACTACACTACGAGGGGCAATTTTATCGGTGGTTTCAAGCAGTGCCATCTTGCCTCGCTCCTTTCCTCGCAAGCTGTAAAGTCATTTCTCCATTTGAAGAAATACCCCGTAGTGAGCGGGAGGAAGCTCTCTCTCCTGACTTCTCTCAAAAACGCCTTACCTCATCATCCTCGTATATTATAGAACATATTTTCTAAAAAGGAAAGGGGTAGCCAGTAATTCACGACACTCACAGGCAACAGGAACAGGCTGCTGCGAGCTACGTAATAAAAAGCTGATTGTCGCACCGGTATCGGTGCCGGAAGTGTTTCGCTGATTCAGAGGACTACTTTGAAAAGCTCCGATGTTTTCGGCCTGTCGATATTATACCACAACGAACCTCGCCTGTTAAGGGTCTATAATGAAAGTTCCTCAAACCTGTCCAGCACGTTTTGCAGGTCAGGAGGAAGAGGAGCTTCCAGTTCAAGCACGGCCCCGGTGGTGGGATGGGTGAAGATGAGCTGGTAAGCGTGCAGAAACTGGCGATTCAGTATTGGCTCGCGGTGGGCGTGGGTTGAGCCATAGGTGAGGTCACCGACAACGGGATGTCCGATAGCTTTGAGATGAACTCGTATCTGGTGAGTACGTCCAGTTTCAAGCTGGAGCAGCAGCAACGTATGCCGTTTGAAGCGCCGGAGGACGCGGAAGTGAGTGCGCGCCTCGCGGCTGCCGATGGCGGTAATTGCCATCTGCTGCCGATGACGCGGGTTACGTCCGATAGGGGCGTCGATGCTACCTTGATCCAGCGCGACTACGCCCTCTACCAGGGCCAGGTAGCGTTTCGTGATCCTGTGTTCCTTCATTTGCTCGATGAGCGCCGCCTGGGTACGCGGATTTTTTGCCACAATGAGTAGCCCGGACGTGTCCTTATCCAGGCGATGGACGATGCCAGGGCGTACCACTTCCCCTGCGCTTTCGCCCTCTTCGGAAGTCTGTAGCTCAGGGTAGCGTGCCATCAGTGCATTTACCAGTGTGTCGTTGCTATGCCCCGGAGCCGGGTGGACGACCATACCGGCTGCCTTGTTCAGTATCAGTAAGTCGGCGTCCTCGTAGACGATATCCAGCGGCAGCAGCTGTGGCTGCACATGGTCGGCAACCGGCTTGCTGACTCGCAACACCTCTACCTCATCACCCTGGCGCAGCATATAGCCGGGCTTGCCGGGATGCCCGTTGACAAGCACCTGCTTCTCCTCGATGAGTTGCTGCACGGCGCTGCGTGAGAGGGTCTCCAGCACAGAAGCCAGATAGCGGTCGAGTCTCTGCCCCACCGCCTGTTCATTGATATGAAACACTGTCTGGTGAGAAGAATCTAGATTATGCATCTTGCTCTGTTGAACGAATCACGCCGCTCTTTCTCGTCTGCTTTACCGTCTCGCTCTCTTTGCCATCGCTGCCTCTCCCCTGCTCCCCGCTCTCTCCTGAGCGTCTGAAGCCGCTCACGAGCAGGAAGACAAAGAGCAGGAAGACGCCAACGGAGATGGAGGCATCGGCGAGGTTAAAAACGGCGAAGCGGAAGCTGATTTGAGGGATCTGGAAAAAGATAAAATCAACGACGTAGCCGCCGTGATGGAGCCTGTCGATCAGATTGCCTGCCGCGCCGCCAATAATCATGCCAAAGATCAGCTTCAGGACCAGCGGACCTGTATTGAGGATGCGCAGGTACAGGTAGGCGATCACGGCGATGGCGACGACGATCAGCACCGCCAGCACTGCCGTATTAGCAAGCATGCTGAAGGCTGCCCCGTTATTCTGGATATAGTCCAGTGAGAGGTAATCCCCGATGATCGGCACAGCCCGCCCGGTATCGGGCGGGCTGAGATACTGCACCACCAGCGCCTTTGTCCACTGATCGAGCGCGATAATGATGATGGCAGTCAACAGGGCCAGTACATCGTAAATGCGTTCACGACCGAATTTCACGGTATGTTTTTCTTCCTTTCCCTCGGCGCTACCGTTGTCTTCCCTATTGTACCTGATCTCGCGCCGATTGAAAAGGTGCTATCTCAAAGGATCAGATCATCCTGAGTGAATCGCGACGGATAGAACTCTCCGGCATTATTCATATTGCTGCGTTCGAAGAGGAAATCTTGAATGCTCAGATTTCTGGCCTCCAGTTGCTCCTGATCTTCGACGCATAACAAGGTCCAGGGAATGGCCTCCAGCCGTTTTTCAGGTATCGGCTTGCCACATACCAGACAGCGCCCGTAGCTGCCGTTATCCAGTCGTTTCAACGCCTCCTCGACCTGTATCAAAAGCGCGTTTTCATTAACGAGAATAGCACGATCTTTCTCCATCTGTTCCAGATCAACCGCATCGTCCCCCTGATCTTTCAATCCCTCGTTCGCTTCGATGTAGTCGACCGGTGCAGGATGTGCCATCGGATTCAGGGTATTGCTTTCGTGTCGCAACTCGGCTCGCTTCATTTCAAGCTGCTCGCGAATACTTCCCAGATCAAGTGCCATGGTGAGCCTCCTTCTATCTGCGTATATCTACTTGCAATACGAATCAGGCTCATAAAATGCCTCATCATCAGGCAGAAAAAAAGAAGGGAAGACACACCGGCCACCCCTGGCCGGTGGTGAGGGTCTGGCTACCTGGCTGTCTACTTCAGATCAGGGGTAGCAATGAACCATTTGCCAAACAGCCCTTCGCCGTCAGTCTGGCCCGGCCCGCTATCGCCTGCATAAGTATAGAGCAGATGTCCGTTATATGCAACCTGGCTGCCATTGGCTGTGGTCACTACAGTCAGCTTGCCCGGTAGCGTCGTGGAGCTTGTCGGGGCGCCTGAGCCGCCGGCGAGCAGTGGGGGCCATGTCTGCGCACACCCGCCCGTACAGGCGCTGGTAGTCGGCGTGTCCGGTGTAAAGTAGTACAGTGTCTTACCCTGAGCATCGGTCAGGATTGTTTCCGACTTGCCCTGAACGGTGGCCGTCGCCGTCTGGAGAAGAGCGGAGGAACTGGCAGTTGGTGTAGGAGTTGGCGCGGTCGTCGGCGTGGGCGTTGGCGCGGTTGTGGGAGCGGTCGTCGGCGTGCTACCGCCTGCGCTCGATCCGGTACCATAAGGACTGCTACCACAGGCAACGAGGGCCACTGCAAAAAAGAGCGTCAGAATAATCAGAGTAGTACGTTTGATGTAGAGCAAGGTATGTTCTCCTCCGGGAATTATAGAAAACTATTTCGACGGATTTACTTCTACTGATCAATACGGAAGAAGTTACACCGTAACTGATTCGCTAGAGCGAGGTTATGCCCGATACTACATCGATAATCACTGGATGGTCGGCGGGCAGGGCTTTCACAAGCGCCTCCAGCAATTGCCGGGAAGTGCATATATATTCGGGGGTATAGGGATTGATGGTGAGGGCCAGTACGCACACAGTTTCAGCGACCCGCACTGTAAGTTCTCTCGCCGCCAGTCGCTGCAGAACGGCGGAATGGCAGAAAACCTTTGTCCCGTCTCCTACGACCAGTTCAGCAGAGCAGGCAGTCGGTGTTGCGGTAAGTTGTGATAGTAATGCTCGCGCAAGTTCTTCGGTAAAGGCGCCGCGCAGGAGAAAGACCACTTCTGGTTGCTGGCTCATTTTTTCCGCTATCCATGCCGCTTCGGCGGATGGTTCGGTTGAGTCGAGCTGGCAGATTTCAGCAGAAGCTGTGTCGGGCGGAGAGAACGCAAGCAGGCGAGCGGCTGGAAAGCTGTTCCTATAGGCATTACTCCACCTTGAAAGCGGGATGGTCAGGCGCGCCAGCACATCTGCCGTGCGGCGCGCTACCAGTTCAGGTGTGGCTCCGGCGCTGGTACCCGTGCAGAGAACGCAGGCATCTGTCACCGTCGGGGCTGCCGCTCCCAGCCGGTTGATTGCACCATCAATGATGCTGAGACGCGCGCCGTATGCTGAGAACTGTTCGAGCGCGAAACGTACCTCCCTGAGTTGTACTGGCCCGGCAATCGCGAGTTGTCCCGCGTGCTGGACGCGCGCAATTACCACCGGCCCCAGCGCGGTTCTGCCGGGCAGTTGCAGTAGTTGTTCGGCCTCGACCCCTCTGGCCTCACCCTCACGCAGCAGATCGACCGTTGTTGCCACCAGCAGCCCCTCCTGGGGGATGTAACGCGGTTTGGGCAGCCCGGTTAGCGCATCTATCGCCTCCCCATCAAGTCCGAGCGAGGTCAAGGCCAACTCTTCCGCACGGTAGAGTCGTTCGGCGACCAGCGTTTTCAGCAGATAGTTGCTGGTCGTTGTCTTGCCCACGTTCTTAGACAGTCCGATTAAGGATAGACGTTTGATATTGGCCCGCGCGATGATATGTGCCAGTTGAGCTGTCATTGTTCTCCCTCATACTCCGAAACGTCGCTCAAAAATAGCGCGCAGAGGAGGATAAGCGCGTAGAAGCTGGAGCGCAACAGCCCCGTGATCGGGCATATAGCCGTTGCCGATATGCATTTCGGTCGGACGTGCCATACCTTCCGCTCCCAGCGCGGCAGTGGTGAAGCTGGTAGCCATACAGAAGAAGAGGATGCGTCCCTGTGGCCTGGTAAGCAGAATGGTGGCAAACTCTGTGTCAGGGACATTCACCACGTTGATAGTCAGATCTGCTTCATAATCGTTGCCACAGAACACACGAACCTGCTCAAGCAGCTCAAGCGGATGCGTCGCGTCTCCCTGTACCAGAACATCAGCAACGCCCAGCGCAGCGACATCGTGCAGTGCCCGCTCGCTGTATTCTATAGCAATGATCTGTCCGTTTGAGCCGAGAGCCTGGCGCAGCGCGCAGAGGGTGAGTAACCCTGCTGTCCCGCCTGCGCCCAGTACGGTCACGCGCTGCCCCGGCTGCGTCAGGGCTACGACACGGGCAGGCGCGCCTGCAACGTCGAGCGCCGCCACGACAATGGGTACCGGTAAGTCGTGGGGCAGCTTCGCGGCAGGATTGCTGCGGAAGAAAATGGCTTTTCCATCTACCACGACTTCGCAGCGATCCAGGTGAATGGCGGAGATGGCGTCCAGATGCAGCGGAAGCCAGCTAAGAGAGGTCAGGCTGACGATGGTGTCTCCTATAGCCATGTGGTGTTTCGCGGCAAAAACCTCATCCAGTTGCTCGATAGTTCCCAGCAAGACGCCACCCGAACCGGTAACAGGATTGTGCATCTTGCCGCGCCGGGCCACAATATCGAAAATATGCGCGCGCATCCGTTCGGTATCTTGCTCGCAGGCATGAGTGATCTGCGTGAAACTCGCGGAATCGAGATGCAGCGCCTGTACACGGACGAGTGTTTCCGTTGGCAGCGCCATCGGCGTATTGTCGAGTTTCCAGGCCGGTTGAGGCAATGCTCCGCCCGGCTCAACCACGCGGTGAGCGCCGAGAGAACGCAGTAAATCCGTTGCGGGTAAGAATGACATAAAAACTCCTGATTGTGCTTTTCTCTGAAATAGCATATGATAAAAATGTCTCAAGAGGAAGATTTAGCCGTTGTTGCTGGCAGAACTTTGTCGGCAAGCCTCTTCTCAGGTATGTTATGCTAGTCAAGAGGAAGGTTTTCAGAGTATTTTCATGAGTGAGGGTATGGAATAATGGAAGGCCAGCGCGAAGCCGAAAATGCATCGAATATGCCTGTAACAGAGACAGATGAACAGCGCGAGCAGAAACAACAATCAATCTTCAGTGATTATGACCTCTATCTTTTCGGGCAGGGACGGGATTATCGCCTCTATGAGAAAATGGGAGCGCACCCGCGCGTCGAGAATGGGGTGGCCGGTGTCCATTTCGCGGTCTGGGCGCCTAACGCGCTGGCCGTCTCCGTAATTGGCAGTTTCAATGACTGGAATCGCAGCGCCAACCCCATGCACCTACGCCATCGCGAACTGGGGGTCTGGGAAACGTTCGTGCCGGGCGCGAAGGTTGGCGATCTCTACAAGTACGCCATCTATTCCCGCTTCAACAACTACCAGGTTGACAAGACTGACCCCTATGGCTTTGCCACTGAGCTGCGACCGAAGACCGCCAGCATTGTCGCCGACATCCACCGGCATCAATGGCATGATGAGGAATGGATGCAGCAACGCGCGCAACGCCAGCAGCTCAGTTCGCCTATCTCGATTTACGAGGTTCACCTGGGGTCGTGGCGCCATGTTCCAGAGCGGCATGTTGAGGGCGCGGCAGAAGAAGATCGCTTCATGACGTATCGCGAACTGGCTACTGCCCTGGCTGCTTATGTTAAAGACCTGGGCTTCACTCATATCGAGCTGCTGCCTGTTACCGAATATCCCTATGATGCCTCCTGGGGTTATCAGGTCACCGGCTACTATGCCCCCACCAGTCGCTACGGCTCGCCGGAGGACTTTCAATACTTTGTGGATTATATGCACCAGCAGGGTATTGGCGTTTTCCTGGACTGGGTGCCATCCCACTTTCCCAAAGATGGCACTGCCCTCAACTACTTCGATGGAACGCATCTGTATGAATATCAGGATACGCGCAAGGGCGAGCATAAAGAGTGGGGGACGCTGGTCTTCGACTATGGACGCAGCGAGGTCAAGAATTTTTTAATCGCCAATGCACTGTTCTGGCTGCGTGAATATCATATCGACGGGCTGCGCGTGGATGCGGTGGCCTCTATGCTCTATCTGGATTATCAGCGCAAAGAGGGCGAGTGGGTTACCAATCAATATGGCGGGCGCGAGCATCTGGAAGCTGTTGATTTCCTGCGCCAGTTTAATGAGGCCGTGTATGCGGAGGTTCCGGGGACGCTCACTATCGCCGAAGAGTCAACGGCGTGGCCGCTGGTCACCCGCCCGACGTATGTTGGTGGTCTGGGCTTCAGCCTCAAATGGAACATGGGCTGGATGCATGACATGCTGGATTATATGCATCTCGACCCCATTTACCGGCGCTACCATCACAATTATGTCACCTTCTCGCTCATGTATGCCTATTCCGAAAACTTTGTCCTCCCATTTTCCCATGATGAAGTCGTTCATATGAAGGGTTCGCTCATCAATAAGATGCCGGGCGACCTGTGGCAGAAATTCGCCAATCTGCGCGCGCTCTTCGGTTATATGTACGGGCATCCGGGGAAAAAGCTGCTTTTCATGGGCGCTGAGTTCGGGCAGTGGAACGAGTGGCACTTCGAGCAAAGTCTGGACTGGCACCTGCTTGAGCCACCCAGCGACCCCCACCACGCTCAGTTACGTGATTATATGCGCGACCTGAACCTGCTCTATCGGCGCGAACCGGCGCTCAGTGAGCGTGATGTCGACCCGGAGGGTTTTTCGTGGATCGATGTTCACGATTCTGATAACAGCGTTATCTCGTTCATGCGCCGCTCTAAGAAGGCTGATGAGACGGTCATATTTGTCTGCAATTTTACTCCTGTTCCGCGGTTTGGCTATCGACTGGGGGTTCCAGATGCGGGCGAATACTATGAAGTGCTGAACAGCGATGCCAGCCGCTACGGGGGCAGCGGGCTGGAAAATACTAATGCCATGCCCAGCGCACCTATATACTGGCAATCCTGTCCTCATTCTATTCTTTTAACCCTGCCGCCGTTAAGCACGGTTATTCTAAAGCGGCGACCGGTACCACCTACACTGACAGAGATGGAGGAAGTGAATTCGGAAGATGAATCGCAACTCGATGAACAACGACAGGAAGCCCACACAGGGCGGGCCGAATAGTCATGGCAATGGGCCAAATAATCATGTGTCCAGGAAAAATGGGAGATCGCAGCGCGTTCGCGCCCTCAAGGAGCGCAGCACAAAGACCGAGGATGAGCGCCTGCTCTCTCGACCGACGCAGCCATTAATCAAACCAAAGGCGCCGATTCCGCAGGAGCAGGTGAAGGAGATCGAGCATGCTGTTGATCGCGCCATTCACTTCGACTTCACGCTCACCGATCCCTGGCGTGTCTTTCGTATCATGAGCGAGTTTGTCGAGGGCTTTGACGCGCTTTCGCATATTCCTCCCTCTGTCGCCATCTTCGGCTCGGCGCGGGTGAAGCCGGACGATCCGGCCTACCAGGCGGCGACAGAGACGGCGAAGCTGCTGGCCGAGGCTGGTTTTGGCATCATCACCGGCGGCGGCCCTGGTATTATGGAGGCTGCGAACAAGGGCGCGCAGGAAGGTGGCAATGTCTCTATTGGCTGCAATATCGAGCTTCCCTTTGAGCAAAAATCTAACCCTTATCTCGACATTTCGCTCGATTTTCGCTACTTCTTCGTGCGCAAAACGATGTTTATCAAATATGCCGAAGCCTTCATCATCTTCCCCGGCGGCTTTGGCACGATGGATGAACTGTTCGAGGCATTGACGCTCATCCAGACAAAGAAGGTGAACCATTTCCCGGTCATTCTCTATGATTCTTCGTACTGGGCCGGTCTCATCAACTGGATTCGTGACTTCATGCTGACCTCGGAAAAGATTCTGCCCGAAGATGCCGGTTTGCTGCGTCTCTCCGATAGTCCACAGGAAATTTGCAAGATCGTCCTGGAAGCCTACGAGGAGAGCTATCGTCAGGAGCAGGCTAATCCCGGCGGCTTTCGCGAGCAGTCGATTCGCTAAGTGCCGTATACCTGTGCCGGGGGCCATCTTTTACTTTGTCAGGTGGCTCCTGCGTTACAGTACCATTGAGGAGAGTGCATCCACTATGCCCGCATTCCAGTACCATCCTGACATCCTGGCCCGTTATCCCGCCATTGTCGGCGGCGTAATTCTGGCGCAGGGCCTCACCAATGGTCCTACCCCTGACAGCCTGCGAGCAGCGTTTCAGGCCGAGCAGCAAACGGTATTACGTCGTATCGGTAACACTCCCCTCAGCCAGATCGAATCACTCTCGGCCTGGCGCTCTGCAATGCGCGCGTTTGGCGTTGAGCCGACACAGTACCGCAGCGCCGCCGAAGCTCTGCTGCGCCGCCTGACCAAAAAAGGCGACATTCCCACCATCAACACTCTGGTTGATATCGGCAATCTGGTCAGCATTCGCTATGCCCTGCCCGTCGCCGTTTTCGATACGCGTGTCCTGCAAGGTGCCGTTACCGTCCACTTCGCCGACAGCTCTGAGCGTTACACGACGCTCGGTGAGGCGGAAACAGACCACCCTGAAATAGGCGAAGTTGTCTTCTCCGATGAAACTGGCCTTGTCATTGCCCGTCGCTGGTGCTGGCGGCAGGGCGACCAGAGCGCCGCCCGGCTCGATACCACCGACGCGATTATCACCGTCGAGGCACATCATGCAAATGCCCGTAGGGATGTCGAAACAGCTCTCAGAGACTTGCAGGCTCTCCTGCACGAGTACGCTCACGGCACCTATACCGTCGGCGTACTGGATAAAAACTGTTCTCATATCTCCTGGTAGCTGGAACAAACCATCGGGAACCTGTCATGCCTTGCTCTCGCTCAGCGTGATCCGATATATGCTGACACTTCTTGTACGCTCACTCGTATAATAAGCAGGCTTTCAATAACCATCGTTGTGTGAGAAGGGATATCCTATGCGCATATCTAAAAGCGAATCGTTCGTGGTCGGCAGTCTCTGCATCATCTTTCTTCTTATAATACTGGCCTCCTGCTCCATTCCAGCGGTTGGGGGCCAGGCAACACCGGCGGCATCCGGTACGGCGGGTAGCGTCAACGCTGGCGCGCCCGGAGCGACGACGCAGGAGAATCAGATTGCTCAGGCAGTTTTTCGCGCCCTCAACCAATCGCGGGCCGAGAACCATCTCCCGCCGTTGCGGTGGAATGTCGCTCTTGTGCGCAGCGCGAGACAGCATAATCTGGCTATGCAGGCAGCAAATACGCTTTCACACCAGTTGCCGGGGGAGGCTGATCTGGGAAAGCGCGAGAGCCAGCAGGGCATTCACTGGGTCTGGGCCGCCGAGAATATCGGGGAAACGACGGAGATGTCAACGAACGGCGCGCTGGCCCTGCATCAGGCAATGATGAACGAACGTCCACCCGATGACGGACATCGCCAGAATATTCTCACCAGCGTCGGTACGATGATCGGTATCGATATTCTGCTCGATCAGCAACACGGTGTCCTCTGGCTGACCGAGGATTTTGCGAAAGAATGACCGGGAGTATGAGAACATTGCCGGTGACGAGATGAACAGGAGGGATAGCGCATGGGCTTCTGGCAAATTCTTGGAGATATTGGCATCGTGGCTGGTATTGCCAGCAGCATCGCCACTCTCGCAGCCTATTTCACCACCCATAGCCCTCAGACAAAGCAGCGTTTCAAGCTCGTCGGAGCCCCCCTGGCTCTTATCTTGATTGCGGCAGGTGCCTTATCTTTGTGGTATTCGGCGGCATTCCCGGCAGGAAACGTCACAGGCACTGGGAAGCCTTCATCTTCCACGACAGCTACCACCGGTGCCACTGCAACGGCTACCGGAGTCGTCCCGGCCTCACATACGCTGGCCCGAACATATAAGGGTACCATAACTGATGAAGATGCCCTCAATACTACGTCGGATATGTTTCTCTGCGCGGTTGTCCAGAGCGGCAACACTATCGCCGGAGAGATGAAGCTAACACTGTTCTCAGGAAGTGGTCCTTTTACAGGAACTATCGGTAGCGATTCGCGTGTGCAGTTCAGTATTATCAATGCCGATGATGGTTATGGGCCAAGCGATTTCAATGGCTTTCTCCATGTGGATGGCTCTATGAGCGGACAATATGTTAACCATAGTCTGAATCATCATGGGGTCTGGCAGGTTTCTTCTGGTGGTGGGGGTTGCTGATGATTGTGGTAGTCTATGGCTATAAGAAATCAATCTGGCGGCGCAATGTCTGCCTCCGGCTTCTCTAGCTGCAAAATGGTGATACCGGCCATGACCAGCACTCCCCCGAAAATTTGCACGAGGTCAAGGTGCTGGCCGAGCCAGAAATAGGCGATGATACCGGCGGAGACGAGTTCGAGCATCCCGGCAATGCCGACGCGAGTGGCATCAAGGCGGCGCAGCGAGCCAAGTGTCAGCGAGAAGGGAATAGCCATGCCGACGACGCCAACGATGAGAATCAGCCAGAGGCGGGACGGCTCCCACGTGCTGGCCGGGACCGTCCAGGGGGGCTGGACGCAGAACCAGAAGGCAGCAGCGACCAGCGCGCCGTAAGCTGTTGAGGTAACCGACGGTACATCACGACCCACGCGCCGTCCCAGCAAGAGATAGGCGATGTAGGCCAGGACGGAGAGGCAGGCAAAGAGCAGGCCAAGACTGTCCAGCCCATTGAAACTCTCTTTCCACAGGCCCGTCAGGAAGATGATGCCGCCGAAGGTGAGAGCAATCGAGATGATGACATGGGTTGAGGGCAGACGTCGTCGCCAGAACGCCTCTGCCAGCGCCATCCAGGCGGGGGCGCTGAACTGAATGACCAGAGCAATGGCAATGGGCAGGCGGCTGATCGAGACAAAATAGGTATACGTCACCAGTGCCAGCGAGAGGCCAAAGGCGACGATCCAGCCCCAGTTTCGTCGCGGCAGCTTCAGACCACCACGCCAGGCGGTGAGCATGACCAGCAGCAGGCAGAGGCCGCCGATGAGCATACGAAACTGGACGAGTGTGACAGGCGTCACTCCTTCGTCGAAGAGCAGGCGCGAAAGGTTGCCGTTAAAGCCAAAGAGGGCGGCTGCCGTCAGAATCATCGCGTAGCCGACAAACCTGTATGTGCCGGGTTGAGTGTTCACGCAATCGCCCCACCGCAGAGACTACAGAAGCGCCGGTTCGGTTGCTCGCGATGGCAATGCGGGCAGCGTATCAGCGCGTTCCCATTGGACGCTGGCGTCGAAGAAGACGATGAAGTTTTCTTTGTATTGGTACTCTTCCCGTCTGTCCCTGTATTACTGCTTTTGTTCCATGTATGATTTTCCGCGAAGCCGGGGGCGGCATGACGTGGATAGCGACCCATCAGGATATCTTTATACTCGCGGCTCTCTGACCAGTTCATGATCTCACGCGCCCGTACAATTGTAAGCGGATGGTTGACTGCGCCAACCAGCAGCATCTTATAGACCCGATCCAGGATGTTCGCATCCACTGCCTCATAGAGATCGGCCTGTTTGAGAAACTCGGCGGCGTCCATCTGGTCGCGCTGGAAAAGCGTACCGCCGGCGAATTTCATCATCAGCGAGAGCATCACCTGTGGATCCTGCACGACCAGCAATGAGGAGCGATCGGCGGTGAACTCTGACATACGATCCCACTCAAGCAGGGTTGCTTCCAGCGTGCGTCCGACCAGGCGCCCGATGCCGAGTGTGAGATCGCCGACCAGCGCCAGCAGGAAGCTGATACCGCGCGCCATCGTCTTATACAGCACATGGCCGGACTTGATATGCCCAAGCTCATGCGCGATCACCGCCAGTATCTCATCTTCGTTCATCAAATCAAGCAGACCGGTAGAGAGAATGATGTAAGGGTGATCGTGGCCGCTGGTCACGGCGTTGGGAGTGGGATTCTGGGCAACATACAGTTCGGGTTCAGGCACATCGAGGATGGCGCAGGCTTCGCGCAATTGTGCATACAACTGCGGACACTGGGTCTGGCCAGCTCTGACCGTCTGCGCCACATTCTGGATGTAAGCCACCCGCTCTGGAAATAATTCGATGAATTTCCGCACGACAATATCCAGGCCTGGCACTTTTTGCAAAGCGCCCAGCGCCGCTCGATCATAGGGATGTTGCAGGACAACGGGGTCCAGACCTGGGAAACGCCGCCGCACCTTTGGTTGAGCAGCAGACATGAAGAGAACTCCTTCTCAGGCCCTCATTGAAGCGTTACGGCTCAAACTCAACGAACACACGGGGCAACTTCAGTTGCGCCGCCGAGTGCGCCCACAGCCGTATCGACTGGGCCACCAGTTCATTATCGCGTGGCTGCCGCAGCTTATCCTGCTGCACGACCCGCTTGATAAGCAGTTTGATACGCCAGGAGCCGTTTTCCCGTTTCAGACCCGAAGGTACCGCCACTCGTAAGAGCGCGGCAACGCGGGGGGATTGACGATTGATAATCTGAAGAATATCCGACCAGTGGTCGTACAGAACAGACGTAAATTGTTCAGCAAACTCGTCATATCGAGCGCGCGGCTTCTGCTCCACGAGGGGCCTCCTTGTCGAACTCAAGGTAACTGGCATGTATTGATTATACCACATTCCTCAGCAAAATGCCTGCGTGTTTCGCCTCAAATATGTGAGACGTTCAGGCAGCATGAAAGCCATTGTGGTATCATAAGAGCCAGATAGTTTCTCTCCTGTTGGCACAGTGAGGCAACGGCTTTTCCCTTGCCTGATATAACAGGAACAGTCAATAGTTTTTTTGTGCTTTGTATACGATGATGAAACATACCACAGTCGGCGCCCACATCAAATCGCTGTCCCGGCGGCTCCATGCGTGCGTGCTTGCCCTGGGCCTGGGAACGGCCCTCTGGCAGCTTTACCGTGTGCAGCGCAGCATCAAAGAAACCCATCCTCCTGAAGCGGTATCCTTGCCCGTTCCACCCCCGCATGTCTCGATCGTCCTGCCCGTCCGCAACGAGGAAGCCAATGTCGATGCCTGCCTCACCTCATTGCTGGCCCAGGATTACCCCGACTTCACCGTTACAGTGATCGATGATGGGTCAACCGATGCAACTCCGTGCTTACTGGAACGATGGAGAGCCTCTGACAGGCGAGTAAGAGTCCACCGCATAGACAGGCTTCCGCAGGGATGGGCAGGGAAGGCACACGCCATGCATACCGGCGTCACACAAACATGCGGCGAATGGATCCTTTTCACCGACGCGGATACGCGCCACGCCCCGCATACGCTGAGCCTGATGATGGGACACGCGCTCCGACAGGGCGTTGACCTGCTCTCCATGCGCACCTGTTTAATGACCCTCACCGGGTCAGCCTCGCCTCTCCTCATGCCCATGAGCGAAATTATTCTCGCCCAACTGATGACGCCCACACAGATACGAGACGCAACCTTCCCGCACGCCTTTGCCTTCGGGCAGTACATCCTTGTGCGCCGCGAAGCATATATCGCATCCGGTGGCTATGATACGCCCGCTATGCGGAGAACCTCCGTCGATGATGTTGCCCTGGCAGAACACATCAAATGGCATGGCGGACGGATAGACGTAGTTGATGGACGCGGGCTGGTAGCAAACAGGCAGTGGACAACCTGGAGAAGCGCATTACAGGGATGGCGCAAAAGCACCTATGGCGAACTTGCCCGCTCCCACGGCCCGCTCACCGGTATCCTGGGCGGTCTTGCGCTGCTCGTCTATGGTCTGGGTCCGCTTATCAGTCTGCTCTCAGCCTTTTCCACAAAAAAGATGTATCGTCTCTCCACTACGCTGGCGGCAGCGGTGCTGATAGCGCAGATTGCCGCAAAACGACGCTTTGACCGTGAATACGGGCTTCCTTTCCCCTGGGCGCTCACTGCTCCGGCAGGATGGGCCATCTTTGGCGTGCTGGTCATCGATATAGCCCTGCATATTCTCAGCGGGCGCGGTATCGGCTGGAAAGGGCGCGAACTTCCCAGGCAGGAGAGAAGCTTTCCAGGGCGGATAAAAGATGAATAAAGCAGTTACCAGAGGAGCCTGGGTGCTGATGCGCGCCTTGAGTCGGTTGATCGGCAGGCGCAAGATTATCATGTGTGTCGAGGGCCTGGAACATGTTCCCCGCTCCGGGCCGGTGCTGATCGCCGCACGCCATTTTCATTTCTTTTATGACGGCTACGTCCTGCTGCGTGCTATTGACCGTCCCCTGCACACCGTTGTCGCCCTGGACTGGATGCAAAGCCGATTATTGCGTTTGCTGGTCGAATGTGCCTGCGCGCTGGCGGACTGGCCCATTGTCCTGCGTAGCGAACAAATCCGGCAGCGCGCAGGCGAGCAACAGTGGGCGTATAGCTCGATCGAAGCCAGGCAGTATTTGAGGCAGGTCGCAAAGTCCACAGTGCGCCTGCTACGCAGCGAAAGGATGCTCGTCATCTTCCCGGAAGGGTACCCTAACATTGATCCTCACCCTACGCCTAAAACCGACCTGGACGCTTTCCTTCCTTTCAAACCAGGATTTATCAAAATGGCGGAGATGGCGGAACGGAATGGGCAGGTCCAGGTAGCCATTGTTCCGGTAGGCTTTGTCTATAAGAAAGACGGCTCCCGCTGGCATGCCACGGTACGCTTCGGCCCACCGCTTTTCCGCCGTGACTTCGCCAGCCACACCATCCTTCTGCACACAGTGGAGGAAAGCGTTCGCACACTCTCACAGGAGGACTGTACATGAAGGCATACAATTATCTTGCGTCCATTCAGGTGGATGGCCGACGTCGTTCCTACCTTGTTCACCTGCCCACCCATTATAGCCAGGAGGCCCGCTACCCGCTCGTGCTGGTCTTTCATGGCGGTGGCAGTTACGGGCAGAGCATGACCGGTCTGGCCCGCTTCAACCCCCTGGCCAATACGCAAAACTTTATCGTTATCTACCCGAACGGCTACCACCGCTCCTGGGCCGACGGTCGCGGAACCACAAAAGCCGATCAGGATGGCGTGAACGACGTCACCTTTGTCGCCGCGCTGCTCGATCAACTCACCCACAGCCTGAATATCGATACGCAGCGCATCTATGCTGCCGGGATGTCGAACGGGGGCTTTTTCACGGCGCGCCTGGGCTGCGAGCTTGCCGACAGAAACGCGGCCATTGCCATCGTCGCCGCCACCATGCCAACCCTGCTGGCCGAACGCGCAAGGCCGTCGCGCCCTGTCCCCGTCCTGTATTTCCACGGCAGCGAGGATCGTTTCGTCCCGGCAGGCGGCGGCATTGTCACCATCGGCGCAAAAGGCTCGATTCTTTCGATAACGGATGCCGTCCAATGGTGGGCCAGGCATAATCGATGTATGCCAGCGCCCGCCATCACCTCGCTTCCCACGCCGGTCAGCGATGGCACGCAGGTGCAGCAAATACACTACCGGGGAGGCGCGCAGGGGGCCGATGTCCTCCACTACAATATCATTGGCGGCGGTCACACCTGGCCCGGCGGTAAGCAATACCTCCCGGTTGGCCTCATCGGGAAAACGACGCGCAATCTGGATGCGACCGCGACCATCCAGGCGTTTTTTCAGGATCATCCCCTGGTAGTACGATAAACACATAGCTCAACGTACAGGAGAAATCACATATGCCAATGTCAAAGCGGTGTATCCCCTACACGCCACGTTCGCGCGAGCTACATCAGAGTGTCTTCGCGCTCGTCAGTACGGCAGGCGTCCACCTGCGCGGGCAGGAGCCGTTCAATATCGAGGGCGACAATAGCTGGCGCGTGCTACCGGGAGATGTGCAGGCAGAGCAGTTGATGGTAACTCACGACCATTATGATCATCATGATGCGGACGAAGATATCAATTGCGTTTTTCCCATCGACCGGCTGCGCGAACTGGCTGCCGGGGGCATCATCGGCGGTGTTGCCAGCAGGCACCTGGGCTTTATGGGTTATAGCCAGCGCCTGCGCGAGATCTACGAGCAGGTCGCGCCGGAAATGGCAAAACTCATCCTGCGCTCCAACGCCGATGCCGTCCTCATGACCGCCGGCTGACCTCTCTGCCATCGGGTTGCAGTTGCAATCCAGCGCGAAATCGAGATGGTCGGCATTCCTACCGTCATGATTACGGTCTTCCCGGAGGAAACGCGGCAGGCTGGACCACCGCGCGCCTTCCATCCACAGAACTTTAAGCCGGGCAACAGTCTGGGCGGTCCGCATCAGGTAGAATTGCAGCGCCAGGTGTTGCAAGACGCCCTGCGCCGCTGGGAGGCCAGAGAAGAACCAGGCCGTATCTGGGAACAGCCATACCCGGCCTACACCGCTGACGATAGCTGGCGCGAAGCATATCGCGAAGAATAAATACAGTCGAACAGCTCTCACCACCGTGCCATGCTGAGCGGCGGCTCAGCATGGCACGGTGATAGGGCCACTTCATCAGAGTTTACGTAATGCCTCGAAAAGATCCTCGTTATCGGGCATGTCACCGGGGGAATTCATCACTTCGATATAACGGATCACACCCTCTTTGTCGATAACGAACAGGGCGCGTTCTGGCATGCCCAGAGGGTTCCGCACACCGTAGAGATCGACAACCTGCCCCTGCGGGTAGAAGTCTGAAAGCAGGGGAAACGAGGTATTCATTGCCTTTGCCCAGGCGTTGAGTGCGTGATGGCTATCCATGCTGATACTGACAATTTCGGTATCAGCATCTTTGAACCGCTCTAACTCCGCCTCGTATGAGGGAAGTTGTGCCGAGCAAACACGGCTGAAAGCAAACGGCACGAAAGCGAGAACGACATTTTTCTTATGCCGGAAGTCCGCCAGGTGCCAGTCCTGCCGGGTCGCGGTCTTGAGAGTAAAGTCGGGAGCGACATCACCGACTTTCAAGGTTTTTGTCTCCGAACGAGCGTTACTGCTCATTGCTCCGTATCCTCCCATAGCAAGTTGCTGCTTTTCCACAAAGAAATACGCACAGAGTTACAGGTGACTACCGTTGTTTGCCAATCGTCTGAAAGGTACGCACGTGCGACAAAATAATTGATACCCCTGTCGTAAGGCAAACAAGGGTACGTCGCTGAGATTGTAGCACCTGCGTAGAGATAATGTCAAACAGAGATCGGAGGCAAGAAAAGAGTTTTGGTGCAAGAACAGATTTCGCAGAGGTATAAAACTCCTTCTATCTGGGAATCGTTGCTGGCGCAAAGCGGCATCGTTGCGTATATACCCATTGTGGTTGTCACTATTTTGATGTTCAGCGGCGCCTCCTGGCAGATGCTCTGGCTGAGTACAGATGCCGCTCGCTATCAGTGCTATGCTATCACGTTCTGGCTCGGTAGCTGGGGAACACACCTGCTGCCCGCCTCGCAATGCCAGTTTCTGGGCATCACCTCAGCCCAACCGCCGTTCCATATGCTGCCGACGGAATATCCGCCGTTTACGCTGCTCCCGTTCTCTCTGGCCCTGCTGGCTCCGATCCAGTATTATCAACTGGTCTTCGCCATCTGGATGGCGCTGGTCGCCGTGCTGATCTACTGGCTCTTGCTGCGTTACGGGCCGCGTGGAGGCGCGCTGGCATTCGCCATTTATGTTCTGCTGGGCGCGTGGGCAACGGCGGAGGGACGTTATGATCTTCTGCCCGCCGCCTGTACACTCATCTGTATCATCGCCGCCGAACGGAAACGCTGGGCTCTGGCCTACATCGCCCTGGCCTTTGGTGTCTTGCTCAAACTCTACCCGATTCTGCTCCTGCCTGCCCTCTTTCTCGCCGAGCAATACGACGCGCGCACGCTCGCTGCGCCGCCACGCTCGCTGCCTGCGCGCGCTATTCCAGGTGTTCTCTGGCAAACGCTGCGCGAGTTGCGCCGGTGGAAATGGAAAAATACGCTCATCTTCCTCGCTATCACGCTGGGCATTACCGGCTTCTTCGCGCTCTTGAACTTTCAGGGGGCCGTACTAAGCCAGCTTAGCTACTTCCTGCACCGGCCCGTGCAGGTAGAGGCCACCAGTAGCACCTTCCTCTGGCTGACAACCGCCTTTGGCTTTCCCGTCAAGATTGTCTCCAGTTACGGCTCGCTCAACATCGATAGCGTACTGGACGGCTTTGTATCTGCGGTGGGCGATGTGGCGCTTGTGCTTGGCTTCATCACCATTCTCTTCCTGCAATGGCGCAAAAAGTTCGATCTGACGCAGGCCAGTATCGCTATCCTGCTCGTCTTCATCGCCACCGGCAAGGTCTTCAGCCCGCAATATCTCATCTGGGTCATGCCCCTGCTCGCCTACAACGGCGCGCTGGACGGCTTCTGGCTGCTCTGCTGGGGAACGCTCTCCTTCCTGACCACCTATATCTATGCCTACCTCTACACGCGAGCGCCCAGCGTCCTGCTTATCCCATACGTTCCCGGCTTCGTGCAAACGGTAGCTCTGCGCGATGCCTGCTTTGTGCTGGCAACGCTCGCCTTCCTCTTCAACTGGTTTCACGTCCGCAAACGCAAACCATTGCCCATAGAGCAGAGTGAAATCTCGATCTTTTCCCTGCGTTAGCCGGTCTTCCTGTTGCCTGTGTTCACCATAAAAGCTGTTCCCAGGCGTGTCATGCTGAGTGGGAGCGAAGCATGACACGCCTGGGAACAGCTTCAATCTTCCCGCGCGGTCGCGCCGCAACGGGTGGAACGCGCGATTCCAATCGCTGAAATCGCCCACAAGAGAGATGACGCCCGCCCAGAGATGCTGCGAAAGCTTCAATGTCACCCGCGTCACCAGTTTCCCCTCCGTTCTGGTACAGGTTGTGGCGATCACCTCGACTCGCCTCCTCGTGCGTCTGACCGGTCCCATTCCCTACTACGGTTCCTGCCCAGTCCCTTTCCCGGCTTTCGGGGTACGGAGCGTAAGGCCAACCAGCACTCCCACCAGCGTGATGGCGCTGACAACGAGGAATGCTTCGGTGGCAGAGCCGAAGTCCAGCACCGCGCCGACGAGGACAGGGCCGAGCAGCATGCCGCCGACCTGCGCCATGAAAAACAGGGCATAGGCCAACCCGACCTGCTCGGACTCGACTGTTTCGACCGGAATGGCGAGGGCGGCGGGAAAGAACATCGCACACCCGATACCCATGCCGGTGATCGTGAGCAGCAGCCCCGGAACGCTCAAGGCCCCCGCGTGGGCCACAACTGGCACCGCCAGAGAGCCGAGCAGATAGATAGTAAAACCACCCACGATCAACGGCTTGCGCCGCCCCAGACGGTCGGAAACGGCGCCCCAGAGGGGGGCAAACGGGATATCAATCACAAGCAAGACCGAGGCGAGTACTGTCCCCAGCCAGAGGGGAACCCGCGTAACGGTGACCAGGGTCGTGGGCGCCCAGGTGGTAAACCCGATGATGGCCGTATATCCCAGCAGCGTCACCAGCGAGAGGCGCCACAGCTGCTCATTGTATAGCACGGGCAAGAGACGCGGAGCGTGAACTCGCCGGTGCGGCGTTCGTGGCGCCTCTCGCAGGAAGACAAGCAGCACGCCGAGCAGCAGCAGGAGGACGACGCCCATCTCGCCGCGCCACCCCAATTTCGCGCCCAGGGGCGCCAGCACATCAAAGGCGAGGCCCGTCCCTGCTGGCAGCCCGGCGACAAAGATACCCGGCGCCAGGCCGCGCTGCGCCTGCGGGATGTGTTCGATGAGCAGCCACAGAAGTACGATCACCAGCAGACCCCCGCCCAGACCGCTGATCACACGACCGAGTAGCAAGATGGCGAAGGCGGGCGCAGCGAGATTCACGAGGGCGCCTGCCAGCAAGAGGGCAAAGGCCCACAGGCCGATGCGCCTGACTCCATAACGGGCAACCAGGACACCAGCCGGGAAGGCGACTACCAGGATGGGGAGCAGAAACAGAGTCATGACCAGCGACGCCGTGCCGTGATTGACGTGGAACTCTTTGCCGAGAGCCGAGAGCAGTGGGGGAAAGAGCTGGAACAGCACGCCAAACGTCAGGTAGGACAGGAAGACGGCTAGCAGCACCCCCCCGCTCACGCGAGGACGCCATGAGGGCAAACACGCCGTGAGCGCCGACCGGGCGGGGATCGTCCGTGTGTTGAGCCAGACTGTCCTGGCTCATGGGATAGCGATGTGGACGGTTCGCTTGCATGACATTGTCTCCTCGCGGCTCACACGCACCCGGTCTGACTGTCGCAGCGAACCGGGTGTACAAGACATGCCCTCTGGCGGGCTACCACAGCCCGGCACGCAGTTGGTAGACCACGATGTAGAGGCCAGCGGCGATCAAGAACAGCGAGGTCAGAGGTAGCACCCAGCGCAAAAGGGGAAAGACGGCGGTACGCAGCAGGTCGGACAGTTGGGTGGCTGCCAGGGCGACGGCCAGTAACACCAGGGTCATACCCGCCGCGTAGCTCAAGAACACCAGCGCCGCGCTTCCCACGCCGCCTGCAGTGATTGCCGTCCCCACTACGAGCAGAAAGACAGGCAGCGTACACCCCAGCGAGGAAAGGCCATAGCCTACTCCGAAGATCCACGCAGCCCGCAGCGCGCGTGGAGGCGACTGCGCCTCGGATGAAGCACGTCCTCCAGGCCTCGACGTGTCCAGCCTCGTCGCCACCGCACTGAGTCCCGGAATCTCCGGCGCTCGTCCGGTGAATAGCGTCCAGCCTCCCAGGAACACTAACCCGACACCAACCAGTATGGCAAGCCAGGGGAACAGATGCACCAGCAGGCGCCCGCCGAGCGCAAGTACAAAACCGGCGACGAGGAAGACCAGCAGGAAGCCCGCCGCCAGTGGGAGGCCCAGCAGTCCACCGCGCAACAGGTGCTGCCAGCCAGACGGTGGCTTTGCAGAAGCGGCGGACACGGACACCTGCTGCTCAACCGCGTAGGAGACATAGGCGGGCAGCAAGGCGAAGCCGCAGGGGTTGAGCGTGGACAGCACGCCCGCGCCGAAGGCCAGGCCCAGCGGCACGCCGGCAGGTCCGGAAACGCTCAACTGGGACAAAAATGTTAGCACACTCATCACGATCATATTCAGACTCACGCCAGCTTCCTCACGATCTGTGCCAACTGATCGGGCGGGACAGCTCCATCGCTGCGGTAAGCCACCCGCCCGTGTGGATCAATCACAATTGTCGTTTCCAGGGTCTGCACGTTGTAGGCGCTGGCAATTGCACCGGTGGTGTCGATGCCCCATTGGACAGGGGCCGAAGCCGGGATGCCGAGCGACCGAACAAACGCCTCGAGGTCGGCAGGTTGGTCACCCGGGTTCACGTCAATCCCCAGCGCCTCGACTCCGCGGACTTTTGCGGTCTGCAAGGCCTGCGCCAGAGCGGAGCTGCCCGGCTCGCAGCCGGCACAGCCGGTGGCCATAAAATACAGCACCACCACGTGTCCCTGCTGGCTGGCGAGATGAAAGGTTCTGCCACCCAGGGTCGTCAGAGTAAAGTCCGGCGCGGAAGAAACGCGGCTCAAAGTCTGGGCGCCGGTGATATTCGTTCCTGTTGAGGTGGTAACGCTCCTCGCGGGGGCGCTGGTACCGGTGTTGGTATGCACCAGGGAGAAGACTCCGATCAGGAGCACGAGCGTCACGGCCAGCACCAGGATGCGTGCCAGCACGCTGGGCTGCAGAAGACGCCGCGCGGAGCGCGACGCGCCCGGCTTTCGCGGTTGCGCAGACGTTGCTCCTCCCGTCGCGCGAGGTCGTTTGCGCAATGCCGATGGTAATGAATGGGCCATAGGGGTCTCCTTTCTTTCTTCGCGACCAGCAGTGGGATGCTCCGATCAAGTACCGAGGGGGTACTTGATCGCTCACACACGCTGTGTTTTGCTCTTTCCGTCTCGATCTACGATGGTTCGGGCATCCCTCTCCCGCGCTGCGTGCCTGTCGGTCCCTCTCTGCCAGGGATACCGCGCCAGGCGCACGCTCATCTTTCCTCCTGAAGCCGCTGCATAGTCAACCGGGCGAGCGTTCGCCCGAGGGTGAAAGCCTCCTCGATGGGAAGCAGATGACCGTCAGGGTGCGAAACCTGCCAGGCTGAAGCCGCCTGCCGTGAAGCGAAGAACTGACTATAGGCGCAAAAGGCGTCGCGGATGTTGCAGCAGGTCGCTAACTCTTCCTGAATGAGGAGCGACAGCACGAGAGAGCCGGGGTCAAAGTACTCCAGACGCTCTGGCGAGACGCGCAGGTGAATCGGCTGCCCGGTCACAGGACACGTAGAGGAGACCTGTGCCGGGCTTCCGAGCCACAGCGGGAAGAGCAGGGTATCGAGGGCGCACCAGGTGTAGAGGAGATGCCCATTGATCTCAAAGTGATACGGCATTGGCAGCAGGGAGAGTCCCGCACCCACGATGCGGCCTTCCTCATCATAAACGATCTCCTCAAACTGGCGCAGCGCCTCAGTCACTTCAGCAACTGGCCGATTGATTGCCGCCGCCAGTTGCTCGCCGGAGACGGGAGCGCCATCGGTAAGCAGTCGCATGAGCGGCAGGAAGTAGGCCGTCCGCTCCGAGATCCCGCTGTTCGCAATGGCCAGGGCGAGAGAATCTCTACGTGTTTCTGAGAGACTCATGTCTGTTTCCTTTCTGTTCCTTTGGCCCGGGTGCCTGATGGTTCCGGAAGACATGCCTCTGTCCGTGGGTTATGGATGAACGCGCTGCCCATCCAGGTCGCAGCTCCCCGACATGGGAGGCGCGCCCCCCTGACCGGTTGAACATCCGGGTCAGCTCAAGTGGCGCAGCAACTGAGCCGGTTCACGTCTTTCGTAAAGGAGAGAGCGACAAGCTTGAGCGCCTCGGCCATCGTCGGGTAGACGTGGATCAGGTCGATAAAGTCATCGGTCGTCGCCCCGAAGCGCAGCGCCATCGCCGCCTCATGGATCACTTCCCCGGCGTTCACCCCGAGCATCGAGACCCCGACCACGCGCCGCGTGGAAGCGTCCAGCACCATTTTGATTACGCCGCGCGTGTCGCGGATGGCCCCGGCTCGCGGCACCACCGAGAGGGGGATGGTATTGCAGTCGCATGAGATTCCGGCGGCTACCGCTTCCTCGTCGGTCAGGCCCACCACAGCGACCTGGGGGTCGGTGAAGATGGTACGCGGGATGACGGTGTGATCGACCTCGCGCGGTGGCTCCCCGGAGAGAGCATTGTGGGCGGCGATCTTGCCGTCGTGCGCCCCCACTGGCGTGGCCATCTGGCTCCCGGTTTCGCATCCGATCACATCCCCGGCGGCCCAGATATGGGGAACGGTGGTACGCAAAGTGCGGTCAACGCGCACGGCGCCCGCCGGGTCGAGTTCTACACCCACTTGCTCCAGGCCGATCTCTTGCGTATTGGGGCGTCGCCCGGTAGCCACCAGAAGTTTTTCTGCCGAAAGCGTTTGCTGGCTACCATGGAGCTTCAGCGAGAGGGCCACCCCCTCTCCCGATCGTTCCACGCCGCGCACCTGCGCTCCGGTCAGAATGCGGATACCTTCCTCCTGGAGAATTTCGGTGAGAGCCTCGGCGATTTCCGGCTCGTAGCCGGAGAGAATGCGCCTGCCGCGTGTGACAAGGGTCACTTCCGTTCCAAAACGGGCAAACATCTGCCCCAGTTCGAGCGAAATGTAGCCGCCCCCCAGGATCAGCAAGGAGCGGGGTTGCTCGCGCAACTCGGTTCCCCAGGGGTCATCATCCGAACTCAACAGATCACTGGTGAGATACGCTACATCCGAGAGGCCCGGCACGGCAGGAAGGACAGGCTGTGAGCCGGTCGCGATGAGAATCTGTGAGCCACGCAGGCGACGTGGGCCATCGGGGCTTTGCACCTCGACTTCGTGATCGGAGAGAAGTTTTGCCTGACCGGACACGATCTGGATGCGCTCTGGCTCATCGAGCAGGCTTTCGTACTTGTGGGCGCGGTACTCCCGGATGATTTCATCTTTCTGGGCCACCAGCTCTGCCCAGTTGACGGGCATGCGCACCGGGGACAGGCCTGGATAGCGAGGATGGGCGGCATCGTAAACAAGGCGCGCCGCCTCGATCAGGTTCTTGGAGGGCAGGCAGCCCCGATTGGCGCAGGTGCCGCCGACCGTGCGGAATTCAGTCATGACGGCGCTCTTGCCGAGTTCGGCAGCGTGCAGGGCCGCGGCAAAAGCGGTCGAGCCACTACCCAGAATCACCAGGTCATAGGACTCGTGGGTTGACATACGCGTTATCTCCTTGTTGCAGGCAGGTCATCCGGCATGGGGGGCCGTTTCTGCATGTATTCGTCAGATGCAACCGGCGCGCAGGTGGGACAGGCCGCCTCCCTCTCCCGTTTCTCACGGTGCGGGCCGAACAAGAACCAGGCCCCCAGCGCCAGCGCCACCACGAAGTAGATGGCCGCCCCGGTGTAGACGAGGCCCGGATTGCGGCTGAGAAAACTGCCCAGGGCCGTTCCGGCCAGCAGGGAGAGCAGCAACGGCAAGGTGATGATCAGGTGACAGGGACAGGCGAGAAAGCCCGTCACGGTCAATACAAGGCCACCAATGCGACGCATACAACATGTTCCTTTCTATCTTTCCCCTTCCTGAGAGGACGCAACCCTCAGGACAGAGCAGATACGGTCCCACGCCGTTCTTCTGCGTATACCGCAGTCCACGTGGGTCCCTTCTTCATATCAGTCTTTCGGTCCACCACCCTTGCGTCTCCCGAACAGAAGGAGGAGCAGCAG
>Ga0209810_1001556_pt1 | contig 33677 bp, 35 predicted proteins | sample Coa_R1_7_FD_187159 | JGI IMG/M metagenome (GOLD analysis project Ga0209810, IMG submission 187159) | Surface soil microbial communities from Centralia Pennsylvania, which are recovering from an underground coalmine fire - Coalmine... | ecosystem: Environmental > Terrestrial > Soil > Unclassified... | reverse complement strand
TCTCGATTCGGGGGCATCGAGCGTATTATTCGCCTCGGGGCATGGATCTCAACCAACCTGTCCTGCTGACTGCCGGGGGCCTGGAGAAGCTCAAGCAGGACCTCGAGCAGGCGCGGGCGAGACGCATCGAGGCGGCCGAACGGATGAAGGAGGCCGCGCAGCCGGGGGACATCGAGGACAACCCCGAGTTCGAGCAGGCCAAGGAAGAGGTGGCCAGGCTCGACGAGCGCATCTACGAGCTCGAGGAGATGATCGGGCGCGCCCAGATCATCCAGGGGCGGAGCTCCGGCGTGGCCGAGCCCGGCTCGGCGATCGAGGTCGAGGACGAGGAGGGGGAGACCGTCGTCTACCACCTCGTGGGCGCCGTCGAGGCCGATCCGGCCAACGGCTTCATCTCCGTGGAGTCGCCGGTCGGACGGGCCCTGGTCGGAAAGCGGGCCGGGGACCGCGTGTCCGTGGAGGTGCCGGCCGGCACCATCCAGTACACGATCAAGGCCGTTCGCTAGGCAGCCCGCGGCCTCGACCGCGGGGATGTGATCTCCCGGCAAGCCGGTCCGGCCGGCCTCGGGCGGCCGCCGGGGCGATGTCCGCGCGACGCCGTCCCGGTGCATCTGGTACGGAGGCGTACCAGATCGGGGGGGATCGTCCTATGCTTGCCTTTCGTGGAGCCCTCCGTGGACCCCGCGCGGGTCGATCCACGGACCACGGTCGGCCTCTTCCTCCGTCAGGCGGCGCGGCTCGGCGGCCGCCCGGTGGTTCACCACCACCGGGAGGGGGCCTGGCGGGAGGTCGGCTGGGACCGGATGCGGACCTCGGTGCTCCGGGTGGCGGCGCGCCTGGTGGCCGAGGGCGTGCTGGCGGGCGAGCGGGTTGCCCTCATGTCCGAGAACCGGCTCGAGTGGCTCTACTGCGACCTCGGCATCCAGGCCGCGGGCGCGGTCACCGTTCCCATCTACCCGAGTTCGACCGCGGAGGTGGCGGGCCGGATCGCGGCCGAGGCGGGGGTGCGCGTGGGTTTCGTCTCCGGGCCGGCGCTGGCCGCGCGCCTCGGGGTGGAGCGGGTGGTGCGGATGGACGAGGAGCTCCAGCGCTGGGTGCGCGAGGCGGCCGATCCGGCGCTGGTGGAGGAGGTCGGTCTCCGTTGCGCCGCCCTCCGTCCCGACCACGTGGCCACCATCATCCCCACCTCCGGCACCACCGGGGCGCCGAAGGGCGTGGTGCTGGCCCATCGGTGCCTGGTCGACATGGCCCGCATCTGCGCCCGGACCTTCGATATCGGCGAGGACGACGTCGCCCTCTCCCTCCTGCCGTACGCCCACGTCTTCGAGCGGGTGAACGGCGTTCTGGTGGGACTGGCCGCGGGCGGGTCGATATGGCTCTCCCGGGGCGCCGACCGGGTGGTGGAGGACCTGGCGGAGTGCCGGCCGACGGTGATGGTCTCGGTCCCGCGCATGTACGAGAAGATGCACCAGCAGGTGACGGCGCTCGTGCGCCGGCAGCCGCCGTGGCGCCGATGGCTGGTGGGCTGGGCGCTGGAGCAGGGCCGGCGACGGGCGCGGGGCCAGTTCTCGCCCCTCCACCGGGCGGCCGACCGGCTGGTGCTGGGGCGGCTCCGCCAGCGCCTGACCGGCGGCCGCCTCCGCTTCTTCGTCAGCGGCGGCGCGCCCCTGGCGCCCGAGGTGGAGGAGTTCTTCTGGGCGATCGGGGTGAAGATCCTCCAGGGATGGGGGATGACGGAGACCTCCAGCGGGGCCACCTCCAACCGGGAACGGCACCATCGCCCGGGGACGGTCGGGACCCCGCTGCCCGGAGTGGAGGTCAGGGTCGCCGACGACGGCGAGATCCTGGTCAGGAGCCCCGGCAACATGCTCGGCTACCACGGCGACCCCGAGGCGACGGCCGAGGCCCTGGTCGATGGCTGGCTCCGGACCGGCGACATCGGCGAGCTGGACCCGGACGGGTTCCTCCGCATCACCGATCGCAAGAAGGACCTGATCAAGACCGCGGGCGGCAAGTACGTGGCTCCGCAGCCGCTCGAGGCCCGGCTGCAGGAGGACCCGATCATCGAGCGGGCGGTGGTGGTGGGGGACGAACGGCCCTATTGTGTCGCTCTGGTCGTGCCCGACTGGTCGGCGGTGCGCGACCTCCTGGGGCTGGAGGGCGCCCCCGAGCACCTGGTCGAGGACCCGCGGCTGGTCGCCGCCGTCCGGCGCCGCGTGGACGAGCTGAACCGCGCTCTGGGGAGCTGGGAGACGCTCAAATCCTTCCGGCTGCTGGCCCGGGACCTCAGCGAGGAGGCGGGTGAGCTCACCCCGACCTTGAAGGTCAAGCGCCGGGTGGTGCAGGAGCGGTACCGTGATCTGATCGAGACCATGTACCGGCGACGCGCTCCCTCCGGCGGGCCGGACGACTGATGGCGGGCCCCGTCGATCTCTCCCAGGTCCACGCCGCCCTCGACCGCCTGCGGCACCAGCTCTGCCACTGCGGCCTGCGCGGCGAGTGCCTGGGCTGCCGGGGGGTCGAGATGGTCAGGGCGCAGGTGGAGGCGGTGGCGGCCGCGGCCAGCCAGCCGATCCTGATGCAGGTGGCGCAGGAGGCGGCCATGAAGGACATGGCCGCCCGCTTCGAGCAGATGGCCGAGCGCCTGATGAGCGATCCCGAGCTGCGGCGCGCGGCCGAGGAGATGCAGCAGCGGGTCATGTCCGATCCCGAGGCCCGCCGGCTCCTGGAGGAGCTGATGCGCCGTCTGGGGCCGCCTCCCGACTGACCGGCGACGATCCGGGACAGCCGAGCCCGGCGGCCGCCGGGCCCCGGGGCCCGGCGTGCCGGCTCGGTCGGGGGAGGTCAGGTGGTGCTGGAGCCCGGGGACGGCGTGGGCGAGGGCGCCTTCCGCGCCGGAAGCTGGCTCCAGAGCGGCAGCGGCCCGCTCCGCAGTCGTTGCAGGATCGCGTCCTCCTGCTGCTGGGTGAGGTGGCCGTCCTGGCGTTGCCGGTCGAGGTCCGGCTGCACCACCGAGATCAGCTTCTGACGGAAGGCCGTCTCGTCCATGCCCTTGGAGGCGGCGATCTGCTCCACCGTCTGACCGTTCCGGATCGCCTGGCGCAGCTGGGCCGGGGTCATGCCCAGTGCCTTCGCGTACTCGGCGAGGCCGAGGGCGAGGCGCCGGGCGGAGCTGGCGGGCAGGGAGCTGAGCTGGGTCGGACATCCCTGCCCGGCCCGTTTTTGGATCGCGTTCGCCTGCTGCTGGGTGAGCTTGCCCTGGGCGACCAGGTCACTCAACGTCTGCTGGAGGGCCCTGGGGATGGCGGATCGCACCTGGGCTGGACTCTTGCCCAGATCGGAGGCGAGGTGCCCCACGAAGAGGTCGCAGGGGGTGTTCCCGCTCGGCGTGGGCAGCGGGGTGGGGGCCGCCATCCGCGGCCCGCCGGTGGCGGCCGCCGTGAGCCCGACCGCGCTCCCGGCCACGGCGCAGGCGCCGGCGGCCGCGAGCGTGAGCCTCGCCGCCCGGGGGAGCCCCCTCCAGAGCGTGTTCAGCTGCATCATCGTGGTCGTCATCCTGGACGGGGTCTGTGAACGCCGTGCCCGGCGGGCGGTAAAGCTTGTGTAATGGCCCCTCCCGGGTGCACCGGGGCCGGGCTCCGGGTGGAGGCCTGAGGTGTCCGGGGTGGTGGGTCGGAACCCCTGGTTCACCCACTAGACTCGGAGGCGATGGAAGCGTCCTCGCCGGTGCCGACCGCTCCCGGGTGGAGTGGACGGCACGCGGTCGAGCTGTACGTCCGGACCTACTCGACCATGCTCCAGAGCTCGGGCGAGATCCGGCTGGACACACTGGTCCAGGCGCACGTCGGCATGGCCTCCTCGATCCACCCCCTGGCCAGCCGGCCGCAGCTGGACATGGGGGCCTTCATCTACGCCGTGCGCCGCCTGCCCACGGCCATCAACCGCGCCCGCCGGGTGGTGCTCGGCCAGAGCCTGCGCAGCTTCCAGCAGGCCCTGTCCGCCGACCTGACCTCCTGGCAGCGGGTGAAGGCCCCTGCCCGGCGGCGGGCCTGGTACTACGACGGGGAGTCGACCCTGGCCGTGCTCCTCGCCTCGCCCTCGGACATCGACGACCTGGTCCCCACCCTGGTCGCCTACCAGATCGAGTGGAACAAGCTCCATCGGGCGGTGCGGGAGGTCGGGTTGGACCCGGAGCGGGTGCGGTTCAGCGTCCAGGCCAGCGAGGACGACTGGCACCGGTTGTGCGAGGCCTGGGGGCCGGAGTTCGAGGCCACGCTGGCCCTGGCCGGGCAGCGGGAGTGCCACCTGCTCCTGCGCATGATCGGGGGCTCCCACGTCGGTTACGCCCGGGGGGCGGCCCTCTGGTGGCAGCCAGCCCAGGCGGCGATCGAGGAACAGGGCCTGGCCGACGCTCCGGTGTACTTCGTCTCCTCCAACCTGCACAGCCTGGTCAACCTGCTGAGCGGCGTGCCCCGTCGTCTCGAGCGCGAGATCGTCGAGCACGCCAGCCGCTACAGTCCCGAGCTGACGGCGGAGCTGAGGAAGCTCGAGGCCGGGCTCACCCCGGCCTCGCGCGACAACTGGTTGTACTTCGCCGCGCGCGGGCTCTTCGACCAGCATCCCGAGGCTCCGGCCTTCCGGCGGCGGCGGACCGAGATGGAGCGTGAGGTGGGCATCCGCCACATCGCCGCCGAGCGGATGGGCATCGACTCGGCGATCCAGGTGGTGAGGCTGGCGGCCCTCGACCCCGAACACCTGGATCCGCGCATCGGCGCGGTCGACGCCGGGGCCCTTCGGGCCTCGCCGGCGGTGCTGGTCAACGTCGACTACCCGCTCGGCATCGCCGCCTACCACATCCTGCGCCAGGTCGCCCAGGCCGTGCCCTGGCTGCGCGGCGTCTACGTGCTGGGCAAGGCGGCGACGCTCAACGCCGACGTCGGCGACGTGATGATCCCCAACGTCATCTACAACGAGCACTCGGCCAACACCTACTGGCTCGACAACTGCTTCAGCGCGGCCGACGTGCAGCCCTACCTGGTGTTCGGGTCGGCGCTGGACAACCAGCGGGCCGTGACCGTGCGGGGCACGTTCCTCCAGAACCGCGACTACCTCGAGCTCTACTACCGAGGCCGCTACACGGTGGTGGAGATGGAGGCCGGGCCCTACCTGGACGCCTGCTTCGAGATCCAGCATCCCTACCGCCATCCCATGCACGAGCACGTCAACATGAGCCGCCTGGGGTTCGACCTGGGGATCATCCACTACGCCTCGGACACCCCCTACACGCAGGCGCGCACGCTGGGAGCGCGGGGACTCTCCTACCGGGGCATGGACGCGACCTATGCGGCCGCGATCGCGGTCGCCCGCCGCATCTTCGCCCTCGAAGACGTCCTGGCCGAGGGGGGCACCTGCGGTCCCCGGGAATAGGGCCGCGTTCCGGCGACGGCCGCGGTCGAGGCTCCGTCAGCCCGCGGCCGGCTGCGGGCGGTGGGGGTGGTTGTGCTCGGCCGGGCCGTGCCCGCAGCCGTCCGGACAGGGCTGTGAGGCCTCGAGCTGGAGGGTGGTGTGGCCGATGCCGAACTTGCGACAGAGGCGTCCCTCCAGGGCCCGGATGAGTCGTTCCCCGGCCGCCAGCGACCACGCGTCCACGACCAGGTGGGCGGAGAGCGCGGCGTGGTCGGGCGAGACCGTCCACACGTGCAGGTCGTGAATGGAGCGGACCCCGGGGCCGGCGAGCAACTCCCGCTCGACGGCGGCCAGGTCCATGCCCGGCGGGGCCCCCTCCAGGAGCACGTTCACCGCTTCGTGGACGATGCGGATCGCCCCCAGGGCGACGAGCAGCGCGATGGCGAGGGAGATGGAGGGGTCGGCGTAGATCCAGCCCGTGGTCAGAACGATCGCGCCCGACATCAGCACGCCGATCCCGGCCGCCAGGTCACCCGCGACGTGGAGGAGGGCGGCGCGCAGGTTGGGGGTGGGCTCGCCTCGACGCAGCACCAGGGCGGCGCCGACGTTGACCGCCACGGCCACCGCCGCGGTCACGATCACCACCTGGCCGAGCACCGGTTGCGGGTGGAGGAGGCGCTGGACGGCCTCGAGGCCGATCACGGCCGCGATGGCGAGCAGGAGCACGGCGTTGGCCAGCGCGGCCAGGAAGTTGACCCGGTGGTAGCCGTAGGTGCGGCGCCGGTCGGCCGGTCGCCGCGACTGCACGGCGGCGAACCAGGCCAGGGCCAGGGCCAGGACGTCGGTGGTGACGTGTCCGGCATCCGACAGGAGGGCCAGCGAGTGTGCCCACAGCCCCCCCACGACCTCGGCGCCGAGGACCAGGATGGTGAGCAGGACGGCCAGACGGAAGTGCCGGCCGTCGTTCGGATGGTGGTCGATGCTCGGATGTTACCGTGGCCACGCTGGCCGGTGATGGTCCGGGCCCTCTTCGGTTAGGATCGCGGCGGTGGACTCGGGTACGGTTGCGAGTGGAGCGCCGAGGCGGTGGCCAGGAGCCGAGGGGCCAGACTGAGCATCGTGCCGCGTGAGCGGCACTTCTACGACCTCTTCCGGCAGCAGGGGGAGCTGGTCAGCGACGCCCTGACCGAGCTGTCCAAGAGTCTCCTGGAGGGCCGATCTCGCCACCCGCGGCTCCGGGACCTCGAGCACCGCTGCGACGAGGTCACGCACGCCATCTACGAGCTGGCCATCCGCACCTTCGTGGCCCCCATGGATCAGGACGACATCCTGGCCCTGGCCTCTTCGCTCGACGACATCGTCGATCTCGCCGAGGAGGCCGGCGACAAGATGGAGCTGTACCGGGTGCGCGAGGTGACGGAGCCGGCCAAGGCCCTCGGCGAGTGCCTGGCCGCGGCCGGCGTCGAGATCGCTCGCGCCCTCGACGGCCTGGAGAAGTTCGAGAACCTGGACGAGCGCCGGGTAGAGATCCACCGTCTCGAGAACGAGGGGGACGTCATCACCCGCGAGGCCCTGGGACGCCTCTTCTCGGACGAGGGGCTGACGGCCACGGAGCTGGTCAAGTGGAAGGACCTCTACGAGGTCCTGGAGGCGGCGCTGGACAGGTGCGAGTCGGTCGCGAACCTGCTGGCCGCCATCCAGATCAAGAGCGCGTGAGGCCGGGCGAGGTCGCCCGCCCGGGTCCCCGCCGCCCGGTCCCGCCCGACGGGGGCGGCCTCGGCCGGCGGGCGGTCGCCCCCCGTCCCCGGGGGCCGTGGTGAGCGGGGCCCTGCTCGTGGCCGCCTTCGTGGTGGCCGTGATCTTCGACTTCACCAACGGCTTCCACGACACCGCCAACGCCATCGCGACCTCCATCTCCACCCGCGCCCTCTCGCCCCGCCAGGCGGTGCTGCTGTCGGCGGTGCTCAACCTGGTCGGCGCCCTGGTCACGGTGGTCTTCTTCGGCAGCGCCGTGTCCAACACCATCGCCACCCTGCTCCACCAGCCGACCCTGCTCAGCGTCATCGCCGGGCTGCTGGGCGCCATCGCCTGGAACCTGGCCACCTGGTACCTGGGGCTCCCCAGCAGCTCCACGCACGCCTTCGTGGGTGGCCTGGTCGGGGCCGGGGTGGCCCAGGCCGGTGGCCTCGACGCGGTCGCCTGGGCCGACCTGGGCAAGGTCGTGATCGGTCTCGTGGTCAGCCCTCCGCTCGGCTTCGTGGTGGCCGGGACGTTCATGGTCGGGATCTACTGGGCGTTCCGGCGCGGCCGGCCGGGCCCCCTGAACCGGGCCTTTCGACGGCTGCAGGTGCTGAGCGCCGCCTTCGTCTCCTACTCACATGGCGCCAACGACGCCCAGAAGTCCATGGCGGCCATGACCATGGCGCTGGTCGCCACCGGCCACCTCCCACGTTTCATGGTCCCCCTCTGGGTGGTGGTGCTGGCCTCCGCGGCCATCGGCTTCGGCACCTACGCCGGGGGCTGGCGGATCATCAGGACGCTGGGCTGGCGGATCTACAAGCTCGAGCCGGCGACCGGGATGGGCGCTCAGCTCATGGGCGCGATCGTGATCCAGGCGGCGACCACCCTGGGGATCCCGGTCAGCACCACCCACGTTCTGGCGGGCACGGTGATCGGCGCCGGAGCCCCCAGGCGGCTGACCGCCGAGGGCTGGGGGGTGGGTGCCACCATGCTCACCGCCTGGATCCTGACCATCCCGGGCTCGGCCGTCATCGGCTGGATCGTCTTCGCCATCCTGCACACCGCGCGGTTGGGGTGACGGCGGTCGCCCCCGGCCCGGCGCCGGGGGGCTACCGCCACCAGTCCTCGCCCCGCTCCAGGTAGGCCAGGATCATGCCCTGCCGGAGGCCGGCGTGGCTGACCTGGGCCCGGTCGAGGGCGTACCGCTCGAGGAGGAGGCGCAGCACCTCGACGCCACCCCGGAGCGCACGGATCCGGGCCTCGGACAGCCCGGTCCGTCGGGCGACGTCGGCGGCCGGGCCGGCGTCCAATCGGGCCGTCGCCGCCTCCAGGTCGGCCGGGGTGAGCACGGGCTCGGCCGGGGTCGGGGACAGGAGCACGGGCAGGTTGGAGGCCGTCCCTCCGGTGACGACCAGGCGCTCGGCCGCCCAGGTCGGGGCCCGTGCCAGCGCCTTTCGGACCGAGTCCCGCAGCGCCGCTCGCTCGCCGGGCCGGGGGGGATCGGAGAGGTGACGGGCCGCCGATCCGCCCGAGCCGATCGGCAGCGAGACCCAGCCGAGCGCGCGCCCCGCCTCGGCGCAGATCAGCTCCGTGCTGCCCCCGCCCAGGTCCACGGCCATCCAGCGGCCGGAGGCGGCGTGGCGGCTGGTCATGCCCAGGAAGCTCAGCTGAGCCTCTCGGTCCTCGCTGATCGAGCGGACCGGCACCCCCAGGGTGGCACTGGCCTCGGCCAGGAAACGGTGCCCGTCAGCCGCCCGGCGCACGGCGGCGGTGGCCCCCGCGACCAGGTGCTGGTAGCCGTGCCCGCGGGCCTGGGCGACGACCGCGGCCAGGGTCCGCAGGGCGACCTCGGCGGCGGGGCCGATCCGGCCCGTGCGCTCGACCTCGCGGCCCAGCTCCGGCATCTCCACGTAGTGCGCCACGTCCTCCAGCCGGCCCTCCCTGACCTCGGCCACCAGGGCGTGCACGGTGTTGCTGCCGACGTCCACCGCGGCCAGACGTCGGGCCCTCCCGGCCACGCGGCCGCCTACGTCCGCTCGCCCCTCTCGCCCGGCTCGAGGCCGTCCTGACCCGGGGCGAGACCGGCCTCCGCCTCCCCGGATGACGGCTCGGCGACGGTGCCCCGGAGCCTCCTCACGGCCGGCGGAGGCGGCTGGTCGTGGCGGGCCCGGAGCGCCCTGGAGGCGAGGGCCGAGGCCAGCGCCCAGAGGAGGTAGGCGCCGCCCCCGAGCAGGAGGAGCATGCCCACCGTGACCGGCCAGGAGCTGGGCTGGACGCAGCGCCCGGCGCATCCGGCCCAGGCGAGCTGCTCGCGAACCCCCACCACCAGGAGGATGGCTCCCAGGGCAACGATCGACCCGCCCAGACCCAGGTGCGAACGCATTCCGTCGAAGCCTACCGCCTCGGCAGGCGCCGCCGTCGTCGCGAGTCCGGCTGCCTCCACCCACGCACCCTCTAATATCTGCCCATGCCCGAGACCGATACCGGGGCCCGGACGCGGATCGAGCGCGACTCCATGGGGGAGATGGAGGTGCCGGCCGACGCCCTCTACGGCGCCTCGACGCAGCGGGCGGTTCTCAATTTCCCGATCTCCGGCCAGCGCTTTCCGCGCCGGTTCATCCGCGCCCAGGCCCTGATCAAGCGAGCCGCCGCCGAAGTCAACGGCGAGCTCGGACTGCTCGAACCCGACCTGGCCGCGGTCGTCGCCGAGGTCGCCCAGGAGGTGGCGGACGGGCGGTACGACGACCACTTCCCGATCGACGTCTACCAGACCGGATCGGGGACCTCGACCAACACCAACGTCAACGAGGTGATCGCACGTCTGGCGAGCCAGCGGCTGGGGCGGCCGGTGCATCCCAACGACCACGTCAACGCCTGTCAGTCCTCCAACGACACCATCCCCACGGCCATGCAGCTGTCGGCGGCGATGGCGATCGAGGAGGCGCTGCTGCCCGCCCTGGAACGCCTCCACGGCGCGCTCGCCGCCAAGGCCGAGGAGTTCATGCCCGTCGTCAAGACGGGGCGGACCCACCTCCAGGATGCCACCCCGATCCGCCTCGGCCAGGAGTTCCAGGGCTACGCCGGGCAGGTGGAGCAGGCGCTGCGCCGGGCCCGGGAGGCCCGCGACGAGCTGCTGGTCGTGCCCCTCGGCGGGACCGCCGTCGGCACCGGGGTGAACGCGCATCCCGAGTACGCGCGACGCGCCTGCGAGCGGCTGTCGCGGCTGACCGGCCTGGGCGTCCGTGAGACCCCGAACCACTTCTTCGCCCAGGCCACGCTGGACACCGTGATCTCGGCCCACGGGCGGCTGCGCACCATCGCGCTCAGCCTCTGGAAGATCGCCTCCGACGTGCGGCTGATGGGAATGGGCCCGCGCGCGGGGCTGGCGGAGCTGGCGCTGCCGGAGACCCAGCCCGGCTCCAGCATCATGCCGGGAAAGGTCAACCCCGTGATCGTCGAGTCGCTGATCATGGTGGTGGCGCGGGTGGTGGGCAACGACGCCACCATCGGTTTCAGTCAGACCGGCAGCCTGCTCGAGCTCAACGTCATGATGCCGGTGGCGGCGGTCTCGCTCCTGGAGTCGATCGACCTGCTGGCGAACGCGGCACGCAACTTCGCCGTGCGCTGCGTCGAGGGGCTGCAGGCGACCGAGCGCGGGCCGGAGCTGGTCGAGCGCGGGCTGATGCTGGCCACCGCGCTGGCGCCGGTCATCGGCTACGACGAGGCGGCACGGCTGGCCAAGGAGGCGTACCGGACCGGCAGGACCATTCGCGAGCTGGCCCGCGAGCGGGGCTTCGACGAGGCGGAGCTGGCCCGCATCCTGGACCCCGCGCGCATGACCGAGCCCTCCCGGGAGGGCCGCGGCTGAGGCGACCGCTTCACAACGGCAGCTCCAGGAGCAGCAGGGGCTCGTCCCAGTAGGCGGCGAGGTGCCGGGCGACGGTGCGGAACCCGAGGTCGCGGTGGAGAGCGACGGCCGCCGACAGCTTGGGGCTCACCTGGGCCCAGATGCGTCCCGAGGCCGTGCGCCGGGCGCGGGAGACCGCGTGCTCGAGGAGGAGACGGCCGAGCCCCTGGCCCCTGACCTCGGGGTCGACGGCCAGGCGGTCGAGGACACAGGCGCTGGCCGGGAAGGTACACCGGATGCTCCCCACCACGCGCCCTCCGTGCTCCACCCGGTACAGCTCGAACCCGCCCTGGAGCCAGGTGCGCACCTCGCCGCTCGAGGGCTGCATGTCCTCCACCAGCCGGGGATCCAGGAATCGCTCGCACCCCCGCCAGGCGCGCCGGTAGAGGTCGGCGATGGCTTCTGCCTCGGAGGGATGCGAGAGGAGGATACGGGGGGCGGCGCGGAAGAATCGCATCGAGCTGCTAGCGTATCGCCGGCGTGGATCTCCTCCGTCGGGCGTACGAGCTGTACGCGGCCGGACGCATGCACGATGCGCTGGAGGTCGCCCAGGCGGCGTGCGACCGGGCGCCTCGAGATGCCGAGGCCTGGGCGCTGCTGGCCCGGATCGTCCGTCACCTCGGCCTCCCGGCCGCCAGCGACCAGGCCTTCCAGCGCGCGGTGGTCCTGGACCGGCGGCGGCGGTTGCCCTACCGCCTCCCCCCCGACCGCTTCCGCGCCCTGGTCGAGGAGGTGCGGGCGGGGCTGCCCCCGCCCCTCAGCCGGCGGCTGGAGGGCGCCGTGATCCAGGTGCAACCGCTGCCCACCCCGGCCGCGGTGCGGGCGGGCGTTCATCCCGATGCCCTGGTCGCGCGTCCTGCGCCGGGGCAGCTGGTCCTCTTCCAGGTCAACCACGAGAACGACAGCGCCGGCGAGGAGGACCTGCGGTCGCTGATCGCTCGCTCCCTGAGCGAGGTCTGACCCCCTCACCCGCTCCAGGCGCGACGGTCGACCAGAGCCAGGTAGGCCCGGAGACGGGACAGGACCGCGGCCAATCCCCCGTCGCTCAGGCTGCAGACCTCCCGGACGCCGGCCACGTAGCCGCCCTCGAGCAAGGAACGCGGGACCTCGATCACCTGGCCGAGCGAGACCACCGCCCCTTGCCAGCCCAGGTCCTCCCGCTCGCGCACGTGCACCAGCCCTGGCACCTCCCCCCGCTCGATCCGGGACCGGGCCCGGGAGAGCCCGCGGTCCTCCTCGTAGCCGTGCATCGCCAGCACCCGGGTCGCCTGACGGTCCAGCTCCTGGCGGGGCGAGACCACGAGCACCCGCCGTCGCCTGGCCCAGGCCAGGGTGAGGTGCTCGTCCTGGAAGGCGCGCGGGTCGTCCGAGACCCGGTGGGCGAGGAGCTGACGGTAGTCACGGCCCTCCCTGGGCCGCAGGGCCAGGGCGACGTCCGTGTACCAGAGCAGGGGAACACCCTCGAAGACCGCTCCCTGGTGCAGGCAGCCCCGGGGCGGCTCGACCTCGACCGCGTTCAGCGACCGGCCGGCCGTAGCTGCGTCCTGTCCAGGCCCTCCAGGACGACGGATGCCCCCGCCAGCCCGGCCGCGCTGGGAAAGGCCCGGCTTCGCTCCAGGAGATCTGGCTGCCGGCGCCGCCAGGCGCGGGGCAGCTCCCGCCGGGCCTGCTCCAACTCCAGCTCGGCCGCCGTCGGGGCACGTCGGAGCCGTCGGGCGGCGTCCTGCTCGACCAGGCGGCGGACGTACTCCGAGACGCTGCGACCCTCCCGGAGGTCGTCCAGGAGCCGGCGGGTGGGGGCGGGCATGGAGATGCTGAGCGTGACGGCGGTCCTGGCCACCACCTGAGTCTCTCCCATGGGACCGGCGGCGGTCAACGATCACCCTGCCGGCGCGCGCGGGGCGAGTTGGGAGTCGACGTCCTGCGGGGCCGGCGTGCGAAGATCCATCATCACTCGCGATGGCATGGCACGCGCAGCCCGAGGACGGGCTTTGGACCCCGGCCGAGTTCCTCGGCCGGCTCGAGGAGGTCATCGACGCGGCCTTCCGCCTGGCGACCGTGGTGTTGCGCGACGAGGCCGCGGCCGAGGAGGTGGTGTTTCGGACTGCGCTCGTCGCCGCTCGCCGAAGGCCGAGCCGCGAGGCGCCGAGCTTCCGCGCCTGGTTCCTGGCCCTGGTGGCGGCGGAGACGGGGCACGTCCGGCTCCGCGGCCTCCTCTCGGGAGCTTCGAGCGGGGAGGACGGGCTCGAGGAGCCGGACGTCGAGGCGGCCGCCCGGGCCGAGGCCTGGGGTTCGCTCGACGGCCTCGGCAAGGGCGACCGCCTGGCGCTGTTCTGCTTCTTCTATCTCCGGCTGCCCATGGGCGAGGTCGCGACCGTGCTCCGCACCTCGGTGCGGGGCGCCCGGCGGCGCATCCATCGGGCGGTCCGCCGGCGGGCGTCGGACGGGGCTCCCGGCGGGGTCCAGGACCTGGTGGGGGTCGCGGGCGCGGTCGACCGCCGGTCGCTGCGGGAGACCTTCGAGATGGTCACGCGCCCGGCCAGCCCTGTGCTCCTGGAGCAGATCCAGCGGGCCCTGGCCGAGTCCGGGTCGGCCTCCCGCCGGGTCCTGGTGGCGCGAGGGGCGGCGATCGGGCTGGCCGGCCTGGCCGTGCTCACGCTGGCCGGATTCGGTGTCGTCGCCTACGGCCACCGTGGGTGGGCGGCCCGGCCGGCCGCCTCCCCGGCGGTCGCCGACCGGGGACGGACGGCTCCGGAGCTGAGGCTGGAGCCGACGCCGGCGCCCGGCACGCCCACCCCGGTCGAGGCCGAGACCGTCAGCCCGACCCCGGTCCCGGTCGCGACCCCGATCCCGACCCCGGTCCCGACCCCGGCGGTGGCCCCGGCCCCGGTGCCCGATCCCGGCTTCTCCTGCGCCCCTCGGAGCGGGGGCGGAGGCGCCGCCGAGCTGGCCACGGTACGGGCCGGCTCGCACCCCACCTACGACCGCTTCGTGATGCAGTTCGACGGTCCGGTGCCGCGGTACCAGGTCAGCCTCCAGGGCTCGACGGTGGTGATCGTGCTCCAGGGGACGAGCAGCTCCGGCTCCTATCCGCTCCAGCTGCGCGCCGGCTACGCCGTCCTGGAGGCCGCGTGGCAGCAGGTGGCGGGGGCGGGGACGGTCGAGTGGCAGCTCCAGCTGGCCCGTCCCGAGTGCCTGCACGTGTTCACGCTCAGCGCGCCCTCGCGTCTGGTCGTCGACGTGCAGCACGGCTGAGCTCCTCGCCTCTCCCCCTCCGGCCGGTCGGGCGGTATCTTCCAGTGGATGCCGGACATCAGGACCGAGCAGGAGGGGGCCGTTCTGGTCCTGACCGTCGATCGGCCCCGGGCGAGCAACGCGCTCGGCCTCGCCACCATGGTCGAGCTGGACGAGATCCTGGCCGGGCTGGAGTCCCGTGGCGACGTGGGCTGCGTCGTCGTCACCGGCGCCGGCGACCGCGTCTTTTGCGCCGGCGGCGATCTGGCCGAGCTGGAGTCACGGCGTGACCGGGCCTTCGCCGCCGGGATGGCCAGGAGCATGCGCTCCACCCTGGATCGCATCGCCCGGCTGCCGATGCCGGTCCTGGCCGCCGTCAACGGCGCCGCCCTGGGCGGAGGCGCCGAGGTGGCGATGGCGTGCGACTTCCGGATCGCGGTCGAGGACGCCCGGATCGGGTTCACCCAGGTGCTGCTGGGCCTCCCTCCCGCCTGGGGCGGGGTCGAGCGGCTGGCGGCGGCGGTGGGCCGGGGACGGGCCCTCTACCTGCTGACGACCGGTCGCGTGCTGACCGGCGCCGAGGCGCTGGCCTGGGGGGTGGTCGAGGAGGTGGTGCCCCGGTCCCGGTTCCACGATCGCTGGGTCGAGGTGGCCCGGCAGGTGGCGCGGGCGCCGACGCACGCCCTGGCCGGCATCAAGCGGGCGCTGGAGGCGGCGCTGCCGGCCGCCCGGCCGGAGCTGGCGGGGCCGGCGGTGGCCAGCTTCGCGCAGGCCTGGGTGGCGCCCCAGCACTGGGAGATGGCGGCCGCGCTGGAGCGGCGGCGCCGCCGACGGACCGGGGACTGATGGACGTCCGGCGAGCCCTGGAGGAGATCGACCAGCGGGCGGGGGCCGGGCGCTGGGAGGAACTGCTGGAGTTCGCGCGCTCGTTCTGCGCCGACCACAGCGGGGAGATGGTGGCCAGGCGGATCGCCCTCGTCGACCTCCGGGGCTACGTGGAGCACCTGGAGGTCGCCGCCGAGCGGTCGGCGCGTCTGGCCCGCGTCGGTCAGGCTCAGGCCGTGTGCTTCCAGTACGATCCCCGGGATCGCTGGCGAGGGCTGTTCGTCGCCTGTCGGTCGTATGCTCCCCGCTCCGCCGGGGACGACCGCTGGCTGCGCGATTGGACGCAGGTGGTGCGGGGCCCGACCCTGCCCGCCTTCGCCGAGCTGTACCTGCCGGACTACCGGAGCGCGCCCCAGGCGGCGGGCCGGATGGTGTACCTGGTGGCGCGGACGGTGGAGAGCCTGGCCCGGGCCACCCGGCGCTGGCCCCAGGAGCTTCCCCTCTGCGCCGGCTTCCCCGACCAGGTGCTGGTCACCCGCGTCCGCGAGCCGGGCGCGGCCGGCCGCCCGGGTCACCAGCACCGGGCGCTGCCGGGGCCGGCCGCCTGAGCCGGGGGGGCGCGGGTCCCCGCCCGCCGGGCGCCCGGCGGGCGGCGTTGCACGCCGTTCCCTCCGCGGGCTACGGTTTGGGCACCGGCGCTCCGGGTGATCGACCAACCGGGGGAGGCGGTTGAGGTGACGCGCCTCGAGTTCGAGTGTCTGGGGATGGCCTGTCGCCTGCTGGCGCTGGGTCCGGCGGCGAGCCGGCTGGAGGCAGGGGCCCGGTGGGCACGTGAGGTGGAGCGGCGGCTGTCGAGGCGGGATCGTTCCAGCGAGCTGTCCCGCCTCCACGCCGCCGGCGGTCGCTGGATGCCGGTCAGCCCGGAGCTGGAGTCGCTGCTGCGGGCGGCGCTGTGGGCCCACGAGGCCAGCGGGGGGCTGGTGCACGTGGGCGTCTCGTCGCCGGCGGACGGCAAGGCGAGGGTGCCGGCGCCGCTCCCGGCCGTGCTCGAGGTGGCGAAGCGGCGGGCCTGGCTGGCCCCCGGGGCACGGATCGAGCTGGCCGGCCTGGCCCGGAGCTGGATGGCGGACAGCCTGGGCGGGTGGCTGGGAGACAACGCCTTCGCCGACCTGGGGGGAAGCGTGTGCGCTTGCGGCCCGGGGCCGGAGGGGGCCGGCTGGCCGGTGGACGTGACCGGCGAGACGGTGATGGTCATGGACGCCGGGGTGGCCACGAGCGGGATCGGGAGCCGAGCCCCCCGGTGGGCGGTGATCGATCCTCGGACCGGGCGCCCGGCCGAGAGCGACCTGAGAGAGGTGTCCGTCCTGGCGCCGACGGCGATCGAGGCCGAGGTGCTGGCCCGAACGGCGCTCCTGGTCGGCTCGCGACGGGCCCCGGCGGTGCTGGCCGACCGGGCGTTGGGCTGGGCCTTCCGGGAGATGTGAGCCCGCCGCGGGACGGCGTGTTCGCGTCCGGCAGGACGGGCTCCCCGGTTCGCGCCGGCGCTCCCGGCTCGTGTCGCCGGCTGGACGCGAGGACGCCACCTCCGTACCATTGGCGGCCGTGGATCTGACGGGGATCCCTGGAGCCGGGGGCGGCCCGCGGTGAGGCGGGCGATGCTGTTCCTGGCGGCGGCCGCGGTGATCGCGGGCGGCTGGTGGCTCGTGGCCAGGCCCGGAACCGGTCCGGCCGGGGTGGAGATGACCGCCGCCGACGCCCACAGCGCCGAGAACAAGATCGAGGCCATCGTCGGCGCCAGGGCGCAGGCGGTGAACAGTGGGCGGCCGGTGGCCATCGACGAGACCTTCAGCGACGGCGAACTCAGCTGGTTGGCCAACCAGGTCGCGCAGGAAAAGGGCCTGCCGGTGGAGCACGTCCTGCTCCACGCGACCTCGGGCGGCACCATCCAGGGTGAGGCCCGCGGCCGGATCGCGGGGGTGAGCGTCCCGGTCACGGTCGAGGGCGTCCCCGAGGTGGGGTCGGACGACCGGCTGCGGGTGCGGGTGACGGGCGTCCGGGTGGGCGCGGTCCCGGTGCCCGACGGGGTCCTGGAGGGGCTGGCAGGTGGGGTGCGGCGGACGCTGGAGCTGGGAGCGCCGCTGACCGGCTACTCCCGGGTTCATCTCACCACCACCGAAGGCCAGGTCACGGTCACCGCGGTCGCGGACCCCAGCTGAGCTCCCCGGTCGCGGAACGACCTGCCGGTCTCACACTACAGTTGATCGGTGGGCACCTGGTGCCGTCCGCCTCGGGCTTGCGGGAGCGAGAAGGGGTGGTGGACGTCTGGATCTCCCGGCTGAGACCCCACGCGCTGGCCTCCGCGTCCCTCGGGATCGACGTTGGCTTGCTGATCGTCAAGCTGGTGACGGCGTTCCTGACCGGAAGTCTCGGCCTGCTGAGCGAGGCGCTCCACTCCGGCCTCGACCTCGTGGCCTCCATCTTCGCCCTTCTCGGCGTGCGGGCGGCGCGAAAGCCGGCCGATCCCGAGCACCCGTACGGCCACGGCCGGGCCGAGAACCTGGCCGCCCTGGGCGAGGGATGCCTCCTGCTGCTGGCGGCGCTGGGCATCGGATACGAGGGGGTGATGCGGCTGAGCTCTGGCCGGGCGGAGGTGGAGGCGACCGCCTACGCGCTGGGCCTACTGGCCGGGGTGGTGGTGCTGGAGGCGTCGCGCGCGACCGTCCTGCTCCGGGCGGCGCGGATCTGGGCCAGCCCGGCCCTGGCGGCGAGCGGGCAGAACCGGTTGGCCGACATCGGATCGGCGGCCAGCGTGCTGGGCGGGCTGGTGGGCGTGCGCTTCGGGCTCTGGTGGGCCGACGCCACCGCCGCCCTCGTGGTCGCGGCCCTGATCGCACGCGCCGCCGGACTGCTGATCTACCGTTCGGCGGACATCCTGATCGATCGGGCGCCGGTCGGCGTCGAGGACGAGGTGCGCCGTACCATCGCCGGGGTGGCCGGGGTGCGCAGGGTGGGAGCGGTGCGCGTGCGTCGCTCCGGCGGCCGCCTGCTGGGCGACGCCCGCGTCTCGGCCCGGCCCACCCTCTCGGTCGAGGGGGCGCGGCAGCTGAGCCAGGAGGTCCGGGCGGCGGTCGAGCGTGCGCACCCCGACCTCGACCTCGCCATCGTGGTGGAGCCACAGTCCGCGGAGGACGACCTGGTGGAGCGAGTTCACGCCACCGCCGCCCGGCAGGGGATGATCCGGGACCTGCACAACGTCACCGTGGAGCGAGAGCAGGACGGCAGCCTCCACCTCAGCATGCACGTCAAGCTGCCCGGCCACATGACCCTGGACGCGGCCGGGGCGGCCAGCGAGGAACTCGAACGACGGCTGCGCGAGGAGTTCCGGGGTGTCTCCAGGGTCGACGTCCACCTGGAGCCCCTGGAGCCGACGCTGGTGAGCGGCGCCGATGTCACCGCCGGTCGCGGGGATCTGGCCGTCGCGATCCGACGGATCGTGGAGGCGCACCCGGACGTGCTCCGCTGTCGCGATGTCGAGCTCAGCGCGCGAGAAGACGGGATCGTGGCCCACGTGGTGGCCGAGATGCCCGGGGAGGTGAGCCTTGAGCGAGCCCACGCGGTCGAGACCGAGCTCGAGGAGCGGCTGCGGCGAGCGCTCCCGGAGCTGTCGGAGGTGGTGGCCCGGGCCGTGCCCTGAGGGCCGGGGTGCCCTTCCCCCCACCCGGACCTCCGACCCCGGACGGGCCGGCGGGGAGGGGGACGAGGGGCGATGACGGTCAGGCCGGGCGGCCCGGGTGACCTGCCGGGCCTGCGGGCGCTGCTGGCGGATGAGGTTCGGCGGAAGGAACGCGACTGCGTGCCTCCCGCCCACGCCCTGCAGAGCCTGAGCAGGGCGATCGACTGGAGGACCCACTCCCGGGTGGTGGAGGACGAGGACGGCCTCCGGGCCATCGTGCTCGTGCTGGAGCGCTCCGGCCCGGAGGGCGTGGTGGCCAGGGTGGAGACCGCCGCTCGGGACGAGGCTGAGCGGAAGCGATTGCTGGGCTGGGGGATCGAGCTGGGGTTGGCCACCGGCGCCTCCGCGGTGGAGGTGTGGCGGCCGAGGGCGGCGCCCGACCCTCCTCGGGACCTGGGGTTGACCGCGGTCCGCCCCTTCTGGCGGATGGATCGAGCCGACCTGACCGGGCTTGCGGAGCACCCGCTGCCCCCCGGCTACCGGCTGGCGCGCCGCCCCGATCCCCGTCAAGAGACGGCGGTGTTCAACCGCGCCTTCCAGCGGCACTGGCGCTTCCAGCCGGTGGAGTCCGGCGCCGGCCGCGGCCGATCCTCGGCCCTGAACCTGCTCGCCCTGGGACCGGACGGCGCTCCGGCGGCGATCGTGTGGGGCTCCCTGGAGTGGTACGAGGCGGATGACCGCGCCCAGCCGGTGGGGCTGGTGGAGGCGGTGGGCACCCTGCCGGAGCACCGGCGCCGGGGGGTGGCGAGCGCACTCCTGATCGAGGCGCTACGGCGACTGCACCGCCGCGGCGCCCGAACCGCCTCCCTGTACGTCGACGGGCTCAATCCCACCGGCGCCGCGGCCGTCTACCATCGGCTCGGGTTCCGGATCGGCTTCGAGTACGAGGTGTTCGAGGCCACCCCCGCCTCCCTGGCGGCGCGGTTCCGCCGGCCCGGCGGCTGAGCCACCGGCCTCCGGAGGCGCGTCGTGCCCAGGCCCCGTGAGTCAGGGGAGGTCGAAGGTGATCTCGTACACGCCGCCGTTGAGCCGGGCGCGATGGATCCATCCCAGCCTGCGCAGGAGACCCAGCATGCTCTGGTTCTCCGGCAGCACGATCAGGACGAAGGTCTGGATGCCGTGCTCCCGGGCCGCCTGCGCCAGCAGCTCGAGCAGGGCCGAGCCCAGGCCCCGGCGCTGCATCTCGTCCACCACCGCCACCGCCACCTCGGCCACGTCCGTGCCCGGGACGCGGTCGTAACGGGCCACGCCCAGGATGTGCTCCCGTCCGTCGGGACGATGGGTGGTCGCCACCAGGGCGAAGCGGCTCTGGTGGTCGACCCGCGCCAGCCGCCGGGCCAGCTCCTCCGGGAGCCGCTTCAGGGGCGAGAGGAACCGGAAGTACACGCTGCGCTCCGACATCCGGGCGAAGGCCTCGTGGAGCCGGGGCTCGTCGTCGGCCCGGATGGGCCGAACGTGGACCCTGACGCCGTCCCGGAGCTCGAGCAGGCGCTCGTAGCGGGAGGTTGGTTGCATCAACGATGGTTGTACACCTCGCCGGCGGGTCCTGAAGTCGCCGTCGCCTTCGCGCTAGGGTGGACGCGGAATGGCGGTGCGAACGGTTCCCGGGCCAGAGCGCATCGCCTGGACCGCGGCTCGAGTCCGGGTCACGATCGGCCTGCTGGCAGCCCTCTTCGTCGCCGCCCTGGACTCCACCATCGTGGGCACGGCGTTGCCCACCATCGGGCGGGAGCTGGGCGACTTCGCGCTCTACCCCTGGATCTTCACCGGGTACCTGCTGACCAGCACCACCACGGTGTCGGTGTGGGGCCGTCTTGCCGACCTCCACGGTCGCCGCCCGGTGCTCCTGGCCGGGCTGGGGCTGTTCGTTGGCGCCTCCGCCCTTTGCGGCGTCGCCGCCTCGATGCCGGAACTGGTCCTCTGTCGCGCGGCGCAGGGAATCGGCGCCGGTTGCGTGCAGCCGGTGGTCCTGACCGCCGTCGCCGACCTGTTCCCCATGCGCCAGCGGGCCCGTGTCCAGGGCCTGTTCAGCGCCATGTGGGCCATCGCGGCCCTGGTGGGGCCACTGCTGGGCGCGGCCTTCGTGGCCACGATCGGCTGGCGCTGGATCTTCGCGATCAACGTTCCCATCGGTCTGGCCGCCGGTCTCCTGCTCTGGACCCACCGGGAGACGGGGCACGGGGACGGGGACCCGGGCGGGATCCACTACTCGGGAGCCGTCCTTTTGACCGCCGGCATCGCGGCCCTGCTGTGGGGCCTGGGAGCGGGCAGCACCGGCGCCCAGCCCCGCTGGGAGCTGGCCGTGGCCGGGCTGCTGGTGCTGACGGCCTGCGCGCTGGTGGAGCTGCGCGCCCGGGCGCCGGTCCTGCCGCTGGACCTCATCGGGCACGGCCTCATCGGCCCGGCCGTGCTCGGAGGGACGCTCGGCGGCACGGTGATGTTCGGCATCACGACCTACGCTCCCCTCTACGTTCAGAGCGGGCTGGGGGACTCTCCGATCGCGGCCGGGACGTCGATCTCGCCCATGCTGCTCGGTTGGCCCCTGGCGGCGGTGGCCGGAGGCCGGATCATGCTGCGGGTCGGCTACCGGCGGCTGGTGGGGGTCGGAGGCGCCGTGCTGCTGGGAGGCACGCTGATCCTGGCGGCCGTGCCGACCGCCTGGGGCGTGGCCGGCGTCGCCCTGGCCTCCTTCGTCTGCGGCGTCGGCCTGGGCCTGATGCTCACACCGCTCATGATCGTGATCCAGAGCAGCGTGCCCTGGGGACGCCGGGGGGCCGCGACCGCGCTCAACCAGTTCGCGCGGACGGTGGGCGGGGCGGTGGGCGTATCGCTCATGGGGCTCCTGTTGACGGGACGGGTCCAGCGGCTGGCCGGTGCCGATCGCGCCCTGATCCTGGCCGGCACCCACGCCGTCTTCCTGTCCCTGGTCGGCCTCGCCGCCGTTTCCCTGGCGGTCGACCTCTGGATCCTCCGGCGGGGCGTGGAGATCGTCGAGCCCGCGGACGGCCGGCTCCCCGGCTCGGCCTGATCGGAGGCGAGATCGGCACACCTGGGGCCGCCGCTGCGCGTATGCTCAGCCGCCCCGGGTGGCCGATGCTGCCCTGTACGAGGTGAGCCTCGGAGGGATCGCATGAGAGAAGGTCGTGAGCCGTTGCTGGGCTGGCGGCTGTGGCGCCTCCGCGATGGCCAGCTCGAGTCGTGGGCGGCGGGGACGGTCTGGGAGCCGGGCGACAACACCGCCCGTTGCCTCTCTACCGTCTTCCGGTGTCCGCGCTCGCCCGGGCGCGGCTGTCGTTGCGGCTTCTGGGGCCTCTTCGGGCTGCTGGACTGCGTGCGACATGCCCGCCGCCAGCGGCGCGAGCGCCTCGCGGTCATGGGGCTGATCCGGGCCTGGGGCGAGATCGCGCTCCACGGGCAGGAGGGGTTTCGGGCCGAGCGGGCGGCGGTCGCGTGCCTGGTCACCGACTGGCCCTGGGAGACCCCCTCGGTGCCACCTCCGGGCGAAGGGTTGGCCCAGCGCTGGGGCGGCGCGTGGCAGCGCCTTCGCGCCCGGCTACCGGCCCCGCGCCCGGACCACCGGCGTCCGGCCCTGCTGGAGAAGGCGGCCGCCACTTATGGGGTGCCGCTGGTCTCGCTCGAGGAGGCCCTCCACGTGGGCCTCCTGGCCGAGCTGGGGTTGGACGAGCGCCGTCGTCGGGAGGTGCAGCTCTGGCTGGACCTCCGGCGCCGGGGCGTCGAGCGTCCGCCGGATTGAGGGCAGCCCCACGAAGCAAGCTTCGTGGGGACCCCTGAATAGCCCCACGAAGCAAGCTTCGTGGGGACCCCTGAGGCGCGGTGTCAATCGGGCAGCTCGAAGGTGAAGGCGGCGGGCTGCAGGAGCCGCACGCCCAGGACGACCAGGCCGGCGACACCGGCCCCCACCCCCACCGCCACCGGCGCCCCCAGGAGAGCGGTCAGGGCGCCGGCCTGCATGGCTCCCAGCGGACCGACCCCGATCAGCACCTGCGAGTAGAGCGCCACGACCGCACCCCGAAGCCGCTCCGGGGTCGCCGCCTGGACGCGGGAGCCGATACCGGCGAAGAAGTCCCCGTGGCAGACGCCGGCCAGGAAGAGCAGCGCGATGGAGAGGGGAAGGGAACGGCTGACGGCGAAGCCGGCGAGCAGCAGCGGCCAGGCGAGGCCGGTCCAGAGCTGGCGCCGGCCGCCTCGGTACGGTACCAGGGGCAGGGCCAGCCCCGCCGTCAGGGTCCCCAGGCCGAAGGCCGCCACCAGGAAGCCGAACCCCGGCGGCCCCGCGCCCAGGACGTCCTCGGCGAACAGGGGCAACACCGTCAGGCGGTTCGTCCCGAACAGGGCCAGCGTTCCGGCGACGATCAGCATCGAGCTCACGATGGGGTCGCAGCGGACGTAGCGGGCGCCCTGGACGAGGCCGGCGAGAGGGCTGGGGCCCCGGTCGGTGCCGAGCAGGCTGGGCAGGTCCCGGACCAGCGCGGTGGCGGCGATCACGGCCAGGTCGGAGGCGGCGTTGACCAGGAAGCAGAGGGGAAGACCGGCGGTGGAGATCAGCAACCCGGCCACGGCCGGGCCGACCACCGAGGCCAGGTTCCCGATCGCCGAGTTGAGGCTGATCGCGTTCACCAGGTCCTCCCGACCGACCATCTCCAGCACGAAGGCCTGGCGGGTCGGCGTCTCCACCGCCTGGACGATGCCCTGGGCGAGGGCGGCGATCAGCACCGCCGCGAACGTCACCACGTGGGCCGCGGTGGCGGCGAAGAGCAGGAGCGACGGAAGCATGGAGGTGGCCTGGGTGACCTGGAGCAGACGCCGCCTGGGGTAGTGGGCGGTGAGGGGACGAGCCAGGGGGAAGGCGAACAACGCGGGCAGGTGCTGGATGGCCAGGACGGCTCCCACCATGAGGGCGGAGTGGGTCAGCCGCAGCACCAGCCAGGTCTGGGCCAGGCTCTGGGTCCACGACCCCACGCCCGAGATCAACAGACCGCCGAGCAGGAGCCGGTAGTTGCGGTGGCGGAGGGCGCCCAGCGCTCGTCGCCGGGGCTGCACCTCACGGGCCCGCGGGACGGTGGCCGACACGGCTACCGATGATCGCATGGAAAGACCCCGTCGACCCGCCGCCGCGTCGGTCCCGGCCGCGGAGCGGCGGGTTCGGGGCGGCGGAGGAGGCCCGAACCGGGGCCCGGCGCTGCCGTCGAACACGCTGACACCCGATAATCGCAACCATGGCCCGCATCCGTGAGGAGGTAGCGATCGCTGCCCCTGCCGACATGGTGTGGGACACGGTGCATCAGGACCTGCGCAACGCACCCCGCTGGGCGGCCTTCGTCCGGCGGGCGGAATCGATCGATGGGCGTCTCGGAAGGGGCTCCCGGCTCCGCTACGAGCTGGACCTGCCGGGGGGCGTGCAGACGAGCCTGGTCCTGCGGCCGTCGACGTGGGACAGGCCGCGCCGCTGTGCGGGCAGGTTCGTCGAGGGGCCGTTCCAGGGCACCTGGTCTTACACGTACGAGGAGCGCAATGGCTCCACGCGCGTCGTGTACGAAATGGACTACCGGCTGGGCGGGCTCATGCGCCTGGCCGGGGGCCGGCTCGTGCGACAGTACGAGGAGGGGATTCGGCGCACCATGACGTCGCTGAAGGAGTACGTCGAGGCCCGGAAGGCGCGTCCGCCACGGCCAGCGCCGCCGGGGCGCGGCCTTTCTCGGGGCCGGGTTCGAGCCGAGGCCGAGCGCTCGGCGGGGGCCGAGCCGCCGGCGAGGAACGGCGAGTGACCGGGAGGCGACCGGCGGGGAGGCGACTCGGCCGGCGACCGTGGGCGTGAACCGAATCCAGCCCCCCCGCGCCCGACGGTCCTGCCTGTCCGTGCCCGGGAGCCAGCCGCGCTTCCACGAGCGGGCGGACACGGTGCCGGCGGACATGGTGATGTTCGACCTCGAGGACTCCGTGGCTCCGAGCGCCAAGGCCGCCGCCCGCGAGCTGGTCGTACGGGCGCTGCACGCCCATGCCTACGCCGGAAAGGTACGGGGGGTCCGCGTCAACGCCGTCGACACCGGGTGGTGTCTCGACGACGTGCGGCAGGTGGTGGAGGGGGCCGGAGACCGGATCGACGTGGTGGTGCTCCCCAAGGTCGAGGACGCCGACCACGTCCACTTCCTCCACCACCTGTTGCAGGAGCTCGAGCGGCGGATGGGGCTGCGGCGGCGCATCGGTCTCGAGCTGCAGATCGAGAGCGCGCGGGGTCTGGAGCACGTCTCGCGCATCGCCGCCGCCAGCGACCGCAGCCAGGCCCTGATCTTCGGCCCCGGGGACCTGGGGGCCAGCCTCCGCATGCCCGGCCTGACCATCGGCGCCTTCCAGCCCGACTATCCGGGGGACCTGTGGCACTACGCCCGGGTGCGGATGCTGGTGGCGGCCCGAGCCCAGGGCCTCCAGGCCATCGACGGACCCTACGCCCAGATCCGCGACCTGGAGGGCCTCCGTGAGTCGGCCAGGCGCGCAGCCCTCCTCGGCTACGACGGGAAGTGGGTCGTCCACCCCGGCCAGGTCGAGGTCGTCAACCAGGTCTTCACCCCCTCCCAGGAGGAGTTCGATCGGGCCAGCGCCATCGTCGAGGCCTATCGGCGGGCGACCCACGAAGAGGGGGCCGGCGCCGTGATGCTGGGCGAGGAGATGATCGACGAGGCCTCCCACCGCCTGGCCGAGACCATGGTCGAGCGGGGCCGGGCGGTGGGCATGGTCCCACGGGGCGAGGCCGGCTGAACCGGCCCGGGTGGGGCGTGGGGCGTCCCCCGTGGTCGCCCGCCGCGGCCCCGGCCCGGTCAGTCGATGGGCTTCGGCCCGGGCAGGATCTCCAGCTGCTGGGCGCGGTCGTCCAGCTCGCGTCGCAGCTTGCCGACCAGTCCCAGGAAGATGCGCTGGTCGGACTCGTCCTCGAAGCGGATCGTCCGCAGATGCCGGAGGATCTGACGCATGTCCTGGATGCCCCGGGCCTCCTCCACCTGAAGGCGCCTGCGCGCCAGCCGCAGGGCGGTCACGTGACGCTCCATTCCCCGCTCCCGGAGCATGAGCATCAGCCGGGCGCTCGTGGCCAGGGCGCTGGCGGTGGTCGGGTGCAGCTCCCCCGTCGGCGCGGACGGGCGGCGCCGGGGCACGGCGGGACGTCTGAGCCCCAGCGTCCTGGCCAGCTCGGGCCCGGTCATGATGGCGATGCCGATCACGAACAGCAGCCCGGCCACCAGGCCGACCACCAATTCCAGCACTGCCACTAGGGTACGCCCGGCCGGGCGCTGGGGGAGGGCTCGGCCGGGGGCGTCGGAACGATCATCGGCGAAGCCGCTGGCCGTGTCCCCGGACGGGTCCCTCGTTCATGGGGCCAGCACCGACTCCAGGGGGATGCGACCCTCCAGCAGGGACCGACCGAGGATGACCGCGGCCGCGCCGGTGGTGGCGAGCGCGTGCAGGTCCTCCAGGGAGCGCACACCGCCCGAGTAGGTGACGGGGTGGCGGGTGGCCGCCAGCGCCTCCCCGAGGAGAGTCAGATCGGGCCCCGACAGGGTCCCGTCGCGGTCGACGCTGGTCAGGATCACGCCGGCCAGGGGTGCGGGCTCCCATCGGCGGAGCGTGTCCGTCGCGCCGGTCGACGCCAGGGTCGACCAGCCGGTCACGGCCGGCCGCCCGGCCCGGACGTCCAGGGCTGCGAGCACCTTCCCCGTGTGCCGTTCCGCCACCTCGGCCAGGAGCTCGGGCCGGCGCACGGCCGTGGTGCCCATGACCACCGCCGCCGCCCCGCTCCCGAACCAGCGGGCGGCGTCCCGCTCGGAGCGCACCCCGCCCGCCACCTGGACCTCGACCGCCGTCTCCGCCACCAGGCGCTCGACCAGCCGGCGGTTGTCCCCGTGCCCCCGGGCGGCGTCGAGGTCGACCACGTGCAGACGGCGTGCGCCGGCGTCCACGTAGCGCCGGGCCAGGGCCAGGGGATCGTCCGGGTAGGCGGTCTCCCGTTGGAAGTCGCCGCGGAGCAGGCGGACCACCCGACCGCCGCGGAGGTCGAGAGCGGGGACGATCAGCACGCGGACTCCCCCCAAGCCCGATCAGGGGATGAGGTGATCATGACCGGCCGGCGGTGCTCAGCGGTAGTTGACGAACTGGAGTGGCACCGGGATGGAGTCGTCCTCGCGCAGCGCCCGGATCACCGCCTGGAGGGCGTCCTTCTGCCTGGAGGACACGCGGAGCTGGTCGCCCTGGACCCGAACCTGCACCCTGGACGAGATCGCCCGGACGCGCTTCTGCAGGGTTCGTGCCAGGTCGTCCGAGATCCCGGCGTTGAGCCGGACCTCGATCCGGCCCCGGCCCTTGCCCACGGTCCTGGGTTCCCCGGCCTTGAACAGCTTGGCCGAGAGGCGACGCCGCGCCGCCTTCTCCAGCAGCACCTGGTACGCGGCCCGGGCTCGGTCCTCGGTCGAGGCCTCGATCACGATCGTGCCGTCCTGCCGGACGATGGTGGGATCCGTCCCCTTGAAGTCGAACCGCGTCGTCACCTCGCGCCGGGCCTGGTCGAGGGCGTTGGCCAGCTCGTGGGCGTCGTACTGGGAGACGATGTCGAAGGAGTATTCCTGGGCCATCGAGCCGGCGGCTAGCCGAACAGGTGGAGGAGGCCGTTGAGCCCCCAGAGAAACGCCGCCACCCCCAGGCCCACGATCAGCAGCGTGCTGCCGCCCAGCAGGACGGCGATCCCGACCTGCGATGAGTCGATGGGCTCGTAGCTGGCCTTCAGCTCGTCCCTGGAGAGGGGCACCTCGTAGTCGTCCACGCCCTCGAGCCGGGCGCGAGCGGCCAGCTCCTCCAGCAGCGCCCTTCCCCCCGTGGGCACGGGCTGCTGCTCCAGGCGGTCGAGGGCCAGCCTGAGGTTGTCGCGGGTGCGCCCGAGCTCCGTCACCACCATGTCGAGCGTCCTGGCCGCGGAGGGGGTCTGGTGCTCCCGCCGCAGGTCCGCGATGATGTCGTACAGCGTGGCCATTCCCACCCGAGTTATAACGGACCCGGGGTCGCCGTCGCCACCGCCGCCGCCCGGCGGCCCGGCGGGCACCCGTGTGCGACGGGATCCGACCATCCCGCTCACCTACAATCGCCAGGGATGAGCCTCCAGACCGACTACAGGGAGCGTGTGAGGGCGCGCCCGCGCCACCCCGATACCTGGGTCTTCTTCGACGGGGAGTTCGCGCGCTACCACGACGTGCACATCGGCGTGATGACCCACGCCCTCCATTACGGGACCGGCTGCTTCGAGGGCATCCGCGCCTACTGGAACGCCGAGCGCGAGCAGCTCTTCTTGCTCCAGGCGCCGGCCCACTACCAGCGTCTTCACCGCTCGGCCCGAATCCTGCGCATGGACCTCCCCTACAGCGTGGACGAGCTGGTCGAGCTGACGGTCGAGCTGCTCCGGCGCAACGAGTACCGGGTCGACACCTACGTGCGTCCCCTGCTCTTCAAGTCCGTGGAGCAGATCGGCGTGCACCTGCACGGGCTCGCGGACAGCTTCCTCATCTACACCGCGCCCATGGGCAACTACGTGGACGTCGAGAACGGCATTCGCTGCATGGTCTCGACCTGGCGACGGGTGCCGGACGTGTCCTTGCCGGCCCGGGCCAAGATCACCGGGGCCTACGTCAACTCCGCCTTCGCCAAGTCGGAGGCGCTGGAGAACGGGTTCGATGAGGCCATCGTCCTGACCCAGGAGGGCCACGTGTCCGAGGGCTCGGCCGAGAACCTGTTCCTCCTCCGCGACGGCGTGTTCGTGACCCCGCCGGTCTCGGACGACATTCTGGAGGGGGTCACCCGTAACCTGGTCATCGGGCTCATCCGCGACGAGCTGAAGATGCCCCTGGTGGAGCGCAGCATCGATCGCACCGAGCTGTACACCTGCGACGAGCTGTTCCTCTGCGGCACCGGGGCCCAGGTCTCGCCGGTGGTGGAGGTGGACCGCCGCCCGATCGGGGACGGGACCGTGGGCGAGTTCACGCAGGAGCTCCAGGGGCTGTACTTCTCCGCCGTGCGCGGGGACAACCCGAAGTACGAGCACTGGACCATCCCCGTCTACTGACGCGGAGGGGAGGGGGGCGGCGGGGCGAGTGCGCTTCGTGGCGGCTCCGAACCCCTTCAAGGGCTCTCTGGGAGCGCCGGCGGCCGCACGTGCCATCGCGCTCGGCATCCGCGACGCCTGTTCCGAGGCGGAGGTCGTGGAGGTGCCGGTGGCGGATGGGGGCGAGGGGACGGTCGAAGCCCTGGTCGCGGCCCGGGCCGGCGAGCTGGTCACGGTCACGGTCGAGGGGCCGCTCGGAGAGCCGGTGGAGGCCACCTACGGCCTGATCGACCCCACCACGGCGGTGGTGGAGCTGGCGGCGTCCAGCGGCCTTTCCCTGGTGCCGCCCGAGCGGCGGGACCCCAGGTCGACCTCCACTTACGGCTTCGGGCAGCTCCTGGAGGCGGCGCGCCGGCGCGGGGCACGGCGCATCATCGCCGGGGTGGGCGGGTCCGCCACCAACGACGGGGGCGCGGGCATGGCCCAGGCCCTGGGCTTCCGCCTCCTGGACGCCGAGGGACGGGACCTGCCCCGGGGGGGCGCGGCCCTGGCCCGGCTGGCGCGGATCGAGGCCGGTGGGGTCGACCCGGGATGGCGGGAGGTCGAGGTGGAGGTGGCGGTGGACGTGACCAACCCGCTCACGGGTCCGGAAGGGGCGAGCGCGGTCTACGGTCCCCAGAAAGGCGCCGGCCCGGAGGTGGTGGCGGAGCTCGACGCCGCCCTCGAGCGCTTCGCGCACCTGATCGGACGCTCGGTGGCGGAGCTGCCCGGCGCCGGGGCCGCGGGGGGGGCCGCCGCCGGTCTGGTCTACTTCCTGGGGGCGAAGCTCCGACGGGGCGCCCCCCTGGTGGTGGAGGCCGCTGGGCTCGAGCGGGCGCTGGTCGGGGCCCGCGCGGTCTTCACCGGCGAGGGCCGCGTGGACCGCCAGACGGCGTACGGCAAGGGTCCGGTGGAGGTGGCCCGCCGGGCGCGGGCGGCGGGGGTGACCGTGGTCCTGCTGGCGGGCAGCCGTGGCCCCGGATGGGAGGCGGTGCTCGAGCACGGGGTGACCCGGGTGGAGAGCCTGGTCGAGGACGGAGCGGCCTCCCCCCGGGAGGCGGAGGCCAGGGCCGCGGAGCTGCTGCGGGTGGCCGCCGCCCGGGCCTGTCGCCGTCTCCTGCGAGCCGGGGAGGACGGTTCGTCGGGGCGGGGTCCCGCTCATCGTCCCCGCCCGGAGTAAGCTCCGCACCGATGCAGCGCCGCATGACCCTGACCCTGGCGCCGTGTCTCGCCGCCCTGCTCGCGCTCGCGGCCTGCTCCCTGCCGGGCCCCGGTCAGGGCAACGGGGCGCGGCTACCGCGGGTCACCGCTCCCGGGCCGTACCACCCCCAGCGGCCGCCGCGGTCGGGCGGCACCATCACCGTCGGCACCGACGCGCTGCCGGATCGGCTCGGCCCGTACGTCGGGGCCGGCTCGGGGGCGGCCGCCGTCCAGCAGGCCATCTTCAGTCCCCTGGTGTCGACCGATCCCCGGCTCGGGTGGTACGGGGACCTGGCGCGGACGGTGCCGACGCTCCGGAACGGGGGCGTTCGGACCTCCGGGGCGGGGATGGACGTCACCTACCAGCTCCGTCCCGGCCTGCGCTGGTCGGACGGCCAGCCGATCACACCCGAGGACGTGATCTTCACCTTCCAGGCCATCCGTGAACTGCCCGGGGCACCGCAGGAGGGCTACGACCTGATCACGGGCGTCGATCCCAGCGGCGATCGCGGCGTGGTGGTCCACTTCCGTTCCGTCTACGCCTCCTACCTGGAGCTGTTCCCGGTCGTGCTGCCGGCGCATCGTCTCGGGAACGTACCCCCCGCCGATCTGGTCGGGGACCGCTACTGGGCCAGGCCGGACGTGGTCTCCGGCCCCTTCCAGGTGGCCTCGATGTCGGCGACCCGAATCGTGCTCACGCCCAACCCCCACTATGCCGACGGGCGCGCGGGCATGCCCTTCCTCGCCCACCCTGCCTACGCCGCCCGGCTGGTGTTCGAGGGTTTCCCCAGCCGGCAGGCCGTCCTGGCCGAGATGGAGGCCGGCGACGTCCAGGTCGGGCTGGACATGACCGAACGGGAGCTGCCCACGATCGCCAGGCTGCAGGACCAGCGGGTGGTGCTGATCCCGTCGCTGGCCTACGAGCAGGTCTCGCTGAACCAGGCCGATCCCAATCCCGCCACCGGCCGACCACCGCCCTGGGCGGGGGACCCGACGGTGGCCGAGGCGCTCGACCTCGCCATCGATCGGCCCGCGCTGCGACGGGGACCGGGTGACGGCCGCTCGCCGCTGACCGCCGGGCCGATCTCGCCGCTGCTGACCTGGGCGTACGATCCCGGCCTGTCGCCGCCGAGCTACGACCTCGCCCGGGCGCGGCGCCTCCTGGATGCCGACGGCTGGAAGCCGGGACCGGGGGGTGTGCGGGCCAAGGACGGCCGCCGCCTGGCCTTCACCCTGACCGGTCCGGCCGGGGAGCCGGTGCGGGCGGACGAGGAGGACATCCTGGTCCAGAGCTGGCGCCAGCTGGGAGCCGACGTGCAGATCTCGGACGCGCCGCCCCAGCTCCTCCTCGCTCCCTACCAGCAAGGCGGCCTCCTGGCCCGGGGGATGTACGAGGCCGCGATCTGGTCCTGGATCCCGCCCGTCGACCCCGACGTCTGGTACACGATCTTCACCTCCACGCAGGCGCCCGACCCCTCCAACCCCGACGGCCAGAACTTCTCCCGTTGCCACGACCCGGCCATCGATCAGGCGCTGGCCCGGGCGCGAGGCACGCTGGACCCGAGCGCGCGCGCCGACGCCTACCGCGCCTTCCAGCACGCCTACCTCCAGGCCCGGTGCGAGCTGCCGCTGCTCCAGCACCTGGACATCGGGATCGCGTCCCCTCGCCTCCACAACTTCGCGCCCAACGCCTCGCCGGCCGGCAACACCTGGAACGTCGACGACTGGTGGCTGGGGTGAGCGCCTCCATCGCCGGCTCGTTCCCCCCGCCGCTCCCCGCGGTTGCTAATCTTCCCCCGATGGGAGGGACCCTGCTCAGCGTCGAAGGACTGCGTACCTACTTCCACTCCAGGGCGGGGCTGATCAGGGCGGTGGACGGGGTCGACCTCCACGTCGACGCGGGCCGCACCCTGTGCGTGGTCGGGGAGTCGGGCTGCGGGAAATCCGTGACCGCGCTCTCGATCATGCGCCTGGTCGATCCGCCGGGTCGCATCGAGCCGGGGAGCCGGATCCTCTTCCAGGGGCGGGACCTGGCCACGGCCGACGAGGACGAGCTGCGCGAGGTGCGCGGCAACGACATCTCGATGATCTTCCAGGAGCCCATGACCTCGCTCAACCCCGTCTACACGATCGGAGACCAGGTCGCGGAGGCGGTGCGCCTGCACCGGCATCTCGGCCGGCGGGAGGCCGTGGAGCGCGCCATCGAGATGCTCGAGCTGGTGGGCATCCCCTCGCCGTCCCGGCGAATCCACGACTACCCGCACCAGCTCTCGGGCGGCATGCGCCAGCGGGTGATGATCGCCATGGCGCTCGCCTGCAATCCTCGGTTGCTGATCGCGGACGAGCCCACGACGGCCCTGGACGTGACCATCCAGGCCCAGATCCTGGAGCTGATGAAGGACCTTCGCGACCGGCTCGGGATGGCCATCGTGCTCATCACCCACGACCTCGGGGTGGTGGCCGAGATGGCCGACGAGGTGGCCGTGATGTACGCCGGCCGGGTCGTGGAGCGGGGTCCGGTGGAGGCCGTCTTCAACCGTCCTCAGCACCCCTACACGGAGGCCCTGCTCCGCTCCATCCCGGTGCTGGGGATGACCCAGGCCGAGCCCCTGCGCGTGATCCGGGGCACGGTTCCGAGCCCGCTACGCTGGCCGGCCGGCTGCCGGTTCGCGGGCCGCTGCGACTACGCCTTCGACCGCTGCCGGGCCGAGGAGCCGCCGCTCTTCCCGACCGCGGCCGATGCCGGCGACGGCGAGCACGTGGCCGCGTGCTGGCTCTGTGAGCAGGGCCCTCGCCAGCCGGTCGGGGTGGGCGAATGACCCCCGCGGCGGACGGGACGGTCACGCCGGTCGCATCGGGGGCCGGTCCGGGCGAGGCCGCCGGGGACCGCGGGCCCATCCTCGAGGCCCGCGGGCTGCGGACCTACTTCCCGGTTCGCCAGGGGATCCTGCAGCGCACGGTCGGGCACGTACGGGCGGTCGACGGCGTCGACCTGGCCGTGATGCCGGGTGAGACCATGGGCCTGGTGGGCGAGTCCGGCTGCGGCAAGTCGACGCTGGGGCGCACCCTGCTGCGCCTGGTGGAGCCCACCGCCGGGGAGATCAGGTTCGACGGGCGAGACGTTCTCGCCCTGCGGGGACCGGCCCTGAAGGCGCTGCGGCGAGACGTGCAGATCGTCTTCCAGGACCCGGTCGGCTCGCTCGACCCGCGCATGACCGTACGCCAGATCGTGGGCGAGGGGCTCGCCGCCCACGGCATCGGCGGCTCGCGCGAGCGCGAGGCCCGGGTGCTGGAGATGCTGGACCGGGTCGGGCTGCGTCCCGAGCACGCCGGGCGCTACCCGCACGAGTTCTCGGGCGGCCAGCGACAGCGGATCGGCATCGCCCGGGCGCTGGTCCTGCGGCCGCGGCTCGTGATCGCGGACGAGCCGGTCTCGGCGCTGGACGTGTCGATCCAGTCCCAGGTGTTGAACCTGCTCGTGGAGCTGAAGCGCGAGCTGG